>Ga0302279_10001820_pt1 | contig 29520 bp, 20 predicted proteins | sample III_Bog_N3_3_FD_194541 | JGI IMG/M metagenome (GOLD analysis project Ga0302279, IMG submission 194541) | Peat permafrost microbial communities from Stordalen Mire near Abisko, Sweden - III_Bog_N3_3 | ecosystem: Environmental > Terrestrial > Soil > Wetlands > Peat | place: Sweden: Abisko... | reverse complement strand
ACCCTCTGGTGCAGTCCCTGGAGTTGGGGGGCGCCCTTTCAGGCCCCCCGAAGCCGCTCGGGTGGGGCTGGGGCGACGAAGTTCCCGATTTGAGCTAGCCAGATGCCTCCGATTCCGCTACCGAAGTGGTAGGGGAATCCACGTCATGCTCATGCTCGTCGGCGCCGACGTACCGGTCAGGCGGAAAGAGCATTCCGTTCATACAGTTATACGTTCCCCGCGTTTTTCTGTCCCTCGACCCGTTCGGTTCGCTCGACTCAGACTCGGGCGGGCCGGATCCGCGGGACTTCGCGCTGCGGTAACGCGGCGTGCGGCAGCAGTAGTTGAACGCTTCGACGCGCTCCGCGCTCTCAGTAGCGCTCTTTCTAGCGCTCTTTGTGGTCCGTTCGTCATGTCGCCAATCACGCCGCTAGGTCGTGGGGCGCGTCGAACGGATCCGAGAAGCAGCGGGCGTCGGGCGGGAAAGTCTTTCATCCCGTGTCCAAAAATCTCCTTGTTATCAGCGTAGACGTCCGCGAAACACGCGTCGCTCTCATCGAAGACGGCATCATCGCCGAGCTTCACATCGAACGGCGCAACAAGCCCAGCCAGGGTAGCGTCGGGGACGTCGTCCTCGGCAAGGTCACCCGCGTGCTGCCCGGCCTCCAGGCCGCCTTCATCGACGTCGGGCAGGAGCGCGCCGCGTTCCTCCACGTCGAAGACCTGATCCGCCCCGACGACTTCGACACCTACCTCGCCGGCGGCCGCAAGCACGCGCGCGAGGAGCACTCGACGGAGGTGACCGGCGACGAAGAGCTCGACGCCGCCGCCGACGCCGAGCTGCCCGCCGCGGAGGCTGCCACTGCCGCGGAGGTGAACCCGGCCGAGCCCGAGGCTCCCGCCGTGGCCGAAGCCCCTGCCTCGAGCGAGGCAGTCCTGGCGGCGGCCGCCGAGACCCGCGACCGGACCGACCCTGCGCTGCCCGAAGAGGACGACCAGGAAGCCGCCGGCGAAGACGACGAGCAAGACGGAGCCGACGACGCCGAGGATGCCGAGGATGCCGAGGACGCGGACGATCGCGACTCGGGGGACGAGGCAGCCGTCGCCGAGGGCGACGTCAGCGAGCAGGACGTCGCGGCCCGCGCCGCCGGCGGCAGCTCCGAGCCTGCCCTTCCGGAAGCGGCCAAGCCGGCAGCGCCGGCCGGCGGTCGTGGTCGGTCCCGGTCGCGCAGCGCCCCTCCCAAGGTGGTCCGGGGCGAGTTCGACATGCCGGACATGCCCGGCTTCACCATCAGCGAGCCCGGCGAGCCCGTGCCCACGGCGCCTGCCCGGCCGCCGGCCGCCGGTCCCGTCGGCCGCCGTCGCGAGGAGCGAGGAGGCCGAGGCCGAGGTCGCGGTCGCGGTCGCGGTGGTCGCGAGGGCGGTGGTCGCGAGGGCGGGGGCCGTGACGCGGCTCGCGCTCCCGAGCGCGGCCCGGCTGGTGGATCGAGCCGCGGGGGTGGAGGCGATCGAGGCAGGGGCCGTCAGGGCGGGCGCGAGGGCGGCGATCGCTCGAGCCCCGTCCCCGGCCGCATCTCGAAGACCACGCCCATCCGGGACGTCGTCCGCGAAGGCCAGGAGATCATCGTCCAGGTCTCGAAGGACCCCATCGGCACCAAGGGGGCCCGCTGCACGAGCCACATCTCGCTCCCCGGCCGCTACGTCGTCTACATGCCGACGGTCGACCATATCGGCGTCTCCAAGCGCATCGGCTCCGAGAAGGAGCGCGCGCGCCTGCGTGAGACCATCGAGAGCATGAAGCCGCCGACCGGCGGGCTCATCGTCCGCACGGTCGCCGAGGGGCTCACGAAGAAGCAGCTCAAGCAAGACGTCGGCTACCTCGTCCGCCTGTGGGGAGAGATCGCGAAGAAGCGGGAGGGCGCGAAGTCTCCGTCCCTCCTCGCCAGCGAGCTCGACCTCGTGCTCAAGACCGCCCGCGACCTGTTCACGGACGAAGTCGAGCAGATGGTCATCGACGACAAGACCCAGTACGAGCGGCTGCGCCACTTCGTCGAGATGTTCATGCCCGAGCGGCTGAAGGACATCGTCTACTACTCGGGCGACGAGCCCATCTTCGACGCCTACGGCATCGAGGACGAGATCGGCCGCGCGCTCTCGCGCAAGGTCCCCCTCCCGTCCGGCGGTCACCTCATCATCGACCAGGCCGAGGCCCTCACCGCGATCGACGTCAACACGGGTCGGTTCGTCGGCAAGGGCTCGAAGGACATGGAGGAGACGATCCTCAAGACGAACCTGGAGGCCGTCCACGAGATCGCCTACCAGCTTCGCTTCCGCAACATCGGCGGCCTCATCATCCTCGACCTCATCGACATGGAGCGCCACGGCAACCGCGAGAAGGTGCGGCGCGCGCTCGAGGATCTGCTCCAGAAGGACAAGGCGAAGACGACGCTCAACCGGATCAGCGATCTCGGCCTCATCGAGATGACGCGCAAGCGCACCCGGGAGAGCCTCGGGCGCCTGCTCCACGAGCCGTGCTTCTACTGCGACGGCACCGGGCAGCTCCAGTCGAAGGAGACGATCGCCTACGAGATCCTCCGCGAGATCCGCCGTCGCCGCAACGATCTCCCCGGCTACACCATCGTCGTGCACGCCCACCCGGCCGTGGCGGACTTGCTGCAGGGGGCCGAGCGGGCCGCCGTCGCCGACGTGGAGAACCGCTTCATGCGCAAGATCACGGTGATCCCGCGCACCGAGTACCACCTGGAGCAGTTCGATCTCGCAGGGAAGTGAGGGCGCCATGGATGACAAGCGGGGCGAAACGCGCGTCACCATCAACAAGGAGTTCGAGTCGTTCGACGCGTTCATCCAGGAATACGTCACGAACATCTCGAGGACCGGCGTCTTCATCAAGTCGACCACGCCGCTCCCCATCGGCACCCGCGTGAACCTGCGGTTCACGGTCATCATGGAAGACATCGAGTCGGTCGAGGGCATCGGCGAGGTCGTGCGCGTGGAGACGGATCCGCCCGGGATGGGCGTGGTCTTCCGCGAGCTCAACGCGTACTCGAAGGGGCTCATCGACCGGCTGCTCACGCAGCCGAACAAGGCTCCGTAGCACCCCCGAGCGTCGCTCCCCGGGCCTGCCATGCCTTTCATGTTCCGAGGGCAGAACCTCGACGCGATCCTCGAGCAGCCGCTCCTCGCGCCCGACAGCTTGCTCGGACGGGCGAGCGTCGTCTGCGCGAACATCGTGGGCGACCTGCGTGACCAGTGGGCGAGGCACCGCGGCGGCACCGCCCAGGGCGCCTACGCCTCGGCCAAGGGGGCCTTCGCCGGGGTCGAGGGCTGGTGGTCCACCCGCTACAACGACGACGCCATCATCCGCACGCTGTACGGAGACGTCGCTGCCCGCAACCTCCTCGTCCAGTGGAGCGGTGAGAACGACGCGGCCACGTTCATGGAGCGCTTCCAGCCGGCGCGAAAGGAGGCCTTCTACATCTTCACGCGCAAACCCTCGCTCGACACGATGCTGCAGACGTCCTTTCCGCTCACCTATTACCACCGCGACATCGCCAGCGTGTTCCATCGGCACGCGCATAGCCTCGACGTCGGCATCATGAGGAGCCGGGTGTTCGAGACGGCGGAGATCATGCTGCGGATCCTCTACGGGAACATGAACGGCCCGTGGCGCGCGTTCTACGGGACCCGCACGCTCGTCACGGCGATGCTCCTCGGGCTGATGCACAACCGGCTGCTGCGCCGGCTCCCCTACCAGACCGGCGCTCGCTTCGAGTACAACCAGAGCTCGGTCGCGTACACGCTGCTGACCTTCTCGGGGATCGTCCACGCCACGTGGGTCGGCCTCGCCAGCGGCGATCTCCAGCGCTTGATGCCCGGGTGGAGGAACCATCCCAGGCCTGCGATCGTGTTTCCGGAGGCGGACTGGTACTTCGTCTGGAAGATCGTGGGCTCTTGCATGGGCCTGTCCGAGCAGCTCATGCCCAGCAGCTACGCCGAGTCCGAGGAGCTGCTCCAGGCGTTCAACGACTCGGACGAGATCCTGCGGAGCGACGCGACGATCCGGCCCATCCTCGACGTCTACGGCCGGATCTTCGAAGGCCCGCCGGGCGACTCGCGCTGGGCCCGGTTCAGGCGAGCGCTGCCGCCAAAGGATCTCGCCGTCTGGCTGGCAGCCATCAAATGGGCGGAGGTCCGGCGGGACCTCGAGAACCCTTTCGACGTGTTCGACGAGTGACGCCCGCGGGAGAACCCGCGGCTCCGCGCCGGTGAGTCACCGTTCGGGCGGCAGGACACCGGGGCTCCGGCGCGAGGTCGGGCGGGCGCGCGTCCGAGATGGCGCGGGGCCGCTTGCGAGGGGATGGCGCCTACATCCGCTTCGCCAGCTCCTCGATCGCCCGCGGCACCGCCGCGTCCTCGAAGAGCAGGGGCAAGAACACCGGCTTGAGCGGCAGCTCCTTGGCGAGCCGGGCCAGGCTCTCGGCCTGGACGAGCTCGCGGCTCGCGCGGTCGCGGCCGGCGAGGAGCGCAGCGTCACCGTCCTCGGTCCCCGTCGCTTTCGAGCCACCGATGTCCTTCATGCCCGGAGCACGGAGCAGCGCCTCGCGCTCCTCCTTGCTGAAGAGCGGCGGCAGGACCCCGTTGACGACGATCTGGCCGAGCGGCAGGTGAAGCTCGTTCTTCAGGGAGGCGGCGAGCTCGATCGTCTCCGTCGTCGGCATCTCCTCGGGCAGCGTGACGAGCACGACCGCGCAGTTCTTGGGATCCTGGAAGAGCTTCCAGGCCTGCTCGGCGTCGCGCCGCAGGATGCCGGGCGGAACGACGTCCACGATGACCTTCGGAACGCGCAGCATGTCGAGCCCGTGCCCCGTGGCAGGCGCGTCGAGGATGACCACGTCGAACTTCCAGCCCCCGTCGCTGTTCTTCTCGGTCGTGTGCCACCAGGCCTTGCCGAGCATGCTCCACTCGTAGAGGCCCGGCACGGCGCGGAAGAAGGCGCGGGTGTAGCGGTTGTCGAAGAGCGCCTTGGAGAGGGCGTGCACCTTCAACATCATCATGCCGTACTCTTCGATGGCCCGCTCGGGGTCGATGTTGACGGCCCAGACGTTACGGCGGACGAGCTGCACCTCGCTGCCGATGAGATCGGATCCGAGCATCGTGGACAGGCGCTCCTTCGCGTTGCACATGGCAACGAGGACCCGCTTGCCCTGGCCCGCGAGCGCCAGGGCTTCCGCCGCGCAAACCGTGGTCTTTCCCACGCCACCCTTGCCGGTCACGATGAGGAAGCGCTTGTCAGCGAGGGCAGTCACGCACGCTCCTTTATAGGGGGCGTACGCTCAGGAGCAATGGCGATCAGGTGCCGCCCCCGTCTCGAAGGGCGGCCGCCCGTCGTAAACGGCCTTGTCCTGCGCTAAGACCCTGTGCTCATGCCCCCTCCGCACGCCGGCCTCCAACTGATCCCGCTCGGTGGCCTGGGCGAGGTCGGGATGAACTGCCTGGCCATCGTCCAGCGCGGCGAGGTGCTCCTCGTCGACTGCGGGGTGACGTTCGACGATCGCGGCCTCGGTGTAGACGTCGTGCACCCCGACTTCACCGCGCTCGAGCGCTTCCAGGGCCACATCAAGGGCGTCTTTCTGACCCACGGCCACGAGGACCACATCGGCGCCTTGCCGTACCTTCTCAAGCGCTTCGACGTGCCCGTCTGGGGCCCGCGCTACGCGCTCGGCCTCGTGCGCGAGCGGCTCGCCGAGCACGAGGTCCTGCGCCACGCGCGGCTCATCGAGGCCTCCACGCGCGAGCGCTACGACGTCGGCTCCTTCCAGATCGAGCCGATCCGCGTCACGCACTCGATCGCGGACGCGACGGCCCTCTCCATCACCACGGACGCGGGCGTCGTCGTCCACTCGGGAGACTTCAAGTTCGACGAGTCGCCGCCCGACGGCGAGGCGTTCGACGTCGAGCGGCTCGGCGAGCTGGCGAGCGCCGGGGTCGAGCTCCTCCTGTCCGACTCGACCAACATCGACGCGGACGGCCCGACGGGGAGCGAGCAGCTCGTCGGGGACGTGCTGGAGGAGCTCGTCATGGCGGCCAAGGGGCGCGTGGTCGTCTCGATGTTCGCGTCCAACGTCCACCGCCTGCGGTTCCTCGGCCAGATCGCCGCGCGCGCGCACCGCAAGATCGTGCCCCTCGGGCGGAGCGTCCTCACCCACTCGCGGGTCGCGCACGCGACGGGCTACCTCGACTGGCCCGAGGGCCTCGTCCTCCCCGAGGGTCGCGCCTCCGAGCTGCCGCGTGACGCGTTCCTCGGCATCGCGACGGGCAGCCAGGCGGAGGCCAACGCCGCGCTCGCCCGCCTCGCCCGCGGCGAGCACGCGGTGAAGCTCGAGAAGGGCGACACCGTCATCATGTCCAGCCGTACGATCCCGGGCCACGAGCCCGAGGTCTACGCGATGATGGGGGACTTTCTGCGCCGGGGTATCGAGGTGCTGACGCGCGCCTCCGATCGGCGCGTCCACGTGAGCGGGCACGCGCACCGGGTCGAGCAGCGGCGAATGATCGAGCTCCTGCGTCCCCGGGCGTTCGTCCCCGTACACGGGACCCTCCACCACCTGACGCGGCACGCCGAGCTCGCGCGCCAGGTGGGCATCCAGAGCGTCTGCGTCCTCGAGAACGGCGACGTCGGGTCGCTGGACGCCGGGGTCGTCACCAAGGTGGACCGGTGGTCGGTCGGGCGCGTGCACGTCTTTGCCGGGCGGCCGCTGGGCCACGGGGTCCTGCGCGAGCGGATGAGGCTCGCGGCCGAAGGGGTGGTGCTGGTGGTCGTGCCGGTCGATGGCGCAGGGAAGGTCGTGGGGCAGGTGCGCGTGACGCAGATGGGGGTCGCCGAGGGAGAGAGCTCCACCAGGCTCTGCGACGATGCCCGCCGCGAGGCACACGCCGCCGTCGACGACGTGCGCCACCGGCCGGAGGTCCTTCTCGATCTCGCGCTCGTCGCCGAGGCCGCCCGGCTCGCCGCCCGCCGCGTGTTCTCGCGGGAGCTCGGATGGAAGCCGCAGACGATGGTGAGCGTCGTGCCGGTGGTCCGCCCGGCGGCGTCATGACGCGCACCCAGCCAGGCCCGCGAAGCTCCGCGTTCCTCGCCCGCACCCTCCGTACGATCGACGCGCAGCTCGAGGCGACGCTCCCGCGCGTCGTGGGCAAGCGCGGGGCGCCGTTCGACGGCACGTCCGCAGCGGAGCTGCGGCGTGGTCAGGTAGACGCCGAGGGCGTTCACGACATGCGCGTCGCGATACGCCGCTTGCGAACCCTCCTGCGGCTGGCGCGCCCGGTCTACGGTCGCTTCCACTCCGACGCAGTTCGCGTGTCCTTCGCGCGCCTCCAGCAGGCGACCGGCGATCTGCGCGACGAAGAGGCGCTCGAGGAGACCCTCGGGGAGCTCGGGGTGAAGCACCCTGCCTTCGACGCCTGGCAGGAGCGACGCCGCGGTCGCGAGAAGGCTCTCCGCGCAGCCGTGATTCGACGCATACGCACCGGTCAGCTCCGTCGGCCGCGGGCGATGCTGCACGCGCTCGTCGTCCTTCCGGTGGACCCCGAGAACGACGAGCCGCTCACGACCTTCGCCCGCCGCTCCATCGCGCGCGCGTGCAAGGACGTCGAGGCTCACCGCGAGGTCCCGCCCGAGGACGTGCAGGCGATGCACGATCTCCGCATCGCCTACAAGAAGCTCCGCTACGCCGCCGAGTTCTTCGCAGAGGCTCTTCCGCCCGAGCTCGCCGCCATGGCGGAGATGGCGGCGCGGTTCCAGAAGCGCCTCGGCGAGATCCACGACGTCGACATGGCGCTGGCCGCCATCCGCCGCTCCCGCTCGCTCGAGCCCGAGGCGCGCCAGCTCGTCCTGGCGGCCCTCGAGAACGCGCGCGCCCGCAAGGTCCGCAAGTACAAGGGCGAGCTGGCGCCACCGCAGATCGTGCGTGGCGCCGACAGCCTCATCAGTACCGCGAGCGTTAGCGAGCGGTGACGCAGCGCCGCGTGGGGCACCTACTCCGTGGGGGCCGTTGCGCTGCGGAAGACCTCGACCTTCTTGAGGACGACGTCCGTGTCGGGCCGGTCGCCGCGGCCTCGAGGCGTCCGCGCGATCTTCGAAACGACGTCGTTGCCGACGACCGTTTGCCCGAAGACGGAGTGCTTGTTGTCGAGCCAGGGCGTGGCCTTCTCCGTGATGAAGAACTGCGACCCGTTGGTGTTCGGTCCGCTGTTGGCCATGGAGAGGACGCCCGGGCCGGTGTGGCGCAGCTCCGGGTGGAACTCATCCTTGAACTTGTAGCCAGGACCGCCGGTACCCTGGCCGAGGGGGCAGCCGCACTGGATCATGAAGTCCGGGATGACGCGGTGCAGGATCGTGCCGTCGTAGAGCGATACGCCCCGCTTCGCCTCGCCGTTGCGGGGGTCCTTCCACTCCTGGGTGCCGGTCGCCAGGCCGACGAAATTCTTCACGGTGTTGGGAGCCCGCTGCTCCTCGAGGCGCACCACGATGTTGCCGAGCGAGGTGTGCAGGCGGGCGTACAGCTGGCCGGTGCCGGGGACATTGATGGCGGGGAAGGTGGCTTCGGGCATGATAAGGCCTCCATTTGGCGTGGTGACTCGTTGGCGGGCGTACGCTCCAGCCGCTCTTCCGTTCCCCAGCGGGGACCGTGAGCCGCGCGGGGCCGCCCACGAAAGCGCGATCCGCGCTTCTACGCAAGGGGGGCCGTAGCCCCCGGCTCACCTTCCCGCCCGCCCACCTTCCCACAGCCACCCTCGGCGTGTTTCACTGCGCTTGACCCGTTTTGGGGTGTGTTGATACTCCCTTGGAGTATCCGCGCGTTCCGCGACGCCCGTTTCCGTCACGTCCCCCGTCGTTCCCGAACCGTGAGGCCTTCCCGGTGATCACCTGTCCGAAGTGCTCGAAGGACAATCAGGACCACTACAAGTTTTGCCTCGGCTGCGGGGCAGAGCTGCCGCGTGACGCTGCGCCGAAACCGTTCTCGGTCCAGACGCCGCCGCAGGGAATGCGCTCCGCTCAGGGGCCCGCAGCCCGTGCGGCTGCGCCTGCCGCGCCGCCAGCTCCTGCTCCGGCGCCCCCTCCAGCGCCTGCCCCTGCGCCGCCTCCGGCAGCGCCGGCGTATGCGGGTGGTGGGGGCGGCAACGGCGGGATTCCGGCCGTTCTGGCGCCGCCGGCGGCTCCGTTCGTCCCGCCTCCCGCTGCTCCTCCCCCCGTGGCCCCGCCGGCCGCGCCCGTGGTGCCGGCGGCCTCCGGGTCGCAACCCGATGTAGCCACGGCCCCCTGCCCACAATGCGGGCACATCAACAACGTCGGCAACATGTTCTGCGGCTCGTGTGGGTTCCGGCTCACGCAGGCCCCGCGATCCGCTCCGCCCGCAGCCGCTGCTGCGGCGAGCGACGCCATGGGGGCTCTCCTCACGGCGCTCCGCGCCGACGGAACCGAGGCCGGGACCTACCGCCTGCCGGGCGGCACCGTCACGGTCGGGCGCGAGACGGGCGGCATCTTCGCCGGGGACAGCTACCTCTCCCCCCGCCACGCGACGTTCCGCCAGGTGGGCGGCAAGATCTTCGTCCAGGACGAGGAGTCGCTCAACGGCGTCTACAAGAAGCTCGCGCGGGACGCCCCGATGGAGCTGAAGCCGACGGACGTGTTCCGCATCGGCCAGGAGATCATCCGCTTCGAGCCGCTCGCGGCGCAGCCGCCGTCCCCCGACGGAGTCGACCGCCTTGGCGCTCCGTCGAAGGGCTACGTCGGGCGTATCGCGCTCGTCACCGGCCGCGACTCCACCGGCAATGCCTTTCCCGTGCCCGAGACGGGGCTCCAGATGGGTCGTGAGCGCGGAGACGTCCTCTTTCCGGAGGACGGCTACGTCTCCGGGCTCCACTGCCGCCTCGTCTGGGACAAGGGCCGCCTCACGCTGACCGATCTCGGCAGCTCGAACGGAACCTTCGTTCGGTTGCGCGAGGAGACGTCGGTGCAGGCGGGGGACGTGCTGCTGATGGGCCAGCAGCTGTTCCGCATCTCGTTGTGAGCGCGCAGCGCACCATCCGCGTCGTGGCCGCCGTCGTCGAGCGCGACGGCAAGTACCTCATCACGCAGCGGCGGCCGACGGCGGTGCTCCCCCTCATGTGGGAGTTCCCCGGCGGACGAGTCGAAGCCGGAGAAACGGACGCCCAGGCCCTCAAGCGCGAGGTCGCCCACCGCCTCGCCGCGGACATCGACGTGGGCAAGCTCATCTCGTTCGTGAGCCACCCCTACGAGCACTACGTCGTCGATCTGTTCCTCTACGAGTGCAGGCTCCTCGGCGAGCGCCTCGAGCCCAAGGCCGTGAGCGCCTTCAAGTGGGTCGCGAGCTCGGACTTCGATCAGTACCCGTTCACGCCCGCCGACGAAGCCTCCATGAACAAGCTCCTCGGCGTGTAGGTCCGATTGTCATCCTGAGGCGCAGCCGAAGGATCCCCCAGGCAGACCGCGTTTGGTTTCTCCCCACGAGGGTGCACGGACGGGGTTCCTTCGCTTCGCTCAGGATGACAGACCCGAACGCCGCGGCGTGGCGTGATCAGATGCCCTGGATGACCTGGCTGGCCGGCACGAGGATCATGGCCGACTGCGCGGGCACCGTGACGTTCAGGGTGCCGCCTCCCGCCACCGTGTAGGTCGCGTGCTGGGGGTCGAGCACGTCGACCAGCATGGTGCCTCCGGGCTGGCTGACCTTCATGAGGCTGCTTCCGTTGGCGGTGGCGCTCGCCTGATGCTCGACCGTGTTGAGGATGACCAGCGCGTACGAGCTCGCGGCGTCCCCGCCCGTGCGCTCGAACGCGAAGATGCCGGCGTCCTCCTCGGACCCCACGTCCGACGTGGACCACCGCACGCTCGTGTCTCCGCGCCGCAGCGCGAGGTAGCCCTTGCGAAGGGCCGTGAGCTTGGCGATGTGCGTGAACGTGTCGTTCGTCTGGTCGAAGTTCGCGTTCCAGAGGACCTCGCGGTTCCCAGGGTCGTTGCCGCCGTGGAACTCCTGCTCGGTCCCGTAATAGATGTCCGGGATGCCATCCTCGGTCAAAAGAAGCGTGAGCGCGTTGTGGAGCGCGGCCACGTCGCCGTTCGACGCGAAGAGGAACCTCGGCACGTCGTGGTTGTCGATGAAGTTGATGAGGGCCTTGTACGGCGCGACGCCGATGCCTCCGGGGATGGGCTGCGTCGCGTAGTTCACCGTCTTCAGGTTCCAGAGCTCCTCGATCTGGTCCGTCCCTGACTGGCCCGAGCCCGAGGCGTTCTCGAAGACTCCGTCGAAGACGGTGAACGCCTGCGAGAAGTAAAACACGCTGTCGAGCGCGTTGTTCTGCGTGAAGCTGCCGAGGAGCTGATCGTTGCCGTCGAACGCTTCGCCGAACATGAGGAAGTTGTTCTTTCCCTCGGCGGTGAGACGCTCGCGCGTCCCATTGGCGAAGACCGGCCAGAAGGAGTTCTCGACGTGCTTCACCGTGTCGATCCGGTAGCCGTCGAGGTCGGTCTTCTCGACCCACTGCGCGAAGGCGTCGATGAGCGCCGAACGAACCTCGGGCAGCTCCGTCGCCAGGTCCTTCAGGCCCCCGGTGAAGTCGCCCAGGTGCGCCTGCGCGATGTCGTTGAAGTTCTCGATGTGACCGAACCCGTGGTACGCGCCGACCGTCGCCAGGATGGCCGGCAGCGGCGGCGTGCGGTTGATGCTCGGATCGTTGAAGAAGATGATGGGGGCGCGCCCGCTCGACCCCTCCTGGCTGAACGAGAGCACGCCGCCCGGCTGCCACGGCGGGTCGTACTCGCTGATCTGGACGATCGGGTCGCCCGGATCGTTGCTGCCGTTGACGTAGTCGTCCGGGTAGCCGTTCCTGTTGATGTCGTAGAAGAAGACCTGCCCCATGTGGTTGCACACGATGTCGAGCACGATCTTCATGTTGAGATCGTGCGCGTGCGCGATGAGCGACCGCAGCGCCGCCAGATCTCCCATGTGGGGGTTCAGCTTGGTCAGGTCCTGCTGCCAGTAGCCGTGGTAGCCGTCCACGTCGGCGTCGGTGTCGACGTTCTGCACGATGGGCGAGATCCAGAGCGTCGTCACGCCGAGCGCTTGCAGGTAGCCGAGGTGGTCCTCGATGCCCGCCCAGTCGCCGCCCTGGTACTTTCCGAGCGCGCCGGGCACGACCGTGTAGTCGTTGCTCACGTCGCCGTCGGCGAAGCGGTCGGTGATGACCTGGTAGATGATCTCGTCGCGCCAGTCCTGGACGTGCGTGCCGAGGGCCGGCTGCATGCTGTCCGTCGGGATCTGGACGCACCCGAGCTCCGGGCAGATCGCGCTTCCGGCCACCAGCGAAACCACCGCGAGCTGTGCGAGCAGGACTCTACGCATGACGACCTCTCTGATTCTCGACCACGCCGCAGCGAAGCCGCGGACGTGCCGTCGTGTTGATCCCGCCGGCGCCCCGCCGCGGACGTGCCGTCCTGATCATCCGAGCGCTCACGGGTACGAGCTCGAGTTGAACCACCACTCGACGCCGAGGCCCGCGTAGTGCTCGATGTTGCGCTGCGCAAACACGTCACCGGGGGCGTAGAGCTCCTTCGCTGCGGCGTTGCGGGACGTGACGGCGTAGATGAGGCGGAACTGCGGGCGCTTGTAGGAGCCGCGTCCCGACGGCGAGAAGTAAGGGATGAGCCCGCCTCGCCACTCCGCCGCCGTGAGCGGGTGGTCGGTCTCCGGGTCGAGGACGGCGAACCGCTTTGCCTGGTAGCTGCCCTCGGCCGCGATGCCCCAGTGGTCCCCGATGAACAGCTGCGGGCGCAGGACGACCGTGCCCTCGTCGAACTTCTGCGTCGTCGTCGCCGAGGGGTCTCCGTCGCGGAAGGAGCGGAGGTAAGCGCCGTAGAGCAGACCGAAGCTCCCGAGCTCGAGGTTGCCCCCGAGCGCCACGAGCGCCTCGCTCGAACCGCCGGTCGTGTAGTTGAGCGCGAACGAGGCCGGCACCTGGAGCGGGTTGTAGGCCGCGAGCCCGTGCGCGTAGCGAAAGAACAGCTGCGTGAACGTGTCGCGCTCTCCGGTCCAGTAGGCGAGCTCCGTCCCGAGCATCCAGCCCGAGTCGGCGGGGTACGCGATCGAAGGCGGATTCTGCGTCGCGCCCGAGGTGTTCTCGTACACGCCGGCGGAGATCTCGTGGGCTTCGCCGTAGAGGATGAACTTGAAGCCCGCCTTGTCGCTCTCGAGGTACCTGTGGTTCGAGTTGTTGCGCAAGAAGCGCGTGATCTTGAACGTCTCGATCGTCCGCGGGCGGTCGACCTGCGTAACGTTCGTCGCGCCGAGGCCGAACGGCGTCGGGGAGGGGACGGTCTCGGACTGGTAGGGGTTGTCGAGCAGGTTCTGCCCGACGTGAAACGCGAACGTCGTGTCGCCCGCCTGGTAACCGAACCCGCCGCCCACGGTGTTCTGGTTGTCGAGGGGCCACCAGTCGAGCAGGTAGATGTCGTCGCCGCGGTACATGCGCGAGCCGGCCCAGAGGTTCCAGTCCCCGTAGGTCGCCTGGGCGTACAGGTTGCGGATCGCGATCGCCTGCGCCTCATCCCCGCTGAAGTGGAAGAACGGTGGAAAGAACGCGAGGGTCGCGACGACCTTGCTCTTGATCTTGTCCATGAAGACGTCTTCGCGACGCAGCTCGAGCTCGGCGTACGAGTCTTCGTCGATGCGCGTGCCGTAGCCGACGATGTTGGCTTCCCGTCCGACGCCTCCGCGCAAGTCCGAGGCGATGCCTACCCGGCCGTACGATCCGAACTCGAACTTGCCGACGTCGATGGGCGCCTTGACCGCGAGCGACTCCGTCGACGAGTCGGCGAGGGAGGTCGCTGCCTTCTCGGGCTGCGTCGCCTCCACGGGCGCTGCCGGGGCTGGTGGGGCGGCAGCCGCCGCGGGGGCGGGAGTGGGCGTGGGAGCAGGAGCCGTTGCCGTCGTGGGTGTGGCCGGGGAAGTCCTCGCCGTCGCCGCGGGAGCTTCCTGTGCCCAAGCGCTTGCGGGAGCCAGCGCAGCGAGCGCGCCCAGCGCAGACATCCATCGCAGCCGGAACCCTTGACCCATCCTGTCCCCTTACACGTCGCGAGCTAGAGATTCATCTGCGCTTGGAGCATGACGACATTCTCGTCCGGCCCGCCCTCTCCAGCGGCCCGTGCTCGCCGGGGTAACCTCCAAGCAGGTACGCGTAGCGTCGCTCAGGGGTGAGTGTCGCGTCTACCACGGGCGGCGTTCCACGCCACGCAAATTCCAACCGGCACAGGGTCCTCGTCAATGCCTCCTACGCTATGACGCCCTCTCGCCTCAAACTCGCTTCGCGCGCCGGCGCCTCGTCGCCACGAGCCCGAGCGCGGCGACGAGAGCGAGCAAGGAGCCGCCGGAGCCGGAGGGGCCGACCGCGGAGCACGCGCACCCACCTCCGTGCTTGGTCGAGCTGCCTGCGGAAGACGACGCGTCCTCCTCGACGCCCGTGTCCGGGTACGAGGGCTGCGTGGAACCCGGGGCGTCCGCGGAAGCCGTTCCCGAGTCCCCGCCGCCGCTGCCGCCGTCTGCGGACGCAGACGAATCGGGGGAAGACCCGCTGTCGGCTGCCGCGTCATCGACGCCAGCGTCGGAGCCGCCGTCCGTACCCCCGCCAGGCTCGACCGCGAACGACCCGCAGCTCGGCGTGACCGGCGTGCCCCGATCGGTGAGCGCGATGATGTACGCCCCGGCGCCGAAGCCGACCATCGGCGCGGCCCCCGCATAGCTCGCGGTCGTTGCGTCGTGGAGCTCGGAGAGCTCGTTGAAGTTGTCCGACCCCTGGGCCGTGTTCCAGGTGAAGAGGCTCGTGCTCAGCGTGGTGTTTCCGCCGAGCGCGAACGCGCGGTCGGAGCGAAGGTCGATGAACACCCACTCCTGCGAGTCGTAATAGGCGCCGGACTGGTCGCGCATGAAGCCTTCGCCGCTCGGCGGAACCAGCCCGCTCAGCATGGCGCTCATCGTCGTCTGGGCGGTGTGCCCGGCGGGGTCGATGAGCCCCCAGTTGATGGCCTCGATGGGAGACGCGTCGAGCCACAGCGTGGCCGCGGCGATCGCCTCGGTGCTCTGCGCGAGGGAACCGCTCGGCATGCGGAGGCTGCCAACCAGCGCGTCCCGCGCCAGTGACCCCTGCGTCATGTACGTCGTGGAGCTCGCGGAGTCTCCCGCCTTGGTGGCGAGGCGTGACGCGGAGCAGAGGCCGTTGGCCGCCGATGCGGTGGTGTACGCGAAGTGGCGCTCCTGACCGTCCCAGTGGACCTCCCAGATGGAGGAGTCGGGGGAGATGAGGCCGGAGGGCTCCTGCAGGTGGACGAGGACGTCGGCGACCTTCGGCTTGATGGTCGGCCACCACGTCGACAGGAAGGCCGTATCGCCGGAGGCCGTGACGTACTCGTCGAGCGCCCAGAGAAAGAGGCCAAAGCCATCGAACTCGATGTTCGGGCCGTCGTTGTTGGAGTCGCTCCACTCGGTCCCGTCGCCGTAGTAGCGGCACACGGAGATCTGGTAGGGCACGCCCGCGTCGGAGTCCGAGCCTCCGAGGTAGGACTGGTAGCCGCCCACGTTCGCGTTCATCTGGAAGGTGAGCGCGGCCTTCGCCTCGGCGAAGTGGCCGCTCTTCGCCAGGGCGACCGTCGAGTAGGCCATGTCACGGACCCACGTGATGTTCCACTCGCCCGGGGAGATCGCGGCCATGATCTGGCCGTAGGCCGGCGCAGGCTCCGTCACCTGGGCCATCTTCAAGATGACTTGCGACTGCTGGTCCAGCGCCGCCTCGGTGGCGCTCGCGCCCGCCGGAGGGGGCTTGATCCAGCTCGACCAGAAGGCTTGCTCGCTGCTCAGGATCTGCGCCGGCGTCTGGCTGTTCTGCCAGGTCCGCGCGGTGATGACCCCGGCCTGGGCGTTGTTCGGGTCAGGGGCGAGGATACTCACCCAGCCCGCCCATGCCGTCGCGCCCTGCGCGAGGGTGCCGATGGTCTGCTGAAAGCCCTCGACCGCCCCCGTCACGTTCATCGTGCCCGAGTCGTTTCCCAGGTTCGACCCGCTGTTCAGGAGCCCGAACGGGTTGTCGGCGCCCGTGGAGCTGTCCGTGCCGTGGTAGCTGGAGGGCGAGAGGCTCGCGAAGGCCATCGTCGCCGAGGCGTTGCCCCACTCGTAGTAGGCGTCGTACATCGTGTCGTACGAGGAGCTCTCGCCCGTGTTGCTGGGCGGGCTCCCGGTGCCGACCTGGTAGTTGAAGAGCGAGTAGAGATCGATGGGACCCGACGTACCGTTCTGGGTCACCTTCACCAGCATCACGCTCGCGTTCTCGGCGAGCGTCATCGGCGCGAAGTCGTACTCGTCGAGCGTGAGGCTCTGGAGCGTGCGCTGCGTGTGAATGATGCCGGTGCCGGGCAGGTACTCGATGACCGTGGGCGTGATCGTGTTGAACCACGTGCCGGTCGTGCCGACGCGGATGCCCGGGTAGCTGTCGTAGGCGAAGTTCCGGGACGAGGCCGTCGAGCTGGCCGCCTGGTACGCGTGCTCGAGAAACTCGGTGATCTTGTACTGCGTGGCGTCGTAGACGAGCGTTCCCAACCCGTTGGACGAGGAGAGCGTGGCCATCGACCGATGCGGCACGACGGCCTGCGCCGACGGCGACCAGAGCCCGACGCCGCACGCTGCCAGGCAGCTCACCGCGCCGGCCGACCAGGACCAATTCTTTCGGAGCTCTCTCGCCATCGGAAGCCTCTCACCCATTCAGCGTGACAACGTACGTTCGACACGCCAGGCGCGTGGCCTGGCTCCCGGCGTTCACGGCCCCGCGTCGCCCGCCGCGGCGTTTGCCCAGATCCGGGTCTCCCGCGCGGGGATCGTCACGGTGCCGGACGAGGTCGCGTTGGTGATGAGCTCCGGCAGGCCGGAGGGGATCATCGTGCTCGTCAGGTCCGTGTCGTTGCGGTTGATGCCGACGTACACCGTGTCGGGCGTGGGATCGCCGGGCGCCGTGGAGACCTCGAACACCCAGAGATCCTCGGTCACCGTGAGCGTCGTCCGCGTGCCGCGCCGGAGGGCCGGGTGCGCGGCGCGGATGTGCGTCAGCGCCGCGATGCGATCGTGGAGCGCCTGCTGGGCCGTGCTGAGGTTCGACCACTGCATCATGCGGCGGTTGTCCGGGTCGCCCGCGCCGGGCAGCCCTACCTCGTCTCCGTAGTAGATGAGCGGCGCGCCCTTGGTCGTCAGGAGGACGCCGAACGCGTTGCCGAGGCGCTCGTAGGTGTTCGGGTCGGTCTCGAGCGAGGGCTCGTTCGTGAACGCGTTACCCGACCCGTTGGTGGTGAGCGCGCCCTGGGCGTTGGATCCGAGCCAGGAGGGGATCGTCTGCTCGGCGTAGTGGATGGAGCGCGGCAGGTCCTGGTTGCCCACGAAGGTGCTCATGACCGATCCGACGGGGTAAAAGGCGTCGTTGTAGTCCATGAACTCCTGGAGCCCCTTCATCCCGGGCGGCGAGTTGTACGTCCACGGGTTGCCGTCCGCGATCGGGTAGTCGAGCATGTTTCCCGTGTCGCGCAGGAGCATGGCCTGCACCAGCCGGTAGCGAAGGGGAAAGTCGAACTGTCCGTCGAGCGCCGTCGTGGGGTTGATGAAGCTCCGGATGTAGGCCATGTCGTCGAAGTCGTACGTCTCGCCGACCATGTAGAAGTGCTGCGTGACCCCGCCGTCGGCGAGCTGACTCTCGTACGTGTTGACCTGCGGGCGAAGCGAGGCGAGCCAGCTCGGATCGACCTGCTTGATCGCATCGAGGCGGAAGGCGTCGTTCCCGTACCCCTGGATGAGGCCCAAGGCCGCGTTGACGGAGTAGGTCCGCGCGGCGCTCGAGTTCGTGAAGTCGAAGTGCGCGAGGTACGGCGCGAACCAGCACTTGTAGTCGTTGTAGTCGCTGCAGCTCGGAGCGCCGCACTGGCAAAAGTCCGTGAACCAGCTCGGAGAGTCGTTCATGTGCTGCGTGTAGAGGGCGCTCGACGTGTGGATGTCGACCATCGCGTAGTCGAAGAGCACCTTGAGCTTGTTCGCGTGCGCCGCGGTGACGAGGGCGGTGAGCTCGGCAGGCGTACCGAAGCAAGGCTCCACCTTCGTCGGGTCGGTTGGCCAGTAGCCGTGGTAGGCGGTGTACTGCTCGGAGGTCGGAGAGCAGGAGGTTCCGCTGCAGTTGCCGCCGACGCCTGCGCCGAGCACCGTGTCGGCGTTCTGCACGGGGACGGTGATCCAAAGCGTGTTGACGCCGAGCGTGTTGAAGTACCCGCTGTTGATCTTGTCCGTGACGCCGGCCCAGTTGCCGCCGAGGTAGTTCGCGGAGGTCGCGGGGTTCTGCCCTACCGAGGCTCCCTGGACGGAGCACGCCGGGTTGGCGGACGTGCCGATGTTGAAGCGGTCGACGAAGACGAAGTAGATGACCGCGTCGCGCCAGTCGAACTCGCCCGGCGGCAGCGCGGTGACCGTCATGCACGTCGGGCTCGCGCACATGAGGGGCGCCTCGAGGCTGTTTGTGTTGCCCGAGGAGTCCATGATCGTGTTCGGGTTGTTGGGGTCCACGAAGTACTGCGGCCCCGCGTCGCCGATCTGGACCTTGAACTTGTACTGAACCGGCTGGCCGAAGGGCACTTCCACCGTGGCCGTCCAGACGTTGCCCACGTGCGTCATGTTGGCGCAGTCGGTCCACGCCGACGGGTTGTAGTTGCCGCAGAGCTGTACGCCCGTCTCGCTGTTGTACGGGTAGGTGAAGGTCTCGGCACACTGCTCGTCTGCCGGGGGGCAGACGGGCGGTGGCGGGGGAGCCGAGTCGACGGTCGGGTTGCCCATGGACCCGCCGCCGCCCTCGCCGTAGCCGCCGCCAGGTCCCCCGTTTCCGGGATCGAACGTCGAAGCGTCGGGAGGCGTCGTGTTGGGGGGCGTCTGCAGCTGGTCGCTCCCGCACGCCCCCAGCGACGACGCGAGGGGAAGCAGCAGCAGCGGAAGAACCAGGAGCGTCGACACTGCGGCGAAGCGGGACATGTTTCGTGATCTCCGTCATCGCCGCGCGCAGCACGGCGAGAAGTCATGCACGGTTCTTCAGCGAGTCTTCAGGGGGCGAGGTTCGCGCAGGCGCTCCCCGTCGGAACGTAGAGGGCGACGGAGAATGGCTCGGCCCCAAAAATTGTCAACTCAGGTTGGAGTGACGATTGGTGGCCGGAGAGGAGGTCCACATACTGCCCCGCGGCGATCCCGGGGAGGGGCACCGACGGTGATCCCGAAGGATTTCGCATGGCTACAACGACGACCGAGTCCGCGCCTTCGAGCTCACGCGCGAAGACCCAGGTCTCCGCGTCGGAGTAGAGGGAGCGGTACGTTCCGCGGCGAAGCGACGCCTCGCAGGCATGGATGGCCCCGAGCGCGCGGGTCGTGGCGCGCGTCTGGAGCTGGAGAGCGGACAGGTCGGCTTCTGCGGGCATGACGCGCCGCGTATCGGGGTCGCTCTTGCCCGCCAGCCCGACCTCGTCGCCGTAGTAGACGGTGGGCGCCCCCGGCAGCGTGTACACGAGGGAGAGGGCCATCTGCTGCTTCGCGTAGACCGTCGGATCGGTCGACTGCGGCGCGGGAATCCAGGTGTCGCCGCCGTCATCTCCGGCGCTGACGGACGAGAAGCGGCTCACGTCGTGGTTGCCGATGATCAGCGACATGACCGCGCCCGATCCCGCGAACGCCGAGAGTCCCTGCTCGACGGTGGCGTCGACATCGGACATCGCCCCCGTCTCCTCTGCGACGACCGCCCGCAAGGACCACATGAGCGGGAAATGGAACTCGCTGTCCAGCCCGTAGGGACCGAGCTCGTACCGCAGGAGATCGAAGTCGGCGGTGAAGTTTTCCCCAAGGAGGAAGCTCGCGTGACCCGGGTTGTCGAACTGGGTGCGGATCGCCCCGACGATGCGCCGCATCGCCGAGCGGGGCATCATGGGAACGGCGTCGATCCGGATACCGTCCCCATCATAACGATTGAGCCACCAGACCAGATCGCTCGTGATCTGGTCCGCCACCTCCAGGTTGTTCCAGTTGAGGGTCGGCAGGTAGCTGGCGAACGCGCAGTCGAGGATGTCCGTGCCCCAGCTGCATGTCGTGCCGCACACGCATGAGCCGTCGGGGTTCAGAAACCATCCTTCCGCGATGTGCTCCTCGCTGAAGTAAGGATGCTGCTGGTGGACGTGGTGGGGCACGACGTCGAACAGGATGCGGAGCCCGTGCGCGTGGGCGGACGTGATGAGGGCGTCCAGGCTCGCGTCCGTCGCCTGGATGCTTTCCGTCGTCCGGGGCTCGCTCGGCCAGTAGCCGTGGTAGCCGGTGTACGGTCGCCCATCGAGGCCCGGAAACGTGCCGTCCGGGTTGCTCTGCAGAGGGGAGAGCCAGATGGTGTTGGCGCCGAGGGCCTCGATCGCGCCCGATTCGACCGCCGCGCGTACCCCGTCGACCGTGCCTCCGGCCCTGCCCGACGGGAGCGATGGCGTCGCCACGGGACCCTGGGCGTTGGCGTAGCGGTCGACGACCACCTGGTAGATGACGGTGTCGCGCAGGTCGAACGGCTGGGGCTCGATCCACACGGTCGCCAGCGCAGGGTCCGCCGGCCTTCCGTGAGTGTCGTTGGCGGCGACGGTGAAGACGTACTTGCCGGTAGAAAGGCCGCTCGCCACGGCAGTGAAGCTTCCGGTGCTCTGATTTACCTGGAAGCTCGATGGTGGGAGGGCGGTTCCGTCGCGGGCTATGGCCGTGATCGAGGAGGGGTCGATGGGATCGCCGGCGCTCGAGGCGAGGAACGTCGCGGCAAAGGTGGCGTTCCCGTTGGCCGACCCGGAGGCGGAATCGATGCGGAGCATCGGCGCCTCGCAGCTCGTCACCTGCACCCAGGTGACCTCCATGCCGTCGTGAACCGCGGTCGTTCCGATGGTCGGGTCCTCGAGCAGGGTGCCGTCGTCGTCGATGAGGTAGGTGTATTCGCCGGGCGGGAGGTCGAACGTTCCCACGCGCCAGCCGTCGGAGCGACCCGCGGGTAGCGCGGTGCCGGGCGAAGACCAGTCGTCCCAGCTCCCACGGACGGAAACGAGCGAGGCGTCGCTCGTCGCGTGGTACCAGACGGTCAGTCCGCAGGGCCTGACCGGCGTGGACGACGGCGCGTCTCCCTGCCCGTGGCACCCGCACAGAAGGGCGCCCAGCAAAGATACCCAGGACCATCCACGCACGCCCGAAGGTGTAGCGCGCGGGCGGCTCGCGGCAACCGGGAACGGGCTGTCAGGCAGCCGCGGTGTAGAGCGCGTAGATGGCGCCCCACCCCATGGCCAGGAGGACGACGAAGGCGCCGAGGATCAACCACTCCGTCTGCCGGAGAGCGCGCTTGCTCGAAACGAGCCCCCACCCCATGGCAAACGAGTGCAGGCCGTTGGCGAGGTGGAAGGCGAGGGCGAGGGTCCCGAGCACGTAGACCGTCAGCGTCGGCATGTGAAAGTGCATCTCGTGCGAGATGTCCGCGAACGGCTCCGCGTGGCCTTCCGTAAGCCGCGGCTTCAGCATCGCGAGCCAGAGGTGCGCCCCGAGAAACAGGAAGAGGCCCGCGGCGCTGAGCCGCTGGAGGATGTACTTCAGGTTCGCGTAGTAGCCGTAACGGATGTTGTTCGGCCGCATCGAGAAGAGCCGGCCGACGCCCCAGATGGCGTGGAGCACCAGCGGCAAGAGCACGATCACCGCCGTCGCGATCTGGGCGAGCGGGTGAGGGTACTCGGTCACCGCGTGGGTCCAGGCTTCCTCGCCCTGGAACGCGGAGAGGTTGTTCCAGAGGTGAAAGGTCGTCCAGACCCCGAGTGGAGCTACCGCGAGCAGCGATCCGAGCCGGGCTCGCAGGTAGCTGCCAGTGGAATGCGCGGAGACGGTGGCGGCAACCGAGGACATGGTCACCGTAGTAGGTCGAGGGTGGTTGCCTTGACAAGGGCCTCGTAGACTCGCCCGGTGCGAACGAGTCACCCGATCGGCGCCGCAGCGGCAATCGGCCTTGGTCTGTCCCTCGTCCTCGGCCCCGATCTGTGGGGTGACGTCGCCAAAGCGCCCGCCAGCGGGCCATCCGGCGACGGTGGAGCCGCGGCGATGGGCCACGAGGCGGCGCAAGCGCTCGCGCCGCACCCGGACGTGGTCGGAGACGACATCACGCGGGTCGAGGTCGCCTCCGGGGACCGTCCGGAGCATGCGCAGGCGTACGCGCCCGCCGACTGGGCCTCCCTGTCCCGTGCACGGAGGGAGCGTGGCCCTTGGCTCGTCCGCTTCCGCGTCGGCGATCACGAGGCGGTGGAGCTGCCCGTCTGTTCGGGGCGCGGCCGGGTCTGGGTGGACGGCCGGGAAATGCCGGCGCCCGCAGGCCCCGTTGTCTTGTCGCTCGACCCAGGGCCTCACGAGCTCGTGATGGCGGTCGTCGTTGGCGACTACGAGCATCGCATCGCCTGCGGAGGTGCGCCGCGCGCGGGTAACCGTCGGATGACACCCGAAGGCCTCGGTCTCCTGGAGCTGCCGACCAGGCACGCGGCGGAAGGTGGGGGACGCGCCGTGGTATTCGTCCCCCCTCACCACGACCTGGGCAACCCCGGCGCCCTGCTCGTCGGTACGCACCCCTGGAACGGGGGCATCTGGACGTACGCGGCGTACGCGGAGCTCCTGCACGAGGCGGCCGCGAAGGACGTGGTCCTGCTCATGCCGAGCGGCCTGGGCAACTCGCTCTACACGGCGGCGGCGGAGGAGGAGGTGCTCGACGCCATTGCCGCCCTCGAGCAGAAGGTCGCGATCGATCCACGGCGTGTCTCGATCTGGGGGGCGTCCATGGGTGGGGCAGGCGCGACCACGATTGGCTTTCACCACCCCGACGCCTTCGCGACGGTGACGAGCTTCTTCGGCGACTCGAAGTACGATCTGGCAAGCTACGTCCGCTCGATCTTGCACGACGAGTCCGGCGCGCACCTCGTCAACGCGCTCGACGTGATCGACAACGCCCGCCACCTGCCCGTGTGGCTCGTTCACGGAGAGGAAGACAAGGTCTCCTCGATCGCGCAAAGCGAGATGCTCGCCAGCGCGCTGCGGGACCGAGGGTTCGGCGTGCGCTTCGATCGCGTTCCGCACGCGGGCCACGAGGGAGCGGTCGTGGCCCGGTTCGCGTCGGCGCTCGTCGATCTCGCGAGCACGGCGCGCGCGCCCGACGCCGTCCCGCGCGTCACCTACCGCGGCGTGAGGCCGGGCGACACGAGCGCGTACGGCGTCCGCTGGAGCCGCGCCGCTCGTCGCGGGGATGCCTTCCTCGATCTGGAGCGGGCGCCCGATGGAATCCACGTGCACAGGGCGGATGGCGTCACGCGCGTGTGGCTCGCGCGCGGAGCGTTCGGGGTCGCGCCGGCCGACGCGCCTGCGATTCTCCGCGACGCGGGCGTCACGGCGGAGGTCGGGTGGGACCCCCTGCCTCTGCCGGCGCCTCCAGCGCCCTCGCAGCTGCCGCGCGATGGGGCGGTGCTCTGACACATGCCCCGAGCCGAGACGCTCGCCATCGTACTCACCCCCCTCGTAGCCATGGCGACGTTCGCGCTCGGTTTGCGCGTGGGGGCCGCCGGCACGGTTCAGGCCGCCGTCGTCTACGCAGCGCTTCCGTCGGCGGGGCGTCCGGGGCTCGCGTGGCAGCTGCTGACGCTGAAGGACGAACGAGGTGTTCGTGAGGCCATCTCCCTCCCGGGGGTCTCGGTCGAGGCCTCCGCCGGAGCGCGCACGGCGACCTGGCGCGGCAGCACGAACGCCGATGGGATCGCGGAGGCGTGGCTCGACCTGCCTGGCGTTCGTGACGGCGATCCGGTGGACCTCGTGGTCCGCGCAAACGGCGAGCCGAGGCCGCTTGCCGAGGGACGGGCGCGTTGGTCGAAAGGTCCCTGGGGTCCCACCGCGCAGACCTCGCCCTGGGTGCAGGCGTCCAAGCGAGACGGCGAGCTCGCGGTCGACGTCGCGATCTACGGCCAGAAGCTGGCCCCCGGCTTCCCCGCGAGCGTCTGGGTGCGGGTGCAAGACCACGAGGGTAAACCGGTGGAAGGCGCCAGCGTCGAGGCGGAGCCCGAGCCGGGGCTCACGGTGGCGTCTCCGTACGCGACGACGTGCGCCAATGGCTGGGCGGAGATCGTCGCGACCGCCCAGATGCATGTCGCCGGCCTCTCGGTACACGCGTCGAGGTCGGGGCGGACGACCGCGCCCGGATCCCTCGTCCAGCGTGGCGAGTGGTTCGGCTCGCTGCCCGTGGCCCCGGGAGGAAACTTCGTCGTGCTGCCGACCGAGGTCTTGCCGGGCAAAGAGATCCCGGTCCGCGTGACGGTCCCCACGGTGCGACCCCTCGTCTATCTCGAGGTCGACGACGCGCAGGGCCGCGCGTTCGCCGCCACCCTCAAGGTCGAGACGAGCGGGGGTGACCTGCCGCACGCCGACACGACGCTGCCGCCTCTGCTTCCGGGGCTCTACTGGGTGGTGACGGCCGGAGAGCCACGTGGCGCCGAGTCGCTCGAGGTCGCGACCATAGCCCGCCCGCTCCTCGTTCGTGACGGTGCCCCCATGGACCGGTGCACCGTGGGACCGCTCCTCGCGACGAAGCCTGCCGCGCCCTTCGAGCGCTGGGTGGCGCTGGACGGAACGGCGGACGATCACGCAAAGGATGGAGGGCGGCGAAAGCGCGGGCTCGTCATCGCGTTCGGGTCGCTCGCTGCGGCGGCGCTGCTCGAGGTCTTGCTGCTCCTGCGCGCGGCGAGCCGGGCCCGGCGCGAGATGGCCAAGGTCGCCGCCGCGCTGGCGGACGGCGAAGGGCCCGGTCCGGAGCTGGCGCCGCGCTTTACGTTGGCCAACGTCGCCATCGGCCTCCTGCTCGCGCTCCTCGGCTTCGCGCTCGTGGCGTCGCTCCTCACGTGGCGAGCGGGGTAGGAGGCCGGTGTCTTTCGTCCGATCCCTTCGCGATGGCGTCGTCGGCCTCGCTCGAGATACGAGAAGTATCCCCTCGCTCGGCCTCCTGGCCCTCGCTCGGTCTCGGACGAAATACGCCGACCTCCTCCGCGAAAGAGACAGCTAGCTACGCAGGAGCGCTCAGGACGGGCGGTGCTCGCTGTGACCGTTGCCGGGGGTACCCGCCCAGCCGCCCTCGCTGAGGGCGCTCCGGACCGCCTGCCCCACGCGGTCGCGGATCTCGTCCGCGAACCGCTCGCGCAGCCCTTCCGCCACGCGCGCGCGCACCATCTCCGCGAGACGCTCCGAGTCCACGCCTCCCCCGCCGCCGTAGCTGCCGCCGGAGTTGAACGCCTGGTTACCGGTGTGCTGCGAGAGAGCCTTTCGCACACCCTCCGCGAGTCGGTCCTTCACGACGTCCGCGATGCGGTCGCGCATGCGCTCGACGACCTTCTCCCGGACGAGCTCGATCATGCGCTCGGGATCCACGTTGCGCGAGTATCCCTGCTGGAAGATCGCGCCGCGGACCGCCTCGCCGAGCCGGTCGCGAAGCGTCTCCAGGATTCGCTGGGCAAGCAGGTCGCCCACGCGGTCGCGTACGAAGCGAGAGAGCTGCTCCGGGTCGACGTTGTTGCCGCCGAAGCCACCCTGCGTCATCGCGCTGCGGAGCGATTCCCCGACGCGCTCGCGCACGACCTCGCGGATCCGGTCGCGGATGGCTTCGCCGATGCGGTCGCGCACGATATCGGCGACCCGCTCGATGTTGACGCCACCCGCGCTCTGCGGATCGCTCTGGAGGACCTCGACCACGCGATCACGAACGTCGCCGGCGATCCGCTCCCGCAGCGTGTCGCCGAGGTGCTCCCGCACCGTCTGGCCGATCCGGTCGAAGTCGATCCCTCGCCCAGCAGAGCCGACAGAACCGCCGCTCATCTGCTGGGACCATCCCGTACGGACAGCCTCCCCGAGCCGCTCCCGGATCGTCCCGCGGAGCCGCTCGGCAATCCGCTCGGCGGCGCGATCCCGCACGCGCTCGACCAGGCGGTCGATGTCGAAGCTCGCGCGGTAGTTGCTCATCTGCCGCATGAGCGTGTTGCGGAGCGCCTCGCCGAGCCTCTCCCGGACGGCGTCCTCGATCCGGAAGCGCAGCGCGTCGCCCACGTGCTCGCGCACGCGGTCCGCGATCCGGTCGATGTCGCCGCCGCTTCGATCCATCATGACGGCGCGCAGCGCGTCGGCGAGCCGCTCACGGAGCCCATCTCGCAGGCGCTCGCGCACCCTCTCGGCGACGTTCTCGTAGACCTCGTCGGCCACGCGGTGCGCGTCCAGGTTCATGCCAAAGCCCCCGGCCTCGCGCAGCTCGTCGGTCAGCTGCTCGCGGATGATGCTCCCGATGCGCTCCCTGACGGCCTCGAGGAAGCGGCCTTTGATGGAGTCGACGACGCGATCCACCTCGATGCCACCGCCCATCTGCCCGCCGAAGAACTCGCGCTGCGGCATCATCGTCCGCCGGTACGCTTGCCCCAACCGCTCGCGGATGGCTTCCCCCAGACGCTCGCGCATCGCTTCGATGACGCGCTCTCGTACCGAGTCGGCAATCTGATCGAGGTCGAAATTTCCGCCCATCTGCTGCCAGTCCATTCGTTCCATCGACAACCTCCCCTTCGTAGCCGTGCCCTTGGGGCCCAACGGCTGCGGCGCGCAATGCGAGGGGCGTTCCAGCCGCCGGGCGGCCAAGCCCAGCCGCTTCGCCCGCCGTCGCGCACGTGCGCGCGCCGCCGTCGCCGCCAGGAGCGGCCGGGCGTAGCCGCTGCAAAATGTCTCACTGTGACGGGTCTGCCCCGGCGCGAGCGCGCCGCGCCATCGCTAGCGCACGATGGTGCGCACGAGCTCCGCCCAGCGCTCCAGCGCGACGGTGCTGAGGAAATTCGTTCGAACCCGCTCGTACCCGGAGTCGGCGAGTCGCTTCGCCAGAGGCGCATCATCCAGCATGCGCGTCAGCGCGGCCGCAAACTCTCCGAGGTCCTCCGGATCACGGACGAGCAGACCGTCGAGCCCGTCCCGGATCTGGTCCTGGATACCGCCCACCGCCGACGCAATGACGGGCCTCCGCTTCCACAGAGCCTCCGTCACGGTCAGCCCGAAGCCCTCCTCGAGGCTCTTCTGGACGATCACGCTGGCGTGCCGCTGGAGCGCGTTCACGATGGCGGCGTTCTCCTCGTCATCTTCCATCGGCAGCATCGCGAGGTGCACCTGAGAGCGTTCCGACTCCGGCAGCGCACGCCAGGCGTGGTGCACGTCGGCGAAGACCCGCGACGACTCCGGATCATCGGTCACGGAGTCCACCGTGGGCCCGGCCAGGACCAGCTGTGCGCCGCGCGGGGCGTGGGGCTCCAGCAGGCGGGCGAACCCTCTCAGCACGCCGACCGGATCCTTCATGTGGTCCCAGCGTGAGATCTGGGTGACGAGCGGAACGTCGAGCCCCGGCGCGCACCCGAGACGGTAGATCTCCGCCTTGCGATCGACCCGCCCCGCGCTCCCGTCGTCCCGAAGAAAGACGGCACGCCCGGGCTCGGCAGGCCCCTCGATGAGCCCGACCGTGCTCAAGATGGCGTGGACCGTGGCGTCATCGAGCGACTGGTTCTTTGCCGAGAACGGGTCGATGTTCGGCGGGACGACGAACGCTCGGTTCCCTTGCTGGAGCCACGGAGGAGCGTAGGAGGCGCGCGTGAAGACCGTCACCCGGGCGTCCTGGAGGTAGGGCCGAAGGAAGGCCCAGCCGCGCTCGACCTCGTGGCTCCATGTCTCCTCGCCGATGTGGGACCGCCACACGACGAACGCCCCCATCCGGCTGAAGTGGGGAACGAGCCCGGCGGTCTGCGGGTCGTGGCAAATCACGATGTCGCGCGGCTGTACGAGCGGATCCATCGAGACCACGTTCTCGTGGAGCACCCGCTCGTAGAGGCTCGCCTCGGCGGCCCCCAGCGGCGAGCCGTCGCCCGCGAAGCCGTGCAGCGCGTTGTGCAGGCGCTTCGTGATCCGGAAGAACTCGGGGGGGGCCTGGATCGCTGCCCAGCGGGCGTCGATGCGCAGCCCGCGCGCGTACCGCAGAAGCGACCGGAGCATCTCGGCAACTCCACCGCCGTGCACGGTGGAGTTGACGTTCCAGATGGCCTGGCCGTCGAGGAGCCCTCGGATCGCCTCGGCTTCTCGCTTCAGGGACCGAACGCGTTCAGCCCCGACGAGGGTGGCGAACCGGTCGATGTCTCGCGGGCCGATCTTTATTTCGTACACGGCTGGAGAAGCTGCGAACGACGTGCCGCGCGTCTTCTCCCTGGAACGAGGGCGGCCTTGATCCGGCGAACCGGGCTCTCCTAGGCCTGCCTTCGCGCGCGCATCGACGTGCACTCGAAGCAGAACGTCTCCCCCGTCCACGCCTGGCCCGCGATGCCCTTGCCGGCCTCGGGGATGTCCTTCGGCACCTCGTGCGTCCAGCCGAGAGACCGGAGGTGGGCCACGGCCACGTAGCGGGATGTCCGGTCGTTCTCCCCCCGGAAGACGAAGGAGCCCACGAGGCACGAGTCGCAGTAGGCGGCCCAGCGGGTCTTGTCCCTGGATAGAGGGAGCAGCACCTTGTCTATACTGAACATGGTAACAGCATTCGTCAATGCTTCAGAGGCACCGCGTGATGAAGCGCTTCACCCCCGATTCGTCGACGGTGTAGGGCGGATCGCAGCCGGGTTGCGGGCGCTTGGCCCCCGGTTGTTTGGGCTTCGCTTGGCTGGTGGCTGGGCTGGAGGTCGTCGGGGTCCTGGGCTCGGCGGAAGGCCCCTCGGCCGGAGTATCGACGGCAGGCTTTTTCTCCGCGACGACCGTGGCCGAGGGGGGCGCCGGAGCGGGCTCCGAGACCGGCACGTCGCCGGGCTCCGTGGACGGATGCGAGGCCCTCCACGCGAAGACACCCACGACGGCGAGGAGGAGCAGCCCGATGGCGGCGGCCACCGCTGCGGTGCTCCTGCGTCCCGGAGCTTCCGGCGCCTTCTCGACGGGGGACGTCGGGGAGGCCAGGGTCGCGGGAGAGGCTGTAGGCACGGCGGGAGCGCTCGCCCCGGGAGAGACCATCGTGGGCTCGACCTTCGGAGCGGCCCCCTCGGTGAGCATCAGGGTCGCCGCCTGGGCGCGCTGCTTCACGTCGCCCGGAGCGAGCCCCGCGAGATCGAGCTCGGTGGGGGCCCTGCCCACGTCTCCGCCGTCGCCCGGGAGGCTCTCGATGTTGGCGACCCGCGCGGCGCGCTTCGCGAGCATCTGGTGACCGATGTCCTCGACCCACACCGCGACCTCGCGTGGCGTGGCTCTCGGGACCGCCCGCTCGACGGCGCCCGCCATGGCGAGCGCCGAGAGGAATCGATCGGCGGGCTTCTTCGCGAGCCCGCGGAGG
>Ga0302279_10001819_pt1 | contig 29526 bp, 28 predicted proteins | sample III_Bog_N3_3_FD_194541 | JGI IMG/M metagenome (GOLD analysis project Ga0302279, IMG submission 194541) | Peat permafrost microbial communities from Stordalen Mire near Abisko, Sweden - III_Bog_N3_3 | ecosystem: Environmental > Terrestrial > Soil > Wetlands > Peat | place: Sweden: Abisko... | reverse complement strand
CGAGTTGCCCTCGAGTTCCGAATCACCCTCCCCCAGCGACGGGTAGCGGAGCGGGTTGATGGCGACGACGCCACCGGAGTGGAGCGCGCTCCCGGCCAGGAGTCCGTGGTAGGCCCCCGAGCACAGTCCGACGAGCACGACCGCACCCGGATCGCCCGGTGCGAGGAACTGCATGGCCGCGTCGACGTCGTCGATGGCGCTCGGCGGATAGCTGCTCAGGATGCTCGACTCGCCGGTGACCTGACTGTCGCCGATGCCACCGAGGTCGAGACGCAGGCACCGCACACCACGAGGTGCCCAGGCCCGGCTCATCTCCACCCACTGACGACTGGGCCCGATGTGGTGGATGCTTCCCGAGTTGAGGAAGATGGCCGCCGCGAACCGCGGACGCCCACGGCCGGTCCCGTCGACCGACCCCGGAGGCGGGTCACCGGCCTCGGTCAGGATGCCGAAGAGACCCTTGCCCAGGGTCACCGGTCGCTCGACGATGGGCCGGCCGTCGACGGTCCCGACGACCGCGCTCGACCGCCCCGCGGGGTGGACCGGGCCGACCTCGTCCGGTCCGCGCTGGCCCATGACGAACCCGACGATGGCCTCGACCTCCTCGGGGGCGACCGTGGCGAAGGTCAGCTCGTAGCCGAAGAGGGCGCTCTCACCGGTCCCCTTCATCCAGACCGTGCCCTCCGGCAGTTCCCCGGCCGGGGGACCCGCCGAGTCGATGACCAACGTCGCCGCGGGCAGGACCAGCTCCTCCGATCGTGCGTCGATCGTGCGGAGGTCCTCGGTCGTCTGGCGGTCCAGTACGAACCCGGGGATCTCGGTCAGTCCGTCGTGTTCGACGAGCGCCCCGTAGTTCGGGTAGAGCCGCCGGAGCCCCTGTTGGTACCGGACGTAGTGACTGCCCTTGCGCATCGGGTACCAGGAGGTGAGCGAGCGGATGGCACCGTCGTCCGAGGCGGCGTACGCGGCCAGGGCCGCCCCGAGGCGGATGCCCACCAGGTCGACCGTGCCGGCACCGGCCTCGCGGGCCAGGGCGACGGCCTCGCGGATGCTGCCCAGCCATGCGTCGACCCGCCCCGGGTCGGCGAGCGTGCCCGCCGAGTCGCCCGTGCCGTCGTAGTCGAAGCGCACCACGATGCATCCGCTGGCCGCCAGGGCCGGAGCCAGCTCGCGGAACGCGAACTGCGAGTTCTCCCCTTCCGCTCCGATCGAGGGGCACAGCACGACACCCACCCCGTTGGAGACGGCCGGCGTGTGGACCCATCCGAAGAGTGGCCGGTCCTCGGGCCCGAACCAGACCGCCTGCGCGCCCGCCTCCCCGGCCGTCAACGCGGGAACTCCCCGCGACCCGACCGGTCCCGGCCCTTCAGCACTCGGCGGTAGACGTCGGCGGTGGCCCGCGCCGTGTGGTCCCACGTGAAGTTGTCGAGCACGTGGCGACGGATCTCGGGGCCGGGCTCACGGTCCCACGCGGCGTCGACCGCCCTACGGATCGAGGCGCCGTCGGCCGGGTCACAGTAGAGGGCGCGGTCACCGAGGTACGCACGGGCGTGGCCCCGGTCGGTGGTCACCAGGCTGCAGCCACTGAGCGCGGCCTCGAGCGACACCAGGCCCGTCGTCTCGAACCAGCTCGGCACGACGTGCACCCGCGCCGACGCGAAGAACGGCGGGAGGTCGTCGGGGGCCTGTCCTCCGGCGAACTCGACCCAACCGGCTCCGGCCTTTCGGCACGCCCGTACGTACTCCGGATGGTCGGGATGGTCGTAGCCCACCAGCACCAGGCGCTTGTCCGTCCCCTTCATGGCGTTGATGAGCGCCAGCTGGTTCTTGTGCGGGTCGATCCGCCCGACGTAGAGGACGGTGTCCCGCTCGGCGAACGGGAGTCCCGGCTGGTCGAACCGCTCGGGATTGACCGCGTTGGGCACGGCGGTCATCGGCGTCGATACGTCGAGGTCCCGGCGGATGCTCTCGGCCTCGCCCTCGGAGTTGGGGAGCAGGTGGTCGGCGGCCTCGAAGAGGGCGATCCGGTTGCGCTCCAGCCACACCGCCTCCAGGCTGACCTGGGAGAGGCGGGACCGGCTGGTCATGGCCGCACCGGAGAAGGTGGCGGCCCGCCGCAGGCGCCCGAGGAACGAGCGCACGGTCAGGTCGGCGAAGCCCTCGGGTCCGTAGCGCACGTCCCAGTAGATGGGTGAGATCAGGACGGGCAGTCCTCGGTCACGGCACTCGTGGACCTGGACCGGCTGCAGGTCGAAGCCGTGCACCAGATCGATGCCGGCCAGGTCGGGATCGTTGTCGAAGCAGACGGTGGCCTCGACCCCGTAGGCACCCAGGGCGCGGGCCGTCTCCTCCAACTGCACGATGTGGCCGCCGCTCACCCGGTTGGCGTTCGCCATCCACAACAGCACCTGCAATTTGTCCTCGGGACCGCCCTGGTCGGCGGTGTCGCCGGACGAACTGAGGTGCGTTTCCACGGCCAGAGACTACCGGCCGGGACGGCGCGTCCGGGGAGGGTGGGCCACCGGACGGGTCCGGTCGCCGGCGTCGTCCGAGCGGCCCGCGGTCGACGCGATCAGGTACGCCGACGACGGAAGCGGGCCACCAGTGGATCGCGGAACTCCGGCTCCACCCGGAAGAGGACCGCGAGGAGCGTGACCATCGCGGCGATCACCACGACGGTCGCCGACACCGCGGCCTCCACCCCGTCGCGCAGCGTCGAGCCCCCGTGGATGGGGTGGGCGACCACCAGCACGACGGCCAGGATGCCGGCGACGGCAGCCCCGGGAGCGACCGGCAGCAATGCGTCGCGCGCGTACGCCGAGAACCCGATTCCGAGGTGGCGGCACACCAGCATGGGCAGGATGAAGAAGTCGATCACCACCACCACCGGCAGTGAACCGACGGCGGGCCCTACCGGACCCAACCAGAAGGTGGCGGCGATGCTACCGGCGAGGTTGATGGCCGCCCCGAGGAGCGAGAGGCGGATGAGGACCTGGTTCCTGCCGGTGCCGGTGAGGAAGATGAAGCACTGGTGCCCGGGGAGCTGGATGGCGGTCACCAGGCCGAGGGCGATCATGATCTTGTAGGTCTGCGGGGGCACGGTACCGAGCCAGAGCTTCAGGATGGGTTGCCCGAAGGCGGCGAGGGCGATCAGCATGGGGACGGAGATGGCGAGTGAGGCCATCACCGCCTTGGAGAACAGCCACGACTGGCGCCCCTGGTCCTCGGACGTCTCGTAGTGGGCGTAGGTGGGCAGCAGCATGTTCGTGCCCTGCGTCGTCAGGTTCCGGGTCAGGTTGGCCGTGCTGAGGGCGATGTTGTACGGCGCGACCTGGGCCACCGGCAGGATCACGCCGATCACCAGCGCGTCGAGGCTGTAAGAGATGATCCCGCCCACGGCGATGGCGGTGTTGCGCCCCCCGAACCGCAGCAGGTCCACCAGCAGGTCGCGTCGGAACCGCCCCTGGTACACGGTGGAACCGGTGGCCTGGCGTATCAGCCCCGACGCGGCCACCAACGAGAAGAGCGCCCCGCCCAGGGTCACCAGCGCCAGTCCGACCAGCCCGCCGCCGGCGAGAACGACCACCACCTGGCCGACCTGGGTGGCGATCAGGCTGGCGGCGCCGATCTGCGCCTGACGGTCGCCCCGACCGGCACCGAACAGGACCGCGGCGGGGACCGAGCCGACGAACTGCACCAGGGTCATCACCGCGAGCACGATCAGTGTGCGGGAGGCCACGGACCCGCTGACGTCGCCGAGGTGCAGGAACGAGGACAGGAACGGGGCGATGGCCACCGCCACCAGTACCGCGACCACCCCCGTGCACGTGAAGAACACCAGCGACGTGCGGATCACGTCGGCGGTCTCCTCGCGGTCGCCGATGGCCTTCAGCCGGGCCACCCGCTGCACCACGGCGGTCGACACGCCGGTGTCCAGCAGCGCCAGGTACCCGACGATGGACAGGAGTACGATCCACAGGCCGTAGGCACCCGCTCCGAGGTGACGCAGGATGACCCGGGTCAGCAGGAGACTGAGGACGATCCCGACGGCCAGGTTGGCATAGGAGGAGACCGCGTTCCGGGCGAACTGGCGCCCGCTGGCGTTGGCGGCCGGCTGGTCCGCGGCAGTCACAGCGGGCGCTGATCAGTGGGACGCATGTGGCCGCAAGCGTACCCCGAGCGCCTCCCCGCACCCGTCCTCCGCGTGGGCTCCGTCGCTCCACCGGGTGTCCGCCCGACAGGTACGCGTCCCCTCCCGCCCGATGTCGGGACGCCGTCAGTCGTCGAGTTTGAGCGCGGAGACGAAGGCTTCCTGGGGGACCTCGACGCGACCGATGTTCTTCATCTTCTTCTTCCCCTCCTTCTGCTTCTCCAGCAGCTTGCGCTTGCGGGTGATGTCGCCGCCGTAGCACTTGGCCAGCACGTCCTTGCGACGGGCCTTCACCGTCTCGCGGGCGAGCACCCGTCCGCCGATGGCCGCCTGGATGGGGACCTCGAACATCTGGCGCGGGATGAGTTCCTTCAGCTTCTCGGTCATCCGCCGCCCGTAGTAGTCGGCCTGGCTCTTGTGGACGATCGTCGAGAAGGCGTCGACCGGCACGTGGTTGATGAGCAGGTCCACCTTGACCAGGTCGGCGGTGGCATAGCCGCCCGGCTCGTAGTCGAGGCTGGCGTACCCCTTGGTGCGGCTCTTCAGCTGGTCGAAGAAGTTCACCACCACCTCGGCCAACGGGATCACGTAGACGAACTCGACGCGCTCGGGCGACAGGTAGTCCATCTTGATCATCTCGGCGCGCCGCCCCTGGCACAGCTCCATGATCGAGCCGGTGTACTCCGCCGGTGTGAGGATGGTGGCCCGCAGCATCGGCTCGTCGACGTGGTCGAGCGAGGACGGGTCCGGCAGCTCGGACGGATTGTCCACGTCGACCTCGGTGCCGTCGTCGAGGAAGGCCCGGTACGCCACCGACGGAGCGGTGGCGATGAGGGAGAGGTCGAACTCGCGCTCCAGGCGCTCACGCACGATCTCCATGTGCAGGAGTCCGAGGAAGCCGCACCGGAAGCCGAAACCCAGTGCCCGCGACGACTCGGGCTCGTAGGTGAAACTGGCGTCGTTGAGCCGGAGCTTCTCCAGGGCGTCGCGCAGGTCGGGCAGCTCGTCGCCGTCGATGGGGAAGAGGCCGCAGAAGACCATGGGCTTGGGGTCGCGGTAGCCGTCCAGCGCCGTGTCGGCCGGGTGCGTGGCCGTGGTCACCGTCTCACCCGACCGGGCGCCCCCGACGTCCTTGATACCGGCGATGAGGTAGCCCACCTCGCCCGGGCCCAGCTCGTCCACCGGGACCATGACCGGCGAGCGGACGCCGATCTCCTCGATCTCGTGGTTGGCCCCGGCCTGCATGAACCGCAGCCGGTCACGGGTCGTGAGGGTGCCGTCCATCACCCGGATGGAACTCACCACCCCGCGGTACTGGTCGTAGGCGGAGTCGAAGATCAGGGCCCGCAGTGGCGCCGTCGGATCGCCGGTGGGCGCCGGGATGCGGGCCACGATGGCGTCGAGCAGCTCGGGCACGCCCACCCCGGTCTTGGCCGAGATGTGGAGGATGCCGTCGGCGGGCAGCCCGAGGACGTTCTCGATCTCGGCGGCGCAGCGCTCGGGGTCGGCGGCCGGCAGGTCGATCTTGTTCAGCACGGCCACGATGTCGAGGTCGTTCTCCAGGGCCTGGTAGCAGTTGGCCAACGTCTGGGCCTGGATGCCCTGGGACGCGTCGACCAGCAGCACCGCACCCTCGCAGGCGGCGAGCGACCGGCTGACCTCGTAGCCGAAGTCGACGTGACCGGGGGTGTCGATGAGGTGGAGGGTGTACCCGTTCCACGGCACCCGCACGTTCTGGGCCTTGATGGTGATGCCCCGCTCACGTTCGATGTCCATCGAGTCGAGGTACTGCTCGCGCATCTGACGCGGGTCGACGGCTCCGGTCAGCTCCAGGATGCGGTCGGACAGCGTCGACTTGCCGTGGTCGACGTGGCTGATGATGGAGAAGTTGCGGATACGGTCGATGGCGAGCACGGGGAGCCCAGCGTACCCAAGGCCGGCCGGGGCCCGGCCCGGCCCCGACGCCGGCGACCACCGCCGGGCGACCGCTGCGGGGACCGGTGTGGCCCGAACTGCTATCCTTTGCTGTCTCCCGGTAGGTGATCCCTGAGGATCCCGGGGGCGACGACACCGTCCGGGTCGGTAGAGCACGTCTCCGCCCGGACCCGGCACACGAGGACGACGAGGACGAGCAGTGGCCAACATCCGTAGCCAGATCAAGCGCAACCGGCAGACCATCAAGCGCAACGAGCGCAACAAGGCGGTCCGCTCCGAGCTGCGTACGCGCACCAAGAAGGCCAATGCCGCCATCGCCGAGGGTGCCGAGCACACCGAGGAGTCGATCCGCCTCGCCATCAAGCGCATCGACAAGGCGGCCGCCAAGGGTGTCATCCACAAGAACCAGGCGGCCAACCGCAAGTCCCGCCTGATGAAGCGCGCAGCCAAGGCCTCCGCCGAGGCCTGAGCCGAACCGCCGCACCGTCGGGCGCGGCCGACCGGACACCGCCGGGTCCCACCGGCCCACCCGTGCCCCGCCACCGGCGGGGCACCTGTCGTCCCGGGGCCCCACGCCGGAGACGCGGCACCTGCCGGACGGGTTCGTTGAGCTCGAGGGATCCACGGCACGAGTTGTCAACCGGGCCAGACTCGGACGATGGAGGGAACCGTCACCGTGGGAGGGCTCCGCACGCCGGCGACGACCGCGGGGGTGACCGAACTGGTCACGTCCGGGACCCCGTTCTGGCTCGATCTCGAGGGCGTCGACGCCGAGGCGTCCGCCCTCCTCGACGACACGCTCCACCTGCATCCCCTGGCGGTGGAGGACGCCGAGCACTTCGGCCAGCGCCCGAAGATCGACGAGTTCGACGAGTTCACGTACTTCGTGGTCCACGGCGCCGTCATGGACACCTTCGCCACCTCGGAACTCCACGTCTTCCTGATGGCCCACAGCATCGTCACCGTGCACCACGACGAGTGCCCCGCCATCGAGGAGGTCCACCGTCGCATCCAACGACGCCGCACGATCTCGGACAGCTCGCCCCGGGTGACCCTCCTCTACGTGATCCTCGACAGCCTCATCGACACGTACTTCCCGGTACTCAGTGCCCTGGACGACCGGATCGACCAGCTGGAGGACGAGATCCTGCGCCAGCCGACCGAGGAGCAGCTCGGCACGCTCTTCGAGATGAAGCGCTCGCTCATCAACATGCGCAAGGTGGTGACCCCGCAGCGCGACATGTTCGCGGCCCTGGCGTCAGGCGTCAGCGAACTGCCGGACATGACCGACGAGGCGCAGCGCTACTTCCGCGACATCTACGACCACCTGATCCGCATCGCCGACATGATCGACGGCTACCGCGACCTCCTGACCGGCGTCATGGACACCCACGTGTCCACCGTGTCGAACCGGCTGAACGTGGTCATGAAGCAGTTGACGATCATCGCCACCATCTTCCTGCCGCTCAGCTACCTCACCGGCTTCTTCGGTCAGAACTTCTCGTTCCTGGTGGGCCACGTCACCGGGCGGGGGCCGTTCCTGGTCTTCGGCATCGCCATCGAGGTCGCCACGGTCCTCGTGCTGCTCTACTTCTTCCGCAAGCGCGGATGGATCGGACGCGTCTCGTCGTAGGGACGCGCGATCACGCCGTGTCCGGGTCCTGGCCCTCCAGACCCTCGATGAGTCCGGGCCCGTCGTTGCGCACGTTGCCAACGGTCCGGGCCACCGGCCGGTGGACCAGGGTGCCGGCCGGGGACGGGACCAGGAGCGACTCCAGCTCGGGCTTGTCCCGGTTGGACGGGTCCAGCCACTCCTCCAGGACGTCCTGCTCGAGTACCACCGGCATCCGGTGGTGGATGTCCCCCATGTCCGGTCCGGCCTCGGTCGTGATCACCGTGCAGGTCCGCAGCGCCGGGGCACCGTCACCGGGCGCCTCGTCGGCTCCCGGTCCGCCCCACCACTGCTCCCACAGTCCGGCCACCGCCAGGGGCCGCCCGTCCGCCCGCGTGAAGTAGTACGGCTGCCGACTCTTTCCCGGACCCGGCTTCCACTCGTAGAAGCCGTCGGCCACCACGGCCAGCCGGCGGGCGGTGAACGCCGCCCGGAACGACGGCTTCGACGCCACCGTCTCGGCCCGGGCGTTGAACGTCCGGTTCCCCATCGTGGGGTCCTTGGCCCACGATGGCACGAGACCCCACTTGTAGCGCCCGAGCTCCCGGTGGACCGCACCCCCACCGTCGGCCGACCCCGTGGCCGCGCCGCGGTCGGCGTCGGGCCCCGGCACGTCGGCGACCGCCAGGAGCGAACGCATCGGGCCCACGTTCCAGCTGGGGCGGCCGTCGGGGTCCACGTCGGGGCCGAGTACGGCGTCGAAGATGCGGGCCAGGTAGTCCGGGTCCGAGTAGAGCGAGATCCGTCCGCACATGGCCGCTCAGCCTACGGCGAACAGGGCCCGGTCACCCCCGCCGGCCCCGGGTCACTTCGGCGGGTAGTAGTAGAAGGAGCCGTCACAGCGGAAGCCGTGCTGGGGACCGTTGATCGGCGGGTCGTCCAGACGTTGGATCTTGCCGTTCTCGATCTGGGCGATCACGTAGCACGAGGCCGGCACCTTCTGCGCCGGGTTGGAGGGGGCGATCAGGTAGTCCCCCGTGTAGTCCGTGATCTTCTTGAGCTGCTGGAGCACCGCGCCCCGGGTCGGGTTCTTGCCCGCCGCCTGCAGGGCCTGGGTGAACAGCTGGCCCGACAGCCACCCGAACAACGTGTAGAGATCGGGCTTGAAGCTCGGGTCCGTCTTGTGCACCCAGGTCTGGAAGGTCTGGGCCCCCTGGAGGTACGGCGTGTCCTCACCGAGGAAGAGGGAGTTGACCATCTCCATGTACGCACCGTCGATGGCCGCCGGACCACCCGAGTCGGCGACCAGGTTCTCGGAATAGGTCGACGCGCCGAACACGATCTGGGGATGGAAGTTCTGCTGGTTGAGCGCCTTCACCATCGAGGCGGCGTAGTTTTCCGGCATCTGCTCGAGGAAGAGGATCTTGACCCCGGCGTTGCGCATGGCGATCACGTTCGGGGTGAAGTTGGTCGTCGTGATGTCGAACTGCGGGTCGTAGACGACCTTGTAGCCGATGGACTCCATGGCCGCCTTCTCACCGCCCCACTTGGTGATGGCCGACGGCTGGTCGGCGATCAGGGCACCGGCGTGCTGCACGTCGGACGGGAACTTCTGCTTGAAGTACTCGAGGGGGCCGATCGGCCAACCGATGGCCGCCGGATCGGGGCTGAAGCTGTTGGGCAGGTTGCCCGCCGACTCGCTCAACGAGACCGTGACGTTCGGCACACTGGGATCGGCCGCCAGCACCGTCTCGCCGTAGGAGTCCTCGAGGGAGAATCCACCGACCGAGGCGAAGTCGTTCTGGGCCACCTGGGCGGTCGCCTGCTTGTTCGGGGCACCCTGGTACCCGTCGTCGTGGGAGTCGACGATGATCTTGCGGCCGTTGATGCCGCCCGTCGAGTTCACATAGTTCGCCCAGGCCTCGGTGCCGACGTCGGCGCCCTTGAAGAGGCCGAAGGCCAGGGTCGAGACGTTGCCCACCGTGACCGACGTCGGCGTCAACCCGGTGGTGTCATGGAAGGCGGCGGACGGGATGCCCGTGGTGTCACCCGACGGGCTGCTCGTCGCACTACCACCTGACGTCGTCGCCGCCGGCTGTGCGGTGCTCGACGAACACGCCGTGAGCGTGCCCGCCAGCACGAGACCGACCACGGCGACCGTGGCCGTCCCCCGCCTCCGAATGGTCGGAACGCGCCCGCTGATGGAGTGCCTCATCATCGTCTCCCCCTGTTGTTGTGGTGTCCGGCAGGTCTTCGACCTGTCCCCCCGGCACGTTCCAGTGTTGCTGACTCTAGAGAATTCGTCGGCGACGCGCGTGGCAGGCGCGTCAGTCCCCCGCTCCGCGGCCATCGGCCAACCGGTCGCGGTGCATGGCGTTGATGCGTTCCCGCGAGAGATTGACGAACTCGCCCGTCGCCTCGACCTTGACCACCCCGTCCTGGATGAGCCGTCCCACGCTGTACGTGCGCCGGTCGGTCACCTCGGTCACCTCGGACTCGAACTCGGTGTCGATCCCGAGGATCGTGGGCTTCAGGTACCGGATGGAGAGCACCACCGTGGGCCCCGCCGCGTCGGCGACCACGTTCGCCGCCGTCAGGATGATGTCGAACGCCGCGGCGATCGCCGCCCCGTGGACGCAGCCGGGTGCCCCTTCGTAGGGCGGGGTGAACACGACCCTGCCGAACGCCTTGGGCGGATCGAACCACAGTTCGATCGGCGGGGCCACGGGATTGCACGACCCGACGACCATGTCGAAGGGCATCGCCTCGGTGAGGCTGGACAGCTCGCCCGGGCCGATCCGCCGCTGTTCGGCGAACCGGCCCACCGGCTCGTCCCCGTCGGAGGGCACCTCGGCGGCCAGTTCGTCGCACAGGGCCCCGATCCGCGCCGTGGCGTCGGCGAAGGCGCCCGGTGCCGGCGTCGAGGTGACGGTGAGCTCCATCAGGCGCCGGACGGCGGCGGCCAGCTCCTCGCGACCTCCCCCGCTCCACGGGCGCCCCGGTGGGCCGACCACGCGCGGCGCCTCGGACGGGACCTCAGGCATCGGACCCGGTGAGGCGTTCGACATGGGCGGCATAGGCGTCCAGCACCTCCAGGATCTGCGAGCGGGAACCGGACGGCACCCGTAGCACCACCTCGTCGAGCCCGAGCCGGGCGAAGTGGTCGAGTTTGGCCTCGGTGGGCACCGTACCGAACGGGACCACCCGGAGCAGATCGGGGTCGCGCCCGGCCTCCTCGACGGCCCGGCGGAGCGCCGGCACGGCATCGCCCAGTCCCGAGCCGCCGATGGGCAGCCATCCGTCGGCGTACTCGGCGATGGCGGCGAAGTTGGCGGGCGTGGCCGCGCCGCCGACCAGCACGGGCACCCCGGGCCGCTGCACCGGCTTGGGGCTGCTCCAGCACGGGTCCAGGTCCACGAACTCGCCGTGGAACTCGGCGGGATCGTCACGCCACAGTGCCTGCATGCACAGCACGTGCTCGCGGGCGATGGCCCGCCGGTCCCCGAAGGCGACCCCGTGGTCGGACGCCTCCTCGCGGTTCCACCCGAAGCCGATGCCGAGCACCACGCGCCCGTGGCTGAGGTGGTCGAGCGTCGCCACCTGCTTGGCCAGCACGATGGGATCGTGTTGGGCGGCGAGCACCACACCGGTCCCGAGGACCAGGTCCGACGTCACCGCCACCGCGGTCGCCAGGGCGACGAACGGGTCGAGGCTGCGCTTGTAGTCCTCGGCCCGCACGCCCTCGACGAGCGCCGGCGGGGTGTCGGCCCGCACGGGGAGGTGGGTGTGCTCGGGCAGGTAGAGCGACGCGAAGCCGCGCTCCTCGACCGCCCGCGCCAGGTCGGCGGGTGCCATGTCGCGGTCGGTCAGGAAGCAGGTGACGCCCAGCCGCACGGCCTCAGTCCCCGAGTCCGGCGGCCAACTGCTCGCCCGGATTGGCGTCGGGATCGGCGAACAGTGAGGCGAACGCCCCCTCCTCGCGCCGACGGGCGTCCGCCACCGCCGGCCCCCGGCCCTGGAGCATGAGGTGCTTGATCTGGCGGGTGGCGTGGGGCGGGAACGCGGCGATGGTCCGGGCCAGCTCGAGCGTCTCGGCCAGCACCGTCCCGTCCGGGCAGGTCCGCAGCGCCAGTCCGCACGCCACCGCCTGGGGTGCGGAGATCCACGCGGACGCCAGCAGGGCGAGAGAGGCCTCCTGCCAGCCCATCCGGGCCGGAAGCAGGTAGCTGCTGGCCGCTTCAGGCGGGACGCCCATCTCGGCGAACGGGGCGCGCAGTCGCGCCGACTCGTCCATCAGCACCAGGTCGATGTGGCCGAGGATCGAGCAGCCGAGACCCATGCCCACGCCGTGCACCGCGGCGAGCAGCGGCTTGTCGAAGCGCACCAGGAGGTCGAGGAGGTCCTGGAACCCCGAGCCGGCCTCGGGGTCGGCGTCGCCGGTGGCGATGGCCACCATCTCGCGCAGGTCCTGGCCCGAGGTGAACGCCTTGCCCCGTCCCGTCAGTACGACGGCGTGGACGTCGTCGTCGCCCAGGGCACCGGAGAGGGCGCCGGCGACCGCCCGGTACATGGCCTGGTCGAAGGCGTTGCGGGCCTCGGGTCGGTCGAACGCGATCACGAGGACGTGGTCGATGAACTCGAGCTCGATCCGGTGGGCCGGATCCGCCGACGGCGTCACGGGCGGAAGACCTGGCCGCCGTCGACGTTGAAGACGTGTCCGGTGATCCACGACGCCTCGTCCGACAGCAGGAAGAGGCACATGCCGACGAGGTCCGACGTCTCCCCCATCCGCTTGAGGGCGAGTCCGGCCAGGATCGGCTTCATGAAGACGTCGGGCACCACGGTGCGCGAGGCCTCGGTGTCCGTGGGCCCGGGGGCGATGGCGTTGGTCCGGATGCCGTCGCCGCCCAACTCATGGGCCAGCTGCTGGGTGATCGAGTTCACGCCGGCCTTGGCCAGGCCGTAGAACCCGGCGTACAGGTAGGCGGCGGTCGACGACTGGTTGACGACGGCCCCACCGCCCCGGGCCTTCATGGCCGGCCAGCAGGCGCGGACGCAGTTGAGGGCGCCGAGCATGTTCACCGACAGGAAGCGGTTGAGGTACTCCCAGTCCACGGTGATCAGCAGGTCGAGCTTCATGCCGCCGAAGATGGCCGCGTTGTTGACCAGGTAGTCGATCCCGCCGAACGCCTCCACGGTCGCCTCGGCCATGGCCCGGGCCGAGTCCGGATCGGCGACGTCCACGGCCACGGCGAGTGCCGATCCCCCCGAGGCACGGATGCCCGAGGCCACGGCCTCGGCCTTGTCGGCGTCGATGTCGGCCACCACGACGGAGGCGCCCGCCGCGGCCAGGGCCTCGGCGTAGGCCTGGCCGATGCCGCCGGCCGAGCCGGTGACGATGGCCACCTTGCCGGTGAAGTCGAAGGTGATGGTGGGTGTCGGGCTCATGCGGGGGCTCCAGTGGTCGGATCGGGGGTCGGTGCAGGTGTCGTGTCGGCGGCGGCGGCGGCCGCCTTGGCCCGGCGGGCGATGATCTTCTCGGCGGCGGCGTTGACGCCGGTCGACAGGGGCCAGCCGATGTAGTGGGCCAGGTGCAGGACGAGTTCGCGTACCTGCTCCTCGGTCAGTTCGCCGCGTTCGATGGCGGAGGCGAACTGGATCTCCAGAAGGTCGGCCTGGCCGAGTGCGGCCAGCACCCCGATGGTGACCATCCGCCGGTCCCGGGTGTCGAGGGCCTCACGGGTCCAGATGGTGCCGAAGAGATGGTCGACGGTCACGTCGACGTAGGGGCCGGCGATAGCGTCTGGGTCGACGCTGAACCCGTAGACCTCGTCCATCTTGGCCATGCCGGCCGCGCGTGCGTCCGTGGGTCCGTCCGTCATCGTGCCTCCCGTCGGTGGATCGTCCGGTGCCCGTCGCTCACGCCGGCTCGGCCAGTGACTTGGTCTCCAGGTACTCCTCGAATCCGGCGACCCCGGACTCGCGTCCGACGCCCGACTGTCGATACCCGCCGAAGGGCACGTCGGGGCTGAACCACAGGCCGCCGTTGATGCCGATGGTGCCGGTCCGGATCCGGTTGGCGACGGCCACGGCCCGCTCACGGTCGGCCGACCACACCGAACCGGACAGTCCGTACGCCGAGTCGTTGGCCAGGGCCACCGCGTCATCGTCGTCGTCGAAGGGGATGACCACCAGGACCGGACCGAAGATCTCCTCCTGGGACACCCGGGCGTCGTTGCCGACCCCCACGATGAGCGTCGGCTCGACGAAGAACCCGCCGTCGAGTCCCTCGGGCCGGCCGCCACCGAGGGCGAACGAGCCGCCCTCGTCGAGCGCCAGCTTCAGGTAGCCCTCGACGCGGTCGCGCTGGCGGGCGCTGACCAGCGGGCCGCAGATGGTGCCGGGGTCCGTCGGGTCGCCGGCCGGCAGTTTCGCCATGACCCGGGACGTCGAGTCCACCGCCTCGTCGAACAGCGTCCGCGGGACCAGGAGCCGGGTGGTGATGGCGCACCCCTGTCCGGCATGGGTGCAGACGGTGAACGCCGCCGTGGCACAGGCGCCCCGGAGGTCGGCGTCGTCCAGGATGACGAACGCCGACTTGCCCCCGAGCTCCAGGAACACCTTCTTCACCGTGTCGGCGGCCGAGGCCATGACCTTGCGGCCGGTGGCCGTCGACCCGGTGAAGCTGACCTGGTCCACCCGAGGGTCGACCGAGAGCAGGGCACCTATGGCGTGGTCGGAGGACGGCACGATGTTGACGACCCCCGCGGGGATGTCGGTCTCCTCGGCGATGAGGCGTCCGAGGACCGTGGCGCACCACGGTGTGTCCGGCGCCGGCTTGAGGACGACCGTGTTGCCGGCGGCCAGCGCCGGGCCGAGCTTGGCCAGGTTGATCTGGTGGGGCACGTTCCACGGGGTGATGGCCCCGACCACGCCGGTGGCCTCGCGGCGCACCCAGCGGTGGGAGGGGATACCGAGGGGCTCGGCGTTCCCGAGGTCGGTCTCCCACTCGTAGCCCTCGGCGAGATCGGCCACCCAGCCGAGCGAGCCGACAGGGGTGTCGAGCTGGGCCGAGTAGGTCAGCGAGAGCGGAGACCCCGTCTCCGCGACGGTCATGGCCCGGATCTCGTCGGCGTGCTTCTCGAAGGCGGCCTGCAACTGGCGCAGACCGCGCACCCGCAGGGCGACGTCCGTCGACCAGTCCGTCCCGTCGAAGGCCCGCCGGGCGGCGCCGATGGCGTCGTCCAGGTCGGCGGTCGCACCGTCGGCGACCACCCCGATCACCTCGCCGGTGGCCGGGTTGACGGTCTCGAAGACCGCACCCGACCGGGCCGCTCGCAGCTCCCCGTCGATCAGCAGCCGCTCCTCGCCCACCACGGCACCGCTCGGCCCCGTGGTGTCCGCAGTCGTGTCCTCGTTACTCATCGGTCCTCCCTCATCCCGCCCACGCCGAAGATGTCGTCGGCGCGGGCCTCGGTCATGCCGGCCAGCGGCAGGTCTACGTCCAGTTCGGCGGCCAGCGCCAGCGCGGCGACCAGGTCCTTGCGGGCCAGGTCGGCGCCGTTGCGCATGGCGGCCACGAATCCGGGGTCGTCGGCCTCGGTGAAGGGAGCGACCGTAGGACGGAACATCAGGGCCGACGCACCCCCGATCTTGGCGTCACTGGCCCGGATCACCTGGGCCAGCTTGGCCAGCTCGATGCCGGACGCCTCCGCCAGCAGCTGCCCTTCGTAGGCGGCCAGCCACCCGCCGTACTGCACGAGGTTGCGGGCGAGTTTGGCGGCGAGGCCGGTCCCGAAGGGACCCATGCGGACCGTCAGGGAGCCGATGGCGTCGAGGACCGGTGCCAGCGACTCGAGTACCGCCTCGTCGCCCCCCGCCATGCAGATCAGTTCGCCGCTGGCCGCCGCCGTGGGCCCGCCGCTCACCCCGCAGTCGACGATCGCCGCGCCGGCCGCGGCGGCCTCGGCCCCGATGTCCCGGACGCACGCCGAGGTGATGGTGCTCACGACGAGGAAGGTGGTCCCGGGGCCGCCGGCCAGCAGTGCGCCGTCGGGACCCGACAGCACGGCGTGCACCTGCGCGTCGTTGACCACGGCCACGACCACGACGTCGCTGGCCCGGGCGAGGTCCGCCGGGGAGGAGGCCACCGTGGCGTGGTCGGCGTGCCGGTCGGTGGCCTCGGACACGATGTCGAACACCACCAGCGGCAGTCCCGCGGCGTGGACGCTGCGGGCCACACCGTCACCGATGGCACCGAGCCCGATGACGCCGACGGTCGGACCGTCCCCCGGTGTTGGTTCCTCTGCTGGTGCCACGACCACCCCCTGGTGTTGGACAAGTGTCTGGACTATAGTCTGGACACATGACCGACACCAATGCGACGTCCACGGTCGACGCCGAAGCGCCGGGTCCGGCGTGACGGCCGCCGAGCCGGCGCCCGAGACCGTCCCCCCGGTGGTCGACATCGAGGCCACCCGTCGTCGCCTCACCGCACGGCAGGCCGAAGCGGTGGCGACCCTCGTGCGGGCGGCCGAGGAGGAGACCGAGGCGGTGGGCTACGCCGGGCTGACCGTCCGGGGTGTGGCCCGACGGGCCGGTGTCGCCCCGGCCACGGCGTACACGTACTTCAGTTCCAAGGACCATCTCCTGGCCGAGGTGCTGTGGCGCCGGATGGAGGTCCTCCCCCCGGTGGAGAGCGACCCGTCGGTGCCGCTGGTCACCCGGGTGGCCCACACGGTGCGCGACATGATCCCCTTCGCCGCGCAGAGCCCGGCACTGATCGACGCCTGCACCGTGGCCCTGATCAGCCTGAGCCCCGACGTGAGCGCCCTGCGCGACCGGATCGGTGCCCAGACGCACCGGCGCCTCACCGCGGCCCTCGGACCCGGAGTGGATCCCCGGGTCGTCCGGGTGCTGGAAGCCGTCTACTCGGGTGCACTGCTGACCGCGGGTACCGGGCACACGTCCTTCCTCGACGTGCCCGCCTTCGTGGCCGAGGCGGCCGGACTGCTCGTCGGCGACCCCGGGGTCGACCGGTGACCGCCACCGAGGTCGGGGCACCGCTCGACTACAACCCGTACGCCTACCAGATGCACGAGGACCCCTACCCGACCTACGCCCGCCTGCGGGCCGAGGCCCCGGTGTACCGGTCCGACGAGTTCGACTTCTGGGCGCTGTCGCGCCACGAGGACGTCATCGGCGCCTTCCGCAACGTCGACGAGTTCTCCAATGCCTACGGCGTGTCGCTGGACCCGAGCGCGTTCAGCGCCGACGCCCACAAGGTGATGTCCTTCCTCGCCCTCGACCCGCCGGACCACACCCGGATGCGCTCGCTCGTCGGCAAGGGGTTCACCCCCACCAAGGTCAACGCCATGGAGGACCGGATCCGCGAGATCACCCTCGAGCACCTGCTGCCGGCCCTCGAGTCGGGCAGCTTCGACTTCATCGCCGACTTCGCCGGCAAGGTGCCGATGGACGTCATCTCCGAGCTCGTCGGGGTGCCCCGCGCCGATCGGGCCGAGCTGCGCCGACTGGCCGACCTGGTGCTCCACCGCGACGACGGCGTCTACGACGTGCCGCCCGAGGGGATGGCCGCCGCCCTCGACCTCGTCGTCTACTACCAGGACATGGTCGACGAGCGCCGCCGGCGCCGGACCGACGATCTGACCTCGGCCCTGCTCGACGCCGAGATCGACGGCGACAAGCTGACCGACGAGGAGGTCGTGGCCTTCCTCTTCCTCATGGTCGTGGCCGGCAACGAGACGACCACCAAGCTGCTCGGGAACGCCTGGTACTGGGGATGGCGCAACCCGGACGAACGGGCCAAGCCCTTCGACGACCCGACCCGGATCCCGTCGTGGGTCGAGGAGACACTGCGCTACGACACCTCGAGCCAGATGCTGCTGCGGGTCCTCCGGGCTCCCATCGAACGGCACGGGACCCACCTCGCCGAGGGTGAGCGGGTGCTGCTCCTGGTGGGCTCGGCCAACCGGGACGAGCGCGTCTTCCCCGAGGCCGACCGGTACGACCTCGACCGCGACACCAAGGCCCTGGTCAGCTTCGGCAGCGGTCGCCACTTCTGCATGGGTGCACCCCTGGCCCGACTCGAGGCCCGGATCGGACTGACCGAGTTGGTGTCCCGGGTGGCGGACTACGACATCGACACCTCGGGCATCGTGCGGGTCCACTCGATCAACGTGCGCGGTCTGGCCGCGCTGCCGACCACGGTCGTGCTGCGCTGATGCCGAAGTTTCCCCCCAATCCGGATCGTCGACCGGCCGTCGTCACCGGCGCCTCGTCGGGCATCGGCCGGGCCACCGCCACCGCCCTGGCCGCCGCCGGCCACCCGGTCGTCCTCGGCGCCCGGAGGGTCGAGGAGTGCGAGGACGCCGCGGCCGCCATCCGTGCCGACGGTGGCGAGGCGGTGGCCATCCATCTGGACCTGGCCGATGGCGCGTCGATCGAGCGGTTCGCCGCCGGGGCGGTCGAGACCCTCGGCGAGGTCGAGATCATCGTGTCCAACGCCGCCCAGAACATCGCCGGTGCGGTACTCGACACCAGCCCCGACTCCTTCGACGGGGTGCTCGACGTCAACATCGGGGGCACCCACCGACTGGTCCGGGCCCTCCTGCCGGCCCTGGTGGAGCGCCGGCGGGGCGACATCGTCTTCGTCACCTCCGACGTGGCCGAGCGGCCCCGTCCGGCCATGGCCGCCTACGTGACCTCCAAGTGGGGCCTCGAGGGCTACGTGCGCTCGCTCCAGATGGAGCTCGAGGGGAGCGGCGTGCGCGCCACCATCGTGCGGCCCGGCCCCACGCTGACCGGCATGGGGATGGACTGGGATCCCGAGGTCACCGGCGAGGTCATCGAGCAGTGGGCGGCCTGGGGGTTCGCCCGGCACGCCAACTTCATGCGCCCAGCCGGGGTGGCCCAGGCCGTCTGTGCTGTGGTGTCCCTCCCCCGCGGCACCCACGCCACCGTCATCGAACTGCAACCCGAGGCGCCGATCGCGGCGCCCACCGACCAAGGAGCCCCATGATGGCCGTCGATACCGGAACACGAGAGCCCGCCCGCGTCTCGGGCGGCGAGGGGGCGACCGGCCACCTCGAGGAACTGCGGGTCGATCCCATCGGCCTCATGCAGCGGGTCCGCGACGAGTGCGGCGACGTCGGACTGTTCCGGCTCGCCGAGCGCGACGTCGTGCTGCTGAGCGGGGCCGAGGCCAACGAGTTCTTCTTCCGTTCCACCGACGAGGTCCTCGACCAGGCCGAGGCCTACCCGTTCATGACGCCGGTCTTCGGCGAGGGCGTCGTGTTCGACGCGTCACCCGAACGTCGCCGCGAGATGCTCCACAACCAGGCGCTGCGCGACAAGTTCATGCGCGGACACGCGGCCACCATCGCCACCGAGGTCGAGGCCATGGTCGCCCGGTGGGACGACGAGGGCGAGATCGACCTGCTGGAGTGGTTCGCCGAGCTGACGATGTACACCTCGTCGGCCTGCCTCATCGGGAAGCGCTTCCGGGACCAGCTCGACGCACGCTTCGCCGTGCTCTTCCACGATCTCGAGCAGGGCACCGACGCCATCGCCTACGTCGACCCCTACGCCGACATCGAGAGCTTCCACCGCCGCGACGCCGCCCGTGCCGAGCTGGTGTCCCTCATCCAGGCGATCATGGAGGAGCGGGCCGTCCAGCCGCCGGCCCCCGAGGAGGAGCGGGACCTGGTCGACGTCCTGATGTCGATCAAGAACCCCGACGGCACCGACCGCTTCCTGCCCGACGAGGTCACCGGGATGTTCATCTCGATGATGTTCGCCGGGCACCACACCACCTCGGGCACGGCGGCGTGGACGCTGATCGAACTGCTGCGCCACCCCGACGTGCTCGCCCGGGTCGACGACGAGCTGGCCGAGCTGTACGCCGATGGGGCCGAGGTCAGCTACCAGGCCCTGCGGGCCATGCCCCTGCTCGAGTCGTCCGTCAAGGAGGCCCTTCGCCTCCATCCCCCGCTCATCCTCCTGCTCCGGGTGGCCAAGGAGGAGCTCGAGGTCGAAGGCGTCGCCATCCACGAGGGCCAGATGGTGGCGGCCAGCCCGTCGGTGTCCAACCGGCTGCCGGACGACTTCCCCCAGCCGGACCTCTTCCATCCCGACCGCTACCTCGATCCCCTGGAGGAGGACCGGCTCAATCCGTGGACGTGGATCCCCTTCGGCGCCGGCCGCCACCGCTGCGTGGGCCAGGCCTTCGCCATGATGCAGCTGAAGGCCATCTTCAGCGTGCTCCTCCTCGACTGGGAGTTCACCATGGCCCAGGAGCCGGACACCTACCGCAACGACCACTCCAAGATGGTCGTGCAGCTCGAGCAGCCCTGCGTCGTGCGCTACCGCCGTCGGGCGGTGTCCCTCGGTCAGCCCGGGTCGGGCAGTTGATGCGGATCGAGGTCGACCGCGACCTGTGCCAGGGGCACGGCGTGTGCGAGTCCGAGGCGCCCGGGGTCTTCGAGGTGGGCCGGGACCACCAGGTCGTGGTGCTCCTGGAGGAGCCGCCCGACGACCGGCGCGCTGAACTCGAGGCCGCCGTACGCTTCTGCCCCACCCACGCACTGTCCATCGTCGAGGACTGAGGCCTCCCGCGCGCGGGCACCACCGTCGTGAGCAACGAACCGAACACCATGCAGCACCGAGCCAGCAGTAGCGAGAAGGAGTAGCCCGTGCCGTCGTATCCCCGCAGTGAACTCGAAGAGACCATGCAGCTCTGGTTGGACCTCAACCAGAAGTGCGAGGCGGAGCTGAACTGGCTCCCACTCGCCGACATGTACACCGAGGACGCCAGCTACGGCTGGAACGTCGGGCCCAACGACGAGTTCATGGCCGTCGGACGGGACCAGATCCGCGAGCTCGCCGTCGGCCTCGAGATGGAGGGCCTCGGCGGGTGGACCTACCCCTACATGCGGATCCTCATCGACGAGGTGCAGGGGGAGATCCTCGGACTGTGGAAGCAGGTGGCCGACGCCACGCGGGCCGACGGGAGCCACTACGAGATCGCCGGTCTCGGCGGGAGCTGGTTCCGCTACGGCGGAAACCACCAGTGGAGCTGGCAGCGCGACTTCTTCGACGTCGGCAACGCCACCGCCGCCTACATCGAGATGATCCAGGACAACGCCCTGAGCCCGGGCATGACGGCGCGGATCGAGAAGATGAGCTCGGGTCGCCAGCCCGGCCACTACCCCGTGGGCAAGGCCCCGGTCGGGTTGTGGGAGGGCGTCGAGCCGACCGTCCTCGGGGGCAGCTGAACGGACCGGCCGCGCCGGCTGGCAACATGGTCGGCCATGGCCCCCACTCCTGCCACCACGTCCCCGACCGGTTCCCCGACGATCGCCACGCCTGATCCCACCGTCGTTCCCTCGAAGGGACGGGCGCTGGGACGACCGGTGCGGGCGGCCTTCGCCGGTCTCGGACGGGTCTACGACCTCAACCGGCTCGGCTACGTCGACAACCCGGACGTCGAGGTGGTGGCCCTCGTCGATCCCGTCGAGGAGCGGCGGCGCCGGCGCCAGGCCGACTGGCCCGACGCCGCCCTCTTCGCCTCGGTCGACGAACTGGCCGCCAGCGGTCTCGAGGTCGATGCCGTGGAGGCCCTGCTGCCGATCGTGGTCCACGCCGACGAGGTGGTCGCCATGCTCGAGCGCGGCTGGCACGTCAACCTGCAGAAGCCGATCGGCAACGACCTCGACGAGGCCAAGCGGATGCTCGGGGCCGCCGCGGCAAGCGGGCGCACCCTCCGGGTCATGGAGAACTACCTCTTCTACGAGCCGCTGCAGCGGCTGGCCGAGGTGGTCACGTCCGGCGAGATCGGCGAGGTCGTCGGCTACCACCTGAAGATGGTGGCCAGCGGCCGCGGTGGGTGGGACGTACCGGGTGACACCTACGACTGGCAGTTCGACCAGGCCCGGCGCGGCCGGGGCGTGCTCCTGTTCGACGACGGTTGGCACAAACTGTCGACCGCGCTGTGGCTGTTCGGGCCGGTGCGCGAGGTCCGGGCGTGGATCGGCAACACCGAGGTGATCCCCGGGATCGGCGTCGACGCCCCGACCACCATCGTGTGGGAGCACGAGAACGGGGTGCGCGGCGTGTGGGACATCACGTTCGCCGTCGACCTCTACCTGCGGTCGGACTACTACACCAACGACGAGCGGTGGGAGGTGACCGGGCGCCACGGGTTCGCCCGGGTCAACCGCTGCACCGCCCGGGGGATCCAGGAACCGAGCTTCGAGGTCTACCGGGACGGGGAGATGCGAGCCCACCACGCGCTCGACGACGACTGGGCCAGCAGCTTCCGCGACTCGGGACGGCACTGGCTGCGCTGGCTGCGCACGGGCGAGGGTCCGCTCCTGTGGAGTGCGGAGGAGGCGGTCGACGTGCTGCGCATGGCTCTGGCCGCCTACGCCAGCGACGAGGCCGGCGGGATCGGCGTCGATCCGGCCACCGTCGGGTGAGTACGGGCACCACGACAGGACGCCCACGCGCCGTCACCACGCCCGGGACCACGCCGGGGACCACGGCAGCACGGGAACGGAGCGTACGATGACCACCGGCCCATTCGCCGCGGCGACGGCCGTGGAGGCCATTGGTGGCGGAGCATTTCGCGGTGCCATCGCGCCGAAGTGGGACATCGCCGGCAATGCCAACGGCGGCTACCTGCTGGCCATCGGCGCCCGGGCGTTGGTCGCCGCCACCGGACGGCCCGACCCGGTGACCGTCACCGCCCACTACCTGGCGCCCGGCAGACCCGGCCCGGTCGACATCACCACCACCGTCGTCAAGCAGGGCCGGCGCTTCGCCACCGGGACCGCGCAGCTGCGGGCCGGCGACCGGCCCCTGCTGGCGCTCCTCGGGACCTTCGGCGACCTGTCGGAGGAGTCGGACGCGCTGCTGGTCGACGGTGCGCCACCGGACCTCCCACCCGTCGAGGAGTGCGTGTACTTCGCACCCACCGACACCTTCCCGCCGCCGTTCAACGGCCGCGTCGACATGCGCCTGCATCCGGACGACACCTCGTTCGCCGGACCCCGGCGGAGCGGCATCGCCCGGGTCCGGGGCTGGTTCCGCCTGCCGGACGACGAGGCGGTCGACACCATCGGCCTGCTGCTGGCCCTGGATGCCTTCCCGCCCACCATCTTCAACGCCGACCTGCCCGTCCTCGGGTGGACGCCCACCGTCGAGCTGACCACCCACGTCCGGGCCCGTCCGGCCCCGGGCTGGCTCCGGTGCCGGTTCACCACCCGCTTCGTGACCGGCGGGTTCCTCGAGGAGGACGGCGAGATCTGGGACACCCGGGACCGGCTCGTGGCCCAGTCCCGCCAGTTGGCCCTGGTCCCCCGGGGGCAGGCCCCGGGCTAAAGATCTCGGCCCGATCGGTCGAATTCCCCAGGGTCTAGACAGCTGACCGACAACCGGGCGTCCCTCGTGGCGCGGGTGCGAACGCAAGGAACAGCAGGATTCGGCGGACCATGGGACTCAGCGGAGCATGAGACGACCCCCTCCTCTCGGAGAGGACATCTACAGCGGGAAGCGGCGCAACGTCCTGCAGGGGGCCGTGCACCGCAAGGTGGCGGCCCACGGTCCCGGCGCGTCCGGCGCCCGGTCCCGTCGCGAGGAGAAGGCGGCGCAGATCGCGCTGGAGCAGCGGACCGAGGTGGTGCGCGAGGCCATCGCCAGCCGGTCCTTCGAGACCCACTTCCAACCGATCGTCGACCTGCGCAGCGGGCAGCCCATCGGCGCCGAGGCGCTGTCCCGGTTCGCCCAGCTCCCGGTGCGGGCCCCGGACCTGTGGTTCGCCGAGGCGGCCTCGGTCGGGCTCGGCGTAGAGCTCGAGCTCATCGCGATCGAGAGCGCACTCGAGCAGCTCCACCTCCTGGCGAACGGCGTCTACCTGTCGCTCAACGCCTCCGTCGAGACCATGATGACGGACCGGTTCAGCGAGGTGCTGTCCGACGCGGCCTGCGAGCGTCTCGTCCTGGAGCTGACCGAGCACACCAAGGTCGTGGACTACGAGCTGCTGGCCCAGAAGATCGCCCGGGTGCGGTCGGCCGGCGTCCGGGTGGCCGTGGACGACGCCGGTGCCGGCTACTCGGGACTGGGCCACATCCTCAACCTGCGGCCGGACGTGATCAAGCTGGACATCAGCCTGACCCGGGGCATCGACAAGGACCCAGCACGCCGGGCGCTCGGGCGGGCCCTCCTGTCGTTCGGTCTCGACGCCTACGACGCGTCGCTCGTGGCCGAGGGCATCGAGACGGCGGGTGAGTACGAGACGCTCCGCTCCCTCGGGTGTCCGTGCGGGCAGGGCTTCTACCTGGGTCGTCCGGCCCTGCTGCCCGGCCAGCGTCGCAGCGCTCCTCCGGCACCGCTGCCGCTGATGACGCTGCCCGAACCCCCGCGGCGGCCGGTCGAGCCGGAGGCGGCGTACGGGCCGCGCTTCGACCCCGGGCACCCGGTGCCGGTGCCGTCGGTGACGGGCGGGCCGGACGGCGACGATCAGTTCGAGGACCTCGGGTTCGAGTTCGAGCACAGCACCGTCGGGCGGTGACCGGCCGGTAGGTTGTCGGCCATGGCGACGCCCGGAGCGGCCCCGATCGAGGCGTTGGAGGAGGTGCGCACCTCCGAGGCGCGACTGCTCACCACCATCACCCCGCTCGACGACGACGCCATGGCCCGGCCGTCACTGCTGCCCGGGTGGACCGTCGGCCACCTGCTCACCCACCTGGCCCGCAACGCCGACAGTCACGTCCGACGGACGCAGGCGGCCATCGACGGCGTCATGGCGGACCAGTACCCCGGGGGCCTCGAAGGTCGTGCCGCCGAGATCGAGTCGGGGGCCGGACGGTCGGCGACCGTGGTCCGCGACGACGTGGGGTCCGCCTCGGCACGCCTGCTCGAGGCGTGGTCGGACGTGCCCGGATCCGCCTGGGCCAACATCACCCGGGACGCCTCGGGACGAGAGCGGCGTCTCGACGAGCTGCCCGGCCGGCGGTGGCTCGAGGTGGAGGTCCACCTGGTGGACCTCGGGACCGGACCCACCCCGCAGGACTGGACCGATGCCTTCGTCGCGGCCTGGCTGCCCGAACTGCGGGCCGGCGCCTCCGGACGCCTGGACCCCGGTACGCCACTCCCACCTCCCGGATCGCTCGAGCCCCGTGACGAGCTGGCCTGGCTCTTCGGCCGGACGGCACGGGACGATCTTCCCGTCCTCGGCCCGTGGCAGTGACGGCTACCCGGCAGCGGATCCGCCGGGCATGAGCATCGCCGAGGTCCTCGGACTGTTGATCGCCGTGGTGATCGTCGCCACGATCGCCGACCGCCTCCGGATCGCCTATCCGATCCTCCTGGTCATCGCCGGGTTGGTGGTGGCCATCCTCCCGGTGGCGCACCGGGTCGCCCTGGAGCCCGATCTCATCCTGCTCGTGTTCCTGCCGCCGCTCATCTACGACGCGTCGCTCGACACGTCGGCCCACGATCTCCGCACCCACTGGCGACCCATCCTGCTCCTGGCCGTCGGCCTGGTGCTGGCGACGATGACCGCGGTGGCCGTGGTCTTCCACCTGCTGGTCCCGCAGTCCACCTGGGGTGAGGCGTTCGCCCTGGGCGCGATCGTGTCGCCCCCCGACTCGGTGGCCGCCACCCAGATCGCCGGCAAGCTCGGACTGCCCCGTCGCCTCGTGACCATCCTCGGGGGCGAGGGTCTGATGAACGACGCCACCGCCCTGACCGCCTACCAGGTGGCCGTGGCGTCGGTCGCCACCACGTTGACCGTGGCCGACGTGGCCGCCCGCTTCGTGTTCGCCGTGGTGGCCGGGGTGGCCATCGGTGCGGCCGTGGGCTGGCTCGGGACCCGACTCCTGCGACGGGTGGAGACGCCGGTCATCGAGAACACGGTGCTGCTCATCCTGCCGTTCGCCGCCTACCTGCCCGCCGACAAGCTCGACGCGTCAGGGGTGCTGGCCGTGGTGGCCACCGGCCTCTACTTCAACCGCTACGGCTCCCGCGCCCTGACCGCCGCCGCCCGCCTGCAGCAGCGCCAGATCTGGGAGCTGATCGTCTTCCTCCTGACCGGGCTGTCCTTCCTCCTGGTCGGCCTCGAACTCCGCCCGGTCCTCGAGACGCTGACGTCGCGGTCCTCCGGCTCGCTGGTGGCCGAGTCACTGGCCGTCGTCGGCGTCGTGATCTTCCTGCGCATGGGGTGGATGTTCGGCGCCACCGCCCTGCCCGGTGGCCGGAACCTCTTCAGCACCAACCAGGGGACGCCGGCCACGTGGCGCGAGACGACCGTGGTCGGGTGGGCCGGCATGCGGGGCGCCATCAGCCTGGCGGCGGCACTGGCCCTGCCCACCTCCTTCGCCGAACGGGACCTGGTGCTCTTCCTCACCTTCTCGGTCATCGTGGCCACCCTGGTCGGCCAGGGACTGACGCTGCCCCCGCTGATCCGGAAGCTGGGTCTCGTGACCAAGCAGGAGCAGGACCGGGTGCTGGCCGCCGAGACCCGGCGGCGGCTCGTCGTCGTCGCCCTCGGACGGATCGACGACCTGGCGGCGGCGGCCGGCACCCCGGAGGACGTGACGGCCCGGGTGCGCTCGGGCTACGAGGCGCTGCTGGCCCAGGTCGACCGACGGCTCGAACTGCTGACCGACGCCATCGACGAGGTCGGAGCGGCCGAGGACGGTCACCCGGCTGCGGGTGGGCCCCAGGCCTTCCAGGCCGAGGTCGACCTCCGTCGCCACGTGATCGCCGTCGAGCGCGACGAGCTCGACCGGATGGTGGCCCGCCGCACGGTGTCACGGCCGGCGGCCGACGACGTCCGGGCCGCACTCGACATCGACGAGACGACGATGCGGCCCTGAACCGGAAGACCGCACGACTGCGCGTCTGCTCGTCTGCTCGACAGCTCGAGAGCTCGACTGTTCGACCGGACGGTAGGGCTCCGCAACGCCGATGGGCGCCTCCGGAGAGGCGCCCATCGGGTACGGGTCAAGCTGTGTAAGACACCGAGTCCCCCGTGAGGCGCCGGGTGGGACCATGGCCCGGCTAGGTCGCTCGGTGGGTGTCTGGCTGGGATTCGCCAGGTGGTACAGCGAGCCGCCTCAGCGGCCAGCCACCTCCAGGGTCCCGAAACGTTGACTACTCAGTTGGACCACCTCCTCTCTCTGGTGCGCTCATCGTATCGTCGCCGACGCACGAAGCGGGTCATGCAATTCGTCGTGTGAACGGGGTGTGAACGCGCCAGCGGACACCCGTCCCCGGCGCCTCCCCGCGAGGCGTGCGGGTGTGGTCCAATGGATCCGTGACCGTCATCAAGATCAACGCCATCACCGTTCCCGACGACGCCGGCGACGAGCTGGCCACGCGCTTCGCGGCCCGGGCCGGAGCGGTCGACGGCCAGGACGGCTTCGAGGGCTTCGAGCTCCTGGCCCCCACCGACGGCCGCAACCAGTGGCTGGTGGTGACGCGCTGGCGCGACCAGGAGTCCTTCGACGCCTGGGTCCGGTCCCCGGCCTTCGCCCACGGGCACGCCGGGGCCAGCCGACCGGCACCGCACGGTGGTCCCGTCTCGGTCGCCTCCGAGGTCTGGTCCTACGAGGTGGCCGGGGGCTCGGCCGGCTGAGCCCGGGACGACGGACATGGCCGGCTACTCGGGGACCCCGCTGGCCACGAAGCTCGGCATCCGGCCGGGTCACACGTTGGCCCTCCTCCGGGCACCCGACGGACTGACGATCGATCTGCCGGACGGTGTCTCGGTGAAGCACCGCGTCGGCGGCCGGGCCGACGTCGTGGTCGAGTTCGCCACCCGTCGTCGGGACGTCGAGCCGCGGCTCGACCGACTGGCCGCCATGGTGCACCCCGCGGGTGGGCTCTGGATCGCCTGGCCGAAGCGGTCCTCGGGGGTGGCCACCGACCTGTCCGACCACACCGTCCGCGACCTGGCCCTCGACCGGGGCCTGGTCGACAACAAGGTCTGCGCCATCGACGAGGTCTGGACGGGGTTGCGCCTCGTGTGGCGTCTGGACCGGCGCTGAGCCGCGTACGGGGTCCGCGGCGATAGTTATATATTCATAACTATCATGGCCGTCCAACCGCCGTTGCAGCTCGCCCCGCCGACCGCCGCGTCGAGCCGCCGGCGCCGCATCGTGGTCCTGCTGGTCTGTTCGATGAGCCTGCTCATCGTCGGCCTCGACGTGACCATCGTCAACGTGGCCCTACCCTCGATCGGGCGGGACTTCGGGTCGACCGTCTCCGGTCTGCAGTGGACGGTGGACGCCTACACGCTGGTGCTCGCCAGCCTGCTCATGCTGTCGGGATCGACGGCCGACCGGCTCGGCCGCAAGCGGACGTTCCTCGTCGGCCTCGGGGTGTTCACCGCCGGCTCCCTCCTCTGCAGCCTGGCGCCGAGCATCACCTGGCTGGTGGTCTTCCGGATGATCCAGGCCGTGGGCGGATCGATGCTCAACCCGGTGGCCATGTCGATCATCACCAACACCTTCACCGACCCGAAGGAGCGGGCCCAGGCCGTCGGGGTGTGGGCCGCCGTGGTGGGTGTGTCCATGGCGCTCGGGCCGGTCATCGGCGGTGTCCTGGTCAGCTCCGTCGGTTGGCGGTCGATCTTCTGGATCAACCTGCCCGTCGGCCTGGCGGCCATCGTGCTCACCTTCCGCTACGTGCCGGAGTCACGCGCCCCGAAGGCCCGCAAGGTGGACGTCCCCGGCCAGGTGTTGGTGATCGTGCTCCTGGCCTCCCTCACCTACGGCATCATCGAGGCCCCCAACAAGGGATGGGGCGCACCGGTGATCGTCGGGGCCTTCACCGTGGCCCTGGTCGCACTGGTCGCCCTCCTCGTCCAGGAGCGCCGCAGCCCGGAACCGCTCATCGACCTCCGCTTCTTCCGGTCGATCCCCTTCTCGGGGGCGGCCCTCACCGCCGTGGCCGCCTTCGCCACCCTCGGCGGATTCCTGTTCCTCAACACCCTCTACCTCCAGGAGGTGCGCGGCTTCTCCCCCCTGCGGGCCGGCGTGTACACCCTCCCCATGGCCGCCATGACCATGGTGCTGCCTCCGATCTCCGGGCGCATCGTCGGCCACCGCGGGTCGCGGGTCCCCTTGGTGATCGCCGGCATCTGCCTGACCGCCAGCTGCGCCATGCTGAGCACCATCGGCGCCACGACGTCCTTCGCCTGGCTGTTCGCCGCCTACGTCGTGTTCGGCATCGGCTTCGGCTTCGTGAACGCCCCGATCACCAACGCGGCCGTGTCGGGCATGCCCCGGGCCCAGGCCGGCGTGGCCTCGGCCATCGCCTCGACGTCCCGACAGGTCGGCTCCACCCTGGGCGTGGCCGTCGTCGGTGCGCTGCTGACGGCCACGTTGGCCGGGTCGTCGATCCACTCGGTGGCCACGGCCACCCGGTCGGGGTGGCTGGTGCTGACCGGGTGCGGGGTGGCGGTCCTGGTCGTCGGCCTCGTGATGACCACCGGGTGGGCCCGCCGCACGGCGGACCGCACCGCCCACGAGCTGAACCCCGAGTACCTGGAGGACCAGGCGGGGGTCCGGTGACGGCCCGCGCCACCCGGTCACCGTCCGCCGACGAGGCCCGTCGGGCGTGGGCGGCCATGTGCGACCTGGTCCTCGACAACCAGCGCCGCCGCGAGGTGAGCGACGCCGTCGGTCTGAGCTTCGCCCGGGTGCGGGCCCTGCGGCGCATCGCCCCGGCCCCGATCACCATGGGGGCGCTGGCCGCAGCCCTGGTCATCGACGCCCCGAACGCCACCCAGGTGGTCGACGAC
>Ga0302279_10001818_pt1 | contig 29529 bp, 19 predicted proteins | sample III_Bog_N3_3_FD_194541 | JGI IMG/M metagenome (GOLD analysis project Ga0302279, IMG submission 194541) | Peat permafrost microbial communities from Stordalen Mire near Abisko, Sweden - III_Bog_N3_3 | ecosystem: Environmental > Terrestrial > Soil > Wetlands > Peat | place: Sweden: Abisko... | reverse complement strand
CACCAGCACGACATTCCGCCCCTCCGGCATCATCTTGCTGTAACAGAGGACGTGCGCCGACGAAGAGGGGAGAAACCGCAAGTTGGTCAGCTGGGTGAAGGCCGGGTTGGCCCGGCGCAACCAGTTGAGCTTGCCAATCTCCTCCCGGAGATGGCCCGGCCGGTCCCAGTCCCAGACCTTGTACTCGTATTTTTCGGAGTGGAGGTACTCCTCCGTGCCCGGGATGGCTTCGGCCTCGCCCAGTTCAAAGCCATTGTAGATGCCATAGACCGGCGAGAGCGTCGCCGCGAGCACAAGGCGGATGAGAAAGGCCGGCCGCCCGCCCCGCTGCAGAAACGCCGGCAGGATGTCGGGGGTGTTGATGAAAAAGTTCGGGCGGTAGTACTCCCGCATCGGCCCCTGGCTCAGCTCGGTCAAGTAGGAAGTCAGCTCCGCCTTGGTGTTGCGCCAGGTAAAATAGGAATAGGACTGGGTGAAGCCGGCCTTGGCCAGGGCCCGCATCATCTTCGGGCGGGTGAAGGCCTCGGCCAGGAAGATGGCCTCGGGGTGGCAGGTCTGCACCGTGCGGATCAGCCACTCCCAGAACGGCACCGGCTTGGTGTGGGGATTATCGACCCGAAAGATCGTCACCCCATGGGCGATCCAGTAGAGCACAATGTCGCGCAAGGCCTGCCAGAGGCCGGCGCGGTCCGGATTGTAGAAGTCGAGATTGACGATGTCCTGGTACTTTTTCGGCGGGTTCTCGGCGTATTTCAGGCTGCCGTCCGGCCGGAAGGAGAACCATTCCGGGTGCTGCTTGACCCAGGGATGATCCGGCGCGCACTGCACCGCGAAATCCAGGGCGATCTCCAGGCCGCGCTCGCGCGCGGCCGAGACAAACTTCCGGAAGCCCGCCAGGCCGCCCAATTCGGGATGGACCGTGTCGTGCCCCCCCTCGTCCGAGCCGATGGCATAAAGGCTGCCCGGATCGCCGGGCTGCAGGGTCAGGCTGTTGTCCGGGCCCTTGCGGTTGATCCGGCCGATGGGATGGATCGGCGTCAGATAGACCACGTCGAAACCCATGGCCCGCAATTCCGGGAGCCGGGCGATGCAATCGTCGAAGGTGCCGCTGCGTCCAGGAATCCGGCCCTGACTCCGCGGCACCATCTCGTACCAGGCGGCGAATCCCGCCAGGGTCCGGTCGACGGTCACGACGAGCTCCTGGCCGTAGCGGCGGACCTCGCGGCGGTCCGGCCAGCGCGCCATGATCAGTCCGACCGAAGTCGAGAGGAGGACGTCGGCGCGGGTCGAGCCAGCGGCGGCGGCGAATTCCGCCAAGACGCGGGCGAACAAGGCCGCGTCGGTGCCGGTCGCCCGCAGGGCGGCTGCCGCCACCAGGGCGCGCCCTTCCTCCAATTCCAGCGCCAGGGGCTGCTTCGCCCCTCGCTTTTTTTCCGTGTCCTCCCGCCAGGTCGCAAACGCGTCGGTCCACGCTTCGATCGTGTAGCGGTAGCTGCCATTCTCCCGCAGCGGGAAACTGCCGGTCCAGCGGTCATTGTCGAAGAGCCGCAGCGGGGCCTCGAGCCAGCCGGCGGCCGCCTCCCGGCGATAGAGCAGGACGGCGGCGATCCGGTCGTGGCCGTCCCGGAAGATATCGGCTTGGACCGTGAGGGTCTCGCCCACCAAGCACTTGACCGGGTAGCGGCCGCCGTCGATCTGGGGCGTCACGTCCTCGATCAGGATGCGATCCTCCGAGCGGGCGGCGGCGGGCAGGGGGGCTGACGCGAATGCCTGCCCCGCCGCGACTTTGGCCGCTCCGCCCCCAGCTTGGATCAAAGGATTCTTATGCAAGCTCCACCATATCGACCGGGCGCCGATTGTCTACGCGGGCGAGGGTAGGTAATAACCTACCTTTTGGGGCGCCCGGACCGAACCGGCCCGTTGACCTCGGCCCGGTCCGAGGTCTAAGGTGGCACGATCCCCTCCCCTCCCATGGCCCAAGCGACGGAAACTGTCCTTATCACCGGAACCAATCGCGGCATCGGCTTCGGTTTGACCAAACATTTCGCCCGCCGCGGCTGGCGGGTCTTTTCGGCCTGCCGGCGTCCGGCCGAGGCCAAGGAACTCCAAGCCCTCGCCCGGGAATACCCCGGCCTGGTGGAAATCCTGCCGGTGGAAGTCCGGGACGACGCCAGCGTCGCGGCCCTGGGCCGGGCAGTGGCCGGCCGCACCGCCACCCTGGACATGCTGATCAACAACGCCGGGATCCTACCCGGCGAAGACAGCGAACGGGCCGGAAATCTCAGTCTGAAACCGATCTTGGAGGCCTTCGACGTCAACGTCGCCGGCGTCATCCGCGTGACCCAGGCCGTCCTGCCGCTTTTGCGGGTCGGGTCCCGCCCCCGCATCGTCAACATCAGCTCCGGCGGCGGCTCGCTCAAGGCCACCACCTTCCGCCGCCACTATTCCTATTCCCTCTCCAAGGCGGCCTTGAACATGTTCACTCGCCGCGCGGCCTTCGACTTGAAGGACGCGGGCATCACCGTCGTCTCCGTCTCCCCCGGATTCATCATAACCGACATGGCGCGGGCCTGGGGCGCGGATCTGCCCCTGGATGAGGCCACCGACGTCCTGGCCCAGACGTTCTCGGCGCTCCAACCGGCGCAGAACGGCCAATGGATTGACCGGTTCGGCCAGCCGTCGGAATTCGCCTGGTAGACGGCGCAGGCTTGCGGCGGCAGCGCCGCTCCGTTTCCCTTGCCGCCTTCCCTTCCTCTTCTATGGCTTCCTTCAATTCCCTCACCCTTCCGGACAAGCCGGTCATGACGATCGACGGCCTCAAATACCCCCGCATCGCCTCGGGCAAAGTCCGCGAGATCTTCGACCTGGGCGACGCCCTCCTCCTCTCGGCCAGCGACCGCCTCTCGGCCTTCGACGTGGTGCTCCCCGACGGGATCCCGGGCAAGGGCATCATCCTCACCCAGATGAGCCTGTGGTGGTTCGAGCTGACCAAGGGTTTGATTCAAAACCACCTCTTGCCCGACCAGGCTGGGGAATACGCCCGGCGAGGCCTGACCGACCGCGATCTGCAGCTGCGCAGTATGGTCGTGCGCAAGCTCAAGCCCCTCACGATCGAGTGCGTCGTCCGCGGCTACATCGTCGGCAGCGGCTGGAGCTCCTATCAAAAGGACGGCACAGTGTGCGGGATCCGCCTGCCGGCCGGCCTGCGCCAGGCCGACCGCCTGCCCGAGGCCATTTTTACCCCCACGACCAAGGCGGAGAAGGGCAGCCACGACGAGCCGATCAACGACGCCCAGGGCGAGCAGATGGTGGGCAAGGAGCGCTACCATCAGGTCAAGCAGGTCAGCCTCGAGCTCTACCGCTTCGGCCACGAACGGGCAAAAAAGGCCGGCGTCATCCTGGCCGACACCAAGTTCGAGTTCGGGACGGACGCCGCCGGCCAGCTCTACCTGATCGACGAGGTCCTGACCCCGGATTCCTCCCGCTTCTGGCCGGCGGAAAGCTACGCCCCGGGCAAATCGCCGCCGAGCTACGACAAACAGTTTGTCCGCGATCATCTCCTCGCCCTGAAGTGGGACCAGAAGCCGCCGGCGCCCCATCTGCCCCCGGAGGTGATCCGCAAGACTCAGGAGAAATACCTGGAGGCCCTGAAAAAACTGACCGCTTAAGGGGAGCGCGCGGCGAGGTCGCCGAAGGCCGACCCGGTCGCAGGGGCCGTGCGGGTGCCGCGGAGCAGCTCCCGCCGCAGCCAGTCCAGGGCGGCGTTGACCGACCGTACCTTGATCGTCCGGCGCGGGCCGGGATAGCTCAGCTTCTTCGACCAGACCCCGTGGGGGGCGTGCAGGGCGACAAAGATCGTGCCGATCGGATTCTCCTTCGGGCCGCCGCAGGGGCCGGCAAAGCCGGAGATGGCCAAGGCGTAGTCCGCGCCCAATTTCTCCGCCGCACTCGTGGCCAGGGCGACCGAGCCCTCAGCGCTGACCGCCCCGTGCTGAATCAGCACGCACTCCGGCACGTCCAAGAGCTGCATCTTGGCCTCGTTGGAATAGCAGACGCAGCCGCCGGCAAAAAACTTGGACGCCCCGCCCAGATCGGTGAAAGCGCCGGCCAGGAGTCCGCCGGTCGCGCTTTCCACCACCGCAATCGTGCGGTCCTGGGCCCGGAGCAGGTCGGCGCAGACTTTGGCCAGCGAATCGTTGCCATAACAGATGAAATCTTCACCCAGGAGGGCCGCGCATTCTGAGGCGACCGCGTTCAACTGCGGCGGGCTCAATTCGCCGCTCGGCGAGCTCAGCCGGCAGTCGACGTGCCCGGAATGGGCGCAGAAAGCGATGCTAAGGGCCCGGCCATGGCGGTCGAAGATCGGTTGCAGCTTGGTCTCAAGTGCCGATTCGCCCACGCCGGCCGTGCGGATCTGGATGTAAGCCTCGCGGTCGAGGAGGAGCCCGAGGGCCGCCAGCCGCGGCACGACCTGTTCGAGAAACATGGGCTGGAGCTCGTTGGGCGGCCCCGGCAGCATGCACAGGACCTTGCCCTCCTGCGCCACCCACAGGCCGGGGGCCGTGCCGTTGCCGTTGGGCAGGACCTCGCAGCGGTCGAAACGATAGGCCTGCTTGAGGTTGTTCGGTGTCATCTTGCGGCCGAAGAGGGCGAAGCGGTCGAGGATCGTCTTCTCGATCTCGGGATCGAAGACCAGCTTGAGCCCGAGAACCTCCGCCACCGCCTCGCGGGTGCGGTCGTCGCAGGTCGGGCCCAGGCCGCCGCTGGTGATGACGACATCCGAAATCGCCCAACTCTCCCGGAATTGCCGGGCAATCGTGCTGGCCTCGTCGGTGATGGTGACATTCCGCTCCAGCATGACCCCGCGCCGGCCCAGCTCCGCGCCGATGAAAGTAAGATGCCCGTTCGCCGTCAGCCCGAGCAGCAATTCGTCGCCCAGCGTCAGCAATTCATAGCGGACCTGGGCGATGGGCTTGCGGCTCGGCAAACCGGAGGGGAGATCGTTCGAGACCATACGACTTACATCTGAATAGCTAAAATTTTACGTGCTTTTGGCCGAAATGCCAATCGGGGATAGGCAAAAGCAGAAGGCCAGCCCGGATAAACCGCAAGCGCACAACCCGCTTTTACCGGCCTTCCCTTTCCGTGAAACGGGTGTTACTTCCTGACCGAGAATGACGTTGAAGGAGAAAGTGCGCGCGCTGTCGGACAAGCCCGGGGTCTACCTGATGAAAGACCGGCTCGGGCGCATCATTTACGTCGGCAAGGCCCGCAGCCTGAAAAAACGCGTGGCCTCCTATTTCCAAATGGGCCGGGCGGGCAGCGCCCAGCCCAAGATCCGCGCCTTGGTCGGGGTGATCGCCGATTTCGATGTCATCGAGGTCAAATCCGAGCCCGAGGCCCTGCTCTTGGAGGGGAAGCTGATCAAGCAGTGGCGGCCCCGCTACAACACCGATTTCACCGACGACAAGCGCTTCCTCTTGGTCCGGCTCGATCTGACCGAGGCTTTGCCCCGTTTCCGCCTCACCCGCATCCGCAAGGACGACCGCTCCCGCTATTTCGGGCCCTTTGCCCACAGCGGGCTCCTGCGCAAGACTTTAGCCCAGATGCGGCGGCGGTTCGGCATCCTCCTGGGCGACAGCGCGCCCGTCCAACTGCCGGACGGCACCTGGCAGCTCTACGACGACGTCCGGCGGGAAATCTATTCCGCCCCCAACCGCGTCAGCGGGGAGGAATACCGCCAGCGGATCGAGGAGGCCTGCGCCTTTCTCGAGGGCAAATCGCGCGAATGGCTGCAAAGCCTCCAGGCCGAAATGGCCGCCGCCGCGGCCAAGCAGGAATTCGAGAAGGCGGCGGAACTGCGCGACATCGTCTTCGCCCTGGAAAAAACCCTGGCCCGGACCCGCCGCTTCGAGCGCACCGATCCGACCGCGATCTCCCCGGGGATGACCGGCCTGCGCATGCTCGGCGAGGCCCTCGGGCTGCCCGCCCTGCCCGCCGTCATGGAATGCTTCGACATCTCCCACATCTCCGGAACGTTCGTCGTCGCCTCGATGGTCCGCTTTGTCGACGGGCGGCCGGACAAGGACCATTACCGCCGCTACCAGATCAAAAGCTTCGTCGGCAACGACGACTTCCGCGCCATGGAGGAGGTGGTGGGCCGGCGCTACCGCCGGCTGCAGGACGAGAACCGCCCGTTTCCGGACCTGGTCGTGATCGACGGCGGGCGCGGCCAGGTCGGGGCCGCTCTCAAGGCCTTTCTCGCCCTCGACCTCAAGCCCCCGCCCTTGGTCGGCCTGGCGAAGAAAGCGGAGACCATCATCTTTCCGGACGAGCGGCCGCCCCTGAACCTCCCGCTCGATCATCCCGGGCTCCAAGTCGTGCAGCGGCTGCGGGACGAGGCCCACCGCTTCGCCAACACCTACAATGCCAACCTGCGCTCGCGCAAAATCCGCGAGTCGGTCCTGGAGGACCTGGCCGGCCTCGGCCGGGTGCGACGGGGCGCCCTCCTGGCGCATTTCGGGGGGATCGACCGCCTCAAGACCGCCACGGTGGAGGAGATCCGCGAAGTGGCGGGGTTCGGGCCGAAGCTGGCGGCGGAGCTCCACGACTTCCTGCACCGGCCGGCCTGAGCCGGCCGGGTGCGGAATTCGCTGTGCTCTCGGCGGCATTTTGCCTAAGAAGGGTCCGATGCACGCACCCCGGCTCTGGCTGTCGCTCGGTCTGGCGCTGGCCGCCCTCCCGGCCTCCGCCGACGTCGCCCTCGCTCCCCTCTTTCAGGACCACGCCGTCCTGCAGCGCGATCGGCCGGTGCCGGTCTGGGGCACCGCCCGGGCCGGCGAGCATCTCACGGTCGCCTTCGCCGGGCAGACCGTCGGCGCCCTCACCGGCCCCAACGGGCAATGGGCGGTTTTGCTCAGCCCCTTGGCGACCAATCCGGTCGGCGAGGATCTGGTCGTGACCGGGGCGACGACCGCCACGGTGCACGATGTCGTGGTCGGCGAAGTCTGGCTCTGCTCGGGACAGTCGAACATGGAGTTCACCGTGGACGATCCCGTCCGCACGGATTTTCGGGTCCTGAACGCCCCCGCGGAAGTGCGGGCGGCAAACTACCCGCTGATCCGCCAATTCAAAGTCGGGCGCAGCGCCCTGCCCGCTCCGGCCGGGACGTTGACCGGGGATTGGGCGATGTGCTCGCCCGCCACGGTCCCCGCCTTCACCGCCGTCGGCTATTTTTTCGCGCGCGACCTGCACCGTCGTCTCGGTGTGCCGGTCGGCCTGATCAACAGCACCTGGGGCGGCACCGGGATCGAGGCCTGGCTAAGCCCCCCGGCGGTGGCTGATTTGCAGGGCAAGCTCGAAGCCGCCCACCAACCCATTCCGGCGGACCTGCGCTCACGCCCGCCCGGGCCGCCCGATCCGCGCTGGTCCAGCGGGAAAGACACGGTCGGCACGGGGGATCCCAAACTGCCGAGCGGCCTCTTCAACGGCATGATCGCTCCGCTCCTACTCTACTCCCTGCGGGGCATTCTCTGGTACCAGGGCGAGCACAATGCCAATCAGCCCGCGCCCTATTTCGGTTACTTCACGGCTCTGATTGAGCAGTGGCGGAAGCACTTCGGCTCGGCCGATCTGCCGTTTTACTGGGTGCAGCTGGCCAACCTCAAGCAGCCGACCGATCCGACCGGAATGGCCTGGGCTTTCCTGCGCGAAGCCCAGGGCAAGGCCCTGAGCCTGCCCGCGACCGGGCAAGCCGTGGCCATCGACATCGGCGACCCCGTGGCGGTCCACCCCCGCAACAAGCAGGAGGTCGGCCGGCGGCTCGCTCTCATCGCCAAAGCCAAGGTCTACGGCGTCGCGGTGGACTACTCCGGACCGGTGTTTGACCGGGCCGTCCGGGAAGGCGCCCGCCTGCGGGTCTATTTCCGCTACTCCGATGCCGCCCTCACCGCCGGAGCCAAGCCGCTCCAATCCTTTGAACTCGCTGGGGCCGACCGTAAATTCCATCCCGCCAGCGCCCTGATCGAGGGCGGGACGGTGGTGGTCACTTCCCCCCAGGTCCGGGAGCCGGTCGCCGTTCGCTACGCCTGGAGCGACAATCCCGAGGCGAATCTCTACAACGGCGCCGGCCTGCCGGCCGTGCCCTTCCGCAGCGACGCCTGGTGATCAGGGCAATTCGTAAATCTCCACCAAGGCGGTGCCGGACTGGCCGGCGACGGCCGGAGTGACCGTGGCGCTGTAAGCGCCGGGCGGAAGCGTCACGACGACGGCAGAATCCGCGCTGCCACTGCCAAGGGCGAAGGCGCCGGCGCTGGCGGCGGCGGCGGCGACGCTCGAGGGGCTGGAAGCCGGCTGGGCGGAATTGACCGTGCTGGGAGCGCCCCAGCCCGCATTCATGGCGAGCAAGGTGCCGTGGCTGTCGTAAACATTCAGGAGCGGCTGGGCCAGCGGCGAGGCCACGCCGTAGGCCGAGAGGGCCGGGCCGTCCGCCCGGATCAGCAGGCGCTTCGGCGCAGTGCCGGAGACGACGAAGCCGCCGGACAGGGTGTTGGCGCTGCCGACCGTGCCGAGGGTGGCAAGATCGACCAGGCGCTGCGGGAGATTGAGCGGAGCGGAATCCGCGTCGTAGATTTCCGCCAGGGCCGAGCCGCTGCTGCCGTCGCCGCTGGAAACCTGGAGGGAATAGGAGCCGGGTGCGAGCGTCGTGACCAGGGCGCAGTCAAAGCTGCCCGGGCTGAGCGGGAAGGCGCCGACCTCGGCGAAGATCTTCATCAGGGTGCTGCTGCCGTCCCAGCCATGGTTGCTGAGAATGACCGCACCCGTGCTGTCGGTCAGCTGCAGCACCGGATAGGCCAGCGGGCTGGCGACGCCGAAGGCGCCCAGGCCCGGGCCCACGGCCCGCAGCAACACCGTCTTGGGGGCGGAGCCGCCGATGACGAAGCCGTTGGACAGCGCCTGGCTGGCGGTGACGCCGTCGAGGGCGGAAAGGTTGAGCAGGCGGCTGGGGGGCGCGACCGTGATCACGATCGGGACGGTCGTGACACCGACTCCCGCCGAAGTCGAGCCGACGGACTGGGCGACGGTCACCGCGTCGGCGAAGGACAGGGTCACGGTATAGGTGCCGGGCTGCGTGGCCGTGCCGGAAATCACCCCGGTCGTGGAGTTAATGGTCAGGCCGGCCGGCAGGCCGACGGCGGAATAGCTGTAGGGGCTGCCGTTGGAGGCAATCTGATAGTAGAAGGGATTGCCGGTCACGGCGCTCACGGAGCGGGCGCTGCTCAGGCCGGGCACCGCCGCCGCTCCGCCCGCGCCGGTCTGGTTGATGTAAAATTCCTGCACGGACTGAATCATGCCCTGGGACGAGCCCTGGCCGCTGGCGGTCAGGCCGACCGCCAGGATGAAGAAATTCTGGCCGCTGGGCAGCCCGCTGACGTTGGCCAGCTGCCACGTATCGGCAATTCCGGTACGAGTGGCGTAGCCGAGGGTGACCCAGGAGGCGGCGTCCGGCGAGGTCTCGATCAGGACGGAGTTCAGGGTCGGCGCCCCGGTCAGGGTCCAGGTGATGGTGCTCAAATCCGGGCTGACGCCGATCGTCTCGGTCGAGCCATAGACCGAGCCCAGGCTGGCCAATCCGCTGCGGGCCTGGCCCCCGATCAGGGAAAAGGAGCCGCCGACAATGGTCTTGCCGTCCTGGCCGATGGCCAGGGCCGAGACGGCGCCGTTGGGATTGGGCGTGAAGGTCGGATCGAACGTGCCGCCGGTGTAAAGCAGGGCGAGATAGGCCGGTCCGGTCGCGGCGATCGAGGTGAAGGCGCCGCCCACCATGATTTCCGGTGCGCCCGTGCTGCCGGCCGGCAGGTCGCGCAGAACGAGGGTGTAAACGACGCCGTTGGGCGCGGGGTTAAACGTGGTGTCGAGGGAACCGTTGGAATTGAGGCGGGCGAGATAGGCCTGGCCGGAGCCGGCGATGCCGGTAAAGGCGCCCCCGACCACGATCTTTCCGTCGGGCTGGAGCACCATGGCATCGATGGCGCCGGTGGGGGCGGGATTGAAAGTGGCATCGAGCGAGCCGTCGGCGTTGACCCGGGCGAGGCCGGCGCGGGCGACCCCGGCGACCGTGGTGAAGGAACCGGCGATCAGGAGCTGGCCGTTGGGCTGGGCGCTGATCAGCGTGACCGCGCCATTGGGATTGGGATGGAAACTGGTGTCGACCACGCCCTGGTAGGATTCGCGGGCGAGGTTGGCGACGGCGGTCGCGCCGAGATGGGCGAAGGCCCCGCCGATCACGACCGGCTGATTGACCTGGGCCGAGATGGCGTTGACCGGGCCGTCGGGGAAGTTCGAGAAGGTCAGGTCGAGGGTGCTGTCGGGGTTGAGGTGGGCGAAGTTATTGGCCAGGCCGCCGCCGATGGCGTTAAAGGCGCCGCCGACAAAATAGGTCGTGTCTTGGACGACGGCGATCGCGTTGACTGGGCCGCTGGCATTGGCGTAGAAGGAGGTGTCCTGGGAGCCGTCGGCAAGGAAGCGGGCGATGTTGGTGGCGTATAAGCCCGCCAGATTGACGAAGGCGCCCCCGACCAGAAAAGTGCCGTTCGACTGGACGGCCAGCGCCTTGAAGTAGCTGTTCGGCTGCGTGCCCACGCCAGTCGTGGTGGCGCCGGCCGTGAAGGCGGCATCGACCGAGCCGTCGCCGTTGAATCGGGCGATGTGATTGAGGGTCGCGGTCGCCGTCGTGCCCGGAGGCTGGATTGTCGTGAAGGCGCCGGCGGCATAGAACTTGTCGTTCGGGAGGGCGACGACCGCGTCGACGAAGTAGTTCAGGCCGGGATTGAAGGTGTCGAGCTGTCCGGCAGAATTCATTCGGGCGATGTAGGGCCGGCTGGTGCCGACGATGTTTTTGAACGTCCCGCCGGCAATGATCAGCGTGTTGTTCGGATCCACTCCGATCGAGAGCACGACCCCATCGGCCTCCGGATCGAAATTCTGGTCGAGCGACCCGTCGGCGGCATTGACCCGGGCCAGCCCCTTGCGCTGCACGACTGGAGTCGTGGTGGTGGTTTCGGTCTGGCCGTTGGGCAAGACCGTCTGCTGTTGGCTGGCGCCGGGATTGGTCCCGACGACCGTCGGCACGGAGGAAACCGGCACGACGACCGCGACGCCGTTGATGTAGGTCGTGAGGGTCGGGTTCGGCTGCAGGGTGCTGAAAGCGCCGCCAAGGAGGATCTGCCCGTTGGGCTGGAGCGCCAGGCTGTACACCGCCCCGTTGGGATTCGGATTGAAGCCGGTGTCGAGCTGGCCGTTGGTCAGATCGAGCCGGGCGATGTAATTGACCGCACTGGTGATTGTGTCGGAGGCCGGGGTCACGTCGGTGAAGGCGCCGGCAATGATGGCCGCGTCGTCCGAGGGCTCGTAGATGATGGCGTAGACCGGCGCGCTGGGATTGGGCTCGAAAGTGGTGTCGACCGACCCGTCGAGATTGAGCCGGGCCATGTTCTGAACCGAGATCGCCGTCGGATAGGTGAAATTGAGGAAGGAGAAGAGGCCGCCGATCAGGATCTGCTCGACGTTAGTCGAGCCGGTCTTGGTCGTGATCGCGATCGCGTTGATCTGGCCGTTGGCGGAGGGATTGAAAGTGGTGTCCACAGCCCCGCCGTTGGGATTGACCCGCGCGATGTAATCCAAGGGCGTGGCGCCCACGTAAGTGAAGGCGCCGCCGAAGACGATCATGCCGTTGGATTGGATCGCGATCGAAGTGACCAGACCGTTGGGGCTGGGGGCGAAAGTGGTGTCGACGGAGCCGTCGGTGTTGAGGCGGGCCAAATTGCTCACCGTCACCCCGCCGATGCTGGAGAACGAGCCGCCGACCAGCACCTGCCCGTTGGCCTGCACGGCCACGGCGCCAATAGCGCCGAGGGCGTTGGGGTTGAAGTCGGAATCGACCGTGCCCGTCGGCTGGATCCGGGCCAGGCCGTCACGAGAAAGGGAGGAGGAGGCATTGGCGCCCTTTACCTGGGTAAATTCGCCGCCGATCAGGATCTCGCCGTCGGACTGGACCACGATGGCGTTGACGATGTAGTTTGGCGCGGGCGTGAAGTTGGAGTCGGGCGTGCCGTCCGAATTCAGACGGACCAGGTAATTGGCGACGAAAGTCGATACGCCGTTGTAGGTCAGGTCGCCAATCGTGCCGCCGACCAGAATCTTGCCGTCCGGCTGCACGGCCACCGCATTGACGCCGGCCGCAGCGGTGGCGAGGAAGGTCGTGTCGGCCGACCCATCGGGATGAAGCCGGGCGATGTAGCCCACCGGATTGGGGGGGGTGATGGTGATGTTCGGGGCCGAGGTGTAACCCGTGCCCTGGTTCGTGATCGTGATCGACGAGAGCGCACCACCGACCAAGACCGCCACGCCGGTCGCCGTCGTGCCGCCCACCGTCTGGCTCCCGGTGAACGTGACCGTGGGAACGGCGACGTAGCCTTGGCCGCTCGCCGTGATCGTGACCGACGTAATCACATCCTGCGGTTGGGCCAGATTGGCGGTCGCGGCCGCCGGAACGAAGGAGGAGCTGGTGTCGGGGTTGAGGCTGGTGAAATAGCCCCCGATGATGATTTGGCCGTCGGTCTGTAGCGCGATCGAAGCCACCTTGTTGTTCGGCTCGGGATTGAAGGTGGAATCGAGCGTCCCGTCGCTATTCAACCGCGCCAGGTAGCCAATCAGCGTCGCTGTCGTGGCCCCATTCGGCTGCATGCTGATGAAGCCTCCGCCCACCAGGATCTGGCCGTTCGGCTGGACCACGATCGCATCCACTTGGGCGTTGGGCGTGGGGGCGAAGGAGGTGTCCACCGTGCCGTTGAGGTTGAGCCGGGCCAGGCGGCCGATGGAGATCGCACTCCCGCCATTGGGCGACATCGCACTGAAGGTGCCCCCGACCAGAATCTGGCCGGTCGCCGGTTCCCAGGCCAGGGCCGTCACTTCACCGACGGTGGGACCGCTCGGGTTGGGATTAAAAGAGGTGTCCAGAGAGCCATCGGCGTTGAAACGGGCGAGATAGTTCCGGGTGACAGCCGCGCCGCCATTGGGTGATACCGAGGTAAAGAGGCCGCCGATAACGATTTGCCCATTAGGCTGCACCAAAACCGTCTGAACCTCGCCGTTGGCTTTCGGGTCGAAGTGGGTGTCGAGGCTGCCGTCAGCATTCAGGCGGGCGACATTCGCCCGGGTGACAGGCGCGGCCGCGCCATTCGGCTGAAGTGAGCTAAATAACCCGCCTATAACGACTTGCCCATTGGGCTGCGCCGCCACGGCGTCAACCTGGCCGGTCACGCTGGGATTAAAGCCATCGTGCGCAGAAGACGTCTGGGCTAGAAGCGTGGGGCCGGTCGCGGCCAGAAAAAAGAGACCCGCATTCAACAGACTACGGCGGACGGTGCGGGAAAGCGAAGGGAGTAGCATGAAAGGTGAATGTGCTGCCAAAGAAAGGGGACAAAAGCAATGCCGCGCAGCGGCAAAATCGCAACGCGGCACGAGCGAGAAACCCGAACGCCCCCTGGGTCAAACAAAGGGCGCCCGAGGTTCCCGAAAAGGACGAGCGGATCCGCTTAATAGTGCAAGTTGATGCCTGCCAGATAGTCCAGGTTGCGGTGGGCATCGATTTGCGGGATCAGGCTGACGCTCCACCGTTCGCTCAGCCGATAGGTGGCTTTGATGCCGTAGTCCCAGTCATGCTCCAGCCGGTGAATGTCCTGATAGGAGACGAACGGGCTGATCGCCAGGCGCGGCAGGGCCTGGAATTCCACGCCCGCGCCCCAGACATCGGTAAAGCGGCTGTCCCGGATTCCGCCCGGAGCATTCTGGCTCGAGCGCTCCCATTCCCAACCTGCCGCCGCCGAAACAAAGGGCCGGATCCAGCCGGTGACGGGCGCGTAGCCGGTCAGGCCGGCCGTGACTGTGTTGCGGAAGTCATGAACCCCCAGATTGCTGCCGGTCAGGTAGTCGTAGTTGAAGTTGAAATCGAGGTTCGAGGTGAGGTTGTGGTTGTCGACAAAGCCATAGTCGTGGCGGACGAGCGGTCGGGGATGCTGCTCGAAGCGGACATAGCCGGCGTCGATTCCGACGTAGTCCTGGCCGAGGAGGCCAAAACTGGCATTGGCCGGCGGCGGCGCGGCGCCGGCGCTCGACGCCTCAGCCGGCGGGGCCGCGACGGTTTGGGCGGACGCCGCAGCGGCGAGGGCAAGCCCCAGGAGTCCGGTGAAAATGTAACGACGGGAAGACAGTGTGTTCGGTTTCATGGTTTGTTTGTAGTTGAACGGGCATTACAACCCGCGCGGAGGGGTTAGAGAGGGCCCCGGTAGCGGAGTTCCATAACCGCCGCCGATGGCAACCCGCGCTCCCGCCTATGGCGGGCCCAGCCTTGCCAAAAGCGCGGTTTGGGGCAGACTACGGGCACCATGAAAATCTCCTTCGCTTTTGCGCTCGTCACCGGGCTGGCCCTCCTCTCCCGCCTCGCCGCCGATCCCCTCAAAGTCGGCGACCCCGCCCCCGCCGTCACCGGCGTGACCGACACCGGCGCCAGCCTTAACCTCGGCGATGTGTATAAGCAGCAGACCTACACGCTGGTCTATTTCTATCCCAAAGCCGACACCCACGGCTGCACCCTGCAGGGCTGCTCGCTGCGCGACGATTATTCCGAACTGACCAAGAAGGGCGTGGCCGTGATCGGAGTCAGCCACGACGACGTCGCGGCCCAGAAAGCCTTCAAGGAGAAAAACCACTTCCCCTTCACCCTCATCGCCGATACCGACCAAGCCGTGGTCAAGGCCTTCGGGGTGCCGAATATTCCGATGACGAAGCTGGCCAAGCGCCAGGCCTACCTGATCAAGAACGGCGTCGTAGTCTGGGCCGATTACAAGGCCTCGACGTCGACCCAGGCGGCCGACGTGGAGAAGGTCTTGGCCGACCAGAAAGGCTGATCAGGCGGCCGGCGGGGGGGGCGCCGCCGGGGGGCGAACCGAGAGCTTGTCCACCCGGTTGCGGTCCATTTCCACGACCTTGAAGCGCCAGCCTTTCCAGTCGAAGTGATCGCCCACGGCCGGAATCCGGCCGAGCTGGGTGACGACGAAGCCGCCGGCGGTGTGGAACTCCGCCTGGACCTCATGGGGTAGGGGCGCCGTGACCCCGAGCAGGGTCTTGAGTTGGCCGAGCGGCAGGGTGGCGTCGATCAGCCATTCCCCATCCGCCCGCTGGCTCGTTTCCGGCGGCGTCTGGCGGCCCGCCTCGGGCAGGTCGCCGGCGATGGCCTCGAAAATGTCCACCAGGGTGACCAGCCCCTGCACCACCCCGAATTCGTCGGTCACGACCCCGACGTGCCGGCCGGTCTTCTTGAACTGCTCCAGAACCTGCATCGCCGTCATCGTCTCGGGCACGAGCAGCGGCGGCACGAGCAAGTTCTTGAGCGAGGTCGGCACGCCGATGGCCGCGTGGGCCCACAGGGCCTTGACCGCGACCAACCCGAGGATTTGGTCGCGGTTGTTCTGATAGACCGGGAAATAGGAGTGACCACTGGTCACGATCTTCCGCCAGTTCGTCTCCTCCGGATCGTCGAGGTTCAAGAAGACGATCTTGCGCCGCTGGGTCATGACGGCGGTCACGCGTAATTGGTCCAGCGCCAGGACCCCCTCGACCATTTCCTTCTCCGCCCGCTGAAAGACGCCGGCGTGCAGGCCCTGCTCGACCAGGGCGCGGACCTCGTCGTCGCCCACGCTGTCGGCCGGGGGCCGGGTGCGCAGGCGGATGAGGCGGGCGATCGCGTTGGTCGCCGCCTCCAGGACGGCGAGGAAGGGGGCGGCGAGCCAAGCGAGCCGGCGCACCGGGCCGGCGAGGAGGGCGGCCACCCGTTCGGGATGGGCCAGGCCGACCCGGCGCGGAGCGAGCTCGCCGAAAAGCACCATGAGGGCGGAAAGGCCGACCGTGACCGCTCCCACCGCCACCACCTTGGCCCAGGGATCGGCCAAGGGCAGCTGGAGGAGCCACCCATGGAGCTGGCCGGCGAGTTCAGCCCCGCCCAGGACGCCCGCGATCATGCCGGAGAGGGTCAGCCAGAACTGCACGAGCGCGAGGAAGCGGGCGGGTTCCTCGGCCAGCGCGAGGGCGCGGGCCGCGCCTTCGTTCCCCTCCTCCGCCAGCTTGCGCAGGCGGGTCTTGCGCGCCGCCAGCACCGCCGTCTCCGCCATGGCGAGCAGGCCGTTGGCGAAGACCAGCAACGCCAGGAAAATGAGTTCGGCCGGGACGCTCAGCATCGGCGGGAAGCCTGGACCGGGCCGGGGGATTATTCAACACGGGCTTTGGTGGTCTTGCGCGCCACCGCCAAGCGCCTTCACTGGAGCCATGCGCTCGCTCCTGAGTCCGCCCCCGACCGTCCTGCCCGAATCCGTCTGGCGGGCGCGACAGCGGGCGCACGAGGCCCGGGTGCGGGCCTGGACGGATCCCCATCAAGCCCGGGCCGCGCGCGGGGAAAAGCATCCGGTGTGGGATTTCCTGATGGAGTATTACCCGTTCCGGCCGGCCTGGCTGCGCCGCTGGCATCCCGGCCCGGACGTGGTCCTGGCGGGGGAGGCCGCCGGGGAATTTCTGCGCTGGAAAGAGTATGCTGCGACCGCCGACGGCGTGGCGGTGACCGTGGCGGCCCTAACGCCGGGCCGCCGGGAATTCGCGCAGTGGCTCCGCAATCTCCTCGCCGCCATGCAGGCCCGGCCGGCCTTCTTCGGCTGCCACGGCCTGCATGAATGGGCCATGGTCTACCGGCAGTCGGCCGACGACCGCCGCCACGCCCAGTGGCCGCTGCGCCTGCCCCCGGCCGAGTTGGAGCGCCTTGTCAGCAGCGCGGGCGTGACCTGCACCCATTTCGACGCCTTCCGTTTCTTCACCCCCGCGGCCCGTCCGCTCAATCGCCTCCAGCCCACCCGGGAAACCGCCCCGGCCCAGGAGCAGCGCGGCTGCCTGCACGCCAACATGGACCTGTACAAGTGGGCCTTCAAACTCGCGCCCTTCACCCCAGCGGAATTGGTGGCGGATTGCTTCGACCTCGCCCAGCAGATCCGCGAAGTCGACATGCGGGCGAGCCCCTACGACTTCCGCGCCCTCGGCTTCGCTCCGATCGCGATCGAGACCCCGGCGGGGCGCAGCGAGTACGAAGCCCACCAGCGCGCTTTCGCCGCTGCGGGCGAGCCCCTCCGGGATAGTTTGATAAAGTTGTGCGACCGCCTTCTATCCTCCCAGCCATGATGCCCAGCTTGCCGCAGCAGGTGGCGCCCACCCAGAAGAAGCCCTCGATTCCGATCAGCCCGGGCCTGCGCAACTACCTCCGCCGCTACAAACGGGAACGCGAGCTTTCCGCCCCCTACGAGCGCCTGCGCGCCTTCAGCGAGGTCATCCCGCTGGTCGACGCCGACGGGGTGAAGACGCTCTGGGACACCGTGATCTATCCGCACGAGGAGATGGCCGGCCTGTACGACGCGCTCAAGCGGGTCTACGCCCTGCTCAAGGTCGACGGCGACTTCACCGTCGTGCGCCATCTCTACGTCGATCGCGTCGACTTCTGCACCTTCGGCAATTCCATGCCGTTTCGCATCCGGATCGTTAACGCCTACAACGACAATCAGGACTATTTTTACGTCAAGAAGGCGGACGCCTCCCGGGTTTACGGTCTCGAGCTCGAGCACCTGCTTTCGCCCAACCGCCTCAACTTCATCACCCACGAGAACACCCTGGTGGAGGAGCACATTCCGGGCATTCCCGGAGACATCTTCATCAATCGCTGGCTGAGTCGGCCGGACCTGCGGCCGGTGCGCATCGCCAAGGAACTGGTCAAATTCAACGAACGCTGCTTCGTCCGGCTGCTCGGCGACATGCGGGCCTACAACTTCGTCTCCGTCGTCACACCCGACTTCGAAGACCTGCAATTGCGCATCCGCGCGATGGATTTCGACCAGCAATCCTACGATCCCCGCAAAAATTTTTATCTCCCGCAGTTCTTCAAGGAGAACGTCGCCCTCACCCTCTACTGCCTGAAGCACCTGCAGAAGGAAACCGCCCACCAGTACCAGCGGGAGGAGCAGACCCTGATGCTGCGCCGGGCCGAGCTCGCCTCCGAGCGGATCAGCCTCCTGCTCCATGAGATGAGCCGGGACCCCCTGGCGCCGTTGGAAAACGTCTACGAACTGCGGGCGGGATTGGCCGACCACTACCAGCGCTCGGAATACGAGCGCTGCGAGTCGATGGGCGCCTTGGTGCGGGAAAATCTCGAGTCGATCCGGCGCCATCTCGGCCACACCGTCATTCCCCAGGTCATCCCGGAATAAGGAAATGAATTGTCTTGGCCGCGCCGGCGGCTAGAAGCAGGCCATGCCGCTGAAACAATTATTTGCCTGGGCCCTGGCGGCGATCGGACTCGTCCTGGCCACCGGTTGCGAATCTTCCACCGCGCTGCCGCCGCCCAAGAGCACGAACACCCTGATCCTGACGCCGACGAACCGGCAGGTGCTAACGACGGTCCGCCTGCACGGCGAACTGAAGGTCATCCTGCCGAAGCCGGAAGGCGGGCCGGCCTACACCTGGGCCATCGTTTCCGCCAACACGGCGGTCCTGCCGCAATCCAGCGCGCTCAAGCCCACGCCCAATCCCACCGACGACCAGGCCTTCGAAGTCACCTTCCAGTCCATCCGCGGCGGCCGGAGCACGATCCGCTTTGCCGCGGTCAAAGCCGGCCAATCAGAGCAGGAGCCGGACGACCTCTACCAGATCGCCGTCGGCGTCAAACAGGACGAATAGGGCTTACTCGATCCGGCCCTCGTCGAAATCGAGCAGGTCGGGGACGCTCTTGATGTCCCCCACCCGATCGGCGCAGCCCATCGCGGTCAGCGCCTCGCGGAGAAACTCCTGGCCGGCCGGGGTCATGCCCTTCTGCACGAACTCGCGGTTCCACTTCTCCGCCCGGACATCCGCGGGCAGGATCGCCGCCAAACCCCGGTCGATTTCTGCGTCATTGGCCGAGGCCCGCACGATCCGTTCGACCGCCTCCGGGTCGATGCCGAGATGGAGGCAGAGGAAGCGGTCCAGGCCGCGCTTGAAATTCTTGGCGTAGCTCGCCGGCAGGGCGCCGTGCTCCTGCACGTAGCGGCACTTGGCGAGAAAGCGCGGCAGATAGAGCAGCCCGGTGGCCGGGTGCGGCCGATAGGGCGACGGCAGGCAGGTGAGGACTTCGCCGGTCGAACCGGGAATCGGCTTGGAGGCCATGGGACCGACCTAGGGCAGGTCCGTCGCCCCCATCAGATACCGGTCGCACTCGCGGGCCGCTCCCCGGCCCTCGTTGATCGCCCACACCACCAGGCTCTGTCCGCGCCGGCAGTCGCCGGCGGCGAACACGCCCTTCAAGTTGGTCGTATACTTCTCGTGCTCGGCCTTGATGTTGCTGCGGGGATCGCACTCCACCCCCATCTCCTTGAGGATGGCCTGCTCCGGCCCGAGGAAGCCGAGGGCGAGCAACACCAGCTGGGCCGGCCGGGTTTCCTCGCTGCCCGGCTCTTCTACCGGGGTGAAGTGTCCCTGGGCGTTTTTCTCCCAGCGGATCCGGACTGTGACCAGTTCCTTGACCCGACCGTCGGCGTCGCCGACGAAGCGCTTGACCGTGGTCTGGAAAATGCGGGGATCGCTGCCGAACTTGGCCGCGGCTTCCTCCTGGCCGTAATCCACCCGGAAGACCTTGGGCCATTCCGGCCAGGGATTGTCCCCGGCCCGCTCCAGCGGCGGCTTGGGCAAAATTTCAATCTGGACTAGGCTCTTGCAGCCCTGGCGCATGGAGGTGCCGACACAGTCGGTCCCGGTGTCGCCGCCGCCCAGGACGACGACATCCTTGTCCCGGGCCAGGATGGGGGTGGCCGCGGGATCGCCCGCCAGCACCGCCTTGGTGTTGGCAGTGAGAAATTCCATCGCGAAATGCACGCCCTGCAGATTGCGGCCCTCGGTCGTGAGATCGCGCGCCTTGGTCGCCCCGGTGCAGATGACGGTGGCGGCGAACTCCTTTAGGAAAATCTGCGGCTCGACATTCTCGCCCACGTGGGCGTTGCAGATGAACTTGATCCCCTCCTCCTCCATCTGGCGGATGCGGCGCAGGACCACCTCCTTCTTGTCCAGCTTCATGTTGGGAATGCCGTACATCAAGAGCCCGCCCGGCCGGTCGGCGCGCTCGAAGACCGTGACGGTGTGGCCGGCCCGGTTGAGCTGGGCGGCGGCGGAGAGCCCGGCCGGGCCGGAGCCGATCACCGCCACTTTCTTGCCCGTGCGCACGGCGGGGGCCTGGGGCACGACCCAGCCCTCGTCCCAGCCCCGATCGATGATGGCGGCCTCGATGTTCTTGATCGTGACGGGCGGATTGGTGATGCCGAGGACGCAGGCGCCCTCGCAGGGCGCGGGGCAGACCCGCCCGGTGAATTCGGGGAAATTATTCGTCTGGTGCAGGCGGTCGAGCGCCTCGCGCCAGAGGCCGCGGTAGACCAGGTCGTTCCACTCCGGAATCAGATTGTTGATCGGACAGCCCGAGGCCATGCCGCTGATCAGCTTGCCGCTGTGGCAGAACGGGACGCCGCAATCCATGCAGCGGGCCCCCTGGCGGCGGAGCTTGTCCTCCTCCATGTGGTGATGGAACTCCTTCCAGTCGCGCACCCGGCCGAGCGGCGCGCGGTCGACGGGCAGCTCCCGCAAATATTCGGTGAATCCAGTTGGTTTGCCCATCGTGCTAAAGCCCGGTTGGAATCGGCGGATCAGTTGCCGCCGACGCGGGAGACGTCGCGGGCGTTTTCCTCGAAGGCGGCCATGATCGCTTCCTCGCCGGTCAGGCCCTGGTCGTTGGCCCGCTGGATGCAGGCGAGCATGCGCTTGTAGTCCTTCGGCATGACCTTGACGAAACGCGGCACCATCCGGGCCCACTGATCGAGGACGTGGCGGGCGCGGGCGCTCTTGGTGTAAAGAAGGTGCTTCTCCACCATGGCGCGGACCTCGGCGATTTCCGCCGGGGCCTCCAGCTTTTCGATTCCGGCCATCTGCACATTGACCCGGCTGGAGAAATCGCCCTTTTCGTCCAGGACGTAGGCGATGCCGCCGGACATGCCGGCCGCGAAATTGCGCCCGGCCGAGCCCAGGACCACGACCCGGCCGCCGGTCATGTACTCGCAGCCGTGGTCGCCGACCGACTCCACCACGGCGTTGACGCCGCTGTTGCGGACCCCGAAGCGCTCGCCGGCCATGCCGCAGATGTAGACTTCGCCGGCGGTGGCTCCGTAGAGGGCGACATTGCCGACGATGATGTTGTCGGCGGAGACGAAGGTCGAATCGGCGTGGGGATAGATCACGATCTTGCCCCCGGACAGCCCCTTGCCGACGTAGTCGTTGGCGTCGCCTTCGAGGTGGAAGCTCATGCCCTTGGGCATGAAGGCGCCGAAGCTCTGGCCGGCCGAGCCTTGGAAATGAATGCGGATCGTGTCCTCGGGCAGCCCGGCGGCGCCCCACTTCTTCGTGACTTCGCCGCCTGTGATTGTGCCGACGACGCGGTGGACGTTGCGGATCGGCATCTTCGCCACGACTTTTTCGCCCCGTTCGATCGCCGGCTTGCAGAGATCGAGCAGGATGGTGACGTCAAGCGAGCTGTCCAGGCCGTGGTCCTGCGTCGTCTGGCAGAAGCGCCCGATTTCCGGGCCGACATCGGGCTGGTAGAGGATATTGCTGAAATCGAGCCCCTTGGCCTTCCAGTGCTCGACCGCCGTCTTGGCCTCGAGCCGGTCGACCCGGCCGATCATCTCCTCGACCGTGCGGAAGCCGAGGTGGGCCATGATCTCGCGCATCTCTTCGGCGATGAAGCGCATGAAATTGATCACATGCTCCGGCTTGCCCGCGAATTTCTCCCGCAGCTTGGGATCCTGGGTGGCGACCCCGGCCGGACAGGTGTTGAGATGGCAGACCCGCATCATGATGCAGCCGGAGGCGACGAGGGGGCCGGTTGCAAAACCGAATTCCTCCGCGCCCAAAAGCGCCGCGATGACAACGTCGCGGCCGGTCTTGAGCTGGCCGTCGGTTTCGACCGCGATGCGGCTGCGCAGATTGTTGAGGACGAGCGTCTGGTGGGTTTCGGCCAGGCCCAGTTCCCACGGTAGGCCGGCGTGGACGATGGAGGTCTGGGGCGCGGCCCCGGTGCCGCCGTCATAGCCGCTGATCAACACGACGTCGGCGTGGGCCTTCGCCACCCCGGCCGCGATCGTGCCGACGCCGACCTCGGCGACCAATTTCACGCTGATCCGGGCGTGGCGGTTGCCGTTCTTCAGGTCGTGGATCAGCTCGGCCAGATCCTCGATCGAGTAAATGTCGTGGTGGGGCGGCGGGGAGATGAGGCCGACGCCGGCCGTGGTCAGCCGCGTCTTGGCAATCCAGGGATAGACCTTGCTCCCGGGCAACTGCCCGCCCTCGCCCGGCTTGGCCCCCTGGGCCATCTTGATCTGGAGCTCGCGGGCGTTGACCAGATATTCGCTCGTGACGCCAAAGCGGCCGGAGGCGACCTGCTTGATCGCGGAATTCTTGGAATCGCCGTTGGCCATCGGCACGTAGCGCGCCGGATCCTCGCCGCCTTCGCCGGTGTTGCTCTTGCCGCCGATGCGGTTCATCGCGATCGCCAGGTTCTCGTGCGCCTCCTGGCTGATCGAGCCGTAGGACATCGCCCCGGTCTTGAAGCGCTTCATGATCGTCTCGACCGACTCAACCTCCTCGATCGGAAGATGGCTGCCGGCCTTGAAGCTGAGGAGGCCGCGCAAGGTGCAGAGCAGCTTGGAGCGGTCGTTGATCAGCGAGCTGTACTGCTTGAAGACGGCCAGGCTGCCGGTGCGAACCGCCTTCTGCAGTCGATGGATCGCTTCCGGGCTGAAGAGATGCTCCTCGCCGTCCTTGCGCCACTGGTATTGGCCGCCGGAGGGCAGGACGTTGTTGCGGTTGATGATGCGGTCGGGGAAGGCGGCGTGGTGGCGGGCCAGGACTTCCTGGGCGATGACGTCCAGGCCGATTCCGCCCACCCGGGACGAGGTCCAGGTAAAGTATTGGTCGATGACGTCCTGGCGCAGGCCGAGGGCCTCGAAGAGCTGGGCGCCGCGATAGCTTTGGATGGCGGAAACACCCATCTTCGCCATCACCTTGATCACGCCCTTGGTCGCGGCCTTGACCATGTTCTTGCAGGCGGTCTGGTGGTCGATCCCCACCAGCTGGTCGCTCCGGATCATGTCGTCGATCGTTTCGAAAGCCAGGTAGGGATTGATGGCGCTGCAGCCGTAGCCGATGAGGAGCGAGAAATGATGCACCTCGCGGGCCTCGCCCGTTTCCAGGACCAGGCTGACCCGGGTGCGCAGGCCTTCGCGGATCAGATAATGGTGCAGGCCGGCGATGGCCAGGAGCGCGGGCACGGGCGCGTAGTCCTTGTTCACGCCGCGGTCGCTCAGGATGATGACGTTGATCTCGTCCTCCTCGATCATGCGCCGGGCCATGGCCGAAAGCTCCTCGAGCGACTTGGCCAGGCCCTTTTCGCCGCGGGAAACCCGGAAGAGGATGGGCAGGACGCCGACTTTGAGGCCCGGCAGGGTCTGGCGCCGCAGCTTGCCGAATTCCTCGTTGGTCAGGACCGGCCACTTCAGTTCCACCCGGCGGCAAGCCGAAGGCTGGGGATTGAGGAGGTTGCCTTCCGAACCCAGGCGGGTTTCGGCCGAAATCACGATCTCCTCACGGATGCAATCGATCGGTGGATTGGTGACCTGGGCGAAGAGCTGCTTGAAGTAGTCGTAGAGCAGCCGGGGCCGCTGCGAGAGCACGGCCAAGGCCGCGTCGTTGCCCATCGAGCCCGTCGCCTCGACGCCATCGCGCGCCATGGGCGAGAGGATGATGCGCTCATCCTCATTGGTGTAGCCGAAGGCGATCTGGCGCTGAACCAGGGTCTGGTGATCCGGCAGGGCCGCCTCGGGGGCGGCCGGCATATCGCTCAAATGGACCAGATGCTCGTTGAGCCACTCGCGGTAGGGCCGCTCGGAGACGATCTTCTGCTTGATCTCCTCGTCGTCGACGATCCGGCCCAGTTCGGTGTCGACCAGGAACATCCGGCCGGGCTGGAGCCGCCCCTTGGTCAGGATATTCTCCGGCGGGATCTGGAGGACGCCGGCCTCGGAGGCCATAATGACCAGCCCGTCCTTCGTGACGTAATAGCGGGAGGGGCGCAGGCCGTTGCGATCGAGCACCGCCCCGATCTGCTTGCCATCCGTGAAAGCGATCGAAGCCGGGCCGTCCCAGGGCTCCATCAGGCAGGAGTGGTATTGGTAAAAAGCCCGGCGGTCGTCGGCCATGCTCTCGTGGGCCGACCAAGGCTCCGGGATCATCATCATGATCGCGTGGGCCAGCGGGCGGCCGGCCAGAACCAGCAGTTCGAGCGTGTTGTCGAACATCGAGGAGTCGCTGCCCTGCGGATTGATGATCGGCAGGATCTTCTTGATGTCCTCGCCGAACAGCTCGGATTCGAACAGCGCCTCGCGGGCGTGCATCCAGTTGAGATTGCCCCGCAGCGTGTTGATCTCGCCGTTGTGGGCGAGATAGCGGTAAGGATGGGCCCGGTCCCAGCTGGGAAAGGTGTTGGTGCTGAAGCGGGAATGGACCAGGGCCAGGGCCGTCTCGACCCCCGGGTTCTGCAGATCGGTGAAATACTTCTCCAGCTGCGTCGTCAGGAGCATGCCCTTGTAGACAAAGGTCTTGAAGGAGAGGCTGGCGACGTACCAGTACTCCGCCCCGTCAATCGTGGAGGCGCGGATGTCGGTGTAGCCGCGCTTGCGGATGACGTAGAGCTTCCGCTCGAAGGCCAGATCGTCGGTCAGGTCCGGGTTGCGTCCGATGAAGACCTGGCGGATGAACGGCTCGGAGGACTTGGCCGTGTCGCCCAGGGTGGAGTTGTCCGTCGGCATCGTGCGCCAGCCCAGGAAGGTCTGGCCCTCGGACTGGACGATCTTTTCAAAGCGCTCCTCCAACCGGCGCCGCTTGATTCGGTCCCGCGGCAGGAAGACCAGTCCGCTGCCGTACTGGCCGGCGTCCGGCAGGCTGATGCGGGATTTCTTGGCCACCTCCTTGAAAAAGCCATGGGGCATCTGGATCAGGACCCCGGCGCCGTCGCCGGTGTTGATCTCCGAACCGGAGGCGCCGCGATGGTCCAGATTGGTCAGGACCTCGATCGCCTGCTTCAGAATCTTGTTCGATTTGCGACCCTGGACGTCGACGACAAATCCGACGCCGCAGGCGTCGTGTTCAAACCACGGGTCATAAAGCCCTTGCTTCTTCGGCCGGCCGGGGAGCTGGCGGGACGGGCCGTGCTGACGCTGGGCGGGGGAAAGCATCGTCCTTAGTGCCCGTCAAGCGGAAGGCTGATTGAACTGGAAGCGAAGGTATGCACGCAAAAAAAGGGCCGGTCATCGGTTATGAGAGCCGGCCCTAAGAGTTTTTGAGCGTTAAGCCGGTAATCTCATCAAAAGAAGCGGACCGTTTTGGTCGCCATTTTGGCGTGCTCCTCGTCGGAGCATCCCGCGTTGGTCGGCACCGTAGCGGCGACCGGGGTCGGTTTAACGAGCTCATTGCTAAGAAGGTAGTTTTCCACTTCCTCGCCGGAAATGTCGGCCAGCATCACCCCGTCGACTTCGACACAGGGGGAAAGGGGCTGGCCGGACTTGCTCACCATCTCCGCGTAATTGTCCCGGTTGTTGATGATATCGATATCATCGTATGCCAAACCGTACTTGCGCAAAACGGCGCGGACGCCATTGGACCAGCCGCAGGAGGGTTTGAGATAGGCCTTGATCTTCATTAGCAAACTTAGTGGGAGACGCGAGGGAACGCAAAATATAGGGCCCGTTTTCTGTCAATCAAGCACTGTCTTGAGAAAACTTAGCATATCCCAGGCCAGTTGAGGGGGCCGGCAATAGGAAGCTGTCGTTTTAGAGTTTTAAGTTGGGCGGATTCGCCGACAGGCTGGCGCCTCCCCATGAAAGTCCTCGTCACCGGCGCGGCCGGCTTTATCGGCTTCCATCTGGCCCGGCGTCTGGCCGGGTCCGGAAATTGCGAGGTGGTCGGCATCGACAATCTCGGGGCGTATTACGATCCGGCGCTCAAACGGGCCCGGCTGGCGCAGTTGGGCGAGTTGGACAAATTCCGGTTCCTCGAACTGGATTTTGCGCGGGCGGACAAGCTGGCGGAATTCATGAAGCACTTTCGGCCCGATTATGTGGCCCATCTCGGCGCCCAGCCCGGCGTGCGCTACAGCCTGGAGCATCCTCAGGACTACGTGCACAGCAACCTCGTCGGTTTCGCCGCCGTCTTGGACGCCTGCCGGCGCACGCCCCCGAAACATCTGGTCTACGCTTCGAGCAGCAGCGTCTACGGCGCCGGGGCCAAGCCGCCCTTCCGGGAGGACGACATCACCGACCAGCCGGTGTCCTTCTACGGCGCGACCAAGAAGAGCAACGAGATCATGGCGCAAAGCTATGCCAGCAGCCACGGGCTGCCAATTACCGGCCTGCGCTTTTTTACCGTCTACGGCCCCTGGGGCCGACCGGACATGGCCCCCACCCTCTTCGCCAAGGCGATCTGCCTCGGCCAGCCCCTGCCCCTCTTCAACCAGGGCAAGAACCTCCGCGACTTCACTTATATAGACGATATCGTGGACGGAACCATCCGCGCCCTCCTTTACCCCCGGGACAAGGCCGTGCCCGGGCAAGCCCAGATCTTCAATCTCGGCCACCACCGGCCGGTTGAAACCGTCCTGTTCGTGCAGATGCTGGAGGAGCTGCTCGGCCGCACCGCCCAGCTCGAGCTCCTCCCGGCGCAGATCGGCGACATGGCCGAAACGTGCGCCGATTTGGAGCGGGTGCAGGCCGCGATCGGCTACCAGCCGAAAGTGCCCCTGGAGGAAGGCCTCCGCCGATTTGTGGAATGGTTCAAAGGCTATTATCTCATGCCATGAAGACAGTCCTCCTCCTCATCGGCTCGAACATCTTCATGACCTGCGCCTGGTACGGTCATCTGAAATTCAAATGGCTGGAGGGAAAGCCTCTCCTCTACGCCATCATCGCCTCCTGGCTCATCGCATTTTTCGAATACTGCCTCCAGGTTCCGGCCAACCGGATCGGCTTCATGTCCGGACGCTTCGACGGCTACCAGCTCAAGGTCATCCAGGAAGTGATCACGCTGATCGTCTTCATCATATTCGCCTGGATCGTCTTAAAGGAAAAGCTGGCCTGGAACTACGCGGTCAGCTTCGGGCTGATCTTCCTCGCCGTCTTCTTCGCCATGGCATTCAAAAGCCCCGGCCGCTCCTGACGCCTCGGCCGAATCCCGCAAGTTATTCGGGCGCCGGCGGGCGCATCAGCCAGCAGAGGGTAAAGTCATGCGGTCAGCCATGGCGCCAAGGCGTGAAGCGGTGTCGGCGCTCTTTTGAACCGTAATCGGAGGAGGCGGGAAAACCCCGCGCACGATCGCGATGGCGCCCTGGAGGGCCGCACCGCGGTCAAGCCGAGGCAGGCGGGACGGTTATCGTGTTCGCAGGGACCGTGTTAACGGAAAATCCTGTCGGGGCCAAGGCCGTCCGCCGAGGGCTCGGCCGCCTCCCCCACGGCCCGATCAAGGCGGCCCAAGGCGGCGGCGGCGCGAGAAAATCCGATTTTATTCGCACGCACTCTTTTCGGGTTGTTAGAATCCGGACAAATAATTCCAAATCCCGCCGCTATGTCCAAATCCGCTCCCGCCGCCCGTTCCGAACCGATCGAAAAAGCCAAAATCACGGCCACTCCCGCCGGCCAAATCGCCGCCCGCAAGAATGTCGACCTGGCTCTGAGCGCCATCACCAAACAGTTCGGCGAAGGTTCGATCATGCGCATGGGCGATGCCCATAAGATGACGGTCGAAACCCTCTCCACCGGCTCGCTCGCGGTCGATCTCGCCCTCGGCGTAGGCGGCCTGCCCCGCGGCCGCATCATGGAGATCTACGGGCCGGAGTCCTCCGGCAAGACCACGTTCTGTCTCAGCGTCATCGCCGAGGCCCAGAAAAACGGCGGCCTCGCCGCCTTCATCGACGTCGAGCACGCGCTCGACCCGAAATACGCCCGGGTCGTGGGCGTGAACATCGACGATCTCCTCGTCTCCCAGCCGGACAGCGGCGAAGACGCGCTCAACATCACCGAGACCCTGATTCGCTCCGACGCGATCGACGTCATCGTGATCGACTCGGTCGCCGCCCTGATTTCGAAGCAGGAACTGGACGGCCAGATGGGCGATGCCACGGTCGGATCGCAGGCCCGCCTCATGAGCCAGGCCATGCGCCGCCTCACCGCCGTCGTGAGCAAGACCAAGACCATCTGCATTTTCACCAATCAGATTCGCGAAAAGATCGGCGTCATGTTCGGCAATCCCGAGACGACCTCGGGCGGCCGGGCGCTGAAGTTTTTCTCCAGCATCCGCATCGACATTCGCCGCAAGGACCAAATCAAGACGCCGGAAGGCAAGGTCATCGGCAACCGGACCAAGATCAAGGTGGTAAAGAACAAGGTGGCTCCGCCTTTCACCGAGTGCGAGTTCGACATCATGTTCGACGAGGGCATCTCCCGGACCGGCTCGATCTTGGACCTGGGCCTGGAGCACAAGATTCTTGAGAAGAAGGGCGCCTGGATCGCCTATCAGGGCGAGCTCGTCGGCCAGGGCCGCGACGCGGCCAAGCAGACGCTGAAGGACAAGCCCGAGCTGGCGGAAAAGATCAAAAAAGAGGTCCTCGAGAAGGTCAAAGTCACGGGCGGGGCCGTCCTGGCGGCGAGCGAGAGCGCGGCCTGACCGTCCGGAGCAACCCGCTGATCCGCCCTGCGCAGGATAACCCTTTCGGGGGCAGTCCCTTGTCTTTTGCCGCCGCCGGGGTTCCTTACGGACGAAATGGCCCGGGTCACGAGCACGATTGAACTAACGCGCACGGATATCACGCAGCTGGCGGTCGATGCCATCGTCAACGCGGCCAATCCTTCCCTCTTGGGAGGAGGCGGGGTGGATGGCGCCATCCATCGCGCCGCCGGTCCCCGCTTGGTCGAGGAGTGCAAGACCCTGGGCGGCTGCCCCCCGGGCGAGGCCAAAATTACGCTGGGGCACGGGCTCAAGGCTAAGTGGGTGATCCATGCCGTCGGGCCGATCTGGCAGGGCGGCGGCCACGGCGAAGCCGAATTGCTGGCAAGCTGCTATCACTACGCCTTGCGCCTGGCCGCGGTCCAAAGCGCCCGCAGCGTCGCCTTTCCCGCCATCAGCTGCGGCGCCTACGGCTACCCCGTGCTCGCGGCCAGCGCCATCGCGGTGCGCACCGTTCGCAATTTCTTCCGCAACGAAGACCGGATCGAGCGGGTTCTGTTCTGCTGCTTCACCGACGAGGTCTGGAACGCCTACACCGCGGCC
>Ga0302279_10001812_pt1 | contig 29599 bp, 24 predicted proteins | sample III_Bog_N3_3_FD_194541 | JGI IMG/M metagenome (GOLD analysis project Ga0302279, IMG submission 194541) | Peat permafrost microbial communities from Stordalen Mire near Abisko, Sweden - III_Bog_N3_3 | ecosystem: Environmental > Terrestrial > Soil > Wetlands > Peat | place: Sweden: Abisko... | reverse complement strand
CGTCCTCCAGCGCCTCCGGCATCACCTCGATCGTATCGACCAACTTCGCTCCCAGCATCCGCTCCAGCGCGGCCCCTGCGGCGAGCTTGACCTCCTCCGCCTCGGCCCCGAGAAGCCCCAGCAGTGCCGGCACCGCCTCGACCAGCCCCGCCCACCCGATCGCCTCCACCGCAGCCGCCGTCGGCGCAGCCTTCATCCGCTCGAGCAGCCACCGAGCGTCCTCCTCATCGCCCGCGATCGCCACCCGCACCAGCGCCCCGTCCCCGAGCGCACCGCTCGCCGCAACGCGCGCCGCCGCCGCAGCGCGCGGATGCGCCGCGAGCGCCATCGCATCGAGCGCCGCCGCCTGCACCCCGCGATCGGCGTGCTCCAGCCCCCGCACCAGCGCCCGCTCCAGGTTGCGATCCCGCGCGACCGCGAGCGCCGGCAGCGTCAGCGCGAAGACGCGCGGATCCTCTTCGTCCGCGAGCGCCGCGAAGTCCGCCGCGGTGAGCCATCCGCGCTGTGCCAGCACCTCGACCGCGATGGCGCGACACGCAGGATTGCCGGCGGCGTAGAGCATACGGAGCACCCCGGGCACGAAGGGATTGGGCCCGAGCTTCAGCGCGGAGACGAACGCAGCGGCCACCGCCGGATCCCCCGGACCGAAGCGATGGAGCACCCGCTCCGCGCCTGCCAGGACATCGCGACCCTCGAAGCACGCCCCGATCATCGCGATCGCGAACACCCGCATCGGGTCCGCGGCCGGCGCGTCCATCGCATGGGGCTCGACATACGCAACGGCGACGGGGCCGAGCGCGGCCAGCGCATCGAGGGCCATGACGAGACGCTTCTCCAGCGTGAGGGTGGTGCGAAAGTCATCGCCGACGAGCGGCGTGCGCTGGATGCCGAGCATGCCCACGTCCTCGATGCACGTGCGCGCCCAGCGGCGGATGAAGTCCTCCTCCGTGAGCGGCGGCGCCGGCACGAACGCGAAGCCGGGCGGCGGCTCCTCGGGCTCGATCGCTTCCGGCTCTTCCCGGCGCCGCTCTGCTGCCTTCGCCAGCCTCGCCAGGGTCGCCGCGGTCTCCTGCGCGGCCATCTTGCGCATGGCGGCGGCGACCGCGGCGAGCTCCGCGAAGGTGGTCGGCTCGGGCAGCGCCAGCGCTGGGGCCGCCACCGGCTCGGCCTCCGGCACCGCGGGCGCGCGGAACGCGGGCGTCACCGAGACGCGCTCGATCGTGTGAAACGGTGGAAGAGCCTCCCCGCAGCGCAGCGGCACGGCCGCCCGCGCGGCCAGGGGGACGCGCGGATAGCGCTCCTCCGCGGAGATCAGCTCGCCGCACGCCTCGCGCAGCGCCGCGAGCGCGGCAGGGAGCCCACCGCGCGCCACCAGGATCGCCGCCTCCCAGAGCCGAGCCCGCGCGACCGCCACGGAGGTGGGCCGGTCGGCGCGACCGTCGAAGGCGTCGTACAGGGCGACCAGCCCGCGCTCTATCCGGCGCGCCGCCGGAGCGAGGTGCGCGTTCGGTTCGAGCTGCTCGCGGATGGCCTGCGCGGCCACGTGGGCGTGGGCGTGCGCGCGCTCCAGGTGCTGCATCCACGAGGACGCGGGATCCGCTGCGGGAGACTCGGACGGCACGGGAATCGGTCTTACCGCGTTCACGCTCGAGCCGGGCGGACAATGAGCAGGGGTGGGTCGCGGCGGTTCGACGCCCGGCGGTGATATCCTCCGGACAATGGCGACGACGCTCTCCCTGGACCAGTACGCCGAGTTGCAAGCCGACGTGGAGGCGGGTCGGCCTCGCGACGAGGTGCTCGCCCGCGCCGGGCTGTCGGTGGACGAGTGGACCGCGGCGCAGCGACAGTGGCTCGACACGATGGGGAGTGAGCTCTTGCTCGGTAGCTTCGAGCTGAGCAACCGCTACAGTCTGGCCTTCCTCGCGCGTCAGCGATTCCTGGCCAGCCCAGCACCCTCGCCAACGACGACAGCAACGGCGAGCAACGCGGCGCCCCAGGTCGAGGCCGTGCGGGTCCCGGTAGAGGCAACGCCGACGTATCTCGCGGCAAGCGCGGCCCCGCCCCTTCCTCCCTTGCCCATGAAGCGCGCTCCGGCGGCGCTCGCCGGTACGTCGATGGGCTTCGTTGCGCCCCGCGGCCCGGCGCTGCCGTTCGCAGCGGGCGCGCCGACGAGCCCTCCCGTGGTCCCGCCGGAGGCGACGGCATCCGAGGCAGCCCCGAACCCGCCTGCGAGGAAGCGCGCTCCGCCTGCGCTGGCCGGTACCTCGATGGGCTTCGTCGCGCCCCTCGGTCCGGCGCTGCCGTTCGCCAAGGCCGCGAGGGTCGACGACCCGCGGCCCGATGCGCCCCTCGCGAGCGAGGCCATCCCGGCCCCGCCGGCCCCCTCCCCCGCGCGGGCCGCGCCCACCGCCGTTGCGCCGCCACCACCGACGCTGAGCCTTCAGCAATACGCCTCGCTCTGCGCCGAGCTTGCTGTTTTCCCAGGCCGATCCGAGGCGACCTTTCAGCAGTATGGCCTCGGAAATATGCGCGACCGCCTCACCGTCGACCTCGCGTGGCAGGAACGCCTGCGCCGCAATCCGGCCGAGCATCAGGGATGGCAGGCACTCCATCTGCGCTGGGTCGAGCACTTTCAGCAGATGAAGCAGGAGGTAAAGGGCGAAGGGTGACGACGGCGCGAGCGGGGGGGACGCGCTTGCTCCCTCGCGGTCGGCCGTGTAAACGCTGCGGTTCATGGCCTTGCGGCGCCGGATGCACGCGTCCTTGAACGATCGCCTCCACGAAGGGTACGGATGATGAAGGTCACGTTTCGTTCGGGGCTCTTACTTCTCCTTGCAACCACGGGCGCCAGCGCGTGCACGGCGATCCTCGGCGGGTTCGAGTTCGGCGCGACCAGCGCAGGCACCGGAGGCTCCGGCGGGTCCACGACGGGGACCACCGCATCGAGCACGACCAGTACGTCGAGCACGGCGACAAGCACGACCAGCACCAGCGGGGCCACCGGCACGGGTGGCAGCACGGGCTTGAAGACGAACGGCACCGCGTGCACGGCGGGGAGCCAGTGCTCGAGCGGCGCGTGCGTCGACGATGGCCAGGGAGGCACGGTCTGCTGCGCCACGAGCTGCACCGGCAACTTTGCCTGCGGCGCGAGCGGCACGTGCAACACGACGTGCTCGGGCAAGGCAGACTGCGCGGCGACCGCTACCTGTAGCGCCGGCGTGGACGCTGGCGGCGGCACGTGCCTACTGACGAACGGACAGAAGTGTATGCAGGGAAGCGCCTGCGCCAGCACCTACTGCGCGGATGGTGTGTGCTGCAACATCGCGTGCAACAACACGCCCTGCTACGCGTGCTCGGCCGTGCTCACGGGGGGCAAGGATGGAACCTGCGCCACCGTAGCCGACGGCACCCTCGATCCCCGCGGCCTCTGCAACATCGACACGAATACCTGCAACGGCGACGGCACCTGCTTGGGTGGCCTCTGCAACCCGAAGACTCCAACCGGTACCATCTGCGGTAGCAAGGGGTGCCTCTCCAACGGAGTAGTTTCCACCTCCGAAGAGCTCTTGCTGTGCTCCGATGCCGGACAGTGCGACCAGATCGGGGCAACCATCTCGTGTCCAGCGAACGCTTGCGCGGGGTACCCCGACGCCTGCGGATGCGCGACCGGCGCCGATTGCCCGGCACAGTTGCCCTATTGCTTCCCTAACCTGGATTGCATGCCGCCCTGTGGCACCGGCAAGAAGTGTTGCAACGTCGGCGGCTGTATGCCCGATACCACGACCTGCAACACAGGGTCCTGCTCCTCGGTGCCCTACAAGTAAGTGCAACCGTCGGAAGCGACCCTCTCCCGCGCCAACCTCTCCTTCGTCCACCGCGGCGACCGCACCATCGTCCGCGCCGCCCGCGCCGAGAGCCCGCTCGCCCTCCTCACCCCGAGGAACCACGGCCACGCCGCCTGGGTGATGGTGGCCAGCTTCGGCGGCGGCCTGGTCGACGGCGACTCCGTTCGCCTCGACGTCGACGTCGGGCCCGGCGCCGCGGGCCTCCTCGGCACCCAGGCCTCGACCAAGGTCTATCGCTGCCCCACCAGCACCTGCCGCCAGGACACGGCCGCGACGGTGGCCGCCGGGGGACTTCTGGTGATGATCCCCGATCCCGTCGCCTGCTTCGCCACGGCTCGCTACGAGCAATCGTTGCGCCTCGACCTCGCCGCGGACGCGTCCCTGGTGCTCGTCGACGCCTTCACCGCCGGGCGCAGCGCCCGCGGCGAGCGCTGGGCGTTCCACCGCTACGCGGCCCGCACCGTGGTCTCCCGCGCGGGGGCGCCGCTCGTCCACGACTCCATCCTCCTCGACCCCGCCCACGGCGAGCTCGGCGCCCGCCTCGGCCGCTTCGACGCGTTCGCCACCCTGGTGATCACCGGCCCGCGCGCGGCGCCCCTCGCCGCAGCGGCGCGCGATCTCCCCGTCCCCACGCGGCAGGCGGCGCTGCTCCAGGCGGTGAGCCCGCTCGGCGACGGCGGGGTCATCGTCCGCATCGCCGGCGCCTCCGTCGAGGCGGTGAACCTCGCCGTGCGCGCGCGCCTCGCGGGGCTCGGGGAGGTGCTCGGCGACGACCCGTTCGCGCGAAAGTGGTGAAGGTCGCCGAGGCGCGCCTTCAGGTCGCGAAGACCTCTTCGGCCGTGCCGCCGCTCATCGCCTGCACGAGCCAGCGCTGGAGCTGGCTCAGGTCCGTACACGAAGCGAGGCGCTCCCGGTCCGCCTCCGAGCAGCTCACGCCGCGTGCGCCGAGCAACGCCGCAATCGCATTGCGCAGTGCCTGTCGAGCCTCCTCGACCTGCGTCGCCGCCTCGTCCGCCCGGGCCTCCAGATCCGCGACCATGCCGTTGAGCCGACCGATCAGATCGCTCGTCCCCGGCAGCTCGGCGAGCCCGTAGAAGAACCGCAGCGTGCCCCGTTCGATGGCGAGATCCAGACCCAGCACCGTCGACGTGTGGCGACCGAACTGCGGCACGATCCGCCGGTAGCGCCGGGCGCTCGCGTCGGGGAGCCGGTAGCCGTGGATGCGCTGGCTCAGCCGGTCGTAGACGAAGTACTCGGGGATGCCGAGGCCCGCGTAGCGCTCGACGTTGTCGACGAGGTCCTTCTTGCGGTCGCCGTGGTGGAGGACCTCGAGCACCAGATCGAGCCCCTTGCCCTCGTCGGCGACGATCCAGGCCATGCGCGCGTCGTCCTCCGGCTCCGCCACGTCGGCGACGGCGAGGAGGTCGGGGCTGAAGACCGGCTCGCCGGGGTAGAGGACCGCCATCTCCTCGGCGAGGTACATGGTCCGCCCGATCGCGCCGAAGTGCAGCCCGAGCGCGTCGAGGGCGCGGGTCTTGGCCTTCTTGTGGCGTCGCCCCTCGGTCATGGCCCGCACCGGGTCGGAGAGCGAGGCGTTGATCCGCTCGAGCAGCGCCTGCCGCGCGGCCGGCGCCATGGCCCGCCATTCCTCGACCGTGGGGGCGATCAAGGGCGGCAGAGGCTGCGTCTCACCCATCTTCGCCATCCGCTGAACCTACCACTCGTCGCCCCCTTCGCACGAAAGTGGTGACAGCGCTGACGCGACGCGACATCCTCGCCTCGCCGACCCTTGCTGGTCTCGCCCTGGAGCCTCGCCGATGCGCCTCTCTCCCCGCGAAGTCGACAAGCTGCTGCTCCACAACGCGGGGTTCCTGGCGCAGAAGCGCCTGGCCCGCGGGCTCCGCCTCAACCATCCGGAGGCGATCGCGCTCATCGCCACCCAGATCCTCGAGCTCATCCGTGACGGGCGCCGCGTCGCCGAGCTGATGGACGTGGGTCGCCGCATCCTCGGCCGCCGGCAGGTGATGGAGGGCGTGGGCGAGATGATCCACGAGGTCCAGGTCGAGGGCACCTTCCCCGACGGGACCAAGCTGGTCACCGTGCACGACCCGATCTCCGGCGACGACGGCGACCTCGAGCTCGCCCTCTACGGCAGCTTCCTCCCGGTGCCGCCGCTCTCGCGCTTCGCCGCCGCCACGGAGCCCGCGGTCATCCCCGGCGAGCGCTTCATCCTCCCCGGCAAGATCACCCTCTACGCCGGCCGCCGCGAGCTGACCCTGGCCGTGGTCAACCGCGGCGATCGCCCCATCCAGGTGGGCAGCCACTACCCGTTCGCCGAGACCAACCGCGCGCTCGAGTTCGACCGCGCCGCCGCCCTGGAGATGCACCTCGACATCCCCGCGGGCGCCGCCGTCCGCTTCGAGCCGGGCGAGAGCAAGACCGTGCGCCTCGTCGCCAATGCGTCCGCCGGGAAGGGAGAGCACGCGTGAGCCACCGCATCCGCCGCGAGCACTACGCCGACATCTACGGGCCCACCACGGGCGACCGCATCCGCCTCGGCGACACCGGCCTCCTCGCCGAGGTCGAGCGCGACTTCACCACCTACGGCGACGAGTGCAAGTTCGGCGGCGGCAAGGTGCTCCGCGACCGGCAGGGCCAGATGGCCGGGCTCGCCGACGATCGCGCGCTCGACGTGGTCATCACCAACGCGCTCGTGATCGACTGGACCGGCATCTACAAGGCCGACATCGGCATCAAGCACGGGCGCATCGCCGGCATCGGCAAGGCGGGCAACCCGCTGGTGATGGGGGGCGTCTCGCCGGGGCTGCTGGTCGGGGTGACCACCGAGGCGATCGCGGGCGAGGGGCTCATCCTCACGGCGGGCGGCATCGACGCGCACATCCACTTCATCTGCCCGCAGCAGGCCTACGAGGCGCTCGCCAGCGGCGTGACCACCTTCGTCGGCGGCGGCACCGGGCCGGCCACGGGCACCTGCGCCACCACCTGCACGCCCGGCATCCGACACCTGGAGCTGATGCTCCAGGCCACCGACGCGCTCCCCATCAACATCGGCCTCACCGGCAAGGGCAACAGCTCGCTCCCGGACGGGCTCGGCGATCAGATCCGCGCGGGCGCGGTGGGGCTCAAGCTCCACGAGGACTGGGGCACCACGCCGGCCACCATCGACTGCTGCCTCTCGGTCGCCGAGCGCGAGGACGTGCAGGTCACCGTGCACACCGACACGCTCAACGAGTCGGGCTACGTCGACGACTCCATCGCCGCGTTCAAGGGCCGCACCATCCACACCTACCACTCCGAGGGCGCCGGCGGCGGCCACGCGCCCGACATCCTCCGCGTCTGCGGCGAGCCCAACGTGCTGCCCAGCTCGACCAACCCGACCCGGCCGCACACCGTGAACACGCTCGACGAGCACCTCGACATGCTCATGGTCTGCCACCACCTCGACCGCGAGATCCCGGAGGACGTCGCCTTCGCCGAGAGCCGCATCCGCGGCGAGACCATCGCGGCGGAGGACGTGCTCCACGATCTCGGCGCCATCAGCATCATCTCCAGCGACAGCCAGGCCATGGGCCGCGTCGGCGAGGTGATCACGCGCACCTGGCAGACCGCCGACAAGATGCGCAGCCAGCGCGGCCGCCTCGCCGGCGAGACCCACGCCGGCGACAACCTGCGCATCCGCCGCTACATCGCCAAGTACACGGTCAACCCCGCCATCGCGCACGGGATGGGGCACGAGATTGGCTCGGTCGAGGTGGGCAAGCTCGCCGACCTGGTCCTGTGGCGCCCGGACATGTTCGGCATCAAGCCGGAGATGGTCATCAAGGGCGGCTTCATCGCCTGGTCGCAGATGGGCGACGCCAACGCCTCCATCCCCACCCCGGAGCCGGTGATCATGCGCCCCATGTTCGGCGCGCTGGGGCGGGCCACGGGCGCGAGCAGCATCGCGTTCGTCTCCGCCGGCGCGCTCGCCCACGGGAGCGTCCAGCAGCTCGGCCTCGCCAAGCGCCTGGTGGCGGTGCGGGGCTGCCGCGGGCTGGGCAAGCGCGACATGCGCCTCAACGACGCGCTGCCGCGCATCACCGTCGACCCCGAGACCTACGAGGTACGCGCCGACGGCGAGCTCCTCCGCCACGAGGCGGCCACGAGGCTGCCGCTGGCGCAGCGCTACAGCCTGTTCTGATGGCCTCCTGGCTGCTCCTCCAGCTCGCCGACTCGGCGTTCCCCACCGGGGGCTTCGCGCACTCGGCCGGGCTCGAGGCGGCGGCGCAGCTCGGGGAGATCGCCCAGGGAGGCGGGCTGCGAGCCTTCTGCGAGCAGGCGCTGTGGCAGGCCGGTCACGCGGCGCTGCCCCTGGTGCGGGCCTCGCACCAGGCACCCGACGCGATCGCCGAGCACGACGCGCTCTGCCACGCCTTCCTCACCAGCCACGTCGCCAGCCGCGCCAGCCGCACCCAGGGGCGCGCCTTCGCGGCCACCGCGGCGCGCGTCTTCCCCCTCCCCGAGGTCGCCCGCCTCGACGACGCGGTCCGCGCGCACACCCTCCGCGGCCACCATGCGCCGCTCTTCGGCGCCGCGCTCGCCGCGCTGGGCGTCGCCCTCTCCGAGGCCCAGGGCCTCTACCTCCACCAGGCCCTGCGCGGCGTCGGGTCGGCGGCCGTGCGCCTCGGGCTCGTCGGCCCGCACGAGGCGCAGCGCCTCCAGCACGAGCTCTCGCCCCTCGCCGAGCGGGTCCTCTCGGAGTGCGGCTCGCTCCCGCTCGACGCCCTCGCGCAGCCGGCCCCGCTCCTCGATCTGTTCGGCTCGCTGCACGACCGCCTCTACGCCCGCCTCTTCCTCTCCTGAGGTCCCCATGCCCGAGCACACTCACGGCCACGACCATCCCCACGATCATCCCCACGACGGCGATCACCACCACGAGGTGTGGTCGCACCCCGGCCTCTTCCGCGAGCGCGACGCCCCGCGCGATCGCGACTACCACCGGCGCGCCTTCACCGTCGGCATCGGCGGGCCGGTGGGCAGCGGGAAGACCGCGCTGCTCCTCCAGCTCTGCCGGGCGCTGCGCGATCGCCACCGCCTCGGCGTGGTCACCAACGACATCTTCACCCGCGAGGACGCCGAGTTCCTCCAGCGAAACCAGGCGCTGCCCGCCGCCGCGATCCGCGCGGTCGAGACCGGGGGCTGCCCGCACGCCGCCATCCGCGAGGACATCAGCCACAACCTGCTCGCCCTCGAGCAGCTCATGGAGGACATCGGCCCCGAGCTGCTCTTCGTCGAGAGCGGCGGCGACAACCTGGCCGCGCAGTACAGCCGGGAGCTGGTCGACTACACGGTCTACGTCATCGACGTGGCCGGCGGCGACAAGGTGCCGCGCAAGGGCGGGCCCGGGATCACCCAGAGCGATCTGCTGGTGGTCAACAAGATCGATCTCGCACCGCACGTCGGGGCCGACCTCGCGGTGATGGAGCGCGACGCTCGGCGGATGCGCGGGGACGGGCCGACGGTGTTCGCGCAGGTCAACCAGGGGGTGGGCGTGCCGGTGATCGTCGAGCACCTGCTCGCGGCCTGGGCGGAGGCGACGGGAGTCGGTAGCAAGAGCCAAGACGCGCCGGTCTGAGGTACGCTCGCGCCCATGCGCTTCAGCCTCGCCGCGGCTGCCCTCCTGCTCGTCGCTTGCTCCAAGTCCTCCGGCACCGAGGGCACGGAGGGTCCGCCGGGACCGCCCGGCCCCGCGGGCAACGCCGGCGACGCGGGCGCGCAGGGTCCTGCCGGGCCGGCGGGCACCTCGGTCGCGGTCAGCCCGCTCGCGGTGGGCGACTCCAATTGCCCGCAGGGCGGCGCCAAGCTGACCACGGGGACCAGCGTCACCTACCTGTGCAACGGGGGCGGGAACGGGCCGGCCGGGCCGCAGGGTCCCGCGGGGGCAGCGGGAGCGCAAGGACCCGCGGGCGCGCAGGGGCCGGCGGGCGCGCAGGGTCCCGCGGGGGCAGCGGGTGCCCAGGGCCCCGCGGGGGCACCTGGTGCAGCGGGCGCCGCAGGCGCAGCAGGCGCGGCGGCGACGCTCACCCAGCTCAGCACCGGCGACGCCAACTGCCCGTACGGCGGCACCGAGGTCGCCGTCTCCGGGACCACCACCTACGCATGCAACGGTGCGCCCGGGGGCGGAGGCACGGCGACCTACAACGGGGGGATCCCGCCGGTCAGCTTCGCGGGGTACACGGCGCAGTCCTACACGGGCAACCTCAACGGGCGGAGCGGCGCCCACGCGCTCTGCAACGCGGCCTTCACCGGGAGCTACTTCTGCACCGACTGGCAGATCGACCAGGCCGCCGCGCCGCCGGTCTCGGGCAGCGCCTGGATCGACTCCGGAGACAGCTCGGGCAACAGCCGTTACTTCCGGCAGGGCTACCAGAGCGTCCCCGACGACACCTGTAACGGCTGGACCACCAGCCTTGCGAACCCGTCGCCGGGCGGCAACCTCGTCAGCGGCGAGACCATCACCGCGCTCGGCGGGGTGAGCTCGAGCTTCGTCGGCAGCGGCGACGGCGGCTGCGAGAACGCGCGCCGCCTCGCCTGCTGCAAGGGAGGCACGGCGGTGCGCTTCCGCGGCTTCACCACGCCGACGACGGGCAACCTCGACGGCCGGAGCGGCGCCCACGCGATGTGCGCGGCCTCCTTCACCGGGAGCCACTTCTGCACGGACTGGGAGGTCGATCAGGCCGCGGTCCCGGCGCCCATCGCCGCCACCGGCGTGTGGGTCGACGCGGGCAACGGAGCCCCGGGCAACAACACCGATCCGCTCGGGAAGAACTACCGCCAAGGCTACACGAGCGTGCCCTATGACACGTGCAACGGATGGACCACCAGCCTTGCGAACCCCTCCCCGGGCGGCAACCTCGTCACCGGGGAGGTGCTCACCTCGGTCGGTGGCATCAGCAGCAGCTTCGTGGGCAGCGGCGACGGGGGCTGCGAGACTCCGCGGCCCGTCGCCTGCTGCGATGGCTATCCGCCGATGTGAGCCGACCGAGGCCCTCGCGCGTCACCGCTCGACGAGCTCCTTGAGCCTCCCGAGCGCCGCGTCCCACCGACCCGAGATCGCTTCGAGGCACCGCCGCACGTCGTCGAGCCGGTCCGGCGAGAGCTCCCAGACGCTGTCCCGACCTTCCCGGGTCCCCTTCACCAGGCCGGCATCCTCCAGCACGCGCAGGTGCTTGGTGATCGCCTGGCGGGTGACGCTGGACCCCTCGGTGAGCGCCACGGTCGACAGGGGACCGCGAGCCGAGAGCCGGACGACGAGCCCGAGGCGGGTCTCGTCGCCCAGCGCCGCGAAGACGGGCGCCCTCGCCAGGAGCCGGCCCGCCGCGGCGCTACGCGGCACGGGCCAGGTACTTCTCGATCATGGTGGTCTGGAGGTGCCACCCGTGGTCGTTGGCCGCGAAGGCCTTCGCCCGACGCGCGAGGGGGATCCGGTCGAAGCCGGACTCGGTCACGGTCAAGAGGACGCCGCCGGCGGTCTCCTCCAGCTCGAAGACGACGAGCGTCGGCTCCTCGGCGGAGACGTCCTCGGTCGGGTCGATCGCGTGGGGGTGCCAGCGGAACGAGAAGAGCCGCTGGGGCTCGATCCGATCCACGGTGAGCTCGAAGGGGAGCCCCTCCATTGGCTTCTGCATGGCGGCGATCTCGGGATCGACGGTGGTGGGGGCGATGGTCGCCCGCATGGCCTTGCCCGCCGCGAAGGGGCCGTCGAGCCTCATCCCGAACCAGCTCCCGAGCTCGGCGCTGTCGGTGATGGCTCGCCACACCCGCGCGAGCGGGGCCCGGAGCAGGATCTTCTTCTGGATGCGATCGGTATCCGTCGTCATGGACAACCTCCTGGTTGCTCCTTAGCGGAGGTCGCCTCCAGCCGCAACCCGGCGGTTGCGCCTCGATCGAGCCGCTCTACGCGCCGCCGGTGCCGCCTGCATCGGGCAGGGAGGTGCCGCCGGTCCCGCCGGTCCCGGTGGCGGTCGTGAAGATCCCGATGCCGCCGCTCCCGCCTCCGCAGCCGAACTCCCCGCAGTAGCCGCCCGCGCCCGCGCCCGATCCGCCGGCGCCGCCGGCGCCGCCCGCGCTGCCGCTGGTGTTGCCGCCGTAGTAGACGCAGCCGTCTTGCCCGGAGCCGAAGAGAGCGATCACCGAGACGGCGATCACCGCCACCTGGGTGAGGACAAGGAAGCGCCTGCGGCGCGAGCGAGGAGCCGACATGAAGGTCGGTGTCCATCGTACGCCAGCCGCGCGACCGCCTGCCAGGGATCCGGCGAGCTCGCCGCGTCGGGCGCTCTCGCGGGGCGCTTCGGTCAGTGCGCCACCTCGACCAGCCTGCCGTCGGCGAGATCGGCGCTGGGCAGCTTGACGACCCGGTCGTCGGGCTGGAGCCCGCTGGAGATCTCGATCGACGGCCCGGTGTCGCGCTCGACGACGACCCGCACCAGCCGGACGTGGTCGCTTGCGTCGACCACCGCCACCTGCAACCCGGCGGCGCTGTTGAGGAGCGCCGTCGAGGGCACCGAGAGCAGAGGGTGCGGGGTCGGCAGGGTGAGCGCGACCTGCGCGTACATCCCGGTGAGGAGCTCGCCCTTGGGGTTGGGCACGCGCACCTCGGTGAGCATCGTCCGCGTGGACGCCTCGAGCGCGCCCTCGGCGTGGGCGACCTTGCCCGTGAACACCCGGCCGGGGAACTCGCGGATGGTCACGCTGGCGGGGAGGTCGACGCGGATGCTGGGCGCGACGTCCTGCGGGACCTGGACGAAGACGCGGATCGGGTCGACGGCGGAGACGCGGAACAGCGCGGTCCCGTTGCCGGCGGTGACCAGCGTCCCCCGCTCCACGTTGCGCAGGGTGACCGTCCCGGCGAAGGGGGACACCACGCGGGCGAAGGTCTTGAGCTGGGCGAGGTACTGGACGTTGGCGCGCTGCGAGCCGATCGCCGCCTGGGAGACCGCGATGCTGGCCTGGTCGACGCCGGCCTGAGCCTTGGCCTGGTCGAACGTCTGCTGGGAGACGAGGCCGGCGGGGAGGAGCTGCTGGTTACGGTCCAGGTTGCTCTTCGAGTACTCGGCGTTGGCGCGCGACTGCAGGAGGCCGGCGTCGGCCTGGGCGAGCTGGGCCCTGGCCTGGTTGAGCTGCTGGTCGAGGTCGGGGGTGTCGATCTCGGCGAGCAGGTCCCCCTCGGCCACCTTCTCGCCGAGGTCGACGAGCCAGCGCCGCACGTAGCCGCTGGTGCGAGGGAACACCACGGTCTCCTCGAACGGCTGGGTGCTCCCGGGGTAGGAGACGGATCGATCGCTGGACACCGTCACCGGGGTCACCACCTGGACGCGCGGCGTGAGGGCCAGGCGCTCGGTGGTCTCGGTCGCCAGCGCCGCCTGGCCGTGCCGCTTGGGCAGCCAGCGGAGGAGGAAGGCCCCCGCGAGGACGGCCACGACGATCACCCCGAAGGCGAGGGCGCGGGTGCGCGTCACCGGGGTGGGCGGCGGGAGCTCGAAGTCGAGGGCGCCCGCCTCCTGCGGGGCGCGCTGCGAGGCGGGGCTCGCGTCGGGGTGGAGCCCGGGTTGCGGGTGGGGATCGTGGATGGGGTTGCGGAGGGGAGCGTTCATACGTGTTGCGCGACCTCGAGATCCTCGACGGGGGCACTCTTGCGGAGGAGGGAGTACATGACGGGGACGAAGAACAGGGTGGTCAGCGTGGCGCAGAGCAGGCCGCCGATGACGGCGCGGCCGAGCGGGGCGTTCTGCTCGCCGCCCTCGCCCATGCCGAGCGACATGGGGAGCATGCCGATGATCATCGCCAGCGCGGTCATGATCACCGGCCGCAGGCGCGTCATCCCGGCGGCGAGCGCCGCGTCGAGCGCGGAGCGCCCGTGGGCGCGCTGCTCGTTGGCGAAGGTGACGACGAGGATGGAGTTGGCGGTCGCCACGCCCACGCACATGATCGCGCCCATCAGCGCCGGCACGCTCAGCGTGGTGCCGGTGAGGAAGAGCATCCAGGCGATGCCCGAGAGCGCGCCCGGCAGCGCCATGAGGATGACGAAGGGGTCCAGCCAGGACTGGAAGTTGACGACCATCAGCAGGTAGACGAGCAGCACGGCGAAGACGATCCCGGTGGCGAGGCCCTCGAACGAGGACGCCATGCTCTCGACCTGGCCCTTGATGCGGACGGTCGTCCCGCGCGGGAGCGAGGGCTTCACCTCGTCGAGGACGTGCTGGATCCCGGCGGCGACGGAGCCGAGGTCGGCGCCGTCCACGCTGGCCTGCACGTCGTAGGTGCGCCCGGCGTTGAAGTGGGTGACGTTGGCCGGGCCGACGGTGCGCGAGACCTCGGCCACGTTGGAGAGGAGCTGCGGCGTCGGCGCGGTGCCGCGGGTGAGCGGCGTGGTGTCCAGCGCGTGGATGGTGTCGTTGTCGTACTGCGGCGTCTGGACGGCGACGAGGTACTGGACGCTGCGCGCCGCGTCGAGCCAGTAGTTGGGTGTCACCTGGGTGCTCGACGAGAGCGAGACGAGCACGTCGCTGGCGACGTCGCTCTGGGTGAGGCCGAAGTGGCCAGCCATGGAGCGGTCGACGTTGATGCGCAGCTCCGGCTGGGCGCGGACCTGGGCCAGGTGGACGTCGACGGCGCCGGGGATGTGCTGCATCCGGGCGGCGATGTCCTCCGCCGCGGCGTAGATGCGCTCGTCGTCGCCGGGCGCGCCGCGGAGCTGCACGTCGATGGGGGCGGCGAGGCCGAAGTTGAGCACCTGGGTGGAGATGTCCGGCGCCAGGAAGAAGAAGGTGGTGTCCGGGTACGTCGCGGCGAGCAGGGTGCGCAGCCTGCGCACGTACTCCGGCGTCGGCTTGTGGTCCTCCTTGAGCGAGATCAGGATCTGCCCGTCGGCGGGGGAGATCAGCGCGCCCTCGCTGAGCGAGAGGTTGAGGCCGCTGTAAGGGGTCCCGAGGATGTCGAGCATCGTCTCGGTCTCTTCCCTGGGGATGACGGTGCGGATGGTCTCCTCGATGGAGGCGATGCGCTTCTCGGTCTCCTCGATGCGCGTGCCCGAGGGCCCCCGCACGTGGAGCTTGATGGTGCCCGCGTCGACACTGGGGAAGAAGTCGCGCCCGATCATGGGGAAGAGCGACAGCGAGAGCACCACGAAGCCGAGGAACCCCGCCACGAAGAGGCCGCGCCGGTGCAGCACCAGGGCCAGCCAGCCGCCGTAGGCCATGCGCAGGCGGTTGAAGCCCCGCTCGAAGGCGGCGTAGAAGCGCCCGGGGAGGCTCACGGGGACCTGGTGGCCCCCGGCGTGCTGCGCCGCCTCGGAGCGGAGGAGGTAGCGCACCATGGTCGGCACCAGCGTGCGCGAGAGCATGTACGAAGTGAGCATCGCGAAGACGACGGCCATCGCCAGGGGGACGAAGAGCGAGCGCGCCGCGCCGGTGATCAGCACCACCGGGATGAAGACGATGCAGATGCACAGCGTCGCGACGAACGCCGGCACCGCGATCTCCTGCGCGCCGTCGAGGATGGCGCGCAGCAGGGGCTTCTGCTGGGCGAGGTTCCGGTGGATGTTCTCAATCTCCACGGTGGCGTCGTCGACGAGGATGCCGACCGCGAGCGACATGCCGCCGAGGGTCATGACGTTGAGCGTCTGCCCCAGCGCGTAGAGCACGATGATCGACACCAGGATCGAGAGGGGGATGGAGATCACCACCACCAGCGTCGCCCTCCAGCTCCCCAGGAAGAGCAGGATCATCGCCGCCGTCAGCCCGGCCGCGATGGCCGCCTCCTTGATCACGCCCTGCACGGCGGCCCGGACGAAGACCGACTGGTCGAAGAGGAGCGTGATCTTCAGCTCCTTGGGGAGCTTGGCGGCCATCGCGGGGAGGATCGATCGCAGCTTGGCGACGACGTCGAGGGTGCTGGCGTTGCCGTTCTTGAGGAGCGACATCAGCACCGAGCGGCCGCCCTCCACGTGGACCATGTTGGTCTGCGGGGCGTAGCCATCGCGCACGCTGGCCACGTCGCGCACGTACACGGTGGTGTCGCCCACGGTCTTCACCGGCAGGTCGCCGATCTCCCGGATGGCCTCCGGGCTGGAGTTCATCAGCACCGGGTACTCCTTGACCCCCATCTTGGCGGTGCCGGTCGGGAGGATGAGGTTCTGCAGCGACACGGCGTTGGTCACGTCGCGCGGCGACAGCCCCCAGGCCCAGAGGCGCGGCGGATCGATGTCGATCATCACCTGGCGCTGCTTGCCGCCGTAGGGCCAGGGGAGCATCGCGCCGGGGATGGCCGAGATGTCGGCGCGCATGAAGTTGGTGCCGTAGTCGAAGAGCTGCTGCTCGCTGAGCGAGTCGCTCTGCAGGGCGATCTGGAGGATCGGGACGTTGGAGGCGCTGTAGCGGATGATCAGCGGCGGCGTCGTCCCCGGCGGCATCGAGCGCAGCACCGTCTGCGAGATGGCCGTCACCTGGGCGGTCGCGCCGTCGATGTGGGCGCCGGGCTGGAAGAAGATCTTGATGACCGCGATGCCGGTGAGCGACTGGCTCTCGACGTGCTCGATGTCGTTGACGGTGGTGGTGAGGATGCGCTCGTAGCCGGTGACGATGCGCTTCTCCATCTCCTCGGGGGGCAGGCCCGAGTAGTTCCAGACCACGGAGATGACCGGGATGTCGATGTCGGGGAAGATGTCCGTGGGCATCCGGAGGATGGTGGCGACCCCCAGGATGGCGATGAGCATGGCCATCACCACGAAGGTGTAGGGCCGGCGTAACGCGAGGCGGACGATCCACATGACGTAACGGCATGCCCTGCGACGCTCGATGCGTCCAATGACTTGTCTTGCAATGAACGATACCCAGGAGGTATCAGTGAGCATGGAGCTCAGGCACCTCCGTTACTTCCTCGCGGTCGCCGAGGAGCGACACTTCGGCCGCGCGGCGCAGCGCCTGCGCATCGCCCAGCCCCCGCTGAGCCGCCAGATCCAGGCGCTCGAGGCCGAGCTGGGGTTCGCCCTCTTCGACCGCTCGCGCCGCCGCGTCGAGCTCACCCCGGCGGGCGCCACGCTGGACGCGCACGCCCGGCGCGTCCTCGAGGCGCTCGACATCGGCGTGGACGAGGCCCGGCGCGCCGCCTCCGGGCAGGTGGGGCGGATCGTCGTCGGTTACCTGACCTCGATCGCCTTCAGCGGGCTGCCGGAGCTGCTCAGCGCGTTCCGGGTGCGCTCCCCGGGGGTGCAGGTGGTGCTGCGGGAGCTCTCTCCCTACGAGCAGGTGGAGGCGCTCAAGGCCCGGCGCATCGACGTCGGCTTCATCCGCGGCCCGCTCGACGACGACGAGCTGGCCTCCCTGCGCGTCCGCAAGGAGCCGCTGGTGGTGGCGCTGCCCTCCGCGCACCCGCTCGCGGCGCGCTCCCGCCTCGCGCTCGGGGTGCTCGCCCACGAGTCCTTCGTGTCCATCATGCGCCAGCGGTGCGCGTCCTTCTTCGACGCCATCATGCGCCTCTGCCACGAGGCGGGCTTCACGCCGCGGATCGTCCAGGAGGCCCCCCAGGTCGACATCGTCAGCCTGGTCGCGGCGGGCTTCGGCATCGCCATCCTCCCCGGCTCGATCCGCAACGCCGGCCGCCCCGGCGTCGTCTTCCGGTCCATCGTCGGCTCCCCGCAGACGGAGCTGCGCGTGGCCTGGCGCCCCGACGACCCCTCACCGGTCGTCCGCGACTTCCTCGACGTGCTCCGCGCGGTCGGCGTCCCCGTCGCCCGGGTGCGCCCCCGCGCCGCCGGCGCCCTCCGGGAGAAGGATCCGGAGAGCGACGCCAGGATGGTCCAGCAGCCCGAGCCCTGACCGGTCGCGAAACGCTCTCGGGCGTTTCGCAGGATGACGCCCGGGCATGGTGCCGAGCGTTCACCGGTGGTGGAACATCCACCCGCCGCTCAGCGCCAGCAGCCGCACCACGTGCGCGAACGCCGCCCCATAGGCCACCGGCAGCGCCGCCCGCCACCGCTCCCCGATCACCGAGGCCCCGTACGCCGCCGACACGCACACGAACGGCGTCAGCGACTCGTAGTACCGGCCGCTCCCCAGCGCGCACTTGAAGGTGTAGCTCGCCAGGAGGAACAGGTAGATCCCCACCGGCACCACGAACCCGTCGCGCCACGCCCGCCGCACGCCGAGGAGGAACAGCGGCAGGGTCAGGCCGAAGAGATAGTAGGGCTGCATCACCGGGAACCAGATGAGGTCGGTCCAGCGGTCCTCGTGGAAGCTCTCCCGCTGCACGTGGGTGTACCGGTACAGCTCGCGGAGGAAGCCCAGCCAGGTGCCGTCCGCGACCCGGTGGGCGAGGAGCCAGCCCCCGATCGCGGCCAGCCCGGGCAGGACGACGACGAGCGGCAGGCGGCACGCGCGCGCCAGGGGGGCGGGCAGCCGGCGCACCAGCGGTGGAATGAAGCCCAGGGCGCGCAGGCCGGCGAGGAGGGCGATGGCCCCGCACGCCTCGTAGCGGACCATCGCGGCGACGGCGAGGAGGCCTCCGCCGAGGGCGAAGCGGCGGGTGTCGATGGACCACACCGCGCCGAGGACGAGGATCGTGAAGACGGTCTCCTGCTGGGCCGAGGTGCCGAGCAGGTTCACGATGGGCATCACCGCGCAGAGGGCGCCGGCGAGGAACGGGGCGAGGCGCGCCGAGCTGCTCGCGGACGGCGCGACGGTGCTCTCGCCGTAGCGCCATACCAGGACGGGCAGGAGGGCCGAGAGGCCGCAGTTGAGGAGCCGGACGCCCTGCGCGGTGACGCCGATGCCGAGCAGCGCCGCGAGGTAGTAGTGGTACCCCGGGGGATAGACCCAGTGCACCGCCACGCGCAGCGGATCGTGGAGCAGGGCGGCAGCGATCCCGAGGTGCCCGGCCACGTCGGTGTCGGGCTCGGGATAGTGGAGGATCACCCAGACGCGCAGGACGGCGGTGAGCAGGATGAGCGCGCCGAGGGTGAGCCCCCGCCACCGTGACGGCGACCCTTCGAGACCGGGGGACCGGGGATCCCCCCCGGTGTGACCTGACTCCGCGCTGTACATCTTGGCCAGAACCCACGTCTCGCCGGGAGGGGCGCCCCCTCGCCGCTCGGTCCTTTGACGTCAAACAGACGTCCAAAGTGAGCGAATAATGCGCTTCGTGGGGCTGGTCAAGCCGATCGCGGCTCCCTGCATCCGGTGGTCCTGCTGCGGAAGGCCCGAGAGCGCTCCACGAGCTACGCGATCTCCCCGCCGGCCGGGACGAAGGGGGCGTGGCGGCGGGAGGAGGGCGCCTTCGTCCTGGTCAGCGAAACTTGCCCAAACCCGTGGCGGGGGGAACTACGCTGCCCGGGTGAGCGAGGCGGGCCCTGTCCTCTACGATCCGGTCGAGCTGCGCCGGCGGATCGTCGTCTGCTTCAGCGTCGGGGAGCTCCGGGCGCTCGCCGAGTCGCTGGGGGTGGGCGGGATCCCCTGGGAGCGAGGCCTCCAGGAGTCCGCGCGCGAGGTCGTGCGGCAGTGCGAGCGCTACGCCGGGCTGCCCGCGCTCGTCGCCCGCCTGCGCGAGGCGCGCCCGCTGGTGGAGTGGCCCGAGCCGGTCACGATGGGCGGTCCCCCCGGCCCCCCGGTTGCCGGCACGGCAGGGACGGAGGCGGCGGCGCTCGCCGCTCCAGGTGGGGCACCCGCGCCTCCGGCGCCCCTGGGCTTCCCCGCGCTGTCGGCCTCGCCGGGGAGGCTGGGCCCCGTCGAGCCGCCATCCTCGGTCAGCGCCCCCGCGCTCCTCGATCCCTACGCTTCCCATGCGCCCCCGCCCGCCCCAGCGCCCCCCCTCACGACCGGCGCGCCCGCGAGCGTACCTCCGCGCGCCGCCTGGCCCGGCGTCACCTCGATGGCGCCCGCCCCCGCGCGCCCCGGCGGCATCGACCCGCGCATCCTCGTCGCCGTCGCCGGGCTGATGGTGCTCGCCGCGGTCATCGCGTACCTCGCGGGGCGCGCCTCCAGCGCGACCGCCCCCACCGACGCCGCGAGCACGCCGGCCGCTTCCCCCTCGTCCCGGGGCGACGGGCCCGCCGCCCACGCCGCCGACGCGCTGGCCCGCAGCTTCGCCAGCCTGGCCCGCGTCTGCGAGCTGCCCTCGAGCGCCGGCACCAGCGCGCTCGTCTTCCGGCGCATCTACGAGCGCTGCGGGCCGGCCGCGCCGCCCCAGCGCTCGTACACGCCGCCGTCACCGACGGCTGCCACCGCGACCGCCGCGACCCCCGCCGATCCGGCGCCGACCGAAGCCGCACCGCCCCGGGGCAAGCGTGGCGGGGGACGCGGCGGGGACCCGGCTCCGGCCGAGGCGGCGCCCACCGCCAAGGGCTGCATGGGCACCTGCGACGCCCAGCACTCGGTCTGCCGCGCCCACTGCGGCGCCGAACCGAACGAGAGCAGCGCCTACGACGGCTTCCAGCGCTGCCTCGGCGGCTGCCTCAAGGACGCCTCCCGGTGCCGATTGAGCTGCCGCTGATCTTTTTGCGGAACTTTCCATCGCGTCTGTTTTCAGAGGGGTAGCGAGGATCCTTTTCCTCGCGTTGCAGCCCCCCGCGTCGGCGTTCCCGCCGGCCGTCGGGTGCCGCTTCTGGACCCTTCAACGCGGGAGCTTCCGCAATGACACCTCTCGTCCATCCTTCGACCCGACCCGGGCAGATGACGTCCGTGATGCGCGCCGTGCGCCCCACCGGATCCCGGGCGCTCCGCGTCGCGCTGGTGCGCGGCGGCAAGATCCTCGACGAGCGCGTCCTCCCGCTCGGCGAGCACCTCACCGTGGGGCCCACCGAGCGCAGCCTCTTCGTGGTGGCGGGGCTCGGCGCCAGCGTGCGCCTCCTCGAATGGTCCCGCGCCGGCTACCGGCTGCACCTCGGCGCGGGGATGCGCGGCCGCGTGGCCATCGGCGGCGAGGTGACCGAGGTGAGCGGCCAGCGGGCCTTCGCCCCCCTCGCCCTCGACGACGAGGCGCGGGGCCGGATCGCCGTCGGCGACGCCGTCGTCCTCTTCCACTTCGTCGAGCCGGCGGTGGCGGTGGCGCGCCCTCAGCTCCCCCTCGCGGTGCGGCAGGGCCCGTTCGACGGCTTCGACTGGCCGACGACGTGCGTGGCCGCCTTCTCGTTCCTCCTCCACTTCGGCGCCGTGGGGGCGCTGTACACCGACTTCGCCGACACCGAGATCCAGGACGACGGCGCCCGCGTCGCGCAGATGGTGGAGCTCGTCCGCCCCCTGCCCCAGGTGCCCATCGACGTGCCGCCCGCACCGGCGGACGGGCCCGCGGTGGGAGGCACCACGCGCCAACCGGGGCCGGTCACCGCGCGCTCCGGCGGGAGGTCGGAGCCGGGCGGGGCACGACCGAGCGGAGGCCACTCCGGCGACCGGTCACCGAGCGACACGCGCGCGGCCGAGATCGCGCGCCTCCTCTCGGAGGAGGGCAACCGGATGGTGGCGGTCATCGGCGGCGCGAGCGGCCATGCGACCGACACGGTGACGGCGCAGGGCGGGATCCCGACCACCCTCATCGACGACCTCGCTCGGGACGGGAGCGGCGCGCGCACCACCGGCAATCCCTTCCTCAACCTCCCCGCCAGCGTGGGCCCGGTGCGGCCGGGCGGGGGTCGGCCCGGGATGATCGCAGGCGCCGACGGGAAAGCGGACGATCGCGCCAACGACAGCGGCAAGGTGACCGCGCCCAAGAGCCCGATCGGCATCACCAGCGTGGCCCCGCCGGACATCGCGGTCGGCAAGCTGCCGGACGCGGGCCGCGTCGTCGCCGGGCTGAGGGGTCAGCTCCGCTCCTGCTACAAGCACGCCCTCGACGAGGATCCGACCACGCGCGGGACGGTGCGGGTGACCGCGAAGATCGGGCCCAACGGGGAGGTCAGCTCGGTGCAGATGGCCAACGGCGGGCTGTCCACGACCATGATCACCTGCGTCTCCCGGGTCGTCCGGGGCGCCCAGTTCAGCCCGCCCGAGAGTGGGGGCGCAATGGTGGCGATCCCGATGACGTTCATGCCGCAGTGATCGCCGGGAACGCTTCTTGTCACCCCTCGGGGTGATGCGCGCCACCTTCGCAGCCGAGGGCTCCGGTCCATTCGCCTCGGCCACCATTCCCTTCTGGGACATGGGCCGCTCCCTCCGCGAGAGCGTCCTCGCCGAGGGGGCTCACGCCTGGCTGCGCCGGCTGGTCTCCACCTACCTGCGCTCGTACTACGCCCGCCCGCGCGCCGAGCGGATGGGCACGGCCGAGCACCTGCCCGAGGACGCCGCCTCGGAGGCCATCGTGCGCCGCGCCTGCGTGCGCTCGGCGGCGATGGGGGGCGCGACCGGGCTCTTCACCACGCTCACGTCCATCGCCACCGCCGAGAGCGACGGCCTCGCCGGGCTGGTGACCCTCCCCGCGGCGGCGGTCGCGGTCTGCGGCGAGCTGCTGGCGCGGACGGGCGTCCACCTCACGCTGGTCTGCGCCATCGCCGACCTCTTCGAGCTCACCTTCGACCCCGAGGACCCCGCCGACCTCTGGGCGCTGCTGGCCCTCTCGTTCGGGCCCGATTCGACGGCGGCCAACCCGCCCCGCGCCGGGGAGGAGCTCATCCACCTCGCCGGCGTCAAGGCCGAGGAGGTCGGGCACCAGATCGGCAAGTGGATCGTCGGCGAGAGCCTGGTGCGCAACGCCGTGCCCTTCCTCAGCATCCTCTCGTCGTCCGCGATGAGCTGGATGGTGACCCGCCGCCTCGGCGACAACGTGCGCCGCTACGCGCGCTACCGCCGCGCCTTCGACGACGTCTTCGGCGAGGAGCCGGGGCTCCTGGCCCACCTCGACCTCGTCATCGAGGGCGTCTGGTTCATCTTCACCGCCGACGGCCGCCTCGCGCCGGAGGAGAGCGCCCTCCTCGCCTCGCTGGTCCGCCGCGGCGATCCCGCCCTGCACGCCCGCATGGTCGCCGAGCTGGCCGACGACATCGGCTGGGTGGCCCGCCTCCCCCGCCTCCCCGAGCCCCTGCGCGATCCCTTCCTGCGCCTGCTCGAGGTGGCCGCCGCCGTCGACAAGCGGGCCACGCTGCGCGAGAGGACCCTGCTCGAGCACGCGGCGCGGGCGCTGGGGCGGAGGGAAGACTTCGGGGGGCTGGAGCGGATGCTGCACGACTTCCGGGAAACCGGGGTCCTGTCCGAGATCCGCTGAGGGGAGGCGCCCGGTCACTCCCGCTTCCCGCCTTGCCCGGATGAGCCCGAGGCCCTAGCCTCCTCCTCAGGCGTGGACCGCCAGCGCGGCCGCGACCCGGAGGTTTCCATGTACGGTCCCAACGGCGCTCCGCCCGCGAGCCGAGCGCGCCCCGCCCGCAAGATCACCGCCCCCGAGATCCGAGCCCGCAAGGGCGCGACGCCCATCTCGATGATCACGGCCTACGACTTCACCATGGCCCGCCTCCTCGACGAGGGCGGCGCCGACCTCCTCCTCGTCGGCGACTCGCTCGGCATGGTGGTGCAGGGGCACCCGACCACGCTGCCGGTCACGGTGGAGGAGATCTGCTACCACGGCCGCGCCGTCGCCCGCGGCGCCCACCACGCCCACGTCGTCGGCGACATGCCCTTCATGAGCTTCCAGGTCTCCGTCGAGCGCGCGCTCGACAACGCCGGCAAGCTCGTCAAGGAGGGCAGCTTCGAGAGCATCAAGCTCGAGGGCGGCGAGGAGGTGGCCGAGCACGTGCGCCGCATCGTCGCGGCCGGCATCCCGGTGATGGGCCACGTCGGCCTCACCCCGCAGTCGGTCCACGCCATGGGCGGCTTCAAGGTCCAGGGCAAGGGCGACGAGGCCGCCGAGCGCGTGCTCGAGGGGGCCCGCGCCCTGGAGCAAGCGGGCGCCTACGCCATCGTGCTGGAGGCGATCCCCCCCGATCTCGCCGCCGAGATCACCGCCGCCGTCTCTGTGCCCACCATCGGCATCGGCGCCGGGCCGAGCTGTGACGGCCAGGTGCTCGTCTGTTACGACCTCCTGGGGATGTACCCCGATCTCCAGCCCAAGTTCGCCAAGCGCTTCGCAGAGGTCGGCGAGCAGATCATGGCCGCCACCCGCGCCTACGTCGGCGAGGTGCGTGACCGCAGCTTCCCCGCGGCCGAGCACACCTTCAAGCCCAACGGCACCCGCTCCGCCAAGCACGCCGCAGAGGCGGTCGCGATGGCGGGAAACCCCATGCCTCCGGCCCCGCCGGCGCTGAGCGCCGACGAGATCCCCCCGCACTGGCAGACGCATTAGGTCTCGCGATGGGGGCTCCGCCCCCAAACCCCCGGCTGAGGGCTCTCGCGATGGGGGCTCCCCCAGGCCCTCCGCCTTCTCCCACGTCATCGGTGTCGACGACGCGCCCTTCGATCGCGATCAGCGCGGCCGGGTGCTCGTCGTCGCCACCGCGTTCTCGGGCCTCCGCCTCGAGGGCGTGCTCAGCACGCGGGTGCGCCGCGACGGCGCCGACGCCACCCGCGCCCTCGCCGAGCGCATCGGCTCGTCGCGCTACGCCGCGCACACCCGCCTGGTGATGCTCCAGGGCATCGCGCTGGCCGGCTTCAACGTCGTCGACATCCACGGGCTCCACGAGGCGCTGGGCATCCCCGTGCTGATCGTGGCGCGCCGCGCCCCCAGGCTCGCCGCCATCCGCGCCGCGCTGCTCGATCACGTGCCCGGCGGCGCGCGCAAGTGGGCGCTCGTCGAGAAGGCGGGGCCGATGGAGCCCAGCGCCGGGCTGATGGTGCAGCGGGCCGGCCTCTCGCTGGCGGAGGCGGGCGGGGTGATCGAGCGGCTCGCCGTCAACGGCAACATCCCCGAGCCGCTGCGGATGGCGCACCTCATCGCCGGCGGAGTGACGACCGGGCAGAGCCGCGGCCGCGCGTGATGCCGGCGCGCGACGGCTGGACCCGAACGCGGTAAGACCGGCGCATGGTCCCTTCCTGTGAGCCGACCGACATCCCGTCCCTCGCCGACCGCTTCACCCGCGTGCGAGGCTTCACCGAGGAGCTGGCGCGCCCGCTCTCCCCGGAGGACTGCGGGCTGCAGTCGATGCCGGACGCCAGCCCGACCAAGTGGCACCTGGCGCACACCTCCTGGTTCTTCGAGGCGCTGGTGCTGGCGCCCGCGGGCGAGCGGCCCTTCGACCCGGCGTTCGGCTTCCTCTTCAACTCCTACTACGAGGCCATCGGCCCGCGGCACGCCCGCCCTCGCCGGGGGCTGCTCTCGCGCCCCTCGCTCGCCGAGGTGCTCGCCTATCGCGCCGACGTCGACCGGCGGGTGCGCGCGCTGCTCGATCGCATGGCCTCGGGCGAGCACCCCGAGCTTCGCTCCCTGATCGAGCTGGGCATCCACCACGAGCAGCAGCACCAGGAGCTGATCCTCACCGACATCAAGCACGCCCTCGGCGAGAGCCCGCTCCACCCGGCCTACCGGGTCTCGAAGGCCCAGGTCGCCCCCGCGCGCCCCGCGGCCGCGAAGCTCGGCTGGACCCTGCACGGCGAGGGCGTCTTCTCCATCGGCCACCCCGGCGCGGGCTTCGCCTTCGACAACGAGGCGCCGCGCCACCGCGTCCACCTCGCCGCCTTCGGGCTCGCCGATCGCCTGGTGACCTGCGGCGAGGTGCTCGAGTTCATCGCCGACCGCGGCTACGCCCGGCCCGAGCTGTGGCTCTCCGACGGGTGGGCGGCCGCCCGCACCGAGGGCTGGGAGGCGCCGCTCCACTGGGTCCCGCGCGACGGTGGCTTCGCGGTGTTCTCGCTCGACGGCGTCCGCGCCCTCGATCCCGACGAGCCCGCCTGTCACCTCAGCTACTTCGAGGCCGACGCCTTCGCGCGCTGGGCCGGCGCCCGCCTGCCCACCGAGGCCGAGTGGGAGGTCGTGGCCGCCGGCGCGCCCCTCCGCGGCAACTTCGCCGAGAGCGGCGCCCTCCACCCCACCGCCGCGCCGACCCCGGTCACCCCGGCGGACGGCCCGCGCCAGCTCTTCGGCGACGCCTGGGAGTGGACGGCCAGCGCCTACCTCCCCTACCCCGGCTTCCGCCCCTGGGAGGGCGCGGTCGGCGAGTACAACGGCAAGTTCATGTCGGGCCAGATGGTGCTGCGCGGCGGCTCCTGCGCCACCCCGGAGAGCCACGTGCGCGCGAGCTACCGCAACTTCTTCCCGCCCGGCGCGCGCTGGCAGTTCAGCGGAGTCAGGCTGGCCCGGGACGCCTGACGCTCGGGCTCAGGGCCCGCAAAAGCCCCCTGCGCAGTCGCCGCTGCAGCAATCGGTGCCAGCGCCGCAACCCGACGAGGGGCCCAGGCAGGAACCTACCGGCGTGCACTTGCCGCTGGCGCAAACGCCGCTGCAGCACTGCGTGGAGCTCTGGCAGCCGAGCCCCCCGACGAAGCACCCGCCGCCGCAGAAGGCCGCGACGCAGCTATCCCAGCAGCATTCGGAGGCTCCGCCGCACGGCGCGCCGGGCAGCACGCACTGGACCCCGCCGCAGAAGCCGCCCCCGCAGTTCCCGTCGCAGCACTCGGCCGCGGTGGTGCAGGCCGCCCCCTGCGCCGTGCACGCCGGCTGGCCGCAGGTGCCGTTGCATACGCCCTGGCAGCACTCCGCGGCGCTGGAGCAGGCGGTGCCGTCGGGTTTGCACGCGGGGGCGCCGCAGACGCCCGCGGTGCAGTCGGACCCGCAACAGTCGGTGGACGTGGTGCAAGCCTGGCCGTCGGGCGCGCAGACTGGCGTGGCCGCGCACACGCTGCCCGTGCCACAGGTGAGGCCATCGCAGCAGGCGGCGCCGGCGACGTTGCAGGAGGTTCCGACCGGCGAGCAGGGGTTGCCGGCGTGGACGTCGAGCTGGTCGCGAGCGCCGCACGCCGCGAACGAGCTCGCGGGGACGAGAGCGAGGAAGAAGACAAGTAGGTGCCGGTTCATGGCGGCATGCTAGCCGCTCCGGCGGCCCCCGGCTCTTTTCCAGACTCGCCGTCGACGGCTCGGAAGCGAGGATCCCCGAGGAAGCGCGGCAGGCATCGCGCCCTCGGCTCTCGGCATCCGACCCGGGACCGGCGCGGGCCCTCGCGGCTCGAGCCAGGGAGGCCCGGTATGCACGTGAAGTCGACGCTCGCACCTCTCCTCACGGCCGCGCTCGCGGCCTGCACCGTCGCCGATCGCGGCGAGGTCGCCGGCGCGGACGTCGCCGCCGCGCGGGGCGGTCACCCGCTGAGCTGCGCGTCCGCGACGACGCTGCACGCGCTCGCCACCTGCATCGGCGCGCAGATGCCGCAGGCCGGCTCGAACGGCTTCGTCGTGCCCACGAGCGCCCAGCAGGCCGACTTCGCCGGCGTCGTCGCGCGGATGCTCCAGGGCTCCTGCTCGTTCACCCTGCCCGCGAGCCTGGCCGGCACGATGCAGCTCCGCCCCTTCACCGACCACGGCAACGGCACGACGTACTGCCTGTTCATGGAGGTCGCCGACGCCGACGACGACGGGTACGTGGACCGGGGCTGGGGCACCTTCATCGTCGACCCGGGCGCGAGCCGGGAGCTGAGCCACCAGGCCGCGCACCCCCTCTCCGACATCGGCACCGAGCTCCAGGCCATCGACATCTTCCAGGAGACCGCCTCGCGCAGCTACCTCATGTGCGGGGCCGACCGCTTCGCGAACGCGGCGGCGAGCCCCTGCGAGCCCGAGGCCGCCACCGGGAACGCCGACTGCGCGCACAACACGGCCAACATGTTCTATCCGGCGACCCGGGCGATCGCCGCGCACTACGGCAGCCAGGCGAACGTGCAGATCCAGTGGCACGGCATCGCGGACTCGACCTGCCCGACCGACAGCGCCTACCTCTCGCCCGGCCTCCGCACGGCGCCCGCGACGAGCTCCAACGTGCGCACGCTCCGCGCCAGCGCCCTCTCGTTCAACCCGAGCTGGGTCCTCGGCCTCTCCGGCGACGGGACCTGCGACATGGACGGCTCCGACAACACCGAAGGGCGCCCTCTGAACGGCGTCCCCTCGGGCTCGGCGTGCACCACGTTCGCCAGCTCGGCCAGCGACGCGTTCATCCACATCGAGCAGCACCCGGCCCTCCGGGTCGCCGCCTCGTGGGTGCCGGCCATCCTCGAAGCGTTCCCCGCCGCCCCACTCGCGCGCCCGGGGCTCACGGGGGCAGCGTGGTGAGGGGGCAAGGGGAGCCTTCCCTCGGCTCCATGCACCGGACGCTCGCCCCCATGCTAGGGTCGCCCCGATGGCCCGGCTCACCGCACGGCGAACGCTCGCCTCCGCAGCGCTGGCGCTCGCCGCCACCCTGCCGGCTGGCCCCACCCGCGCCGACGTGGCGGTGAGTCCGGTCGCGGTCTGGGTCGCGGTCGCGGCGGGGGGGACCCCCACACCCCCCGGGAAGTCGGCTGCGACGTCTCCGCAGTCCGAGGGGGCGAACGTCCCGGCGGCGCCCACCGTCGTCTACGACCTCCCGCGCATCCTCGCGCTCACCGACCGCAATCACCCCAACATCGCCGCCAGCCGCGCGCGGGTGCTCCAGGCGCGTGCCCAGCTCGACGAGGCGCACCTCGCCCCGTTCAGCCAGTTCAAGCTCACCGGCGGCTTCGCCCTGGCGCCCACGGTCCAGGGCAACAACGTGTTCAGCCCCAACACGGACGTCTCGCTGACGTCGAGCCTGGCGGTGGCGTGGCAGGGCGGCATCCAGGGGGTGGTGCCCCTGTGGACGTTCGGCAAGATCACCAACCTCTGGGACGCGGCGGCCGCGGGCGTGCACGTCAGCGAGGCCGACCTGGAGCGGGAGCGCGACGTGCTCCGGGTCGACGTGCGCAAGGCGTACTTCGGGCTCCAGCTCGCGCGCGACTCGACGCTGCTCCTCAAGGACGTGCGCTCGGCCATCGACAAGGCCATCGCCGCGCTGGAGAAGCAGATCGCCAAGGACGAGGGCGATCCCATCGATCTGCTCCGCATCCAGACCTACGGCGCCGAGCTCGACGTGCGCGAGGCCGAGGCCCACAAGTACGTCGAGGTCGCGCTGGCCGGGCTGCGCTTCTACACCGGCGTCATCGACCTCGACATCCCCGACGTCCCCATCCGGCCGCCCAAGCACGAGCTCGGGCACGTCACCCGTTACCTCAGCGCCGCCAGCCTCTACCGCCCGGAGATCGCCATGGCGCGCGCCGGCGTCTCGGCCCGCACCGCCCAGGTGCACCTGGCGCGCTCGCAGTTCTTCCCCGACATCGGCCTCGCCCTCTCGGTGGGCATGAGCGCGGCGCCCGCCGTCGCCGACCAGATCAACCCCTACGTCGTCGACCCGGGCAACTACTTCCACTACGGCGCCGCCTTCGTCTTCCAGTGGAAGCTCGACTTCCCCGCCCAGGCCGCCCGCCTCCGCTTCGCCGAGGCCCAGCTCGAGGAGGTGCGCGCCCAGCAGCGCTTCGCCCTCGGCGGCGTCGGCACCGAGGTCGAGGTCGCCTACGCCGAGGTCATCGACTGGAAGAAGCGCGCCGAGGCCTACTCCCGCGCGGTGAAGACCGCCAAGCGCTGGATGGTGATGGTCCAGGAGGGCATCGACATCGGCACCCTCGCCGAGAAAGAGCTGCTCGACCCGGCGAAGGCCTATGCCACCAACAAGTTCAGCCAGCTCAACGCGGTGATGGAGCTCGACATGGCGATGTCGCGGCTGGCGCGGGCGACGGGCTGGGATGCGATTGCGC
>Ga0302279_10001810_pt1 | contig 29613 bp, 32 predicted proteins | sample III_Bog_N3_3_FD_194541 | JGI IMG/M metagenome (GOLD analysis project Ga0302279, IMG submission 194541) | Peat permafrost microbial communities from Stordalen Mire near Abisko, Sweden - III_Bog_N3_3 | ecosystem: Environmental > Terrestrial > Soil > Wetlands > Peat | place: Sweden: Abisko... | reverse complement strand
GTGTCGACCTTGAACTTCTTGATGCAGCTGAAGATGTAGTCCCAGCGGCCCGCGTTCAGGCCCGCGCTGTGCTCGCGCAGCTCGTACAGGATCTCGTCCATCTCGAACGCGGCCAGGATGGTCTCGATCAGCACCGTGGCCTTGATCGTGCCCTGCGGCAGGCCCAGCTTGTCCTGGGCGCGCACGAAGATGTCGTTCCACAAGCGCGCCTCGAGATGGCTTTCCATCTTGGGCAGGTAGAAGAACGGGCCGGCGCCGCGCGCGATCTGTTCCTTGGCGTTGTGGAACAGGAACAGGCCGAAGTCGAAGATGCCGCCCGACATGCGCCGGCCGTCGACCAGCACGTGCTTCTCGTCCAGGTGCCAGCCGCGCGGACGCACCTGCAGCGTGGCGATGCGGTCGTTGAGCTTGTAGCTCTTGCCGTTGGTCTCGAGCGTCAGCGTGCGGCGGATCGCGGCGGCCAGGTTGATCTGGCCCTGGATCTGGTTGTCCCACTTCGGGGCGTTGCTGTCCTCGAAGTCGGTCATGTAGCTGTCGGCGCCCGAGTTGAAGGCGTTGATCACCATCTTGGCGTCGACCGGGCCGGTGATCTCCACCCGCCGGCACGACAACGCGGCCGGCAGCGGCGCGACCTTCCAGTCGCCGCTGCGGATGTGCGCGGTCGACGCGAGGAAGTCGGGGCGGTCGCCGGCGTCCAGGCGCGCGGTGCGCTCCACGCGCGCGGCCAGCAGCTCCTGGCGCCGAGCCTCGAAGGTGCGATGCAGGTCGGCAACGAAGGCCAGTGCTTCCGGCGTGAGGATCGCGTCGAAGCCCGGCTGGATCGCGCCGGAGATGGTCATGCCCTGGGGCAGCTTGAGGCTCATGGAAGAACTCCTGGAAGTGGATGGGAAGTCGTTGCAGTCGATTCAAGCGCGGTGGTCGCGATCTGCTCGCAAGACGCGCGCCAATGCCTAGAAGAATTCGAGGACGTCGCGCAGCGAGTGCCCGACGCGGGTAGGGGCGATGCCCAGCTGCTCCATGGGCGCGTCGGCGCGGTTGATCCACAGCGTGGTGTAGCCGAACCAGGTCGCACCGATCGCGTCCCAGCAGTTGGACGAGACGAACAGGATCTCGGCGGGCGGCAGCCCCAGCGCCGCCGTACCCAGCGCGTAGGCGGCCGGGTCGGTCTTGTAGCGGCGCGCGGGGTGCACGCTGAGGATCGGATCGATGAGGTCGGTCAGGCCGGCGCTGCGCAGCGTCACGTCCAGCATGTCCGGATCGCCGTTGGACAGCACGCCCGCGCGGATCTCGCGCTCGGCCAGCGCCTGCAGCACGGCACGGTTCTCCGGGAACGCGGACAGGTGGCGGTACTCGTTCATCAGGCTGTCCTGGCCGGCGGTGTCCAGCGACAACTTCAGCGCGGCCGCGCTCACGCGCAAGGCGTCGCGCGTCAGTTGCCAGAACGGACGGTAGCGGCCACTCATGGACACCAGGCGCGAGTACTCGATCTGCCGTTCGCGCCACGCGCGCGCGAGACGCTCGCCCGCGCCCGGGAACATCTGCTCGGCGCGCAGGCCGACGCTGTAGACGTCCAGCAGCGTGCCGTACACGTCGAACAACACCGCCTTGGGTTGGGCGGTCGAAACAGGCAAGGCAGCGGTGTCCATGGACGAAATCTATTCCATCCTTGCGCAGCGATTCCCACCATAATTTGCGATTGATTGATGACTTTTCAGCAAAACTGAAGCAGGCGCCATGGACAAGCTCAAGCAGATGGAGTCCTTCGTCGCCGTCGCCCAACGCGGCAGCCTGACGGCCGCGGCGCAGGCCGAAGGCGTGGCGCCGGCGGTGATCAGCCGTCGCCTCGATGCGCTGGAGCAGCGACTGGGCGTCAAGCTGCTCGCCCGGACGACGCGGCGCGTGTCGCTGACGCACGAGGGCAGCGCCTTCCTGGAGGACTGCCAACGCCTGCTGCTGGACTTCGCCAGCGCCGAGGCGAGCGTGTCGGCCGGCGGCGTCAAGGCCAGCGGACACTTGCGCATCACCGCGCCGGCCGGCTTCGGCCGCCGCCACGTGGCGCCGCTGGTGCCGCTGTTCCTGGCCGAACACCCGGACGTGAGCCTCTCGCTGAACCTGTCCGACCGGGTGGTGGACATCGTCAACGAGGGCGTCGACTGCGCCGTGCGCGTGGGCGACCTGCAGGACTCCAGCCTGGTCAGCGTGCGCCTGGCCGACAACCGCCGGCTGTGCGTCGCGTCGCCCGCCTACCTCAAGCGCGCCGGCACGCCCGCCACGCCGGCCGACCTCGCGCGCCACGCCTGCCTGACGCTCAGTTCCGAGGCCAGCCAGACGCGCGGCTGGGCCTTCACCATCGCGGGCGAGACGTCGCACGTGCGCCTGAACGGACGCCTGGACTGCACCGACGGCCAGGTGCTTCACGACTGGTGCTTGGCCGGGCTCGGCATCGCCTGGCGCAGCGCCTGGGAGGTGCGCGCCGACCTGCAGTCAGGCCGGCTGGTCAGCGTGCTGGACGACTTCGCGGCGCTGCCCAACGGCATCTTTGCGGTGTTTCCGCACGCGCGCCACCTGGCGCTGCGCGTGCGGCTGTGGATCGACTTCCTCAAGCACAGCTACGGCGACTCGCGCTACTGGAACCGTTGAGGCGCGGTGGCCACCGCGCCTCGCGGCTCCCGCCGGCATCGGTTCTTCCACGCGCGAGGCCGACTCGGGCGCCGCAGCGTTGCCCCGACCCGTGCTCTGCATGGGAAAAGCGAAGCGCGCACGCATGGCGGCCCCGCGCGCTCAGGACGCCGTCGCGGGCTTGGCCTTGCCCGAGAGGCACTGCTTCATGAACGCGCGGCGGTCGGCGCCGTGGATGTCCTTGGTCTTGGCGTCGGCGTTGCAGGTCTTCATCTTCGAGCGCTGCGGCGTGCCGGGCTGCGTGGTGCCGGCCGTGGCCGTGGCCGCGGCATCGGACGACGCGGCGGCCGGCGCGTGCGCGGAACGCGCAAAGGTGGCGCCCGCGAAGAGCGCGAACGACAGGGCGATGATCAATGGCTTCATGGAAATCCTCGAATGACAATGAGTGGACGTTGAACGCGCCGCCGGTTCAGGACGAGCCGGTGCGCGCCAGGTCATGCTCGGGCCAGTCGACCGATCTGCTCGGCGCGGATTGCGCGCATAAACGCCGCCTGCGCCAATCGACGCGAAAACCCCGCCATGCGCGCGTCACGCGCGCGATCGCCGCGCACGAAACGACAAACCCGGCACTCGGCCGGGTTCGTGGGACGCGCTTCGCGAAGCGAAGCGCCAATCAGGCAATGACGATCAGGCCGCCAGGCACGCCTTCTGCGCCGCCTTGTAGTCGTCGCCCTTCTTGCCCTTGTTCTGCTTGGAGCAGGCGGCCATCTTCTGCTGCTGGGTCATCGGCGCCGAAGCGGCGGCGCCGGACAGGCAGGCTTTCTGCGCGGCCTTGTAGTCGTCGCCCTTCTTGCCCTTGTTGGCGGCCGAGCAGTCGGCCATCTTTTGCTGCTGCGCCGTCAGCGGCTTGCTGGCGGCGGCGTCGGCCGCGAAGACGCCGGCGGCGGCCAGGGTCAGGGCGAGGGTGGTGATCAGTTGCTTCATGGGGTTTGTCCTTGTGGTGACGACTCCGTCGTCGGCTGGGCGGATGGAGCGTCCAGGACCTCCCTGAACGCGACACGCCACGATTGAAGCAAAGCGCCATGACGTCCACAAGAGGAAGTTGCGGCATCGCCCGCAAGCGTCACGCCGCGCGGCCCGGATGTGGCTGGAAGCCGACGATGGCGTGACCGTTGACGCGTCCCGCCTCATCGCCGCACCAATGCGGCGCAGGGCGTCAGAGCACGCGGCGTGGATGGGCCAGCGTCTCGTGGGCCGCGTGCAGGCGGCGCACCAGCACCTGGATGAAGGCCTTGTCGAAGCGCATGCGCGATTCGGCGCTGAGCTGGGTCAGCGTCTCGGGCGTGAACGAGATCGTGGTGCAGGGCTCGGACACGATGATGTCGGCGCTGTGCAGGCGCAGGTCCGGGCTCGGCGCCAGGTAGGCCATCTCGCCCACCGAGGTGCCGGCGCCCAGCCGCGCCACGCGCTGGCCGTCGCGGAACACCTCCACCTCGCCCTGCGCGATGATGTGGAAGGTGTTGCCTTCCTGGCCGCGCCGGTAGACGCGGTGGCCGTAGTGCAGGCGCTGCCACTTGGCGCGGTGGACCACTTCCCACAGCTCGACGTCGTCGAAGTCGGAGAAGAAGTCGAGCGAGCGCAGCAGGTTGAAGCGCTCCGAGTCGAGCACCTTCTGCAGGCGACCGCGCGGCACCTGGTGGTTGACGATCAGGCCCGACAGCGACTGCGCAAAGCTCTCCCAGTCCTGCGGCCGCGCCTCCTGGTCCTTGGCGAGCGCGCCCAGGATCACGGCCTCGAGCGCCGGCGTCACGCCTTCGCGCAGGCTGGTCAGCGGCGGCGGCTCGTTGTGGAAGATCTGGTTCATCAGCGCGACCTGCGTCTGCGCGTCGAACGGCGGCCGGCCCGAGATCAGGTGGTACAGCACGGCGGCCAAAGCGTAGATGTCGGTGCGGCAGTCGAGCGGGTTGCCCTCGATCTGTTCGGGCGACATGTAGGCCAGCGAGCCGACGCGGTGGATCTGCGTGCGGTCGGAATTGGTGTTGAGGACGCTGCCGAAGTCGCTCAGCTTGACGTCCACCACCTCGCCGTCCTGCACCACGGCCAGGATGTTGGCGGGCTTGACGTCGCGGTGGATCAGCCCCTGCCGGAAGACGTAGCCCAGCGCCATCGCGCACTTGAAGCCGATCTCGACCACCTGCTCCAGCGGCAGCAGCCGGTCGGGCCGGCAGTATTCGCGCAGCGTCGCGCCCGGCACGCATTCCATGACCAGATAGGGCACCTGGGCGTCGCTGAAGGCTTCGTAGAGCTGGACGACATTGGGATGGTTCAGCCGGCCGACCAGCGCCGCCTCGGCCGCGAAGAAGCGCGACCAGAAATGGGCGTCGACGGCGGCGGTCTCCGAAGACAACCGCAGCCGCTTGATGGCCACGTCGCGCTTGTTGGCCTCGTCGTGGGCGCGAAAGACCTCGCTGGTGGCGCCGTCGCCCAGCCGCTCGAGGATCACGTACTTGCCGATCGTCGACGGCAGTTCCCCGGCCGGCTCGGCCAGCCCGGAGTGTTCTGCGTTGAAGGCGGTGTCGCTCATCAGGAGTGTTTTGTTGTCAGGGACGCCGGAGCCCGGCCAAGCACCATGTGTCAGGGTTGATATTGAAGGCTGAAGGGGTGCTCCGATCGGGCGAGAAATAGCCGGTTTGTCGGGTTGTTCGGTCAGCCCAGCTTGACTGTCGGCGGCTTGGCCGGAGTTGCGAACCGTAGAATCCCTGCCATGATCCAAGCCAAATCCGAGCTGGCGCAGGCATTGGCGGCCGCGGTCGCCCAGGTCGCGCCGGATGCCGCGTGCACGCCCGCGTTCGAGTCCCCCAAGCAGGCCGCCCATGGCGACCTGGCCATCACGGTGGCCATGCAGCTGGCCAAGCCGCTGCGCCTGGCGCCGCGCGCCGTCGCCGACAAGCTGGTCGCCGCGCTGAATGCGCAGCCGGCCGTGCAGCGGTGGGTGTCCGCGCTGGAGATCGCCGGCCCCGGCTTCATCAACCTGCGCCTGGCGCCGGCCGCCAAGCAGGCCGTGGTCAGCGAAGTGCTGGCCGGCGGCGAGCGCTTCGGCATCCAGCCGCCCAACGGCGACAAGGTGATCGTCGAGTTCGTCTCGGCCAATCCGACCGGGCCGCTGCACGTGGGCCACGCCAGCCAGGCCGCGCTCGGCTCGACCGTGTGCAACCTGCTCGCCAGCCAGGGCTGGGCGGTGCAGCGCGAGTTCTATTACAACGACGCCGGCGTGCAGATCGCCACGCTGGCCAACAGCACGCAGCTGCGCATCAAGGGCTTCAAGCCGGGCGACGACTGCTGGCCCACCGATCCGGACAACCCGGAGAGCAAGAAGTTCTACAACGGCGACTACATCGCCGACATCGCCGCCGACTTCCTGGCCAGGAAGACCGTCAAGGCCGACGACCGCGAGTTCACTGCCTCGGGCGATCCGGACGACCTCGACTCGATCCGCCAGTTCGCCGTCGCCTACCTGCGCCACGAGCAGGATCTCGACCTGCAGGCCTTCGGCGTTCGCTTCGACAACTACTTCCTGGAGTCCAGCCTGTACTCGAGCAGCGCCGTCGAGACCACGGTCGGCAAGCTCGTCGCCTCGGGCAAGACCTTCGAGGAAGGCAACGCGCTGTGGCTGCGCACCACCGAGTACGGCGACGACAAGGACCGCGTGATGCGCAAGTCCGACGGCACGTACACCTACTTCGTGCCCGACGTCGCCTACCACCTGAACAAGTGGGGCCGCGGCTTCAAGAAGGCCATCAACGTGCAGGGTACCGACCACCACGGCACGATCGCCCGGGTGCGCGCCGGCCTGCAGGCGGTGGCCGAAGGGGTGCCCCAGGGGTGGCCCGACTACCTGCTGCACAAGATGATCACCGTGATGCGGGGCGGTGAGGAGGTCAAGATCTCCAAGCGCGCCGGCAGCTACGTCACCCTGCGCGACCTGATCGAGTGGACGAGCCGCGACGCCGTGCGCTTCTTCCTGGTCAGCCGCAAGGCCGACACCGAGTTCGTGTTCGACATCGACCTCGCGCTCAAGCAGAACGACGAGAACCCCGTGTTCTACGTGCAGTACGCCCATGCGCGCATCTGCTCGGTGCTGCGCCAGTTCGCCGACAAGGGCGGCGACCTCGCGCAGGTGCGCGGCGCCGACCTGTCGCTGCTGACCGCGCCGTCGGAAGCCGCGTTGATGCTCAAGCTGGCCGAGTTCCCCGAGACCTTGGCCGCCGCCGCGCGCGACCTCGCGCCGCACGACATTGCCTACTACGCCCGCAGCGTGGCCGCGAGCTTCCATTCGTACTACGCCGCTGAGCGCTTCCTGGTCGACGACGCCGCGCTCGCGCTGGCGCGCCTGGCGCTGCTCAGCGCCTCGGCCCAGGTGTTGCGCAACGCGCTCGCGGTGCTGGGCGTCAGCGCGCCCGAATCGATGAACCGCGACGATCCCGCCGCGCCAACCCCGACCCCCGCCGACTCCTGAACCCGGAACCCCGTCGTGAACCCTTCCTTGAAGAACCAACGGGGCGGCTTCGCCCTGGGCTTTATCGTCGGCCTGCTGGCTGGCCTGGCCGTGGCGCTGGCGGTGGCGTTGTACGTCACCAAGACGCCGGTGCCGCTGATGAACAAGGGGCAGCAGCGCACGCCCGAGCAGGACGCCGCCGAGGCCGAACGCAACAAGAACTGGGATCCGAACGCGGCGCTGGCGGGCAAGCAGCCGGTGCGTCCGCTGGCGCCGGTGGCGTCAGCCGCGGCGTCCGACACCGCGGTCGTGCCGCATACCGCAGCGCCGGTGCTGCCGACGGCGACTGACGACGGCAAGGTCACGCCGCCGTCCGGCGCCAGCGCGCCCGCCGCGCACACCGAGACGGCCAAGAGCGCGCGCGACGCCGCCGCCATCCTCAACGGCCAGGCCAGTGAACCCGGCGTAGTGGCTGCCGAAGTCGATCCTTTTATCTATTTCGTACAAGTGGGCGCCTACTCCAAGCAAGAAGACGCCGAACAGCAGCGGGCCAAGCTGGCGCTCGCCGGGCTGCGCGCGACGGTGTCCGAGCGCGATCAGAACGGCCGGACTGTCCACCGCGTTCGCCTTGGGCCGTTTGACAGGAGGGACGAGGCCGAAGCGCAGACCGAGCGCGCCAAAGCCATCGACCCGGACGCGTCGCTGGTGCGCGTCGACCGCCCGAAACAATGAATCTTGTCGTCGCGCGAAGCCGCCGCGGCTTCCCGGCCCACCCCTGAAAGGATCCGCATGAACCGGCGCGAGTTTTCCCTGCAACTGGCTGGCGTGGCCGGTGCGGCGGCGCTGTCGGCCCTGGGCCTGCCCGGCGCCGCATCGGCATCACCCGGCACGCCGGTCGAGGGAACCGACTACACCCTGCTGAAGACGCCGCTCAACCTGCCCAGGACGGGCAAGGTCGAGGTCATCGAGTTCTTCTGGTACGGCTGTCCGCACTGCAACGCGTTCGAGCCGACCATCGAGCCGTGGATCGCCAAGCTGCCAGCAGACGTGCACTTTCACCGCGTGCCGGTGCAGTTCAACGCGCTGCAGGAGATCCACCAGCGCATCTACTACACCTGGGAGGCGCTGGGGCTGGTCGACCGGATGCACGCCAAGACCTTCGCCCGCTTCCATGTGCAGCGCAAGCCGATCAACAGCGAGGACGACATGCTCGAATTCGCCAGGGAAAACGGGCTGGACGCCGCCCAGGTCAAGTCCACCTGGGACGGCTTCGGCATCACCAGCAAGATCCGCCAGGCGCTGCAGCTGTCCGACGACTACCGCGTCGATGGCGTCCCCATGATCGGCATCCAGGGCCGCTACACGACCTCGCCATCGATGGGCGGCGCGCAGGAGTGCCTGGCCACCACCGACACGCTCGTGGCGCAATTGCGCAAGACTGCCTGACGATGGATCGCCGCGCCTTCGCTTTGAACGCCGCCGGCACGCTCGCGCTGGCGGCCGCGCCCGCGCTTGCGCGCGCGCAAGCCGAGGCGCCAACTGAGGGCCGCGACTACCAGACGCTGGACAAGCCGGTCGCCGTGCCTGCCAACGGCAAGATCGAGGTCATCGAGTTCTTCTGGTACGGCTGCCCGCACTGCTTCGCGTTCGAGCCCACCCTTGGCGCCTGGAGCCTGGCGCTGCGCTCAGACGTCCACTTCATCCGCGTGCCGGTCGCCTTCGACGCGCGCAAGGAAATCCATCAGCGCATCTACTACACCTGGGAAGCGCTGGGCCTGGTCGGCCAGATGCATCTCCAGACGTTCATGCGCTTCCATGTGCAGAGAAAGCCGATCGACAGCCTGGCCGACATGCAGGCGTTCGCACGGGAATCCGGCGTGGACGCTGAGAAGGTGAAAAGCGTCTGGAACAGCTTCAGCGTCCAGTCCAAGTGCATCGCGGCCAAGCGCCTGGAGGACGACTACGGCATCGACCGCACGCCCGAGATGGCGATCGCGGGGCGCTTCGTCGCCATGCAGGTCGGCAACAGCCGGCTGCTGGCGACCACCGACTGGCTGGTCGACCGGGTTCGCCAAGGGCGTTGATCCGCCCTTGCGAGTGCACTGCGCGTCGAACGCCGGTCTTGCCAGCGTTGGTCACGGCCGACACCCGATCACCCTGATATGCAAAGAGGGCGCGAAGCGCGCATCGCAGGCGTGTGCGGGCTAGAATGGTCTGCAATTTCCGTGCCGATGCCTATGCGTTCGCTTACAAATCCCCTCCTGGCTGAAGTCACCCCTGCCGTCGCGCCCTGGCGTCCGGGCAACCGCGGCGTTGGCGCGTCGCTCGCGCTCGCGATCGCGGTTGCCGCGGCCCTGGCGTCGCCGAGCCCGCCCGCCCGCGCCGAACGCGCCGACCGCACCAAGCCGATGAGCATCACCAGCTCCGGCCAGACCGACGAACTGGACGGCAAGAAGCACAGCGCGGTCTTCATCGGCAATGTCATCGTGACCCAGGGCACGCTGGAGATCCACGCCGACCGTGTCGAGGTCAGCGAAGACCCGGACGGCCAGCGCCTGGGCACCGCCTTCGGCAGCGCTGAACATCCCGCCACGTTCCGCCAGAAGCGCGACGGCGAGGACGAATACAGCGAGGGCGACGCCACGCGCATCGACTACGACAGCGCCGCCAACCGCGTGCGCTTCATCGGCGCGGCGCACCTGCGCATGCTCAAGGGCACGGCCGTCACCAACCAGGCCAACGCTGCGCTCATCACCTACGACACCGCCAACGACACGATCAAGCTCAGCCCCGGCGAGGCCGGCACGCCCTCGGCGCACGATCGCACCACGGTCGTCTTCACGCCGAAGGCCGCCGGCTCGGCTCCGCCGCCCAAGCCGCTGGAATTGCCGACACGAGCATCGGGGCCTCAATGAGCGACGAGCTCCAGGGCACGGCGCAGGTCAAGCCCGGCACCGCGGTGTCGCCGTCGGCCACGCCGGTCGAACCGCCGCCGGTGGGCGCCGACGTGAAGCCCGCCGCGAGCACTTCCGCGGCCACGCAAAGCCGGCTCGAGGCCACGGGCCTGCGCAAGTCGTACGGCGCGCGCCTGGTCGTCAAGGAGGTGCACCTGGCCGTCAACGCCGGCGAGGTCGTCGGGCTGCTGGGCCCCAACGGCGCAGGCAAGACGACGACGTTCTACATGGTCGTGGGCCTGGTGCGCGCCGACGCGGGCGACATCCGCATCGACGGCCAGCCCATCTCCGAGAAGCCGATCCACCAGCGCTCGCGCCTGGGCCTGAGCTACCTGCCGCAGGAAGCGTCGATCTTTCGCAAGCTGACGGTCGACGAGAACATCCGCGCCGTGCTGGAGCTGCAGTACGACGAGAACGGCAAGCCGCTCAAGCCGGCCGAGATCGACAAGCGCCTGGACGGACTGCTCAACGACCTGAGCCTGACGCACCTGCGCGAGTCGCCGGCGCCGGCGCTGTCGGGCGGCGAGCGGCGCCGCGTCGAGATCGCGCGCGCGCTGGCCACGCAGCCGCGCTTCATCCTGCTGGACGAGCCGTTCGCGGGCGTCGACCCGATCGCCGTCATCGAGATCCAGCGCATCATCGGCTTCCTCAAGGCGCGCGGCATCGGCGTGCTGATCACCGACCACAACGTGCGCGAGACGCTGGGCATCTGCGACCGCGCCTACATCATCAGCGAAGGCCGGGTGCTGGCCGAAGGCACGCCCGCCGAGATCGTCGAGAACCCCGACGTGCGGCGCGTGTACCTCGGCGAACACTTCCGCATGTGATGGGCGAAGGCTTGTGAACATGAAAGCCTCGCTGCAGGTCCGCCTGTCGCAACATCTCGCGCTGACGCCGCAGCTGCAGCAGTCCATCCGGCTGCTGCAGCTCTCGACCCTGGAACTGCACCAGGAGATCGAGCAGATGATGGAGCAGAACCCCTTCCTCGAGCCGGAAGAGGACCTGCCGTTGCCCGACGCGCAATTCGAATCGCTCAACGCGAGCACCTCGGCCAGCGCGGCCGACAGCGCCAAGACCGCGAACGACACCGACGCGGATGGCCGCTCCAGCAACGACAACGTCGACGAGCCCGCCGGCGTCGACGCCGCGGAATTCGGCACGACCGAACGCGACGACTGGGAGAACGGCACCGAGCGCGACGACTTCGACGGCATCCGCGAGCTGCCGTCGTCGGGCAGCGGTTCATCGGGCGACAACGACGACGACTTCGAGCGCCAGAACCGCGCCGACGCCGGCGTCAGCCTCGAAGACCACCTGCGCACCCAGCTGAGCAGCCTGCGGCTGTCCGACGAGGACGCCGCATCGGTGCACGTGCTGATCGAGTCGCTCAACGAGGACGGATACCTGGCCGACTCGCTCGAGGAGATCGCCGAGCGCCTGGCCGAGGCGGTCGGCGCCGAAGGCGAGGAAGAACGCGATGACCTGCTGTCGCGCCTGCAGTGCGGCCTGAACTTCCTGCAAAGCATGGAGCCCACCGGCGTCGGCGCACGCTCGCTCGGCGAATGCCTGTGCCTGCAGCTGCGCCAGAAGCCGCCGGCCAAGTCGACGGCCGTCACGCTGCTGGCCGCGCTCAAGATCTGCACCGAACACCTGGCGCTGCTGGCGCGGCGCGACTTCAAGAAGATCGCTCAGCTGATCGAGATGGACGAGCCCACCGTGCGCGCCGCGCAGGGCCTGATCGTCGCGCTCGAGCCCAAGCCGGGCCGGCCGTTCGCGCGCGCCGAACAGCAGATCATCATCCCCGACGTCATCGTGATGAAGGTGGCGCGCCAGTGGAAAGCCGTGCTCAACCCGGACGTGATGCCCAAGCTGCGCGTCAACGACCTGTACGCGCAGGCGATCAAGTCGCAGCGCGCCAGCGGCAGCGCGCTCACCGCGCGGCTGCAGGAGGCCCGCTGGTTCATCCGCAACATCCAGCAGCGCTTCGACACCATCCTGCGCGTGTCGCAGGCCATCATCGAGCGCCAGAAGAACTTCTTTTCCCACGGCGCCATCGCGATGAAGCCGCTGGTGCTGCGCGAGATCGCCGACGAGCTGGGCCTGCACGAGTCCACGATCTCGCGCGTGACCACCGCCAAGTACATGGCCACGCCGTTCGGCACCTACGAGCTCAAGTACTTCTTCGGCTCGTCGCTGAACACCGAGACCGGCGGCAACGCGTCGTCGACCGCGGTGCGCGCGCTGATCAAGCAATTGGTGGCGGCGGAAAGCCCGGCCAAGCCGCTGTCCGACAGCCAGCTGGCCGAGCTGCTCGAAGGCCAGGGCATCCAGGTGGCGCGGCGCACCGTCGCCAAGTACCGGGAAGCCTTGAAGATCGCGCCCGCCAACCTGCGCCGCACGGTCTGAATTTCTCCAATGCGCCGGCAAGAGCCGGCGTCTCGCCACGGTCCAAAAGGTGCACCGATCATGAACAACAAGCCCGACTTCCTCTTTGTCACCTGCGCCAACGGCAGCGAGGAATTGCTCGCCGAGGAATGCGTCCGCATCCTCGGCGCCAATCAAGGCGTGGTGGCCGGGCGTGGCGGCGTGATGGTCGACGAGAATGTCGAGAACGCGATGCGCCTGAACCTGCACAGCCGCATCGCGCAGCGCGTGCTGTGGCCGATGGTCGATGGCGACTACCGCGACGAGCACGACCTGTACGACCTGGGCCGCCGCATCAACTGGTCGGAGTGGATCACGCCGGACGAGACCATCCGCGTGGACGTCACCGCGCAGCGCTCGCCGCTGCAGAGCCTGAACTTCGCCGCGCTGCGCATCAAGGACGCCGTCTGCGACGTGATGCGCGAGCAGGCCGGCGCGCGGCCCAGCGTAGACACGCGCTTTCCCGACCTGGCGATCAGCCTGCACGTCGATCCGACGCATGCGTGGATCGCGATCGACCTCAGCGGCGAGGCCTTGTTCAAGCGCGGCTGGCGCGAGCAGCAGGGCGAGGCGCCGCTCAAGGAGACGCTGGCATCGACGCTGGTCTACGCGGCCGGCTGGCAGGGCCGCGAATCGGACGGCGGGCTGCTGGACCCGTGCTGCGGTGCGGGCACCATCGCGATCGAGGCCGCGCAGATCGCCTGCAACGTCGCCCCGGGCCTGACGCGCCGCTTCGCGTTCGAGCGCCTGCAGCCGTTCCGCGAATACGCGACGCGCTGGGGGCAAATGCAGGTCGAGGCGCGCGAGGCCATCGTCCAGCCCGCAGTGCCGATCTGGGCCGGCGACGTGTCGTTCCGCATGACCGACTTCGCCACCCGCAACGCACAGCGCGCAGGCGTCGCACACGCGATCGAGTTCAAGACGGCCGACGCGCTGCAACGACTGGCGCCCGCCGACCGGGGCACCATCGTCATGAATCCGCCGTACGGCGAGCGCATCGACGCCAAGGGCCGCGGCAGCGAGGCCGCGCGCGCGCCGCGCACGTTCACGGCCCCGCGCCCCCGCGGCCCGGGCGCGGATGCGTTCGAACGCGAGAACCCCGACGCCGCGCGCCGCAGCGCCCGCGAATCGCCTGTCGTCGAAGGCGGCAGCGATCACAGCGCCGGCGAGTTCTTCGCGCAGCTGGCCACGCACTGGAAGCGCCACTACAGCGGCTGGACGGCGTGGGTGCTGAGTCCCGACATGAAGCTGCCCAGCGCGATGCGCCTGAAGGAGAGCCGGCGCGTGCCGATGTGGAACGGGCCGATCGAATGCCGGCTGTTCCGCTTCGACATGGTCAGCGGGTCGGCGCGCGGCGGTGGACAGCAAGCCGTGGACGCGGGTAACTGAACGTCACAACGCGCTCAGGATCGCGCAAGCCGCGCGCTCCAAAACCCGTCAACGGGCGGTCTCCGGGATTCGTTTTCTGAGTGCTCTCTCGGCACACACAACGACCCTATCGACAGGAGATCACCATGTCCTTCAAGCTCTCGACCCCGCTGCTCGCCGCCCTGGCGCTCACCGCCTCGTTCACCGCGCTGTCGGCCAACGCCGCCGACCTGCCCGGCAAGCACCCGGCCTACCTGCACGCGCTGACCGACCTGCGCGACGCGCGCTGGAACCTCGAACACCGTCCGGGCGACGCCGCCGTCAGCGCGCAGGAAGACGTCGCCCTGGTCGAGACCGACCGCGCCATCAAGGAGGCCAAGGTCGCCGCGATGGAAGACGGCAAGAACATCGAGGACCACCCGCACGAAGACGCGCACATCGACCGCCGCGGCCGCCTGCACCACGCGCTGGAACTGCTGGACAAGGCCAAGAACGACGTGGCGCGCGAGGAAGACAACCCCGAGACGCGCGAGCTGCGCAACCGCATCGTGCAGCACACCGACCTGGCGATCGAAGCGACCAAGCACGCGATCCACGACATCGAACAAGGCCGTTGATCGGACAGGCGCGCAAGCGCCTCGACGACTGGACAACAACGCCGCGCGGCCCCGGGCCGACGCGGCGTTTTTCATGGCTTCAGCCGCCGCGCAGCAGCACCGCCATCTGCGCGAGCCATGCCAGCGGCGCCGTGTCGGCGCGCAGGATCAGGCCACCCAGGCTGATGCGCGTGAAGCGCTGCGCGGCGGCCGCGGCCTCCTCGTCGGCCGTCAAGCCGCCTTCGGGACCGCTGAGCGCGAGCCAGCGCCCGCGCGGCGCGCCGGACACGGCTTGCGCCAGCGCCGGCGCGCTGCCGGTGCTCATGACCAAGCGCCCGGCGTGCGCGTCGACATCGGACTGCTCCGCCAGCCAGGCCGCCAGGCTGCGCACCGGCGCCACGACGGGCACGCGCGTGCGGCCGCTCTGCTCGCTGGCGCCAACGGCCACGGCCTGCCAGTGCGCCACGCGCTTGGCGGCGCGGTCGCCGTCCAGGCGCAGCACCGAGCGCTCGGTCTGAAGCGGCTGGATCGCGGCCACGCCCAGCTCGGTGGCCTTCTCGATCAACGCGTCCATGCGCTCGTTGGTGGGCATGCCCAGCGCGATCTCCAGATCGAACGGCAGCTCGCGGCTGACGGCCTCGTGCGCGCCCACGCGCACGTCCACGTCGCGCTTGCCCATGCGCGTCACGCGCGCAAGCCATTCGCCGCCGGTGCCGTCGAACAGCCGCAATTGGTCACCGGGCTGCAGCCGGCGCACCTGCACGTGGCGCGCGGCATCCTCGGGCAACGGCAATTCGAGATCGGCGGACAGCGGGGATTCGACGAACAGGCGCAGCGACATGAAAACGGCGGGAACGAGGCAAGGTCGCCAGTGTGCCGCATGCCGCCGCAGCGCCCCCGAACTTGGTGCAGACATCTATACCTCCTACGGTACGATGCCGCATCGAGACTGCCGAGTCCGTCCGAAGTTCATGAACGCTCCCACCGTTCCATCCGCCGAGCTCGATGCCGACGCGCTGCTGGCCCAGCTCGACACGATCCACGACGAGGATCCGCTGCGCGCGCTGCAGATGCTGCGCGGGCTCGACTTGCGAACGCTACCCGCGAACCGCTTGCCGCGCGTGTCGTTCCTGCTCGATCACGTGCTCGGCGAGAAGTTCGACCTCTGGCCCGAGGCACTTGCCGGCCAGCATGTCCTCGTCGAACAAGCGGGCGCCGGCGCGACGCCGATGATCCTGCGCCACGCCGCCATCGCCGCGCAGATCGCCGGCGACACGGCGTCGGCCCGCGCCTGGACGCAGGCGCTCGCGTCAGGCTCGGATGCGCCCCTGGCAACGGCGCAAGCGCTGGTCTCGCTCGGCGCGGTGCAGTTCTCGGTGAGCCGCCAGGACGCCGAATCGGCCGGCCGTCTCGTGCTGCAGGCGCTGCGGCCGCTGGCCGCGCTGCACGCCGCGGGCGGCGGCCTGGACGCGGCCTTCGGCGCGGTGACCAACAACGTGGCCTCGGAACTGCTGGAACGTCCGCTCGAAGACCTCTCCCAGCCCGACCTGCGCACCGCGCTGCATCTGTGCGCCGAGCACGCCCAGCGTTTCTGGCGGCGCGCCGGCACCTGGCTCAACCGCGAGCGCGCACATTACCTCTGCGCGATGACGGCAAACGCGTTGGGCCAGGGCGTCGATGGCGCAACGCAGGCGCGCGCGGGCCTGGCGCTGCTGGACGAGTTCGACGTCGAGCGCCAGGAGAACGTCGACCGCGCCTTTCTCGAGCTCGAGCTGGCGATGGGATTGCGGCTGGCACAGCTGCCGGGCCGCCCGGAGGCCCTCGAACGCGCGAGCACGCTGGCCACCGCCTTCGGCCAGGATGACCAGGATCGCCGTTTCGCCGAACGCGGCGCCCGCAACGACGCGTTGGCCGCGCACTACGGGCGTTGAGCCCGGACGCAAGCATGGCCATCGGCCCAAGCCCGCAGCGATTGGCGACTCGGCACTGGTCCGGCGCGGGACCAGTTTTGGCCACTCTCGGAACCCACCTCCGCCAAGTACCGAGCTGCAACTCGCAGCGATGGAATCGCGAGCGCAAGCCTCGAATCATTCGTCACAAAGCCAAGCCATGGGCAGCGCACCTGTCCATCGCGGTCTTTCCGACGAGATGACGCGCGGGCTCACAGCGCCAGCACTGCCCTGACGATGTCACGCGAGTACGGCGCAGCGACCTCGTCGACGAATCGCTGGAAGTCGCCGTGCGCGTCATCGTCTGCGCGGTCGGAGACGGTTCGGACCACGGCGAACGGGCGCGCGAAGTCGTGGCAGACCTGGGCCACGGCGGCGCCTTCCATCTCGACGGCCAGTGCGTCGGGCAACAGCGCACGCAACTGGTCGCTTTCGGCGCGGGTCGCAACGAAGCGGTCGCCGCTGACGACCAGCCCTTGGTGGATCGTCGCCGCGTCGGCATGCGTGCCTGCGGCAGCGAGCACGCGGCAAGCGCGCGCGAGTCGCATCGTCCACGCGGCGTCGGCATCGAAGCGCGCGCGTCCGGTCAGCGGCACCTCCCAGCGCGGGAACACCGGCTCGGCGTTCATGTCGTGCTGCAGCAGCGCGTCGGCGACGACGATGTCGCCCACGCGAACGCGCTCGCCCAGTCCGCCCGCGACGCCGGTCAGCAGCAGCGCGCTGGCGTCGAACGCGTCCAGCAGCACCGCGGTGGTGGCGGCAGCGGCCACCTTGCCGATGCCGCTGCGCACCAGGATCACGTCGTGGCCGTCCAGGCGGCCGAAGTGGAACTCGCGGCCGGCACGGCGTTCAGTGCGCGCGTCGGCCAGGCATGGCAGCAGCGCGGAGATCTCCTCGTGCATCGCGCCGACGATGGCCAGGCGCGTCACGAGAGCACCCGCTCGGCGCGACTCAGTTGGTAGCGCCCAGCTGCATGCCAAAACGCGTGGCGGCCGGCAGGCCCTGCGACCTGCGCAGCTGTTCGACAACCTCGAGCGCGACCGCCTGCAGGCTCTCGAGGTCGGCGCAGCCTTCGATCTTCATGATCAGCCGATAGCCCTTGAGCAGGCCGAAGCTTTCCCGGGCTTCCTGGGTCAGCAGTGCGTACAGCGCGTCGTAGGTCCAGTCGCGCACGGCGGTCTCGACGGAGATGCGCTGGTAGACGGTGCGCACGGGGCCGCCATCGCGCACGGCGATCAGCCCGGCCTCGACCAGCACGTCCAGGTCGGCCTGGCTGCTGCCGTTGACCTTGCCCAGCCACTCGTGGCCCGTCAGGCTGGCGTCGATCACCAGCAACAGGTTGCGTGCGGGGCGCGACAGCCTGACGTTGTGCGCGCGGATCTCGGCCTTGCCGGCTTCGGTGCGGACATAGGCCTCCGCATGGATGGTCATCATCATCGTTGGTCCCTTGTGGCCGGGCGGCCGTGGTGATCATTTGCCGTCCCGAAGCTCGCGCCTCAGGATCTTTCCCACATTTGTTTTCGGCAGATCAGACCTGAACTCAACGATTCTGGGACGTTTGTAGCCGGTAAGATTTGTTTCACACCACGTCCGGACATCGGCCTCCGTCAGCGCCGGGTCCTTCTTGACGATGACGATCTTGACGGCCTCGCCCGTCTTGTCGTCCTTGACGCCGACGGCCGCGCATTCGAGCACGCCCGGGATCAGCGCGACGACGTCCTCGACTTCGTTCGGATACACATTGAAGCCCGAGACGAGGATCATGTCCTTCTTGCGGTCGACGATCTTGAAGTAGCCGCGCTCGTCCACCTCGCCGATGTCGCCGGTGCGGAAGAAGCCGTCGGCGGTCATGGACTTGGCGGTCTCGTCCGGACGCTGCCAGTAGCCGGCCATCACCTGCGGGCCGCGGATGCATATCTCGCCGCGCTGGCCGGGGCCGGCCTCGTTGCCGTCGTCGTCCAGCAGCACGACGTCGGTGTCGGGCATCGGCAGGCCGATGGTGCCGCTGTAGGCGGTGGTGTCCACCGGGTTGCAGGTAGCCGCAGGCGAGGTCTCGGACAGCCCGTAGCCCTCGCAGATCGGGCAGCCGGTCTTGTGCAGCCACAGCTGCGCCGTGGCTTGCTGCACCGCCATGCCGCCGCCCACCGACATCACGAGGCTGGACCAGTCCACGGTGTCGAAGTCCCGATGATTGGCCATCGCGTTGAACAGCGTGTTGACCGCGGGCAGGCTGTGGAAGGGCTGGCGCCGCAGGTCCTTGAACATCGCGGGGATGTCGCGCGGATTGACGATCAGCAGGTTGCAGCCGCCCATGCGCAGGCCCAGCATCATGTTCGTGTTGAAGCCGAAGATGTGATACAGCGGCAGCGCGCAGACGGTGACGATCTGCACACCCGGTTTCGCCTTGCGCAGCGCCGGTTGGTACCAGAGCTCGGACTGCAGCACGTTGGCCACCAGGTTGCGATGCAGCAGCACCGCGCCCTTGCTGACGCCGGTGGTGCCGCCGGTGTATTGCAGCACCGCGATGTCCTCCGGGCCCACCTTGACCGGCTTGAACGTGGCGCGCCGGCCGACGGCGATCGCGTCGTTGAAGCGCACCGCGCCGGGCAGCTCGAAGGCCGGCACCAGCTTCTTGACGTGGCGCACGACGGCGTTGACCAGCGCGCCATGGAGCAGACCCAGCAGGTCGCCCATGGCTGCCAGGATCACCCGCTTGGTCGGCACCTCGTGCAGCACCTGCGCCAACGTGGCGGCGAAGTTCTCGAGGATGACGATGGCCTTGGAGCCGGAGTCCTTGAGCTGGTGCTCCAGCTCGCGCGGCGTGTACAGCGGATTGACGTTGACGACGACCAGGCCCGCACGCAGCAGCCCCGCCACGACCACCGGATACTGCGGCACGTTGGGCATCATCACCGCGACGCGGTCGCCCTGCGCCAGCCCCAGCGTCTGCACGTATGCGGCGAACGCGTGCGAGAGCTCGTCGACCAGCCCGTAGCTGAAGTCCCTGCCCATGAACTTGTACGCAGGCAGGTGGGCGTACTTCGAGAAGCTGTTCTCCAGCAATTCGACCAACGAAGCGTATTCGTTCGCGTTCACATGATGCGATACCCCGGCGGGGTAGCTCTTCAACCAGTTGCGTTCCATCGTGTCTCCGGCGTGCGGGTTCGTGTCGAGTCGGGAAAAAGGGAAGTCCTCGGGGCCGAACGGTATCCGATCGGTCGACCGGAACGTCGCACCAGACCTATTCGACGGCCTTGAGCATGTCCTCGACGACCTTCTTGGCGTCGCCGAACACCATCATCGTCTTGTCCATGTAGAACAGCTCGTTGTCCAGGCCGGCGTAGCCGGCGGCCATCGAGCGCTTGTTGACGATCACCGTCCGGGCCTTGTAGGCCTCGAGGATGGGCATGCCGTGGATGACCGAGCCCTTGATCAGCGCGGCCGGGTTCACGACGTCGTTGGCGCCCAGGATGATCGCGACGTCGGCCTGGCCGAACTCGCCGTTGATCTCGTCCATCTCGAACACCTGGTCGTACGGCACCTCGGCTTCGGCCAGCAGCACGTTCATGTGGCCCGGCATGCGCCCGGCCACCGGGTGTATCGCGTACTTCACGCTGACACCCTTGGCCGTGAGCTTGGCCGCCAATTCCTTGACAGCGTGCTGCGCGCGCGCCACCGCCAGGCCGTAGCCCGGCACGATGATCACGCTCTCGGCGTTGCCCAGGATGAACGCCGCGTCGTCGGCGCTGCCGCTCTTGACCGGCCGCGCCTCGGCCGCACCGGCCGCCGCGGTGCCGGGTGCCGCGCCGAAGCCGCCCAGGATCACGTTGAAGAACGAACGGTTCATCGCCTTGCACATGATGTAGCTCAGGATCGCGCCCGAGCTGCCCACCAGCGAGCCCGCGACGATCAGCATCGCGTTGTTCAGCGAGAAGCCGATGCCCGCCGCGGCCCAGCCGGAGTAGCTGTTGAGCATCGACACCACTACCGGCATGTCCGCGCCGCCGATCGGGATGATGATCAGCACGCCCAGCACGAACGCGAGCGCGAGCATCGCGAAGAACGCCGGCCAGCTCTCGGTGGCGACGAAGCCCGCGCCGCACGCGAGCATCGCCAGGCCCAGCGCCAGATTGAGCCAGTGCTGCCCGGCGAACTGCACCGGCGCGCCCTGGAACAGCCTGAACCTGTACTTGCCCGAGAGCTTGCCGAAGGCGATCACCGAACCCGAGAACGTGATCGCGCCGATCGCCGCGCCCAGGAACAGCTCGAGCCGGTTGCCGTACGGAATTGCCGCGCCGCGCGCGAGCCCGCGCTCGAGCGCCCAGGGCTCGGCGACCGCGGCCACCGCGATGAACACCGCGGCCAGGCCGATCATCGAGTGCATGAAGGCGACCAGCTCGGGCATCTTGGTCATCTCGACCCGCCTGGCCATGACGGTGCCGGCCATGCCGCCGACCAGCAGCCCCAGCACCACCCAGCCGAGACCGAGCGGCGACGTCGCGATCGTGGCGATCAGCGCCGCGGTCGTCACGCCGGCGATGGCCATGCCGGCCATGCCGAACAAGTTGCCGCGGATCGAGGTCGTCGGATGCGACAGCCCCTTGAGCGCCTGGATGAAGCAGACGCTGGCGACCAGGTACAGCAGCGTGACGAGGTTCATGGACATGTGAAGGACTCCATGCCGCGAAAGGCCTGGTCGATCATGGCCGATCGCCCTTGTCGTGCAGCTTCTCGAAGACGCTGGCCATCAACCCCACGATTGCATCGGTGAGCGCCATCGATCCTGCGGCCAGCAACGCGGCGATCAGGACGAAGCCGGCGCGGTCGAACGGCATCGGCGAGAGCAGCCGCAGCGCGTAGAGAAACAGCGCCACGCCGGCGATCACCTGCAGCACGCGCCAGAACGGGCTGCGCGGCGCCGCGGCCGGCGATTCGGGCACGAGCGTCATCATGGCTTGGCCTCCTCGGCAACCTTGGAAGCGGCGGGACGCTCCTTCTTGCGGAACATCTCCAGCATGCGCCGCGTGACCAGGAAGCCGCCGAACACGTTGACCGCCGCCAGCGCCACCGCCAGCACGCCCATCGTCCTGGCCAGCGGCCCTTCGGTCAGCGCCGCGGCCAGCATGGCGCCGACGATCACGATCGCCGAGATCGCGTTGGTCACCGCCATCAGCGGCGTGTGCAGCGCCGGGGTGACGTTCCACACCACGTGGAAGCCGACGTAGATCGCCAGCACGAAGATGATCAGGTTGATGATCGTGGGAGAGACGATGTCCATGGGCACTCCTCGTTGGATGTCAAACGGGCTGGCAGCGGCTACGCCTTGCGCCGGATTTGGCCGTCGTGCGCCACCAGGCAGGCGGCCACGATGTCGTCGTCCAGATCCAGCTTGAACGCGGCCTCCTTGTCGACGACCAGCTTCAGGAAGTCGAGCACGTTGCGCGCATAGAGCGACGACGAATCGGCCGCGACCAGCGCGGGCAGGTTGGTCTCGCCGACGATGGTCACGCCGTGCTTGACGACGCTGCGCCCGGCCTCGGTCAGCGGGCAATTGCCGTCGTTGCCGGAGGCGCCGCGGCCGGCGGCGATGTCGACGATCACCGAGCCCGGCTTCATGGCCTTGACCATGTCCTCGGTGACCAGCACCGGCGCCGCGCGGCCCGGGATCAGCGCGGTGGTGATGACGACGTCGGCCTGCGCGACGCGCTTGGCGACCTCGATCTTCTGCCGATCCAGCCACGCCTGCGGCATCGGCCTGGCGTAGCCGCCGACGCCCTCGGCGGCTTCCCTTTCCTCGGGCGTCTCGGTGGGCACGTCGATGAACTTGGCGCCCAGCGACTCGACCTGTTCCTTGACGCTCGGACGCACGTCGGTGGCCTCGATCACCGCGCCCAGCCGCTTGGCCGTGGCGATCGCCTGCAGGCCGGCCACACCCACGCCCAGCACGACGACGCGCGCGGCCTTGATCGTGCCGGCCGCGGTCATCAGCATCGGGAACAGGCGCTGGTACTTGTCGGCCGCGATCATCACGGCCTTGTAGCCGGCGATGTTGGCCTGCGAGGACAGCACGTCCATGCTTTGCGCGCGCGTCGTGCGCGGCGCGGCCTCGAGCGCGAACGCCGTGAGCCGGGCGTCGGCCATCTTGCGCAGGCCGGCGCGGTCGAACGGATCGAGCATGCCCACCAGCACGGCGCCGGGCTTGATCAGGTCGAGCTCGTCGGCCCGCGGTGCGCGCACCTTGAGCACCAGGTCGGCGCCGAGCGCGGCGGCGCGATCGACGATCTGCGCCCCCGCCGCCACGTAGGCCTCGTCGGTCACGTTGGCCGCGACGCCGGCGCCGGACTGCACTTGCAGCCTGTGCCCCAGCGCGGCCAGCTTCCTGGCCGTCTCCGGCGTGACCGCCACGCGCGTTTCGCCTGCCGCGGTTTCCAGCGGAACCCCGATCAACATGGAAGTCTCCTTGCCTACGAAAGCGTCATGGCCGCCGCGTGGAACCGGGCTTGCGCGACATCGGGGCTAGCTTACACAGTTTGCCGTCCGGCGTTGAGCGGGCTTCCCACGGCGTTGCGGGCGTCCACGCAGCGCCACACCCCCGCGACCGGATGACGGATTCGCTGGCCGGCGCGCCCGCGCGCCGCGACAATCGCCCGCCATGGGAGCAGAACGTTGGAAGCCGAGCGTCACCGTGGCCGCCGTCATCGAGAAGGACGGGCGCTACCTGATGATCGAAGAGATGACGCGCGACGGCCTGCGCATCAACAACCCGGCCGGCGGCCTCGAGCCGGGCGAATCGCCCGTCGCCGGCGCGATGCGCGAGGCGCTCGAGGAGACGGCCTGCCACTTCACGCCCGAGGCATTGCTGGGCGTCTACCTGGCGCGCAACCCCGATTCCGACCGCGGCCCGGGAGTCACCTACCTGCGCTTCGCGTTCTGCGGCACGGCCAGCGACCCGGTGCCCGGCCAGGCGCTGGACAGCCCCGTCGTGCGCACGCTCTGGATGACGGCCGACGAGGTCGCCGCCGCGAGCGACCGGCTGCGCGGCCCGCTCGTCCTGCAGTGCATCCAGGACCACCGCGCCGGCCGCCGGCTGCCGCTGGACGCGATCTACACGCACCCCAGCGTCGCGTCGCCCGACGCCGGCCACGCCACCTCCGAGCCGGACGACCCGAAGCGCTGAGAAGCCTTGCCGGCGCGCGCGTCCGGTGCGTTGCCTACAATTGAGGCATGTGTGCACAGCGTGTGGTGGTCGGCCTGTCCGGCGGTGTCGATTCGGCGGTGACGGCCCACCTGCTCAAGCAGCAGGGGCACGAGGTCGTCGGCATCTTCATGAAGAACTGGGAAGACGATGACGACGACGAGTACTGCTCGACGCGCCAGGACTTCCTGGACGCCGCCAGCGTGGCCGACGTGCTGGGCATCGAGATCGAGCACGTCAACTTCGCCGCCGAATACAAGGATCGCGTCTTCGCCGAATTCCTGCGCGAGCACCAGGCCGGCCGCACGCCCAACCCGGACGTGCTTTGCAACGCCGAGATCAAGTTCAAGGCCTTCCTCGACCACGCGATGCGGCTGGGCGCCGCAAGCATCGCCACCGGCCACTATGCGCGCGTGCGCTTGAACGAGGCGACGGGCCGCCACGAGTTGCTCAAGGGCCTGGATCCTGCCAAGGACCAGAGCTACTTCCTGCATCGCCTGAACCAGGCGCAGCTGGCGCAGACGCTGTTCCCCGTGGGCGAGCTGCGCAAGACCGAGGTGCGCCGCATCGCCGACGAGATCGGGCTGCCCAACGCCAAGAAGAAGGACTCGACCGGCATCTGCTTCATCGGCGAACGCCCGTTCCGCGAGTTCCTGAACAAGTACCTGGCCCACGATCCCGGGCCGATCCTGGACGACCGCGGCCGCAAACTGGGCGAGCACGTGGGACTGAGCTTCTACACGCTGGGCCAGCGCCAGGGGCTGGGCATCGGCGGCGTCAAGGACAAGAAGTCGCAACGCGGCGGCGGCGAGCACGAGCCCTGGTTCGTGGCGCGCAAGGAGCTCGACACCAACGTGCTGCGCGTCGTGCAGGGCCACGATCATCCGTGGCTGCTGTCGCGCCAGCTCAGCGCGATGGATCTGAGCTGGGTGGCTGGCGAGGCGCCGGCGCCGGGCGCGTTGGCGTCGAAGGCGCGCTATCGGCAGGCGGATGCGGCGTGCACGCTGGCGCCGCTGGACGACGAGAAGTCAATCTCTCTGTCGTTCGCGGATTCGCAGTGGGCAGTGACGCCCGGGCAGTCGGCGGTGCTGTACGACGGGGAAGTATGCCTGGGCGGCGGGGTGATCGAGTCGGCGGTGACGCTGGTCTGAATGCTTCGCGCCCGCGCGGCGCGTCGTGAGCCTCGCCCCGCCCCCTGTCATCCTGCGCGGAGTCGGCTCCACCCCAGCCAAGGCAGGCCGCGACGAACGTGGGGCTGGCGACTTTGCACAGCGTGCCGTTGCGATGTCGCCTTGGCACTGTCGAGCGCTCGCCAGTCTGGCATGCTGCACGTCATCCATTCCACCGAGGCTGCCCATGCTCTACCAGATCGCCAACATCTTCGTGGCGCTGATTGCACTGCTGCACGTCTACATCCTCGTCCTGGAGATGTTCCTGTGGACGACTCCGCGCGGCCGTCGCGCCTTCGGCCTGACGCCGGAGTTCGCCGAGCAGAGCAAGGTGCTTGCGGCCAACCAGGGGCTGTACAACGGCTTCCTGGCGGCCGGCCTCGCCTGGGGCCTCGTGCAAGGAGGGCTCGGCGGGCTCGGCACCAAGGCGTTCTTCCTGGGCTGCGTTCTGGTCGCCGGCATCTACGGCGGTGTCACCGCGAACCGACGGATCTTGTACATCCAGGCACTACCGGCACTCGTGGCCCTCTGCCTGCTAGGCGCGGTCGGGTACGACGCTCTCACGCAGATCGGCATCGCACATGCCGGTATTTGCGACCATTGATACTCGATTTTCGCGCATGCTCCTGCGTCATAAGGCATATGTGCATATCGAATAGGGTTCGATAATCGTTTCACAGATAACGATTTCGAGCCCCTCATGAATTTCCAGCAACTGCGCTCCGTGCGCGAAGCCGTCCGCCGAGGCTTCAACCTGACCGAAGTCGCCCAGGCCCTGCACACCTCGCAACCGGGCGTCAGCCGCCAGATCCGCGAGCTCGAGGAAGAACTGGGCGTGGAGATCTTCGTGCGCGTCGGCAAGCGCCTGACCGGCCTGACGCAGCCCGGCGTGGCCGTGCTGCCCTGGGTGGAACGCCTGCTGCAGGACGCCGAGAGCCTGCAGCGCGCCAGCGAGGAGTTCACGCAAGGCACCAGTGGCATCCTGACCATCGCCGCCACCCACTCGCAGGCGCGCTACGCGCTGCCGACCGCGGTGCGCGACTTCCGCGCCGCGCATCCCAACGTGCAACTGCAGCTGCACCAGGGCTCGCCCGAGCAGATCGCGCAGATGCTGCTGACCGGCACCGTCGACATCGGCATCGCCTCGCACCTGCTGGCCGAGCGCCCGGAACTGGTCGCGCTGCCGTGCTACCGCTGGACGCACTCCATCGTCGTGCCCGAAGGCCATCCGCTGGTCGCCGACGGCGAGGTGACGCTGGAGCGCCTGGCCAAGTACCCGATCATCACCTACGACATCGGCCTGACCGGCCGCTGGAGCATCGACGCCGCGTTCAAGCGCGCCGGCCTGCGGCCCGACATCGTCATCACCGCGATGGACGCCGACATCATCAAGACCTACGTCGAGCTTGGATTGGGCGTGGGCATCCTGGCCTCGATCGCGATGGACGAGGACCAGCCGCGCCATCTGCGCGCCGTCGACGCGCGCCACCTGTTCTCGATCAACACCACCAGCGTCGCGGTGCGCCGCGGCGGCCTGTTGCGCGGCTACGCGTACGACTTCATCCAGACCTTCGCGTCGCACCTGACGCGCGAAGTGGTCGAGGCCGCGCAGGCGGCACCGAGCGACATCGAGCAGGCGCCGCTGTAGTTGGCGGTTGCCGGCGCGGACCCGGCCAGCCTGTCAGCTCCGGCGTTTCCCCCAGTGGCTGCATGCGGATTCGCATCGGGCTGGACACGCGCGACTCTCGGTTGATCTGGCTGCGGTCATCGCCAAGGAGAACACGTCAAAGCCGACATGGGCGATCGTCCGCTTCTGGACGGCCACGGATTGTCGGCTCGGCAAGGCGTCCAGGCAGTTGCTCACTGCCAGGCTGGCCGAGCCACTACTTCACGCCGGTCGGCGCCTGGATGTTGCCGTAGCGGAACTCATCGGACAGGACAGTTCCGTCTGGAAGTTGCACCTGCAGCCTCATCGGCAAACCAGTCTTGTCGGATAGCCAGACCTTGGATTCGCCGGCTTTGCCGGTCGCCTCGCGCATTGTCAGTACCGAGGTCGCCTCACCGCCGATGACCTCGCCGCCGCTTCTTTGGCAGTCGATCTGCGCCTTTGGGCCGTGCTTGGCGGACATCGGCGTGGAGCTCCAGGCACCGTGATCACGTACGCGCAGTCGTTCAGGAAGATCTTCTCGACGGGCTGCGGTTGCTCGATCGCAGGGCCGTCAGCCTGCCCGAACCCTGATGGTCACGGCCGTCCGCTCCTGTTAAGACGCGATCGGCACCCTATGTCCACACGTGACGAAGGTGTTGGCGCTTCACGGCTCTGGCACCGGTGAACCACACCGCGAAGCCCGCAAGGATCAGTACCGCGCCAAGCATGTGCAGAGCGTCGTTCAACATGACTCCTTTTCGGTGCCACCGCGAAAGCAGCCGCCGTCGAATGGCCGGTCGTGGCCGACTGCTGAGGTAGCTTACGTGGTCAAGGCGAACGAGATGACAATCTGAGCCGGCGTTTGCTTGAATTCGCTCGTGACGGCCGCTTTGGATTTCTCCACGATCTCGGCCAGCGGCACATTGGCAGGAATTCCCTGGAATGTGACGCTGACGGAATCGAGCGAGCCGTTGCTCCAATTGAAACCGACGAAAGATTTGATGCCCATCGACTTTTCGAGGCTCTCAGAAACCGCCTGCGAGTGAGCGAAGCCTTCCTTGAGCGTGTCGACGGGGCCGCATGCTGCCAGGGCAAGCGCGATGGAAATCATCGCCAGAACACGACATCGCATGCGTCCTCCATCGGGTCATTGAAGCCAAGGTCTTCCATTCTCATCGCCCGCATCTCGTGGCGCAGGGCTCGGTAACCCCGACGACCGGCTGCATCTGGCCGACCTCGGTCTCGGGTGCAGGCAACCAGGCCGAATGCCGCGATGTCGACCAGTTCGCGTCGACGAAAGTCCTGACGACGGCTTACTTCTTGGGCACCGCAGACGCCGCCGGCGCGGCGGCCGTGGCGCCGTCCTTGAGCCAGGTGCCCTTGTCTGCGAGGCATGCCTTCTTGGTCTTGCTCATGTCCATGCTGCCATCGGTCTGCTTGCAGTGATGGTTCTGGGGCGTGCCGGTGCGCTTGGCAGGCGCGGAGGCCGGCGTTTGGGCAAATGCCATCGTGCAGCAGGCAAAGGAGGCGGAGACCAGGGCGACACGGAGCAGGTTGCTGGAAGTCATCTTGAGGCCTTTGGCGTGGTGTGATTTCGGGCCTGCGGCGCGTCATGGACGTACCGCCGATGGCGGCGCTGCGCCGGCGTCAAGTATCGCAGCCAGCCCCGCATGGCCGCCATCGGCCGATGCCTTGCCGCGTCATTCGATCCGCTCGCCGCCTTGAACCTGCAACGAGCCGAGCTTGCCGTCGGCGGTTTCCCAGGTCATCTGGATCAGCAGCCCGGGGTAGCGCAGGCTCAGTTGCGCGAGGATGCCCGGGGCGACGAGCCGGTTCGCCAGGCCTTGCATGCAGGCCTTGCAAGGGCCCTTCTGGTGCGTGACGTACAACCAGAGCGTCTCGCTTTCCAGATCGGACAGCCGGTGCTTCTGGAGCGCGTCGATGAACGCATTGGCGACGTCCTGCTCGGCGTGGTCGACGAACAGGCCGCCAGACCGGGGGGCGTTGATATGCGGGTTGGGAGACGGAATGTCGGACGACGCGCGGATGCGGCTCGAGGCACCGACGAAGCGCGCCGACTCGAGGCCGGGCACGCTGGTCCAACCCACCGCGACGGTATGCACCGTGGCGCCGATGCCGTACTGCGAGCGCACGTCGGCGTTCAGGGCGCGTGCGATCGCGAGCCAGCCCGCGGGATTCGAGGCTCGCGGGATCGACCTGCCGCGCACGACGCGGCCATCGATCGCCGAAGCATTCCTGTTCTGCACGCTCATCGACACCTCGAGATCTGCCTACTCGAACCATATCCGCGAAATGACGTCGGCAGGGGCGGCGCGCCGTCTTGAGCTAGGGGTGCGGACTCCCACCTGGACAAGGCCCGCAGTCAAGCCGCCAGCGGCCCTTCGATCACCGCACTCGCGTAGGGTGCCTGCACCTGCCATCCCAGGGTCGTGTAGAGCGCGTGCCCGTCCGGCGTGGCCGCCAGCAGCCCGCGTGCGGCGCCGCGCGCGTGCGCCTGCGCATGCAGGGCCGCCATCACCGAACGACCCAGGCCGCGGCGTCGGTGGGCGTCCTCGGTGCGGATGCGGTCGAAGATCGCGCTGTCGCCGATCATCGCCATGCGGCCACGCGCCACCTGCGTGCCGTCCGCCGCGTACGCATGCACGATGTGCACGCCGGCCTCGTCGAACTCGAGCAACTCGTAGCCCGCGGCCAGGCGGCCCGTCGGCGGCGCGCCCTCGAAGCGCATGAACCACGAAGGCTCGGCGCGCACGTGCCAGCGCGGCGGCATGATCGCGCGCATCTGGTCGTGGCGCATGCAGGCCTTGAGCCAGGTCCAGGGTTCGGTGACGGTCGCGCCGAGCTCGCGCAAGGTCGAACAGTCGGCAGCGAAGACGTGGCGGCGCAGCTGGTCGGGCAGCCCGACCTCGACGCGCCAACCGCCACCATGCACCGCCGGGGGCGCGCAACCGCGCGTCACGGCCCAGCCGATCAGCCAGGTCTGCAGCAACGACGCCGTCTCGAGATCGCTTTTCATGCGACCCATGATAGGGCCGCGCACGAACGATGCCGAACGATCAGGCGGCCGCGAAACGCGTCACGCGCCGCGGCTTGAGGAACACGCGCGCGCCGGGCATCAGGCCCAGGCGCTCGCGCGTGGCGACGAACTCCTGGCGCGTCAGCTCCACGTCGACGA
>Ga0302279_10001809_pt1 | contig 29627 bp, 30 predicted proteins | sample III_Bog_N3_3_FD_194541 | JGI IMG/M metagenome (GOLD analysis project Ga0302279, IMG submission 194541) | Peat permafrost microbial communities from Stordalen Mire near Abisko, Sweden - III_Bog_N3_3 | ecosystem: Environmental > Terrestrial > Soil > Wetlands > Peat | place: Sweden: Abisko... | reverse complement strand
GGAGTCGGCGCGGCGACTACCGCAATCGCAGCGCCGACGACAGAAGGCTCAGGCGCCGCCGGCCAACAGCGGCACCGGCCGGGCCAGGCTCCAACTGAAGGTGTCCTCAATGTCGGCCAACGCCAGCGGCGAGGCCAGGTCGGCGACCGTCGGTCCGACGCGGTCGGCCACGGACTGGAGCAGATCGCCGTCGAAGCCCCAGAGGTCGACCGCATTCCCACCCAGAATGCGACGCAGGTCGTCCTCGGGCATGCCACCGAAGATGTACCGCAGGGTCTCGCGGTGGACCGGCGCCGCGCCTTCGAGGTGCGGGTAGTCGGCACCCCACATGAGCTTGTCGATGCCGATCTCGTGGCGCATCTCGGCCTCGTACCGCTTCATCAGCGAGCCACCCATCCACACGTGCTTCTCGAAGTAGTCACGGGGGCGCATGTTGAGGTACGAGCGGACGGGGGCGCCGCCGTGCGTGTCGAAGAAGGATTCCATGTCCCGGATCAGCGACGGCAGCCACTGCACACCGTTCTCGCTCACGACGACCTTGAGGTCGGGGTGACGGTCGAAGACACCGCCGAAGATCATGAACCACAGCGGCCGCCGGGTGAAGACGAACACCTCGTAGAGGCCGAGCATGCCGCCGTGCTCGGCGTCGTAGAGGAACTTGGTGTCGGTGGCCGAGCCCGACGCGCCGGTGTGCAGGTTCACGACCATGCCGTGCTCCTCGCACGCGCTCCAGAAGGGCTCGTAGTAGTCGTCGGCGTAGCCCGGCAGCCGCGAGGTCACCGACATGGCGGGCAACATCACGCCGCCGAAGATGCCGTTGGCGCGGGCCCAGGCCACCTCCTCGACAGCGCGGTCCATGTCGTGGAAGTCGATGGGCATCACACCGGCCCGCCGGCCCGGGGTGGCATTGCAGAAGTCGGCCAGCCAGCGCAGATAGCCGCGCAGCGCCGGCCACACCACTTCGAGGCCCTTGTCGGTGGCGGCGCCCAGATACATCGCCGGGCTGAGTCCACCCGCCAGAATTGGTCCCGGCAGTGCGACCTCGGCATGGATCCCCTGCTCCTCCAGCACAGCCAGCCGACGTCCGTCCCCGTCGCCGGGAATGACCCAGTCGGTGCCGTAGTGGGCCAGCCAGCTCTCAGCGGCCGCGATGTCGACGCCCATGCCGGCCAGGCGTCGGGCCGCCGTGGCGCGGACGGGATCGGTCTCGTCGACCTCACCCGGATCGGAGCCGCCGAACATGGAGATGGCGAGATTCGACATGTCGCCGAAGGCGGCGACCGCCTCGCGCTGCGCCGGGTCCACGTAGGACAAGAAGTGGTCCAGGCTGTCCGGCGAGGCGTGCGTGTCGGCCGACACCACGACGTAGTTGCGCCCCTGCGCGACCGTGGTCGCTCGCTCACTCATGCCACGCCCTCCTTGGACACCGGACACACGTCACCGGACACACGTCACCGGGCTCCGGTCACCGGGGCGCCGTGTCCGGACGTCCTGGTCAGTGACCCGCACACTACCGCCGGCACCGACAGGCGACGGGAGGACGAGGGGCGGCCCCGCCGCCGGTAGTTTTGCAGCGGGATGCACACCTCTTCCACCCTCGTCCTGGTCATCGCCGTCTTCGCCGCCAGCCTGGTGGAGATGGTCGAAGCCCTCACCATCGTGGTGGCCTCCGGCGTCAGCCGGGGCTGGCGGTCGGCATTGGAGGGCGCGGCAGCGGCGCTCGTGGTGCTGGGCCTGCTCGTGGTGGTCGTGGGCGTGCCGCTGATCCGCTACATCCCGATCGACGCGCTGCGGGTCATTGTGGGCGCGCTGCTGCTGGTGCTCGGCCTGTCCTGGCTGCGCAAGGCGATCCTGCGCGCCAGTGGCCACAAGGATCCGCACGACGAGGACCTCATTTACGCCGAGACAGTGGCCGAACTCGGTGAGGAGCCCCCCGAGGACGAGCGGGCCCGCGCCCGCGGCCGCGACGGCGTCGGCTTCGCCGTGGCCTTCAAGGGTGTCTTCCTCGAGGGCACCGAGGTGGTGCTGATCGTCGTCAGCCTCGGCGCGGCCCAGCACCGGCTCGGCCTCGCCGCGCTGGCGGCGGCCGTAGCCGCCGTCCTCGTGGCCATCGTGGGCGTGGTGGTCGCGCGCCAGCTGAGCGAGGTCCCGGAGAACACCATCAAGACGGTGGTGGGTGTCATGTTGACCAGCTTCGGTGTCTTCTGGGTCGGCGAGGGGGCGGGCGTCCACTGGCCGGGGTCCGATCTGGCCATCCCGGTGCTGGTCGGATTCTTCGTCGTCGTCTTCTTCGCCTTCACCGCCTACATGCGCACGCTGTTGCCGGGATCCGCCACGGAGACGTCGGCGCCATCCGGCACGTCGGCGCCATCCGGCACGTCGGCGCCATCCGGCACGTCGGCGCCATCCGGCACGACGGCACCATGACCGCGATCGGTCGGGCCGTGCGGGCCTTCGCCCTCTTCTGGTGGGACTTCCTCGTCGGCGACACGCCCGAGTTGGCCCTGGCCACCGGTGCCATCGTCGGGCTGGCCTTCCTGCTCGCCGGTCAGCGTGTCGTCGGCGCCGTCCTCCTGCCGTTGGTGGCAGCGGGATTCCTGTTCATCAGCACGTTCAGAGGTCGTCGGCGGGCACCCCGTTCATAACGGGCCGCCAGACCGGAGCGGATCGATCTATCCCGCCGCCCAGTCGACCGCGAGCTGCACCTCCGAAGGCTCGAAACACTGGACCTCGCCCGGCATCATGAAGCGGAAGATGCTGATGGCGTGGCGCAGCCAGTCGCGTTCGGTGACCACTGCACACCGCTGCCACTTCGAGAGATCCCGGTGCCGGAGCTCGCCGACGTAGAGCTTGGAGTCCTCGACCGTGCCACCCACGGTCAGACCCGTGTAGTCGTCGCCGAACACGAAGACGCAGCGGATGGCACCGTGGGTGTCGATCAGCGCCTGGAGGCCGGGGTCGAGGACGGTGTGGTAGTCGTCCTTCTCGAGCTTCCCGACGACTTCGACCGCCAGCACCGTGTCCGGACTGTCGATCTTCCTGAGCATGGTTCGACTCCCCCGCAGCCGGCCTTCGGAAGGCCCAGCCACAACTCACTCTGGACCTCCCGGTCGACCGAGGCAAGCGATCATGCCGAAGGGCCGGATCTCTTGCCGCGTCAGGTCCCGAATCAGGCCCCGAATCCGGTCCCGTTCCCGGACCCGTCCTTCGACCCGTCGTCCGGGCCCTCCAGCGTGCGCTCCGGCAGCAGCAGCACGGCGCCGACGAGGAAGCAGACGGCGCCGACGAACGTCCCCAAGTTGGTCAGGGCCAAGCTGAGGAGCTGGCCGCTCGATGTGACGTAGGAGGCGATGGCCGATATGCCGAAGGCGATGGAGCCCACCAGATTCAGCGCGGTGATCTGCCACGAAATTCGGGTCGGCCGCCAGGCGAAGGGCCCGTGGCACTCCTCGGCCCAGGCCAGCCAGCTCGCCACCAGGAAGCAGATGGAGCCCAGCGCGTCAGGTCGCCAGACCGGGTGGTGAGCCGGAGCCGCGCCCAGGCCGACGAGCAGCGCGCTCAGCGTCGTCCGGTTGAACCACAAGGTGCCGATCAGCTGGATGCCCGCCGCCCACCAGTCGATGCGGCGGTGTCGGATCCGGAGCAACGAGGCCAGGCCGTTGCGGTGGGGTTCGACGAGGTCGACCGGCGCCGACGCGACCTCGGTGTACTGCAAGAAGGAGGCTGTCGTGAAGAAGATGGAACCGACGAAGAAGGTGATGTTGTCCGGCGTCACCCCGACCGCGGTGACGTAGGGCGGGAACGAGCCCAGGGCGAAGCACACGGAACCGATAGCGAACAGAACTCCCATCCACCAGGCCAGGGCGAACGGCGCCCACCAGGTCGAGCCGCCGGGGACCCGACCGGCGTGCTTGCGGTGCCAGCGCGAGTCCCACAGCAGGCGGGAGCCGTCGGGCAGTCGGTAGACCTGGCGGGTCACGAAGGGTCCGAAGCCGCGGCTGCCCAGGCGCCGCCAGCCTTCCGGAACCTCGACGTAGGCCACCGCCATGGCGGGTCACGTTAGAGCGGTACGCCATCGCTCATCGCTCATCGCTCATCGCCATCGCCGGTGCCATCGCCGGTGCCATCGCCGGTGCCATCGCCGGTGCCATCGCCGGTGCCATCTGCGACGCCGGCGCTCAAGATCCCGAGGCCGGGGCCGGGTGGACCGACCCGGCCGGAGATCGGGCATCATGTGGGCTCGCCCAGGGGAGGAGCACGAATGGCAACCGAAACGCGCGGGGTCGTCGCCACCGCGAAGGGTGCACCGGTGACCGTGGAGTCGATCCTGGTGCCCGACCCCGGGCCGGGCGAGGCGGTCGTCGCCGTGCAGGCGTGCGGCGTGTGCCACACCGACCTGCACTACCGCGAGGGCGGCATCAACGACGACTTCCCGTTCCTCCTGGGGCACGAGGCGGCCGGCACGGTGGAGTCCGTCGGTGCCGGGGTGACCGGCCTCGAGCCGGGAGACTTCGTCGTCCTGAACTGGCGGGCGGTCTGCGGGGAATGCCGATCGTGTCGACGGGGCCGGCCCTGGTACTGCTTCGCCACCCACAACGCCACGCAGAAGATGACACTGGCCGACGGCACGCCCCTCTCCCCCGCGCTGGGCATCGGCGCCTTCGCCGAGCGGACCCTCGTGGCGGCCGGCCAGTGCACCAAGGTGAACCCTGCCGCCCGTCCCGAAGCGGTCGGGCTGCTCGGCTGCGGCGTCATGGCCGGCATCGGCGCCGCCCTGTACACCGGGGAGGTCGGGCCGGGCGACTCGGTGGCCGTCTTCGGCTGCGGTGGCGTCGGGTGCGCCGCCATCGCCGGGTCGAAGCTGGCCGGCGCGGCCGCCATCATCGCCATCGACAAGGACGCTAAGAAGCTCGACCTGGCCACCGCCTTCGGCGCCACCCACACGGTCGATGCCGGCGCCACCGACCCGGTCGAGGCGATCAAGGGGCTGACCGGCGGCAACGGCGCCGACGTCTGCATTGAGGCGGTCGGGAACCCGGTCGTGATGGAGCAGGCCTTCCTGGCCCGGGACCTGGCGGGGACGCTGGTGCAGGTCGGTGTGCCGACGCCCGACATGCGCATCGACCTGCCGATGATCGAGTTCTTCGGGCGTGGTGGGGCGCTGAAGCCGAGCTGGTACGGCGACTGCCTCCCGTCACGTGACTTCCCGATGCTGGTCGACCTGTATCTCGACGGGCGGCTCGACCTCGACCGCTTCGTCAGCGAGACGATCGGCATCGAGCAGGTCGAGGATGCCTTCTCCCGCATGCAGCGTGGCGAGGTGCTGCGCTCCGTCGTCGTGATCTGACCCGACCTGACCCGACCCGACCCGGCACACCCGACCCGACCCGACCACACCCGACCCGACCACGCCATGCGCCTCCCCCTCGCCCCCTTCGGACCGCGCACCGGCCTGCGCGGCATGGTGGCCGCCGCCGACCAGCTGGCCGCGTCGGCCGGCCTCGCCATGCTGGCCCGGGGCGGCTCAGCGGCCGACGCCGCCGTCGCCACGGGGACGGCCATGGCGGTCGTCGGCCCTCACCTGTGCGGGCTCGGGGGCGATGTGCTGGCCATGGTGGCACCGCCGGCGGGACCGCCCGAGGCGCTGCTGTCCATCGGCCGGGCCGGCGCCGGCGCCGATCCCGACCGACTGCGCGACGACGGCCACCGGACGATGCCCGTGCGGGGCGACATCCGGAGCGTGCAGGTGCCCGGCGCCGTCGACGGCTGGCTCGCCCTGCACGAGCGCTACGGCCGCCTGCCCCTCGACGATGTACTGGCTCCGGCCATCGAGCTGGCCGAGGAGGGCTTCCCCGCTTCCGTGATGCTGGCGCTGGCCAGTCATCTCGTGCACGCACTCCCCGGAGCGGGCGAGCTGTGTCCCGACGGGCCGCTCAGCGAAGGGCAGACGGTACGCCTGCCCGGCATCGCCCGCACGCTGCGCGCCATCGCCCGTGACGGACGTCAGGGCTTCTACGGGGGCGAGTTCGGGCGCGGCCTGCTCGCCCTCGGGAACGGACATTTCGCGCCCATCGACCTGGCCAGCAGTGCCGCATCCTGGTGCACGCCGCTGCGCGCCCGGGCCTGGGGCCACGACCTGTGGACGGTGCCGGCCCCGTCGCAGGGCTACCTGACGCTGGCCGGCGCGGTGGTGGCCGAGTCGGCCGGCCTCGGGACCGACCCGGACGATCCCCAATGGGCCCACCTCCTCGTCGAGACGTGGCGCGCCGTCGGGCACGACAGACCGGCGGTACTCCATGACGGTGCCGACGCCGCCACGCTGCTCCACTCCGGGCGGCTGGACGCTGCGGCCTCCCGGGTCAGTGCCGGGTCCATGGCACCGCCCGACGTGGCACCGGGCCAGGGCACGAGGGGCGCCGGCGTGGCGCGGTTCGGCGACGGGGACACCACCCACCTGTGCGTGCAGGACGCCGACGGGCTCGGGATCTCACTGACGCAATCGAACGCGTTGGACTTCGGCTCGCACCTCGTCGAGCCCAGCACCGGCGTCTTCCTGCACAACCGCGGCGTCGGCTTCTCGCTGGTGCCGGGCCACCCGGCCGAGGTGGCACCCGGACGGCGCCCACCGCACACCCTCTCCCCCATGCTCGTCACGAGCGCCGACGGCGCGCTGTCGCACTTGGTGGGAGCGATGGGTGGCGACGCCCAGCCGCAGATCATCGTGCAACTCCTGGCCCGCCTGCTGCGGACCGGCCAGAATCCCGCCGGCGCCGTTGCCGCGCCTCGCCTCGCCCTCGACGCGCCCTCGGCCGGGCCCTTCCGACTGTGGTGGGGCGAGGATCTCGCCGTGCTGGTCGAAGCGGATGGGCCGCCGGCCTGGACGGCCGGGCTCACCGGCCACGGGCACCGGGTGCGGACCATCGGCGCCTTCGATCCCGTCGCCGTCGGCTGCGCCCAGATCATCGCCACGGAGCGTGGCGCCGCGGGCGCGCCGCTCCTGGTGGGGGCGTCGGACCCGCGCAGCCCGGCCGGCGCCGCGCTGGGACGCTGAGGGGTGACCAGGCGAGCGGGTGACCCGCTGCGGATCGCCTCCCTGGCCAAGCAGGTCCCGCTGGCCGAGTCGCTGCAGCTCCGGGACGGGCGGTTGGTCCGGACCGGCCCGGGCCTCGAAATGAACCCGTACTGCCGCCGCGCCGTGGCCCAAGGGGTCATCCTGGCCCGGGAGACCGACGGCACCTGCACCGTGGTGACCCTCGGGCCCCCGGCGGCCGAGGACGTCCTGCGTGAGGCGGTCGCCTGGGGCGCCGATGCCGGTCTGCACGCCTGCGACCCGGCCTTTGCCGGCTCCGACACCTTGGCCACGGCGCGTAGCCTGGCCGCCGTCCTGCGCGCCGCCGGGCCGTTCGACCTCGTCCTCCTCGGGCGCAACTCCATCGACGGGGAGACGGGCCAGGTCGGCCCCGAGCTGGCCCAGCTGCTCGACCTCCCCTTTGCCGGCGGGGTGCACCGGCTGCAGGACGATGGTGCGGTCTGGCGGCTCGAGCTCGAGCACGATGACGGCACGCAGGAGGTGGAGCTCACCCTGCCCGCTGTGCTCTCCGTGGCCGAGCGCCTGTGTGATCCCTGCAAGGTGGACGCGGCGGGGCGGGCCGCCGTGGCATCGGCTCGGCTCACCCGCATGGACGCTGCCGAGCTGGGTCCGGGCCCCTGGGGGGACGCGGGCAGCCCGACCGAGGTCGGGGCCTCGCGCCCGATGGAGCACGCCCGCTCCATGCTCATCCTCGACGGCCCGGTGGCCACACAGGTCGACGAGGCCGTGCGCGTCCTCACCGCACGCGGCGCCTTGACGGCGCGCCCCGACCCGCCGGCTGCGCCGCCGGGTGAGCCGCCGGGTGACGACCGGGCCATCGACCGGGGTGCCTCCGGCGTGATTGCCGTCCTGGTCGAGCCCGGCCGGCCCCGGGTTTCCGAGGAGCTCCTGGGCGCGGCGGCACGCCTCGGCCGGGAGAGGGGTGCCGCCGTGCACGCCCTGTGCCCCGAACCGCTGGACGCCGCTGCGCTCGACGCCGGATCGCTGGACACCACTGCGCTCGGGGCGGCCGGCGCGGACGTCGTCGTGGCGCTGCGGGGCGCGCCGGGCGCACCCGCCCCGACGGCCGAGGACGTGGCCGACACGCTGACGGCCATCATCATGGAGTCGGCGCCGTGGGCCGTGCTCGCCCCCAGCACCGCCTACGGCCGCGAGGTGGCCGGCCGCGCCGCGGCGGCCACGGGCTCGGGGCTGGTGGGTGATGCGGTGGCGCTGTCGGCCCGGGCCGACGTCCTGGTGGCGGCCAAGCCTGCATTCGCCGGCGCGCTGGTGGTCGATATCGTCTGCCGCAGCGCCACCCAGATGGTCACCGTCCGTCCCGGCGTGCTCCCCACACCGGCGCCACGGGGAGGCCGCGACGTCCCGGTGACGACGCGGGTGGTCGGCAGCCGTGGCCGCGTCCGGGTGCTGTCCGACCGGCGCGACGACGATGTCGAGACGCTGGCCCGGGCCGCGGTCGTCCTGGGAGTGGGAACCGGGGTCACGCCGGAGGAGTACGGGGCGTTGAGCCCGCTCGCCGCCACGTTGGGGGCCGAACTCGCCGCCACCCGCAAGGTGACCGACCGGGGTTGGGCGCCGCGCGCCCGCCAGGTCGGCATCACGGGCCGCTCCATCGCCCCGCGGCTCTACCTGGCCGTCGGACTCAGTGGGAAGTTCAACCACATGGTCGGGGTCCGGGCGGCCGGGACGATCCTCGCCATCAACCAGGACCGGGACGCACCGGTTTTCGAGCACTGCGACGTGGGCATCGTGGGCGACTGGCACGACGTCGTGCCCCTGCTCCACGCCGCACTGCGCCGGGCCGACGCCCCGCCCGACGGCGCGACGATCAGCTGAGGCCGACGCCGGCGGCCGTGCGCACCGTCGCCACGACCTCTTCGTTGGAGGCGCCGGGACCGAGCACCGCGGCCACACCGGCGGCCTTGAGCACGGCGACGTCGGCCGGGGGGACGATCCCACCGATCACGACGGGCGTCTCGAGCCCGGCGGCCCGGAGCGCGTCCACCACGGCGGGGGCCAACGTCAGGTGGGCGCCGTTGTGCATGGACACGCCGACCACGTCGACGTCCTCCTGCGCCGTCACGGCGGCAATGGATTCGGGCGACTGGCGCAGGCCGGCGTAGACGACCTCACACCCTGCGTCGCGCAGAATACGTGCCACTACCCGGAGGCCGCGGTCGTGCCCGTCGAGACCGACCTTGGCCATCAGGACACGCAGCGGCCGGTCGACATCGGACGTGGTCACGCCGACCAGACCGGCGCCCGGGTGAAGGAACCCGGCGTCGTCACGGCATCATGCTAGGCGGGTCGCAGTGGGCGGCGCGCCGGCTCAGCCGGCGCGCTCCTCCCGCACGACGCGCAGCTCCGGCGGGGTGCTGACGCTGGCGTTGAGCATGGTGCTGAAGGCGGCGCCCGAGACCGGGCGCGCGAAGTAGTAACCCTGGGCGACGTCGCAACCGAGGCTCGTGAGCTCTTCGAGTTGGGGCCGGGTCTCCACGCCTTCGACCACCGTCGTGGAGCCGATGGCCTCCGAGAGCGCCACCACAGCCCCGACGATCGCCGACTGCACCGGGTCGTGCTCAATGCCCGAGACGAAGCTGCGGTCGATCTTCACGACGTCGATCGGGAACCGGGCCAGGGATCCGAGGGAGGATTGCCCCGTCCCGAAGTCGTCGATGGCCACCTGGACACCCAGGTCGTGCAGCCTCGTCAAGATGCCCGACGTCAGGTCGACGTCGTCCATGGCCAGGCCCTCCGTGATCTCCAGACAGAGCTGGTGCGGGTCGAGGCCGGTCGTCCGCAGGACGGCGGCCACCTCGTCGGCCAGGACCGTCTGCCGGAACTGGCGCGCCGACAGGTTGACCCCGACCTGGAGCGTGGCACCGAACTCCTGACGCCAGGTCTGGGCCTGCCGGCAGGCCTGCTCGAGCACCAGCCGGTCGATGGCGAGGATGGTGCCGTTGTCCTCGGCCAGCCTGATGAAGTGCGTGGGCAACAGGATGCCGTGTTCGGGGTGGTTCCAACGCACCAGTGCCTCGGCCCCGACGATCCTTTGGTCGACCAGAGAGACCAGCGGTTGGTAGTGGACCTCCAGCTCGCCGCGCTCGACGGCGTGGTGCAGCGCCGTGCCGAGATCGAGCCGGCTCAGGGCGCGCATGTCCATCCGGCCCATGTCGAAGAAGGTGAACGTGCCGCCGCGTCCGCGCTCCTTGGCCCGGTACATGGCGACGTCGGCATCATGGAGCAGCTCGTCGCGTGATGTCCCGGCCTCGCTCAAGGCGATCCCGATGCTCACGGTGGCCACCACCTCGCGGCCCGACCTGAGCGTGACCGGATCGCTGAGCGCTTCGAGGATGGCTGTGGCCACGGCGCTGGCCTCCTCCGGCGCGGCCAGGCCCTCCAACAGGACGACGAACTCGTCGCCGCCGAAGCGCGAGAGCGTGTCGCCGGGGCGCACGGCCCGCCGTAGGCGATCCCCGATGACCCGCAGCAGCTCGTCGCCCACCTGGTGACCGAGGTGATCGTTGACCACCTTGAAGCGGTCGATGTCGCAGAAGAGCACCGCCACCCGGCTCCCGGTCCGGTCCGCCTGCAACAGGGCGTGATCGAGATGGTCGAGCAGGAGCCGGCGGTTGGCCAGCCCGGTCAGCGCGTCCTGGAACGCGTGGCGCGCCAACTGCTCTTCGAAGGCCTTGCGCTCGGAGGTGTCGCGGAACACGATGACGGCACCCGCCGGCCTCGGGCCACCCACAACCGGTGAGGCGGTCATGGTGACAGGGAAGTGCGACCCGTCCAGACGCTCGAAAGGCGTGTCGTCGCTGGTGACGTTGTGCCCCAGTGCCAGGGCCCGCATGGCGGGCTCGCGCAGGAAGTCCGGTGCCTTCCCCGTCGGGACCACGGGTCCCTCGTCGTCGGTTTCGAGGCGGTACCAGCCGAGCATGCTGGCTCCGGCCGGGTTCATGAAGGTGACCTGGCCCTCTTCGCTGACGGCGCAGACGCCCTCGCCGAGGCTGCCGGTGATCACCGACAACTTCTCCCGTTGCTGCTGGACCTCGGCGTAGAGCTCGGCGTTGGCCAGTGCGACGGCACCGACCGAGGCCACCGCCGCCAGCAGGGCACGGTCGGCATCGGCGGACGACCCCGCCCGGGTCGGCCCTGCCACTCCGAGCCAGAGCGTGCGGTCGGCCACCCGCATGGGCTCGGCGAGGACGTGACGACCGGGACGCTCGTCGGTCAAGGTGACATCGGCGGTGGGGAACAACGCCCGGGCTGATGCCAGCACCACGTCCCTGGTCTCGTCGACGCCCATGGCGCCGCGGTTCACCACGGCGGCCCGGCAGATCTCGTCCGCACCAACCTGCACACCACCTGCCGAGATGCGGTCGCCAAGCCGCCCGTCGCCATATGTTCCTCCTACCGGAGCTCTCGCCAGGGAACGTAACACTGCCCAAATGTGACTTCAATGACTTATTACCTGGTTGGCCCATCGGGACGATGTTTCGGCGCGCCTTGGAACAACCCTTCGAGTGCCTGAACAGGTATTGCTTCCCGAAGGTGACGAGCGGACGTCTATTGTGACCTTTCGCGGAACCAGCGCTCCCGCGGCTCTTCAGCCCTGGTGGTCGGCCCGCCCCGGGTCACTCTGGCTGCGGTAGGCGTGCAAACGGTGCCAGAAGACGACGACGACGGCAATCACCGCCAGCGCCCCGATGATGTAGCCGGCCCAGCTGAACGCCTTGAGCACATGGTTGTAGCTGCTCCCGAGGCTGTAACCGAGCGAGCAGAGGGCGGTGCACCACACCGCGCAACCGATCACGGTGAAGATCGTGAACTTGGCCACCGCCATCTCACCCAGCCCGGCGGCGAACGAGACGAAGGACCGCAGCAGCGGAATGAACCGGCCGAACAGCACCACCGGCTCGCCCCGCCGGGCGAACCAGGCCTCGGCCCGATCGAGGTCCTTGTGCGTCAAGAGCACGTACTTGCCGACTTTGTCGACGAGCGTCCGGCCGCCGAAGCGACCGATGCCGTAGCCGGCGGCCGACCCCAGCACCTCACCGAGGATGGCCACGATGATCACGATGGCGAGACTGAGCGGCTTCCCCTCGCCGGGCACCCGGCCACTGGCCAGCACACCCCCGTAAATCAGTGCGAGCTCGGCCCCGACGGGGAGGCCCATGGCTGAGATGAAGCTCAAGGCGAAGATGGCGCCGTAGCCGGCCGACTTGAGGAATTCCTCCACCCCTACCCCGCTTCCGCCGTCGGCACGGCGGTCATCTTGGGCGCGTGCCCCTCAGATCGCAACTCGCCCGGCAGGGGTGGCGGGACTCCGACGAGGGGGGGATGGCGCACGGGAAGCCCCAGAATACGGATCGGCCCTCTGCTCCGATTCCACCGGAGGGTGGAATCGGAGGAGCCGAATCAGCCTTCCGGTTGACTCCCCCGTCGTCGGCTCGGCCTCCCGTCCGGAGCGTGCCCGCCGGGAGGTGATGCCCTAGGGTGACCCCGTTCGGCCGACCACGAGGGAACCGTGCTCTTCATCGAATACGACGTCACGCCTGAGGGTGAGATCGAGCTCGTCGCCCTGATCAACGCCACGGAAGAGGATGGAGCCGACCCCGACGGCACCGACTGGATGGCCTGGCGCACCCGGTCGTTCGACGACAACGGCATGGGGTGTGTCGGTGTGCCCGCCTCCCAGCTGGCCCTGATGGAGGAGAGCGACGACGCCGACGAAATCCGTGCCATCGTCGAGCGGATCATCCTGGCCGACCGCGCCACGAAGGAACCCCCGCAGTCGTGAGCACCACCCGGTCACAGCTCTACCGCTTGGCGCGAGACCTCGGGAATGTCGAGGCAGTCGAGCACGGCTACACGCGCGGGGGGTTGTCCGGCGCGGCCGGCGGCGCGGCCCAGCGCGAGGCGCGCCGGGTCATTTACCGCGAGGGCAACCGCCAGATCAACCACTTCGTCCGGGCCCTCGGCCTCGGGCCCCGTCGGCGCTGAGGACACCTCGGGCCTTCTCCGCCAGACCTTCGTGACCGGTGCGGGCCCGGTCAGCGGGCTTCAGGCCCGGGTCGGATCGGACAGAAAGACCGTGAGCTTCGTCCGGTTCTTCCGCATGCGGCGCGCACCCAGGCGTTGACCGCCGACCGCACAACCGACGGCGATCACACAGGCCAGGGCGACGCCCAGACCAAAATCGTGATCCGGCAGCTTCTGCGACAGTCCATGCGGTGCGGTAAAGCCCCAGAGCAGCAGCGAGGGCGTCAACATGAGCGTGGCCAGGATCGGCACGAGCACGTAGGGCGTCACGGCCAGGGCTCCCCAACGGATGAGCATGCGCCGCCAGGGCCGGCGGTGCTCCCAGCGGAAACGCAACGGCATCGGATGGTAGGGGAAGACGATGCCGACCCAGGCCGAGACGGCGAGCACGCCGAACGGAACGACCCCGATCGCCACAATGGTGTACGCAGTGGCCAAGAGCGAATGGTTGACCAACCCGGCCACGACGGCGACGACCGCGCACAGTGGCGAGACCAACAGCCAGAGAACGATGTTCTTGGCGTACAGCAGCCGACGCACCATGACCGGGTCGTCCAGGGCCGCCACGACACGTGCCGCGTCGGGCCCCAGAACATTGGTGGCGGGGACGTCCGAGTACATCCACCCGGCCAACACCAGCGCGAAGGCCAGTGTGCCGTGCAGCGTGAACACCTTCGCCCGCAGCGCGGTCGGGAGAAAGAACCACGCCGAGCTCATCAGGGCGCCGTTCACCGCAACGGTGATGGGTGTCTCGTAGGGGGTACGGAACGTCAGTGCCAGCTGTTGGCGGACCGCTTCCCTCGTCGTGCTCGGCAGAGCGGGACCACTACCCGGAAGCATGGAGCGACAACGCCTTCATGGCAGCGGGGAGTCGGCGGGCTCGGCACACGAAGGCGACCGGATGGGTTCAGCGTGATTTGCGGGGAAGGAGCGCCCCGATGAACCAGAACAGAGGCAAGAAGATGCCGATGATGAACATCACCCAGTGGCCCTTCCGGATGGAGATGATTCCGAGGGTCAGGAGGAGTACGAAATAGATGATCGACCACACGGCGATGTAGCCGCCGCTCACTGATGCAAGGGAAACGTTCATGTGAAGTACCGGCCTGGTCGGATGGTCTGGACACTATCCCAGTTCATCGGCGGAGTGGCGTCTGAAGGCCGGCAACGGCCCGGTCTACTATGAGCCGGTGCGACGGCAGGCGCGACAGTTCCTGCGCACACATCACGAGCACCGGGAGCACTGATGGAAGACGCCAAAGCCGAAGAGCTACTCAGCGCCGAACGAGCGCGCGTGGAGCGCTTGCTCAAGGACCTCGCCGAGGCCGGCACGGCGGACCGCGACGCGGCGAACCAGTCGGGCGACATGTACGACTCAGCCGAGCCCCTGACAACGGAAGGCACCGACGAATCGATCAGGACCGAGCTCGAAGAGCGGCTGGCCGCCATCGGTCGGGCGGAGCAACGTCTGGCTGCGGGCACGTACGGCGTCTCCGTGCGCAGCGGGCAACCGATTCCCGACGATCGCCTCGAGGCCGACCCTGCCGCGGAGCTCACGGTCGAGGAGGCCGTCTGAGGGAGGGCGTCTGAGAGAGAGGCCGTTCAGCCCTCTTTCGTCGGCTCTCCGTGCTCCGCGTTGGGGAGGCCCCGCCTCCAATACGCCTTGCCGGAGATCTGCTCAGGTCGTAGCCCACGTTCGGCCAGCAGGCGAGTGGCGCCACGGACGACACCGGCCTCGGCGGCGACGTAGGCGTGCCCGGTACCGCGGGGGAGATCCACACCCGCAACGGTCTCCAGCATGGGGCCGGGATCACCCGGCACGGTCAGGCCGTCTCGCCGGAGCCAGCGCACGTCGACATGGTTCGTCTGCGGCGCGTCGAGCCCCAGCTGGTCGTCGGCGGTGTCGATCTCGAGGATGGCACTCGCCACGGAACCGGGAGGCAGAGCCTCGAGCATTGCCAGTGCCCCGGGTAGGCCGGTCTCGTCGGCCAGGAAGAGATGCCAGTCCGCTTCCGGACGCAGGGTGACCTTGCCCCGGGGGCCGATGGCGTCAATGCGGTCGCCCGGGTGGGCCGCGGCGATCCAGTCCGTTCCAGGACCGGTGCCGTGCAGCGAGACGTCGATCGTCACCGTCCCTTGGACGGCGTCGAACCTGCGGATCGTATAGCGACGGTTCACCACCCTGTCGTCTCGCAGCGGGACTCGCAGCATCAGGTCCTGACCCGGCGCGTAGCGCAGCCCGTCGATCCCGGGGGCCGTCAGCACCAGGCGCCGGAAGGACGGTGACAACGAGACAGCGTCGGTGACCCGGAGCTGCCACAGCGCAGCATCCGCCAGTGGTCCGCCGGGCTGACCGACCATCTCCAACATTCGATCAGGAGCCATGGCGGGGAGGTCTACCAGGAATCGCCCCGAGTCCATCACCCCAGCTGAGGCTGACCGACCACGACCCGCGCCCGTGCGAGGTTCTGCAGGCGACCGAACGGACTGGTCGTGCTCCCCTCCCGCTGCGCCACCACACGCACCGCCGGGAAGAAGGTCCCGGGCCCGGCATAGGCGTGCCGGCGTTCCACGCTGACTCCCGGTGCCGGGTCGATGCGCTCGGCTTCGGCGAAGCGGCCTGATCCGTCGAGATCCCACTCGACGGACACGATGACGCCCGTCTGCCGAGGGACCTCGGCCGTGGCACGGAGTGTCACCGTGCCTCCGACCGGGGCCGTGGTTCGGACGTCACCGTCGACCGTGAGGGAGACCACGGGCTGAATGCCCAGGCGCTGTGTCGCCTCGACCGGTACGACGACCTGCCCGTCGACGACCTCGTAGCTCGTGCTGGCCGGTGGCGCGACACCGTCCTCCACCCATCGGCTCAGATCCCGGAGGGCCTGGTGGAGCATGCCCAGGTAGCTGACCGTGTGGCGCGGACTCTCCTGCACCTCGTCGTCACCATGCAGCGCGTTGTCGGTGAACCACAGCCGGAAGTGCTCGTCCATGGCGGCGCCCAGGTGTTCGCGTACCCTCGAGCGGTACCAGTCGGCTTGCCACGGCAGCGCTTCCCGGTCGAGGAGGGACTCGACCACGATCATCTTCCCCTCGAAGCGACCCGTCTGCACGGTCCCGGCAGCAGCGGCGGCGAACAGGGGGCCGAGCAGGAGAGGCCGTTGCGGGTACACGGGTGAGCCGTCCGGCCTCCGGAACTGGTCCCAGACCGCGAAGTCACCGTCCTCGGGTACCTGGTGTCGGTGGTAGGTCTCGGCGGCCAGGTAGCCGCTGTTGTCGAGACGGACCGTATCGCCGGGCCGCAACTGTCCGATGGATGCAGCGCCACCCGGCCCGAAGACGGCGATGTCGTCGATCACGGAGAGCACGCCGATCCTCGCCCCCGTGGCGGCACCCGAGAGCACGTACAGGTCGGCGCCGCGCACGTCGACGCCGGGAGTGTCCGAAAGTCGAATGGCGACCGGCGGCAGCGTCGTGTCCTCCGGCCCGCGCCAGGCGGTGTCCACCCCGCCACGGGCCTGACCGGGATGCCTCTCCGGCCTTCGCCCCTCGGCGGCCAGCGCATCCTCGCCCAACGTCTCGACGATGCCGAAATCCTTCTGGACCCGGTCACGCACCAGCGAGGGAGGCGCCTCGTACCCCAGGTAGCCCGGCTCGGTCCAGAACTCCTCGAAGTAGGAGGGGTCAGCGGCAACCAGGCCCCGATAGAGGATCGGGAAGGCGTGCATCCCCATGGTGCGGTGGCCGAACCAGGCCCGCGGGGGGAAGCCCATGCGGGTCACCTCGGTCAGTGCGGCCCGCTGCTCCGTCGTGAGCCCCTGGAACATGTCGCCGCTCCCGCCCGGTTCGACGGCATCGACGATCCGGTCGAACTGGTCGCGCAGAATCCTCTGCGCATGCATGCGTACGGTGAACATGTTCGGGATGGCCATCGGCGACCCGATGACGTAGGGCACAAAGCCGTCCCAGATGCCCGACGTGTTCTCCGCGCTGCCGATCGTGCGATAGCCGCCGCCGCTCCCGCCGTAGGCATAGCCGTACGGTCGGTGTTCGCCGTACATGGAGGCGGCGACGACACGGGAATACTGGGCCGCCGCCGCATTGGCACGGTACGCCGCGATGGTGGGATCGACGGCCGACCCCGGCTGCCCGGAGGCGCCGCCACCGTTGGTCTCCAGGAAGTACCCACCACTCGCGATGGAGAACCCGATCCTGTCCTGCTCGCCTGTGGCGTCTTGGGCGAGGAGCTCACTGTCGGGCACCGGCGTGATGTGTTGGAAGAAGCGCCCTTCATAGAGCTCCGCCGGAGGCAAGTACACCGAGAAGCGGGTCTCGGTGCCGGCGAAGCCACCGTGCACGTACCGGTGACGCACCGGGCGGTCTCTCCACTCGTCGACATCGACAGACGGCTCACGGAACAGGTCGTCGCTGCTGTCGGCCCGGAGCATTGCGGTGTTATCGCTTCTTCGGGAAGATCGATGGACCATCGAGAATCTGGAACGCCTCATTGAGAAGTCCGAGGGGATCGCGCAGTGATGGATCGTCCGCCCACATCGTCATCACCTCGTCGATGGCCAGGAGAGCTGCTCCGGCCGCCAGATGCCGCGCCACCGCGCTCGAACGCTCGTCGAACCACGGACGGAGTTCCTCGGCGAGGCGATCACGGTTGCGGCGCTGCTCCTCGAGCCAGCGCCCCCGGAGTGCCGGGATGTCCCGCAGCATGCACTGAAAGGCTCTGGCCCCGTCAGGGTCGTCGATGGCCGGCCCGAGGACAGCCGAGAAGGTGGCCTTCAGAACGGACACGAGGCTCTCGCTGGCGTCGTGACCGGCAAGATGCCCGAGGACATCGTCCATGGACGAGCTGGCGATCGCCGTGATCACGTCTTCCTTGCACGGGAAATAGCGGAAGAACGTCCGGGGCGAGACGTCCGCTGCGTTGGCGATGTCCTGCACGGTGCTGGCCGCGTAGCCGCGCTCGAGGAAGAGCTGCCCCGCCGCCTCAGCGATTTCTCGCCGGGTGCGCTGCTTGTTCCGCTCCGTCAGGCCTGAGCCCATATTCCCCCGTCCGGACGCACTCGACCCTATCAAAATTGCGCCGATTTGGCATATTCTGCCACTATGGCGTCTTACGTCAGACAGCGAACGGAGCCCCGGGCCACCGATGCAGACCGCCACGGGCGCAGGGTTCAGGGACAATCCGTGGTTGACGCTCGTCAGTGTGACCCTGGGCGTGGTCATGGTCGGGATCGATGGGTCGGTCGTCGCCGTCGCCAACCCCTACATCGGGAGGGATCTCCACGCCTCGCTCTCGGACCTGCAATGGGTGACGAACGCCTATCTGCTCGTGATCGCCGCCTTTCTGATCCTCGGCGGGAAGCTGGGCGATCACTTCGGGCGCCGCCGGGTCTTCCTCACCGGCGTGGTCGGCTTCTCGTTGACGTCCGTCGCCATCGGGCTGGTGGGAACGATCGACGGCGTCATCGTCCTGCGGGGACTCCAAGGCGCCTTCGGGGCCCTGCTGCTTCCGAACACCCTGGCTCTCCTGAAGGCGGCCTTTCCGCCCGAGGAGCTCAACCGCGCCGTCGGCATCTGGGTCAGTGCCTCTGCCGCCGCCACGGCCGCCGGACCGATCATCGGTGGATTCTTCGTGGAGAACATCTCGTGGCAGAGCGTCTTCTTCATCAACCTCCCCATCGGGGCCGTTGCGCTCGTGGTCGGGGCCCTCGTCTTGAACGAGACGAAGGAATCAGTGCGCGAGCGCTTCGACATTCCGGGCGTCCTCACCCTCGCCTCGGGACTCTTGGCCATCGTCTACGGCTTGGTCAACGCCCAGAACTGGGGCTGGGGAGCAAGCAGCACGCTCGGACTCGTGGCGGCGGGCCTGGCCCTTCTCGCTGCCTTCGTCGTCATTGAGCACCGGGTGCGCCATCCCTTGATGCCGCTTTCCATCTTTCGGGTGCGCGCGGTGTCGGTCAGCACCGTCATCGTCCTGTTGGACTTCTTCGCGCTCTTCGGAGTGCTGTTCTTCATTTCGCTCTACCTGCAGAGCGTGCACGGATTCAGCCCGGTCGGCGCCGGTCTCAGACTGCTTCCCCTCACGATCACCTTTGCCTTCGCGGGACCGCTCGGAGCGCGCCTGGTCAACCGTTTCGGGCCCTGGCTGCCCATTACATTCGGCCTGCTCGCCTCGTCGATCGCCATCTTTTCGTTCGTCACGCTCCAGGTGGACTCCCCGTACAGCCATCTCTGGCCTCCGTTCGTTCTCCTCGGGCTGGGGATCGGGTTGGTCGTGACATCCGCCACGGACGCCATCGTCGGGGATGTATCAGAGGACGAGGCGGGGGTGGCCGGCGGAATCCAGACGACCTCGATTCAACTCGGTGGCGTCCTCGGGACCGCGGTGTGCGGTTCGATCCTGGCCGCCTCGGTTGCTGCCGCCCTGGAGCCGGCACTCACAGTCCGCGGCGTGCCCCACGCGTTGGCGGAGCGGTTGAGCCGTGAGGGCGCCGTCGTCTCCCAGGGCTTGGCACCCATCCCACACGGTACGACCACAAAGCTTGCCGACGCCATCACCGCCGGGAGCCATGCGGCATTCATGACAGGCCTCCATGCCACCATGCTCGTGGCAGGCTTCGTAGCCTTGGCCGGCGCAGCCATGGGACCACTCCTGCGGCCGACGAGCCCGCGGGGCGAAGAGCCGCAAGGTCGAGGACCTGATGCGGACGATCGGAACGCCGCCGCACTGACCCTCACCAAGCCGTAGGTCTTGCGGTCAGGCGCTGGTCCCGCCGGCCGGAACGGGCGCCGACGACGCCTCCTCCGCCGGCGCCGGGGGCGTGATCCAGACGGCGGCGACGTACGACACCACGACCGCCACGATCAAGACGGGCATCAGGGCGATGGCGTCGGACAGGAAGAGCAGGCTCGGCAGCAGCACGGCGGTCATCGGCATGCGCAAGGCCCCCGCCACCATGGCCCCGACGCCCATGGACGCTCCGGCGACCATGGACAGCCCGCCGACGTGCGACAGGGCGATGCCGCCTGCCGCGCCGATGAACATGCTCGGGAAAATCGGACCGCCCCGGAACCCGCTCAAGGAGATGGCATAGGCCAGTCCCTTGCACACCATCAGCAGGAGGAGGGCGCCGACGGTCCATCCGGCCGCACCCTGGACGAGCGTGGTCAAGGCCGACTGACCGGAGAACAGCACTTCCGAGGAGCCATGGGTCGTCCCGGCCGCAAAGGCGACGGCCAGCCCACCGACCGCCAAGCCGGCCACGGGGGTGAGCAGGATTCGCCTCTGCTGTACGAGTGGACGCAGCAGGGACGCGAGCCTGAAGATGCCGGTGGCGGCCAGCGCCGACCCGAGGCCGATCACAATCGCCCAGAGGAACTCGACCCCGGTTGGCGACCCGACGTGGGGCAGGGAGCCCACGTTCAGCGAGAAGGAGCCGAATCCGGTCAGGTTGTCGAGCCCCACAAAGATCAAAGCGCCCACACCGGCCGCCAGCAGCCCTGGAATCAGGACCAGTTCCATCATCGGACCGCCCAACCCCGCCATCTCCATCAAGAGGAATGCCCCGACGATGGGAGAGCCCAACAGCGTCGCGATGGCGGCGAAGCTTCCGGCGACTCCGATCACCACCGCAGCCATCGGCGGTGCGTCCCGCTTGAACAGGTGCACCGCCAGAACCCCGAGGCCGCTCCCGATCGCGATCAGGGGGGCTTCCGGGCCCAACACGGCGCCGAGGCTCAGCGTGGCGAATGCCGCGGCCACAATGCCGAAGAGTTCCACGGGCGGCACCGGCCCCCCGGCCTTGAAACCCTCCGAAGGCTCGTGGCCCCCGGTTCCGGGGAAGTAGCGAATGGCCAGTGCGACCAGAAGCCCGCACAGCGTCAGCCATGGCAGCGGCCACCACAGCGGCTCTCCGTGGAATCCGAGGCTGTGCGGAAGGTCGGTGAAGATCTCCTTCTGCACCCGGGCGATGGCGTCCAGGAAAAAGTAGGCGACGGCGGCCACCGGTACACCGATGATGGCCCCCAACAAAAGGAGCGCGACGTAGCTCCGCGACCTGATGATGGAGAGCGGGTCCGGAGGCGACGCCGGTGCCTGGTCCGGCGCAGCGGCGGCGTTGGTCATCGCCCCCTCCTCGGGTGCGGCATCGTTGCCGTGATGACGAATTCCGACGAGCCCGGGCGCGCCCGACCGGACGCGTGCATCTGTTGACGCAGCGCAGCGCAAGACGCGACGACGCGCCGAGCAGGAGACATGACGCAGAGACTATTGACCACATCCGCGAGCTTGGCGGATACCGGCGGTCTCTGGCGTGCCGAGGTACTGGGCGATTGACGCCTGAGTAACGTGTGCCCGCAAGAGATCGAACTCGACCGCAGACGGACAAGGGATGGTGCATGGCTGAGGGACTCTCCTCCAGCGAGGTGGCCGGGGAGATTTCTCGGCACAAGACCCATTCGGCCGAGCACTCGCCAGAAGGCGAAGGGTCCGATGCAGGCGACGAAGGCCGTGAGCACGACCGGACCCTGTCCATCATTGAGGCGGTGATGCTGGCCATCGTGGCTCTGCTCGCTGCGTACACGGGATTCGCCTCGGCCAAATGGAATACCGAATCATCGGTCCACCTGGCCCAGGCGTCGGCGGCGCGGACTGAAGCCAACCGAGCGGCCCTGAATGCGCAGAACCTGAAGAACTTCGACTCGACCACGTTCAACACCTGGTTCACGGCCTACGTCTCGGGTGACACCGCAGCGGAGGCGGTCGCCGTCCGGCGTTTTCGGCCTGCCTTCAGGGTGGCATTCGACGCCTGGCTCGCCACCGATCCGTTCACCAACGCCAAGGCACCACCCGGCCCCACCTATATGGCCGAGTACAAGCAGCCGGAGCTCGCGGTCGCCTCTGCCCTCGACGGGAAAGCGACGGACGAGTACACACTCGGTGTGCAAGCTGGGTCGAATGCCGACAACTACATCCGAGACACGATCTACCTCGCCACAATCCTCTTCCTCATCGGGATCAGCGGCCATTTCCGCTTTCTCCGCATTCGTCTGGCCCTGGTGGCACTGAGCGCCATCATGATGATCGTCGCCATCGTCGAGATCGCAACATCACCGCCCATCCCGTAAGGACCGCCATGCCCATGATCCGACTCATCGCCGCCATCGACTCCCAGCGAGGTATCGCCACCGATTCCGGGATTCCATGGAAGCTGCCCGGCGATTCCGCCTACTTCCGTGAGAAGACCTCACGTGGCCTCATTGTGATGGGACGAGCCACCTACGACGAGTTCGCAAGCCCGCTCCACGACCGGGAGAACTTCGTCTTCAGCACCACAACGGCGCCCCTGCGTGACGGCTTTCAGGTCATCGCCGCCCTCGACCAGCTGTGGGACGCCCACCCGGACGAAGACATCTGGGTCATCGGGGGGGCCTCCGTCTACGCCGGCACGATCACGCAGGCGGACGAATTGCTGTTGACCCAGGTCATGGGCGACTTCGGTTGCACGAAGTTCTTTCCTCCGTACGAGGAGGCGTTTGCCCTCGACAGCCGCAGTCAGGATCACCAGGAGGGCGGTACGAGCTATCGATTCGAGACCTGGCGTTCCCACGCTCAGCGCGGATGACCCGCCGCAGCATCACCGGCTGACAGTCATTCTCTCGACGATGACCGTGGCGCAATACGCTCCCTGACGTGTCCTTCATCTCTTACGGTCGGCAGTTGACCTCACTGGCCGAACAGGATCCCGGCCGACTGGCGATTACGTGCGGCGAAGAAAGCATTACCCGCGGCGAACTCGAGTCACGGGCGAATCGACTTGCCCGCGACCTTGCCATCGGAGGCACCGGGCAAGGCGACATGGTCACGGTCGCTCTTCCCAATTCGGTCGACTGGTTCGTGGCCTTCGCAGCCTGTTGGAAGATCGGCGCCACGCCTCAGCCGGTGTCGGCCAATCTCCCGGCGCGTGAACTGCAGGCGATCCTGGAACTGGCGAACCCGTCCGTTCTGATCGGCGGACCCGCTGAGCTGGCAGGGGGACGTCGGACCCTGCCCATGGGCTATACGCCCGATCCAGGCCTCCCGGACGACGCGCTCCCCGATGCCATTTCGCCCGCATGGAAGGCCCCGACCTCGGGTGGGTCGACGGGACGACCGAAATTGATCGTGTCGGGCGATCCGGCGCTGTGTGATCCGGACGCGCCCCCACTCTTCGGCAAGGCCGCCGGCTGCATGGTTGTTCCCGCCCCGCTGTACCACAACGGTCCCATCGTGTGGTCGTGTTCGGCCTGGCTCGCCGGGAGTCATGTCGCCGTTCTCCCCCGTTTCGACGCCGTGGCCACGCTGGAGGCGATCGACCGGTACAGAGCCGACACCGTGTACCTGGTGCCCACCATGATGAAGCGGATCTGGCGACTGCCCGAAGAGGTCCGGGATGCATACGACCTGTCGTCTCTGGACGCCGTCTGGCACTTGGCCGAACCCTGTCCGCAATGGCTCAAGCAGGTCTGGATCGACTGGCTGGGGGCGGACCACATCTTCGAGCTCTACGGCGGGACCGAGGCGCAGGCCGCCACCATCATCACCGGGACCGAATGGCTGGCCCACCGAGGCTCGGTCGGACGCCCGACGCCGGGCACCGTGATGATCTGCGACGAGGCTGGGAACGAGCTGACGCATGGCCAAGAAGGTGAGGTGTGGCTCCGCACCGCGCGCGACCGGCCGACCTACCGCTACATCGGCGCCTCGGCGCGCCGGCGTGAAGGCGGATGGGAGTCCCTCGGGGACATGGGGTGGCTCGACGAAGACAACTATCTGTATCTGGGTGACCGGCTCGAGGACATGATCCTCACGGGGGGCGCAAACGTCTACCCCGCCGAGGTCGAGGCGGCGCTGCAGGAACACCCCCAGATCAAATCGGTGGCGGTCATCGGCCTCCCTGACGAAGACCGGGGAAACGTTGTGCACGCCATAGTGGAAGCAGACCCGGCCACCGTGCCGCCCGAGGATCTCCTGGCCTTTGTGGCCGACAGAGTGGCTCGCTACAAGGTCCCCCGTTCGGTCGAATACACGGATCAGCCTCTGCGGAACGATGCCGGCAAGCTCCGCCGGAGTGGCTTGCGGGCAGAGCGACTCGCCTCAGAGAACCAGAAGGACTGAGCCGCTCAAGGGGCGGCAAAGGCGGCAACGAAACCCACGACGGCGAGCAGCAGCGTTCCGCCCGTCATCAGACGGAAGACCTTTGCGTCGTGGGGCGCGCCTGCGCCACGGGCACCGGGCGAGAGCGTGAGCACCGCCAGCAGGATGGCCCAGACGACCACGGCACCCGCGATGAGGCCGAGAGCCACCTCCTGATCCGTACCGTGCAGCGGCCACACGCGACGCAGCAGCACTGCCACGCAGACGACGACAGCAAGACCAGAGCGGTTCCAGGCGAGAACCGTGCGCTCCCCCGCCAGGCCGACATCGGGCAGATCCGACGTGGCTCCCACAGGGCTCATCGGCTCCCCGCCGCGGTGAGCGCGACGGCGATGGCACCGACGACAACGATGCCGATCGTGAGGACGACGGGCATCCGCGACCGGGGCAGGGGGTCTCCCCTTCGCATGGCACGCTCGTTGGCCCGCCACTGGCGCAAGCTCTCCGCCGCCACAATCGCACCCAGAGCGATCAGGGGTAACCCCAACAGGCGGCGCCCCCACTCAAGCTGGAGTTTGGGCAAGAGTTGCGTGGCAGCGACCCCGGTGGCGATCAGGGCGAGCGCCGTACGATTCCAGGCGAGAAATGTCCGCTCGTTGGCGTAGGTGAACCGAACGTCAGGCTCCTCCTCCCGACTCGCCGCAGCCGTCTGGGGAGCCGGATGTTCTGGAAGTTGGCCGCCGTTGCCGGAGCCCTGCTCAATCTGGGATATCGGTTCCTGATCAGCCACTGGTCTTCACACCCGAGATTGCGCCTCGGCTCACGAACAGATGGCCTCCCGACAGTGTGCGAACCACGTCGGACTCTTCCCCGGATACGTCTCTCATTGACCCGGGCCCAACAGTATCGGGCCTGACCCCACCCCTTCGGGATCACGCACGGGGCTGGCGACATGCATGCGCGGGCTCCACCCTCTGACGAGAGCGCACTGTGCACCGCCCTGATCTCCTCGCTCCGAGGAGCCCCGAGAGGGAGAACCCGGCACGATCCGCCGGGAACAGGCGCCACAGGCCCGTCGGCGCCCATGCTCCCCGCAGGGGTGACCCCTCCAATGGACCCTTGACATTCCTGTGAGCGCGGGGAAAAGTGATCCACGCACAAAGAGGTGCTGTAGGTCGCCCCCGCGGCCGAAGAGTCGAATCAACAGGGCCCGCCCTCCGTCGTCATTGCGGCTTTGCGTGGGTCGCCTCCTGCGTCATCCAATCAGGAATTGACCAACGAATGGAGCCTGAGATGAGTGGCACCGAGCCGGTCCGGGAGGGCGAGTTGCGACTTGAAGTCGTGGTCGTGCCCGTTGCAGATGTCGACCGCGCAAAGGACTTCTATGCATCCCTCGGGTGGAGGCTCGATGCCGATCTGGCAAAGGACGAGAACTACAGAGTCGTGCAGTTCACCCCGCCTGGTTCCGCCTGCTCGATCATTTTCGGCAAGGGGCTGACCGACGCGTCGCCCGGCACTTTCGAAGGCCTCCAACTCTCGGTCTACGACATCGACAAGGCACGAGCGGACCTCCTGGCCCGGGGAATCGAGGTCAGTGAGACCTTCCATGACGTGACCGGGGTCTTCCATCACGCCGGGATTCAAGGACGCGTCGACGGACCCGCCCCGGAACACGCTGACTACGGCTCTTTCGCCGCCTTCAGTGATCCCGACGGGAACGGTTGGCTTCTCCAGGAGATCAAGACCCGGCTGCCGGGCCGCTAAAAGAGATCCCCATGTCCACGACGTACGAGTCGCCCGACGATCTGGCCAGCGCCCTCCGGCGGGCGGCCGAGGCACACCACCACGAGGAACGGATCGGAAAGGCGGATGCGGACTGGCCGGACTGGTACGCGCTCTACATGGTACGCGAGCGTGCCGGCGAGGAGCTCCCGACATGAGCAGCGATTACGACGTCATTGTGCTCGGGGGAGGCTCACCGGGAGAACACTGCGCAGGCGCTCTGGCCGAAGGTGGCCTTCGGGTCGCCATTGTGGAACGGGAGCTCGTGGGGGGTGAGTGCTCGTATTGGGCATGCATCCCGTCGAAAACCCTCCTGCGACCCGGTGAAGCAGTGCATGGAGCGCGGGAGGCGGTCTCGACGGCAGAAGTGGACGTCGAGGCCGTCTTCGCTTGGCGGGATTTCATGGTGTCGAACTATTCCGACGCCGGACAGGAGCGGTGGCTGGCTGATCATCACATTGATCTGCTGCGCGGCAGCGGCCGGCTGGCGGGACCGGGTGTCGTCGAGGTCGACGGCGTGCGCCACACGGCCGACCACATCGTCCTCGCCAACGGCGCCGATCCTTTCGTTCCCCCCGTCCCCGGTCTACGCGACCTTGAGGGCATCTGGGGCAGCCGCGAGGCAACCTCCATGAAGTCCGTCCCGCGCCGTCTGGTCATTCTGGGTGGCGGGCCCGTCGGGGTGGAGATGGGTCAAGTCGTACGCCGACTCGGAGGCGAGGTCGTCATCACCGACATGGCGGACCACCTGTTGGGCCGGGAGCCGGCTCCGCTCGGCCAGGCGCTGGGCGAAATCCTGCAGCAGGAAGGCATTGAGTTGGTTCTTTCGGCGAACGCGATCGCCGCGCGTCGCGACGGCGAGGACTACGTGCTCGAACTCGATGGTGGCCGCGCATTGAAGGGCGATCGGATCCTGGTCGCCACGGGGCGGCGGCCGCGGGTCGCCGGACTGGGACTCGACACGGTCGGCGTCGAAGAGGATGCCCGCGGCGTTCCGGTCGATGCCCACCTGCGCGTGGCAGAGGGTCTCTGGGCGATCGGAGACGTCAACGGGCTGTGGCCACTGACGCACGTCGGCAAATATCAGGGTGAGGTCGTGGCGGCGAACATCCTCGGGACGCCGAGAAAGGCGAACTACGAGGCTGTCCCACGTGTGGTGTACACGGATCCCCAGGCTGCGTCCGTGGGCGCTGCCGCGGACCGGTTCAGCGCCACCGTCCCCATCACGGAGATTGCGAAGACAGCCACCTACACACGCGCCTATGCCGACGACAAGGGATTCCTGACGCTCGTGAGTAACGGCCAACAACTCACCGGGGCGTACGCGCTCGGACCCGAGGCGGGCGAGTGGCTCCAGCAGGCCACGCTGGCGATCCGGGCCCACGTCCCTCTTGACGTCCTGGCCGACACCATTCAGCCCTTTCCGACCTTCTCCGAGATCTTCGTCGGTGCGCTCAGCGCTCTCCAGCGCGAGGTCGCGGCCGGGTAGACATCGGGCTCACGGCGTCATGGAGGCCCTGGTCGACTCTCCGGTCGTCGCCCTTCATGACCGGCAGATCCTCAACCCGGTGACCGGTGCGATATGGCCGACGAGGTGCACCATCGACCACTCCACAGTCCGCAGATGCTCGATGAACGATCCAATGAAGTTTCGACTTGTCCACTACATTGAGGGTGTCCAGATACATTGAGTGTGTCCAGAACGACGAAAGGATCCCGATGTCGTCAACCTCAGGGCCGAGGCACCTCAGTGGCCATCATCGAGACACCTTGCTCCAGATCTTTCAGGAACCGACCGGTCACAACGTCGAGTGGCACGACGTGATGTCCTTGCTGGGCGAAATCGGATCCATCGAACAGCAGCACGACGACATGTTCGTATTTCGGATTGGCACAGAGACCGAGGTCCTCAGGCGTCCGAATGAAAAAGACATCGACGGCCAACAGCTCGTCGACCTACGGCGAATGCTGGCGCACGCCGGCTACGACGCTGTCGCCTCCGAGCTCGAAGCGGAGGGAAAAGAGGCCTGACTTGGGCTTCGACCCGGAGCGGATGTGTGGAAACCACCTCATGAAGCACGTGCCCAGGTTGGCCCAGTGCTCCTTGGCAATGCTGTCTTCTTGAGATTCCGGGGGACCGTCACCACGGGGTCAGCACCGGTGAGCCTCTGTCGGACGGACTCCGACCGCGAAGAATCGCATCCGTAGGAGGATCACGTATGCCTGAAACCATGGCTCTTGTGGCTGACCTCATCGTCGAGTGTCTCGAGAACGAAGGCGTCACGCACGTCTTCGGGATCCCCGGTGAGGAGAACATCCACCTGGTCGACGCTCTGTCCCGTTCATCGATCCGCTATGTGCTCGTTCGTCACGAGCAAGGGGCTTCTTTCATGGCGGAGACATACGGTCGGCTCAGCGGCCGGGCCGGCGTCTGTTCCGCCACCCTCGGCCCCGGAGCGATCAACCTCCTCACGGGCGTGGCCGACGCCACGACCAACTCGACGCCCCTCGTCGCCCTCTCGGCTCAAGTCGGTATGAACCGCAGCTTCAAGGAATCGCATCAGGGGGTCGACCTGGTCTCCATGTTCGCCCCGGTGACCAAGTGGTCGGCCCTCGTCGCCACGCCAGAGGCAGCACCTGAAATGCTCAGAAAGGCTTTCAAACTCTCCCAGACCGAGCGGCCCGGAGCTGTCTATCTGGCGGTACCCGAAGACATCGAGAGTGCCCCGGCGCCCGCGCAGGCACAACCACTACCGGTGAATATCCCGCGTCCTGACGAGCCCTCTGCGAGCCAAGTAGATCGCGCCGCCGCCATCCTCAGGAATGCAGCGAATCCGATCGTCTTGGCGGGGCATGGAGCGGCCAGGACCGACGCGGGTCCTGCATTGATTCGTTTTGCCGAGGAACTGGGCGTCCCCGTTGCCACCACCTTTCACGGCAAAGGAGTCTTTCCCGACGACCATCCACAAGCACTTGGTGCAATCGGATTCATGCGACACGATTACGTCAACTTCGGTTTCGACCAGGCAGACGTGATTGTGACGGTCGGGTATGAACTCCAGGAGTTCGACCCGGTCCGGATCAATCCCCGGGGGGACAAACAGATCATCCATATCCACCGGTTTCCGGCCGAAGTCGACCGCCACTACAACGTCGCGGTTGGCCTGCAGGCGGACATCGGGCGGAGCCTCGATGCCCTGACAACCGCTCTCGACTGCCATTTCGAGAACCAGACCGCCAAGCTCCAGATCCGGGGGCTCTTGGCGCAAGAGCTGGAGCAAGGGAGCACCGACGAGCGATTTCCGATGGCGCCAGCTCGCATTGTGGCCGATACCCGCGCCGCCCTGGGCCGCGACGACATCGTCCTCGTCGACACCGGCGCCCTGAAGATGTGGATGGCGCGGCTCTACCCCACCTACGCGCCGAACACGTGCCTGATGTCAAACGGCCTCTCCACCATGGCGTGGAGCGTTCCCGGAGCCATCGGCGCCAAAATCGCCCGGCCCGGCGCCAAGGTGCTCGTCGCCACCGGCGACGGTGGCTTCCTGATGAACTCCCAAGAGA
>Ga0302279_10001804_pt1 | contig 29649 bp, 30 predicted proteins | sample III_Bog_N3_3_FD_194541 | JGI IMG/M metagenome (GOLD analysis project Ga0302279, IMG submission 194541) | Peat permafrost microbial communities from Stordalen Mire near Abisko, Sweden - III_Bog_N3_3 | ecosystem: Environmental > Terrestrial > Soil > Wetlands > Peat | place: Sweden: Abisko... | reverse complement strand
GGATGCGTTAACAAAATGGCCTGAAAAAACCGTTTTTTCGGCCCAGTGATCCCGGCAACGTTCGCTCTGGATTGACTGTTGTACGCTTTCTAGCGAGACGGCCAGTTTCGAAAACGGCGTTTTGAGTCATCTTAACCCCCCGGCGCTGACTGAAGGCGCCACCTCCAGGAGAGCCCAAGACATGAACAAGACATTAGCTGCCTTGGTCGCAGTCGCGACGATCGCAGGTTCGCTCGCCGCGACACCCGCAAGCGCACAGCGCGGCCTCGGCGCGGCTGTGGCTGGCGGGATTATCGGCGGCGCGATCGTCGGCGGTGCCATCGCCTCCAGCCGCCCGGCCTATGGCGGCCCGGTGTACGTGGAAGATGCGCCCCCCCCGCCCTGCCGCTTTGTTCGCCAGCGCGTCTGGGACGATTATAATCAGGTCTGGCGCTTCCGCCGCGTCGAGGTCTGCAACTGATCTGACCGGCGCCGCAACCGCGGCAGCCCGATTTCAAAACCCGGCCGATGCTTCGGCCGGGTTTTTCTTTTGGGCAGCGCCCTCACCGCGCCGCCCCGATCGAGCGCAGCACGGCCTCGCTCGGCCAGCAATCCACCTTGAGGCCGGCCTTCTTCTGGTAGGCGCCGAGCGCCGCACGCGTCTTCATCCCGGCCTTGCCGTCCACCTTGTCGGCATAGAGACCGATGCGCGTGAGGCCCCGCTGCATGGCCTCGACGTCGGCGGTGCGCAACTGGCTCGAGGCCGACCATGGCGTCGCGAACGGCTGCGGGCTCAGCACGCGGTCGGCGAGATGGCCGACGAACAGCACATACAGATCGGAAAAATTATATTCCTTGATCACGAAATAGTTTTTCGTGGTCAGGAATGCCGGCCCGTAGATCCCTTCGGGTTGCAGCAGCGAGGCCGGCTGCGCCAGCTCGGCCGCACTGAGTTTCTGTCCGCGCACCGGAACGAAACCGTCGCGCAACCATTCGCCGATCGGTTTCGTCACTTCCGGCACGCCCATGGTGCAATCGACGCCGGCCGGCGCGCGTACCTCGTAGGCCCAGCGCAGACCCGGCTGCCAGCCCTTGTTGACGAGTTGCTCCGCGGCGGAAGCCAGCGCGTCCGGAACCGAATGCCAGATGTCCTTCCGCCCGTCGCCGTCAAAGTCGATGGCGTGCTGATAAAATTCCGACGGCAGGAACTGCGTCAACCCGGTGGCGCCGGCCCACGATGATCGCAAATCCTTTCGCGTTACCTCGCCGTCGCCGATCATCTTCAGCGCCAGGATGAATTCGTTGCGGTATTGATCCTTGCGGCGGCCGACATAAGCCTGCGTCGCCAGCACGCGCAGGCCGTCGTAAGGCAGCGTGTAGCGGCCGTAGTCGGTTTCGCGGCCCCAGATCGCCAGCACGATCGTTGCAGGCACGCCAAAGCGCGCCTCGATCCCGGTGAGCGCGGCGTGGTACTGCTGCAACAGCCGCTGGCCTTCCTCGGCCAGCCGCGCGATGCTGGCTTCCTTCACATAGTCGGCCGGCACCTGCACGAACTCGGCCTGCGACGGCGCGCCGGTCGCCGGTCGCCCGGGCAATATCAGATCGGGCAATTTGTAATCCGGCTCGAGCCCGCGCGTCTGCGCTTCGAAGGTCGCGCGCGTGACGCCCTGCGCCTGTGCTTCCGGCCAAAGCGAAGCGATGAACCCGGTGAAACCGGCGTCGGGCGCGGCGGCAGCGGGAAGCGGCAGCAGCAATAAAGCCGCCATGAGTACAGGCACGCCGAACGCCTTCAAGAGCCCTAATAGGAGCCGGTATTGCATTGACGCCTCAATTTGTATATGTTGAGCATATACACAATGATCGACCTTGACCAGATCGCGGGTTTTGACTGGGACGCCGGTAACAGCCGCAAGAGCGCGGACAAACATGATGTCAGCCAGGCCGAAGCGGAAGGCATCTTCTTCAACGATCCACTAATCGTTGTCGAGGACGCAAGGCATAGCGAAGTGGAGAGGCGATTTAATGCCCTGGGAAAAACAGCCCAAAATCGCCTGCTGCACGTCACTTTCACCCTTCGGCAAAATGGAACCATGATCAGGGTGATCTCGGCGCGGGACATGCACCGAAAGGAGAGAAGAGCTTATGAGCAAGCTTAGATCAATTCCTGCCTTCAAGACCGAAGCCGAAGAGCGCAAATTCTGGGAAACGCACGACTCCACCGATTATATCGACTGGAGCAAGGCCGAGCGCGTACGCTTACCGAACCTGAAGCCCTCGACCACGGCGATTTCCATTCGCCTGCCGCTGGGCTTGCTGGAGCAGATCAAGATTGCCGCCAACAAGCGCGACGTGCCGTATCAGTCGCTGATCAAGATGTGGTTGGCCGAGAAGGTGGGGTAGACGAGGCTGCCAACCAACAGTTCTCGGCGACGACCGAAACTTGGCCTTCACCATCCTTCAGGAATGACTGAATTCGTTCGACGACATGTCCTTCTCCCGGACGTCTGGTATACCGATTCCACAGCAACGTGCGAAGCCTGCGGCTGAAACCGCTGCAATTTTGAGCCGGAGCCGGCCAAGGAGCGTTCCGATGATGTTTGCCGTGTTCGCGGCTCTGTCGCTCGCGCTTCTCTCCGGCTATTGCGGACCAAGATGGCTCGCCGTTTGGTCGATGCTGGTCTGCCTGGCGCTGTCGATCGGGCTGTTCCTGTTCGAGATCTACAATCCCGAGTATGGCTTCCGCAAGCCGTGGCTGCAGGTGCAGCTCGACGCACTCCCGCAGCTCTGGCCGCGCGGAGCCGTTTCATGAGCACGACGCCAGGCTCGCGCCTGCCCGGGGCGCTGAACGACATCTTCCTGCTTGCGATGATGCTGATGATGGCTGCCGTCCTGACGACCGCAATGGTGTTCCAGTATCACGGCGGCGAAATACCCTGCCCGCTGTGCCTGCTGCAACGCGTGGCGATGTTCGGCGTTTGCTTTGGCGCCATCCTGCATTTTCGTCACGGCTACTGCGCGCGTCACGACGGCGTCAGCATGCTGTCCGCGCTATTGCTGCTGATCATATCGACGCGCCAGACCTTGCTCGACATCTATCCGAGGCCCGGCCACAGCTATATCGGCAGCGCGGTCCTTGGCCTGCACATGCCGGTGTGGTCGGTCGTGATTGCGGTAGCGATCCTGCTTGCCTTCGCGATCAAGCTCACGGTGCTCGGCGGCGAAGGCCTGCGCGATCGGCAGACGTCGCCCGCGCTCGGCCGTGTTGCCCAGTAGCTCAGCCTCTACGTGGTCGCGATCTGCCTGATCAACCTCGGCTCTGTCATCGTTCAGTGCGGCGCGGACGCCTGCCACACGACTGAATACAGATTGCTTAGCGGCTCATAAAAAGGCGCGAACAAGACTTCTTCGCATCCCGAACGGGTGCCGCACTGAGACGGCCGCCGCCGCTTCGGCCCCTACTTCACCGCGACAATGAAGATTCGCGGAAACCGCAACAACACCTTGCCGTCCGCCTGCGGCAGATAGCTGGCCGCGACCCGCGCGGTGTATTCGGCGACATATTGCTTGCGTTCGGGCGGCTCCAGCGGATCGACGAACGGGCGCATGCCGGTTCCCTTGACCCATTCGACGACGGCGGCGGCATCGGCGAGCACGTGATTGTAGACCGTGTGCCAGATATCCAGCCGGCTGCAGAGCGGGCCCAGCGCATCGTAATAGACGCCCGGTTTCGGCAGGACGTCCCGTGCCCGCGCGGTCTCGGCCAGCTTGCCGCGCCACGGCTCCTGATGGGCGACCTCGCGCATCAGGACATGGATGGGTTCATCGAGATTGTCGGGCATCTGCACCGCGAGCACGCCGCCGGGCGCCAATGCGCCGAGCAACCGCTGCAGCTGCCTCAGGTGGCCCGGCACCCATTGAAAGATCGCGTTCGCGAACAGCACGTCGGTATGCTCGGGCGGCGCCCAATGCGCGATATTGGCTTCGATGAAGCTGTGGCCGGGCAAACGTTCGCGCGCCTGCCGCAGCATGTCGGCGGAGGTATCGACCCCGGTGACCGCCGCCTGGGGCCAGCGCCTGGCCAGCAGCTCGGTCGAATTGCCGGGGCCGCATCCGATATCGACGACCCTGCGCGCATCGACCACCGGAATCTGCGCCAGCAGATCGCGGGCGGGCCGGGTCCGCTCATCCTCGAATTTGAGATACTGCTCCGGGCTCCAGTCAGCCATCACAAGCGTCCGATCTCACCGCGTCAGCTTCTTGTACTTCATCCGGTGCGGGATGATGGAATCCTGTCCCAACCTTCGCATCTTGTCCTTCTCATAGTCCTGGAAATTGCCTTCGAACCATTCGACATGACTTTCACCCTCGAAGGCCAGCATGTGGGTGGCGATGCGGTCGAGAAACCAGCGATCATGGCTGATGATCACGGCGCAGCCGGCGAAATCCTCCAGCGCCTCTTCCAGCGCACGCAAGGTATCGACGTCGAGATCGTTGGTGGGTTCGTCGAGCAGCAGCACGTTGGCGCCGGATTTCAGCATCTTGGCGAGATGGACGCGGTTGCGCTCGCCGCCTGACAGCGCGCCCACCTTCTTCTGCTGGTCGGCGCCCTTGAAATTGAACGACGAGCAATAGCCGCGCGAATTGACTTCGCGCTTGCCAAGCAGGATCAGTTCGTTGCCGCCGGAGATTTCCTCCCACACGCTCTTCTTGCCGTCGAGTGAATCGCGCGACTGGTCGACATAGCCCAGATGCACGCTCTCGCCGACCGTGATGGTGCCCTTGTCCGGCTTGTCCTGGCCGGTGATCATGCGGAACAGCGTGGTCTTGCCGGCGCCGTTGGGACCGATCACGCCGACGATGCCGCCGGGCGGCAGTTTGAAGGTGAGGTTGTCGATCAGGAGCCGGTCGCCGAAGCCCTTGGTCAGGCCCTCGAAATCGATCACGTTCTGGCCGAGCCGCTCGGCTACCGGTATCGTGATCTGCGCGGTCTGGGTCTGCTTCTCGCTCGCCTGCTGCAGCAGTTCCTCGTAGCGCTGGTAGCGCGCCTTGGACTTGGCCTGGCGTGCCTTCGGCGAGGCCGCGATCCACTCCTTTTCGCGTTCCAGCGTGCGCTGGTGCGCGGCGTCCTCGCGGCCCTCCTGGGCCAGCCGCTTCTGCTTCTGCGACAGCCAAGCGGAGTAATTGCCCTCGTAGGGAATGCCCTTGCCGCGGTCGAGCTCGAGAATCCAGCTCGTGACGTTGTCGAGGAAGTAGCGATCATGGGTGACGATCAGGATGGCGCCGGGATAGTTGCGCAGATGGCCTTCCAGCCAGGAAACCGACTCGGCGTCCAGATGGTTGGTCGGTTCGTCCAGCAGCAGAAGGTCGGGCTGGTCGAGCAACAGCTTGCACAGCGCGACGCGGCGGCGCTCGCCGCCGGACAGTTTTTCCACGTCGGAATCATCGGCCGGGCAGCGCAGCGCATCCATCGCCTGATCGACCTTGCTGTCGAGATCCCACAGCCCCGCGGACTCGATCTCGTCCTGTAATTTGGTCATCTCGTCGGCGGTCTCTTCGGAATAGTTCATCGCCAGTTCGTTGTAGCGATCGAGGATCGCCTTCTGCTTGGCGACGCCCAGCATGACGTTTTCGCGCACGGTCTTGCCGGGGTCGAGGTGCGGTTCCTGCTCGAGGTAGCCGACCCGGGCGCCCTCCGCGACCCAGGCCTCGCCATTATATTCCTTGTCAATGCCGGCCATGATCCGCAGCAGGGTCGACTTGCCGGAACCGTTGACGCCGAGCACGCCGATCTTGGCGTCGGGATAGAACGACAGATTGACGTTATCGAGCACCTTTCGGGTCGGGTAGCTCTTGGTCAAACCCTGCATGAAATAGACGAACTGACGGGCCATACCGATCCCTTGAAAGCTGTGGATTTTACGGGAATTTGCTGCCGCTGATGTAGCGGCGGCGCCACCAAAGGGCAACCGCACCCTGGTGTTTTCCATCCGTTCACCACGGATGACTACGGGGTCTACACCATGCTTGCGGCAGATCGGGACAATTGAAACCTTCTTTTAATAAATCAGCCCAAAACTGGCTTTCAACGCCTCGAAAGGCGTTCCGCGCGACAGAAGTCGCGAGTGAAAACAGCGGGCCGCGTCATGGCAACCATCTCAGAACCCCTATCCTCCTCGGCGACCGGCCGTGGAAACCTCGAATCCGGCGCGCTTGGCGAATTGCGGAGCTTTTGGCGGCAGTTCTTCGTCAGGGCCTTCGACCCCTACCGGCCGGAACTGCATTATATGCGGGGACCGGGTCCGGCCTGGCGCGCCAAGCACAAGGCGGTGTCACCGGCGGTGCAGACGATGGTCGCCGAAATCCGGGCCGCCAGGGCCCACCGGTCGCCGGCGCATTCCTGACAGCGGACGTTTTTTTCTGCCGCGGGCTTTCCGGCCCCCGGGGACGCTTGCGCGCGCGGGCGTTGCGCGCGACCATGGCGGCCTCCCCGGGCGGCGCATTTCCGCGCCGTCACCATCGCCATGAACGGACCTTGCCATGACGCGGCTGCGCTGTGCCATTCTCGACGACTACATGAACCTGAGCTTGCAGATGGCGGACTGGTCGAAGCTCGGCGACCGGGTCGACATCACCGTGTTCAACCAGCCCTTCGCATCCGGCGAGGCGGCGGCAAGCGCGCTGAAGGATTTCGAGATCATCTGCGCGATGCGCGAGCGCACGCCTTTTCCGCGTGAGCTGTTCGCGGCATTGCCCAAGCTGAAGCTCTTCATCACTTCGGGCCTGCGCAACGCGGCGATCGACATGGAGGCTGCCAAGGACCATCAGGTGGTATTGTGCGGGACGCAATGGGGCCGCGACCCCACAGCCCCCCTGACCATGGGCCTGATCCTGGAGCTGACCCGCAATATCGGCCGCGAGAGCGCCCGAATGCACGCCGGCGAGCCTTTGCAGAAATTCATCGGCACGGAGATCGAGGGCAAGACGCTCGGCGTGGTCGGCCTCGGCAAGCTCGGGGCCAAGGTCTCGGCGCTGGCCAAGGCCTTCGGCATGAACGTGATTGCCTGGAGCCCGAACCTGACGGCGGAACGCTGCAAGGAAGTCGGCGTCGGCTACGCCAGCAAGGAGGAGCTGTTTTCAACCGCCGACATCGTCACGGTTCATGTGGTGCTGAGCCAGCGCTCGCGCGGGCTGGTGGGAGCGGACGATCTGGCGCGCATGAAGCCGACCGCTTATCTCGTCAACACCGCGCGCGGGCCGATCGTCGACGAAGCAGCACTTCTGGAAACGCTGAAGGCGCGCAGAATCGCCGGTGCGGCGGTCGACGTGTTCTCGGTCGAGCCGCTGCCAGTCGAGCATCCCTTCCGCAAGCTCGACAACCTCGTGCTGACGCCGCACCTCGGCTACACCACGTTGGAAACCTTCCGCGCCCACTACAGCCAGATGGTCGAATGCATCGACGCCTGGTTCAAGGGCGAGACGCCGCCACGAAGGCTGGCGTAGTTCTGACGCCGCGCCATAGCGCTCACCGCTGTCTGAATGAAAAGGCGCGCTCCGGGCGCGCCTTTGCTGTTGATCTTTCAGTTTACGACCTAGCGCACCGTCACCGGAGCGGGCAGCGGCGGCACCACGGTCGGCTGCGTACCGGGAATAACGCCGGCCGGAGGGAGCGAACCGGCATTCGGTCCGGGCACCGGTGCGGCGGAGGCGGTCACTCCTGGAGGTGGCGTGCCGCCGGGAAGCACGACCACGCGGGTGCCGACCTTGACGCGATCGAACAGGTCCGAGACGTCCTCGTTGAGCATGCCGATGCAGCCCGAGGAGACGAATTTGCCGATGGTCGAGGGCTGGTTGGTACCGTGGATGCGGTACACCGTGCTGCCCAGATACATCGCGCGCGCGCCCAGGGGATTGCCGGGGCCGCCGGCCATGAAGCGCGGCAAATAGGGCTGGCGCTCGATCATCTCGGTCGGCGGATGCCAATCCGGCCATTCCGCCTTGCGGGTGATTTTCTGCACACCGGTCCAGGTGAAGCCATCGCGGCCGACGCGAACGCCGTAGCGGATCGCACGCCCGCCACCCAGCACGTAATAGAGGTAGGTGTTGGGGGTATCGACGATCAGCGTTCCCGCCGGTTCCTTGGTGGCGAGGGAGACTTCCTGCCGGCGCAGGTTCGGCGCGAGCTGCGCTGGACCCGCCTCCGGCTGTTCCTCCGGGGGCAGCGCGGACAGGAGCATCGGGCGGCCGTCACTGCCGACGTTCGGCTGAACCGAACCGGTCGCGGGACCATTGCCCCCAACCGCCTCCGGCGGGCGCAGACCTCGATTGTCGTCTTGCCCCGGGGCGCTGCGACCGCGGTCCGAATAGATCACCTGCGGCGGACCATCGGGCCGGCCATACCGGGGGTCATCGGGCGACAGGATCGGGCCGGTGGGCATGGCACGATCGGAATAGAGCGGCGGCGCGCCGGCAGGGCGGCCATAACGCGGATCGTCGGGCGAAAGGATCGGGCCGGTGGGCATGGCACGGTCGGAATAGACCGGCGGCGCGCCGGCAGGGCGGCCATAGCGTGGATCGTCGGGCGAAAGGATCGGACCGGTGGGCATGGCACGGTCGGAATAGACCGGCGGCGCGCCGGCGGGGCGGCCGTAGCGCGGATCGTCAGGCGAAAGCACCGGGCCGGGTGGCGACAGTGCGGTGGAACTCGGCGCGTTCGGCGACTCGTCGTCGTCCAGCGCGTCGAAATCCGGCGCGCGGCGATAGTCGGCCGGGTAACCGCCGGGAGGATAAGGCTGCGGCGCCGTCGAATAGGCCGGTCCGGGGGCGACCGGATAGCTCTGCGCCAGCGCAAATGAGGTTCCCGCCGCGCCGGCCGCAAGGGCTGCACAGATCGTCAGAATGCGTTTGCTCATCATGTTATTTGTATAGTCCCCAAGCCGGCACCGGACCGTCAACGGCAGATGGCCGAAGATAGCGGCGCATTCAAGACAAATCCGGCTAAATCACGCCAGATTCGGCATTTTGTGATCAGCCAACTGCACCGTTGCAGCCAAGCCTCACCGGCCATGGAAACGCTTTGCGGCCGCTCGACCGGCACTATTCCGCGGATTTGTAACCAACGCTGCGATGCACCTTACGGTATCCTCAAACCAGCCTGATTCGCGGCGCGCTGGCGGTGTCCGTCGCGTCGCGAAGCCTGCGAATTCAGTGATCACCGCGTTCCCAGATGCTCCAGGGCCTTCGCGACACCCCGCGCAGGCGGAATTCACCTCCCCATGCTGCCCGGCTTTCGTTTTCTGTTCGCCGCGATCGTCTTGTCGATGTCGATACTGGTGTTCGGCCTCGGCGCGACGGCGCTGCTGCGGGCGGCCCATGAGCAATTCGCCAGCAACCCCTCCTGGCACGCGGCGCCCGCGGCCAATTTTGCGCATGCGGCAGATGCCACCAGGCCCGTACTCGCGATGCTGCGGGTCGAGCCGGAGCAAAAGTCCGACAGCGGTCCCGTGGTTGGCATTGCCGCGCCCGCGGAGTCCGCAAGCGTTGCTCCGCCCCCGGTGAGCGTTGCGGCGCCGGATGGACCCGAACAAATGGCGGCGCTGAAGCCGCAGGAGACGGAAACGTCGGTGCCCGCGGCCGCCAGGCCGGACGCGGCGATGGAGAGCACCCAACCAACCGAAGCTGCGCCGGCCGGTGCCGTCGCCGATACGACCGGGAACGCCGCACCCGAGGCCGAAACCAACGTCGCGTCGACCGAGCCCGCCTCGCCACAGCCGCTGCCGCCGGCGAACGACGCGCTCGCGATCGCATCCGGAACGGCGGCATCCGAGCAGCCGATCGCGCCGGCCACGGCGGAGACGAGCGTCGCCGCGACGAAAATCGCCACCCTCGGCGGCCCGCCGGTCGCCATCGAAGCGGCGCCGCGTCCGGCCAAGGCTACCGCCGCCGAGGCCAAGCCGGACCCCGACGCATTGCGCAAACGCCAGCAGGCCCGGCGGGCAGCGCACCGCCGCAAGCTCGCCGCCCGCGCGCGTCTGGCGGCGCGGCAGGCGCAGTTGCAGCCGGCCGACCCGTTCGCCCAACCGTCCGCTCAGCCCGCAACGGCGGCACGCACCCGCTGAATCGAACGCATCAGGCTGGACCGGTCGCCACCGGCGGTCCGTCGGGCAGCCCCCATTCGGACCACGAGCCGTCATAAAGCGCGCTGCCGCGCACGCCGAGCCGGTAGAGCGCCAGGGTCAGCACCAGCGCGGAGACGCCGGAGCCGCAGGTCGTCACGATCGGTTTTGCGAAATCGACGCCGGCGTCGCCGAAGATCCGGCGCAGCTCTTCCAGCGGCTTCATCGCGCCGGTTTCGGCGTCAAACAGCCCGGCATAGGGGACGTTGCGGCTGCCCGGGATGTGGCCGCCGCGCAGCCCGGCCCGCGGCTCGGCGGCGGTGCCTTCGAAACGCGGACGCGGACGCGCATCGACCAGCTGTTCGGCATGCGTCGTCAGATTGTCGACCACCTGCTGCTGACTGCGCACGTAACTGGAATCGAATTTCGCCTGGAATTTCCTCGGCTTCGCCGTGACCTTGCCGGAATGGGTGGGGCGGCCTTCGCGCCGCCATTTCTTCAAGCCGCCGTCGAGGATCCTCACGCCGGGATAACCGAACGACAGGAACATCCACCACGCCCTGGGAGCGGCGACCCAGCCGCCTGAATCGTAGGCGACGACGGTATCGCCGTTGGAAATGCCGAGTGCGGCGACGTCACGCGCGAACTGTTCGGCGCTCGGAAACATGTGCGGGCGCGGATCGGCATGATCGGAGATGGCGTCGACGTCGAAAAACACCGCGCCTGGAATATGCCCCGCGAGATAATCGTCGACCGGCAGCGGCAGCACGCCGGGCAACTTGGAGGACGCGTCGATGATCCTGATTTTGGGATCGTCGAGGCGGGCGGAGAGCCAGTCGGTGCTGACCAGCGGATCGTCGGTGGCTGTCATGCGGAAATCCCTTTCGTCATTCCGGGATGCGTGCGAAGCGCGCAGACCCGGAATCCAGAGGTTATTAAATCGAGATTCCGGGTTCGCGCTACGCGCACCCCGGAATGACGGCAGAAACTACCCCTTCGGCTTCTTCGGCTCGACTTTCTCGACCGGGCCGCCGGCGTCGCGCCAGGCGGCAAAACCGCCGGCCATATGCGCGACCGGCTTCAACCCCATGTCCTGCGCGGTTTTCGCCGCCAGCGCCGAGCGCATGCCGCCAGCGCAATGAAAGATGAATTTCTTGTCCTGCTGGAAGATCGGCTTGGCATAGGGGCTGTCCGGATCGATCCAGAATTCCAGCATGCCGCGGGTACAGGAGAACGCCCCCGGAATTCTGCCGTCGCGCTCGATCTCGCGGGGATCGCGGATGTCGACGACCACGACGCCGTCATCCTGCGCGACCTTGATGGCGTCGGCGGCGCTGACGGTCTCGATCTCGGCATTGGCCTCGTCGATCAGGGATTTGATACCGGTATGGATGGTCTGGGGCATTGAACAAACCTTCTCGCTTCTATCGTTCCCGCTTCCGTCATTCCGGGGCGATGCGTCAGCATCGAACCCGGAATCTCGAGATTCCGGGTCTGGTCCTTCGGACCATCCCGGAATGACGGGGCTCTTTACCGAACCAGTTCCTTCATCGCGCCTTCGAGACCCTCGATGGTGATGGGGAACATGCGTTCCGAAAACAGCCGGCGGATCAGGGTGGTGGATTCCGAATAGTCCCAGTGCTTCTGCGCCACCGGATTGAGCCACACCGCGTGCGGATAGGTCCTGACGATGCGATCGAGCCAGACCGAGCCGGCCTCTTCGTTGACATGCTCGACCGAGCCGCCGGGCACCATGATCTCGTAGGGGCTCATCGAGGCGTCGCCGACGAACACAACCTTGTAGTCGTGCGGATATTTATGCAGCACGTCCCAGGTCGGGGTGCGGTCGGTGAAACGGCGGCGGTTCTGCTTCCAGACGCCCTCATAGAGGCAGTTGTGGAAGTAGAAATATTCCATGTGCTTGAATTCGCTCTTGGCCGCCGAGAACAATTCCTCGACCTGCTCGATATGCGAATCCATCGAGCCGCCGATGTCGAAGAACACCAGCACCTTGACCGCGTTGCGCCGCTCGGGCCGCATATGGACGTCGAGATAGCCGTGGTTGGCGGTCTCCTTGATCGTGGTGTCGAGGTCGAGTTCGTCGGGCGCGCCGGTGCGGGCGAATTTGCGCAGGCGCCGCAGCGCGATCTTGATGTTGCGGATGCCGAGCTCGACATTGCCGTCGAGATCCCGAAATTCGCGTTTGTCCCAGACCTTGACCGCGCGGTTGTTGCGGTTCTTTTCCTGGCCGATCCGCACGCCTTCGGGGTTGTAGCCGTGGGCGCCGTACGGCGAGGTTCCGGCCGTGCCGATCCACTTGTTGCCGCCCTGGTGCCGGCCCTGCTGCTCCTTGAGGCGCTGGCGCAGGGTCTCCATGAGCTTCTCCCAGCCCATCGCCTCGATCTGCTTCTTTTCTTCCTCGGTGAGATACTTTTCCGCGAGCTTCTTCAGCCATTCGGCGGGAATGTCCGCCTTCTCCATGGCGTCGAGCAGGCTCTCCAGCCCCTTGAACACGGTGCCGAACACGCGGTCGAACTTGTCGAGATTGCGCTCGTCTTTCACCAAAGTGGCGCGCGACAGATAGTAGAAATTCTCCACCGTCTGCTCGGCGAGGTCGGCGTTGAGCGCCTCCATCAGCACCAGATATTCACGCAAGGTCACCGGGACCTGGGCGTCGCGCAGCGATGTGAAGAATTGCAAGAACATGGATCACAGATTGCCCGCCGGACCGGGGACGTCAAGGGCAGAGAGGCCTAGACCTGTCGGGTTTTTCATCTAGAATTGAGCCATAAGGGCTTTTCAACGGGGCATTCTCAATGGGTATTTTAGCTGCAATCGTGATCGGCGCGATCGCCGGCTGGCTGGCCGGCCTGATCGTCCGCGGCGCCGGCTTCGGGCTGATCGGAAACATCGTGGTCGGCATCATCGGCGCGCTGGTCGCCGGCTGGGTATTGCCGCAACTCCATATCGAACTCGCCGCCGGCATGCTCGGCTCGATCCTGGACGCCACCGTCGGCGCGGTGATCGTGCTGGTCGTCCTCTCGCTCATCAAACGCGTTTGACAACGCGCATGATCCCCTGCAGCGACCGCCGAACCGGCGGTCGTTTCCTGTTCGAATAGCGGCGCGATAATCGCGCTCAACAACAAACAACAAGACAAGGCAGAGACTCGATGAAATTTACCGGCACCAAGGATTACGTCGCCACCGATGACCTCAAGGTCGCCGTCAACGCCTCGATCGTGCTCGAGCGCCCGCTGCTGATCAAGGGCGAGCCCGGCACCGGCAAGACCGTGCTGGCCGAGGAAGTGGCGAAAGCGCTCGGCGCGCCGCTTTTGACCTGGCACATCAAGTCCACCACCAAGGCGCAGCAGGGCCTCTACGAATACGACGCGGTGTCGCGGCTGCGCGACAGCCAGCTCGGCGACAGCAGGGTTTCGGACATCTCCAACTACATCAGGCGCGGCAAATTGTGGGAAGCCTTCACCCACGAGAAGCGGCCGGTGCTCTTGATCGACGAAATCGACAAGGCCGACATCGAATTTCCCAACGATCTCCTGCTCGAACTCGATCGCATGGAATTCTTCGTCTACGAGACCGGCGAACTCGTCAAAGCAAAACTGCGCCCGATCGTGATGATCACTTCCAACAACGAGAAGGAACTGCCGGACGCCTTCCTGCGCCGCTGCTTCTTCCACTACATCAAGTTTCCCGACGCCGACACCATGCACCGGATCGTCGACGTGCATTTCCCCGACATCAAGAAGCGCCTGGTGGAAGAAGCGCTGCGGATCTTCTTCGAGGTGCGCGAAGTGCCCGGCCTGAAGAAGAAGCCGTCGACCTCGGAACTGCTGGACTGGCTGAAGCTTCTGCTCAACGAGGACATGACGCCGGAAATGCTGAGGGAGCGCGACCCGCGCAAGCTGATCCCGCCGCTGCACGGCGCGCTGTTGAAGAACGAGCAGGACGTGCACCTGTTCGAGCGGCTGGCGTTTTTGAGCCGAAGGGAAGTGTAGGGCGGCACCGATTCCGTCAGCGAAGCAATCCAGTTTTCTCTGCTGCTCTATGGTTTGCTTCGCTTCGCTCGCAATGACGAGAAGTCGTAGCCCGGATGGAGCGCAGCGCAATCCGGGGTTCTCGCAACGATTCCCGGGTTTCGCTGCGCTTCACCCGGGCTACGGATTCAACCTTCAAACATCCCGTGTCGCCAGACACAGCTTCGCGATCTCGCGGCATGATACGCCCGAGGTTGCTCTCGAATTTCCTCAGCTCTCCAACCGGAGGGCGCAGGGAAAGCCGGGTGCGCGCTGCACCCGCGGTCTCGTGTGCAAAAATGCGCAACAAAACGCACACGAGCAGACAGGTTCAGCGGAGGCAATCCGACTTTCCCTGCGCGATGGTTTACAGCTTACTCCGCGCTCTCCCCGGCGACCGGCTTTTTTGCCACCGTCATTAGCGGATTTGCCATCCGCGAACTTGATGCCAGCACCGGGGCATCAGGACCACTCGGCTTCGCCGTCCGCATCCGGTGCTCTCGTCAGGCGCACCGTCCGCGTCCACCGCATCCCGCTCCACGTCCGTGACGATCGCGAGCGCCCCTCTGTTGGGGCGGGACGGGGCGAGCTTGTAGAGATGATTTGCCCGACGAGACAAGCGGGATATTTTTATCGAAGGGACTGGACGACCCAAATCACCTTGATCCGGCTCGACAAATCGGATTTTTCGCGCAGGCCGCCGGAGCCCGCCGGGTGTGGTCATCGCCCGCTTGTTACCCAACCACAGCAGCTGCATACGTCCCGGCGCTCAGGCCTCCGCTGTCAGACAGATATCGCCCATGAACAGCGCATCGATGCCGGACTTGCGGAAGGTGACGATGGCATCGGTGGGCGTGCAGACGATCGGCTCGCTGTCGTTGAAGGACGTGTTGATGACGAGCGGCACGCCGGTTCGCGCGTAGAAGCTGGACAGCAGTTCATGAAACCGGGGATTGGTTTCGCGGCTCACCAGCTGCACCCGGGCGCTGCCGTCCCGGTGCAGGACGGCGGGGATGCGCTCGCGCCGCTCCGGCTTGACGGCGCAGGCGAACAGCATGAAGGCGTGGCTCGCCGAGTGTGCGCCGCCGACCTCGAACCAGTCGTCGGCGCGCTCGGCCATCACGCTCGGCGCGAAGGGACGAAAATCCTCGCGGTGCTTGACCTTCTGGTTGAGGATATCGCGCATCTCCGGCCGGCGCGGGTCGGCGAGCAGCGAACGGTTGCCGAGCGCACGCGGCCCGAATTCCATGCGGCCCTGAAACCAGGCGACGATCTTGCCGTCGGCGATCATGTCGGCGGCGTCGCGCGCGGGGGACTTGCTTCGCCGCGGCGTCAGACCTGCCGCCTTGACCGCGGCCAGAATGTCGCGCCGGTTGAATTCGGGACCGAGATACGGCGTGGAGTTGCCGCGCTCGGGGGCTGTTTTCTGCTTCGTGCAATGCACGACAAGCGCGGCGCCGATCGCGGTGCCGGCATCGTGCGGCGCGGAGGGGATGAACACATCCGAGAACTCGCCGGACTGCCGGACCAGTTCGTTGGTCACGCAATTCAGCGCGACGCCGCCGGCAAGGCATAATTTGTCGAACGGCACCTTGCGCTTGAGGCGTCGCACCAGCGCCAGCACCGCCGCATTGGTCGCTTCCTGGAGAGCCGCCGCGAGATCGGCATGGCGCGGTAAAATCTCGGAATCCATGTAGCGCGGCGGACCGAACAGGGCGTCCATTCTGGCGAACTTGTTCGCATTGAAACCGAGAAAATCCGGGTGTACCGCATAGTCTTCCTTGCCGACGCGCAGGGCCTGCCGGAAGTCGCGGCGAAACACCTCGGGATTGCCGTAGGCGGCCAGGCCCATCACCTTGGAGGCGTCATAGAGCGAGAAGCCGAGGTGGGTGCTCATCACCTCCCACAGGAATCCGATCGAGTGCGGATAGTCGAAGGTTTCGACCGGCTGGATACGCGTGCCGGTGGCCTTCGCCAGCGCCGTGCCGGCGATCTCGCCGATCCCGTCGATGGTGAGGATGGCCGCGCGATCGAAGCCTGACGGGAAATAGGCCGACGCGGCGTGCGCCAGATGGTGAGGCACGAAATGAAAATTCTGCCGGAGCGAACGCCCGAACAGCTCGTCGGCGACCCCGCGCACCTGGCCGAGCCGCAGCCGGAAGGTTTCCTCGAGTTTCGGATCCCACCACTCGGCGCGATATTGCTTCCGCCGCAGTTCGGGATTGTACGAATAGGCCACGTGATCGATATCGGCGGCGGTCAGCCCGGCATGGTTCAGGCAGAAACGGATCGCGCGTTCGGGGAATTGATGCGGGTTGTCGAACTCCGCCGGCTTGCCGTGCTTGATTCGGTTGAACCGTTCCTCCTCGACGGCCGCGACCAGCACGCCGTCGACGAGCAGGGCTGCGGCCGACTCGTGATACACGGAATTGATTCCAAGAATGTTCACCGGCTTAACCTCCCGTCGTGCGATTGCTGCCGCCGCGAACCATCAAAGCATAGCGCCGGGCTTGCGGCCAGCTTGGCTAGGGGCTGACTGTTTGAGTAGGTTGAGTCGCTTGCCGCCCATGCTTCGAGACGCTCGCGTCGCTCGCTCCTCAGCATGAGATTGTTGTGTCTCAACAGGTTGAGCCTGACCGAAAAAGCGACCAGCATTTTCAGGTCTTCCTAGCACGTTGAAAATGAGTCATTTTCCGTCATGGCCGGGCTTGTCCCGGCCATCCACGTCTTGCTTGGGCCGACAAAGCTAAGTCGTGGATGCCCGGGACAAGCCCGGGCATGACGAGCTAGTTGGCGCCGCCCGGCCTTACTGATGCTCGCACTGTTGCACGCGCCGAAAAAAGAAAGGGGCCGAAGCCCCTTTCTCCGTGATCACCCCTCGCGCCAGTGGCGCCAGTGATGCCAGCCGTATCCGCCGCCCCAGCCACCGCCCCAGTGCCGGTGCCAGCCGTAGCCGCCGCCATAGCCCCAGGGACGATGCCAGCCGCCATAGCCGCCCCAATGACGGTGCCAGCCGTAACCACGCCAGTCATGGCGGTGCCAGCAATGGCCTCATTCGTTGCAGACGTAACCGGACGGGACGACGATTCCCGTCGACGAAGTCGGGACGTCGACCGGCGTCGCCGATGCGGCCGCGCTGGATAGAGCAACCCCGCCAAGTGCGACGAGGCCAACAAGTGCAGAAACAAGTTTCATGATAATCACCTCCTGACATCTGTTGGAGGCGACGGGCGCGCAACGGGTTCGGCGCATTACGCAGGTTTAATACCGATGAACAATTCGTTCATTTGGCCGGGCAACCCGCAGGTGTGATACAATGTTCAACAACGATGTTTGCGGAGTCCGCGACCGATGACACCGGTCACGCCAAAAATGCTGCTCGACGGGGGGCGCTATTTCGAGGGTCCGCGCTGGCACGCCGGCCGGCTCTGGTTCGTCGACTGCCTGAACCGGACGCTGCTCAGTCTCACCCCTTCCGGAGAGTGCGAGCAGCACGCCAGGACCGACGACGACACACCGTGCGGCCTTGGCATCCTGCCGGATGGAAGGATCGCCGTGCTGACCATGTTCCGCAAGCGCCTGATGGCTTGCGCGGACGGCCGGCTTTCGCTCTATGCCGACCTGTCGGGGGTGGCAAAAGGCACGATCGACGACATGATCATCGACGGGCTGGGGCGCGCCTATGTCGGCGATCTCGGCTTCGATCTGCCACCGCCGCCCGATCGGGGGCCGGTCGGCCGCATCATCCTGGTGATGCCGGACGGCAGCGCGCGCGTGGTGGCGGATGGGCTACGATTTCCCAACGGCATTGCGATCTCGGCCGACCATCGCCGGCTGGTCGTGGCCGAGATGGAGGGCGATTGTCTGGTCGAATATGACGTAGCGGACGACGGCAGCCTGGAGTTTCGCCGCCGGTTCGGAAGCATGAAGGCGCCCGACGGCATTTGCCTCGACCGCGAGGGCGCCGTGTGGGTGGCCTCCTACGACGAGGACGCCTTCATCCGCGTCGGCCGCGACGGGCAAGAGTTGCAGCGAATGGAAGTGGCGGGCCGGCGCGCCATCGCCTGTGCGCTCGGCGGTCCGGAGCGGCGCACCCTGTTCTGTCTCAGCGCGGCGACGTCCCATGCAGAACTCCGGCAAGGCAAGTCGTCCGCCCGCATCGACGTGGTCGACGTGGAAATCGCCGGTGACGGTTTTCCCTGAGCGGGGGGACTTCCGTTCTGGATCGAAAGCGCCATGCCATAAAGACAGCCTAGCGTCGGTTCGTCTCAACGATCCGTCCAAAGCGAAGCGATCATCGATATCACCGCGAGCAGGATGATGGCGGCGCCGTACAGATAGGCCGCACTGGAAAGCCCGATCAGCGGCACCGACAGCCCGGCCGCGACCGCCGGCAGGCTGAAGGCCAGATAGGACTGCAGGTAGAACGCCGAAAGCAGCCCGGCCCGCTGGTGCGGCTCCGCCGTGGGCAGCAACGCGCGAAACGTTCCCGAGAAGGTCGATCCAAACCCCGCACCGGCGATCACGGTCCCGGCCAGCAATGCGGCGACCTGCTGCTGCTGGATTCCGAACAGGGAGACCGCCACCCCCAGCGACAGCGTGCTGGTGCCCGTCAGGATCAGGCGCCGGGCCGGCCAATGCCTGAACGTCGCAACCGCAACGGCCGCGGTCAGCATCAGCGTCGACACCACGACGCCGCCGACCCATGGCGAGGCGACGCCCATCGCGGTGGCCACCACGGTCGGCATCAGCGAGAGATAAAAACCGCCGAGCGCCCAGGACGCGATGTTGGCCGGGGTGAGCCTGACCAGGACAGCCCTCGACTGCGGCGGCACGCTGACATGCGGCCACAGCGACGCCAGCGCCCCGCTCTTTCGCGAACTGCTTTCGGGCATCACCCAGAGCAGCGCGATCATCAGGACTGTCAGACCAAGCAGAACTTCGTAGACCCGATGCAGCGGGTCCGGTACGAAGGTGATCAGGGCGGCCGCGCCCAGCGCGCCGGCCGTCATGCCGAGAAACGCCGTGACGCTGTTGAGCAACGGCCCGCGCACGCGGCTGGTATCGAGAATCGCCGCACCCAGCGCGGTGGTGCCGACACCGACGCAAAGCCCCTGAACGGCGCGCGCCAGGATCAATTGCCCGACATCCCTCGCCTCGGCGAACAGGATCATCGCGGCTGCGTTCAGGACCAGCGCCGCAAGGATCACCGGCCGGCGACCGACGTAGTCGGACAATCGGCCGACCGTGAGCAGGGCAGCCAGGAGGCTGCCGACATAGCTCGCGAACACGACCGTGATCCAGAACGGCGTCAGATGCATCGACGCCTGGTAGAGCCGATAAAGCGGCGTCACCGCGCTGCTGCTCGCCGCGATCAGCATGGCGCCGGCGAAACTGAACCGCGTCATGATCGCGGGGGAAAGGGCGCGGGCCGAGACCGGGGATGCTGCGGAAAGCGATTCGGCCGGGACGCCGGACTGCGGATTTGCCGGGCAAGCTTGCATGTGGGGCTCCTAAAGCTAATATATTGCCTTAGTGATATAGGTCGGGGAGACCTTAACGCAACTTATTTGCTTTAAGACAGACCCCCGTTTGGGCATGGCAAGGTTGCAAGGAGCGAAAAGCGTGGCCGTCAAAGAACGCATCCGTGTCGGGGGACGGAGCGCCCGAATCCAGTCCGCGGTGCATGAGGCGGTGAAACGCCTCAGTGCCGAAAGCGATCGCGCCGAACTGACGGTGCCGCAAATCGCCGCCGAGGCCGGGGTGACGCCGTCGACGGTCTACCGGCGCTGGGGCGACCTCTCCGCGCTGCTGGCGGATGTCGCCGTCGAGCGGCTGCGGCCGATCGCCGATCCCGACGACACCGGCGCGGCGACCTCGGACCTGCGGGCCTTCATCGAACAATTCATGGAAGAAATGTCGTCGCCGGTCGGCCGGGCTCTGATGAGGGATGTGTTTTCCTCGGAGGAGACCTACCCGTGCCAGTGCGCGGGTTTTACCCGCGAACACCTGACGACGATCGTTGCGCGGGCGAAGGCGCGCGGCGAGGCGGCGTTCGATATCGACGAGGTGATCGATCACGTCGTGGCGCCGATCGTCTATCACATCCTGTACGGCGATCGCGAACCGACGCTGGACTACTGCCATGCCCTGCTGGACCGGCTTCAATCGCTGCCGCGAAAGAATTAAGCGACCACCGCCGCCTCCGGCGCGGCCTTGCCGCGGATCATGTCCGAGGCCTTGTCGGCGATCATCATGGTCGAGGCGTTGAGGTTGGCCGAGATCATCCGCGGCATGACAGAGGCGTCGACCACGCGCAGGCCCTGCAGGCCGTGCACGCGCAGCTGGTCGTCGACCACGGCCCAGGGCGCGTCGGCCGGGCCCATCCGGCAGGTGCAGCCGGGATGGAACGTGGTGGTGCCGCGCTGGGTCGCCGCCGCCAGGAATTCGTCGTCGCTCTGGATGCCCGGTCCGGGAAAATCCTCATAGGCGTAATAGGGCGACAGCGGTTTTGATGCGAGCAACCGCCGCGCCAGCTTCATACCGGCGACGATGACGCGGCGGTCGAGCTCGGCGGTGAGATAGTTGGTCTGGATGATCGGCGGCGCAAACGGATCCGCCGAGCGCAGCCGGACATAGCCGCGGCTCTCGGGGCGCTGCTGCCAGGAGGCGACCGTCATGCCGGGCTGGTCCTCGAGCTGGCCCTGCACGCCTTCCTTGTAGCTCGCCGGCGTGAACGTCAGCTGCAGGTCGGAGCTCTCGGTGGTCTCGCCGGAGTGCCAGAAGCAATAGACCATGGTCGGCGACAGCGACAACAGGCCGCGCCTCGTCGTGGCCCATTTCAGCGCCTCGACCCACAGGCTCAGGCCGCGCCGGAGCTCGTTGATGGTCTTGATGTTCTTGACCCGCGCCACCGTGCGCGGCGCGTAGTGATCCTGCAATCCCTCGCCGACGCCGGCGAGCGCGTGGCGCACCTCGATGCTGTGTGAGGCCAGCAGATCCGGCGCACCGACGCCGGACAATTGCAGCAGTTGCGGCGAGTTGTAGGTGCCGCCGGCGAGAATCACTTCCTTGTTGGCGCGCACTTCCACCGGCGTGCCGCCCTTGCCGCCCCTGATATAGCGCACGCCGACCGCGCGCTTGCCCTCGAAGACGATGTTGGTGGCATGCGCGTGGGTGCGCACCTCGACGTTGGGCCGCTTCCGTGCCGGATGCAGGAACGCGGTCGCGGCACTGACGCGCATGCCGTTCCTGATGGTGCGCTGGGCGTAGGACACACCCTCCTGGATGGCGCCGTTGTAATCGTGGTTCCGGGGGATGCCGAGGCTCATCGCTCCGGCCATGAACGCCTCGCAGAGCGGATCCTGCCAGTCCATGGTGGTGACGGTGAGATTGCCGTCGCGGCCGCGATAGGCGTCGTCGCCCTCGCCGACCCGGCGCTCCAGCCGCTTGAAATAGGGCAATATGTCCGAATAGCCCCAGCCGCGATTGCCAAGCTGCGCCCAGGTGTCGAAATCCTGGCGCTGGCCGCGGTTGTAGATGTGGCCGTTGATCGAGGACGAGCCGCCGAGCGTCTTGCCGCGCGGCGCGTAGATGCTGCGGCCGCCGGTCCACGGACCGGGCTCCTGCTGGTAGGCCCAGTTGATGCTCTTCATGTGGAAGGTTTTGATGAATCCCGCCGGCAGATGGATGTAGGGATGCCAGTCCTTCGGTCCCGCTTCGAGCACGCAGACGGTGGTTGCGGGATCCTCGCTCAGCCGGTTGGCGAGCACCGAGCCGGCGGAGCCCGCCCCCACGATCACGTAGTCGAATGTGTCCATCGTCTCATCCCTGGCGGCATTATTTTTTTGACGCGCTTTTATGCACGCGCCTTTTCGTTCAGCTGGTAGTTCAGATGCGCCTTCACCGTCGGCCATTCGGCGGCGATGATGCTGTAGACCACGGTGTCGCGCAACGTGCCGTTCGGCGCGATCTGATGGCTGCGCAGGATGCCGTCCTGCTTGGCGCCGAGCCGCTCGATGCCGCGCCGGCTCGCATGATTGAAGAAATGGGTGCGGAACTCGACCGCGATGCAGTCAAGCTTCTCGAACGCGTGGCCGAGCAGCAGCAATTTGCACTGGGTGTTGACCGCGCTGCGCTGCACGCGCTTGGCATACCAGGTCGAGCCGATCTCGACGCGCCGGTTCGCCGCATCGACATTCATGTAGGTGGTCATGCCGGCGATCCTGCCGTCGGCATCGAACACGGTCCATGGCACCATGGCGCCCGCCTTCTGCAGGCCGAGCCGGCGGTCGATCTCCTTGCCCATGCCGTCAGGCGTTGGAATCGCGGTGTACCAGAGCTTCCACAGCTCGCCGTCCCTCACCGCCTCCGTCAGCCCGTCGGCATGATCGTGCGACAGCGGTTTCAGTTCGGCGTGCGCGCCGCGCAGGGTGATCGGTTCAAGCCAGGGCATTGATCGCTCCATTTCTCATTCCGTCATTGCGAGGAGCGAAGCGACGAAGCAATCCATTCTTTCCCACGTTGTGGCATGGATTGCTTCGCTTCGCTCGCAATGACGAAAACTTGTCACTTCCGTCGTGCATCACTTGTTCAGAAAATTCAGCGCAAGACCCGGCCGCGCCCAGTCCATCGCGATCAGTTCGCCCTTGCCCGACAGCGTGATGTAGGCGGTCTTCAGTTCGGGGCCGCCGAAGGCGATGTTGGTGGTGACGCGGTCGCCGGTCGGCACCTGTTCGACGATCGCGCCATCGGGCGCGATCACCGAGATGCAGCCCGAGATCAGGGTCGCCACGCAGACATTGCCCGAGGCCTCCACCGCCAGTGAATCGAACATCTGGTAGCCGCCCAGCCCCGCGATCGGCTTGCCGCGCTCGCCGCGATAGATCACGTCGCGCGGCCTGACCGTGCCGGGCGCCGAGAGATCGAACGCCCACAGCCGCGCCGTCGGCGTCTCCGCGACATAGACCGTGTTCTCGTCCGGCGACAGGCCGATGCCGTTGGCCGGCAGCATGCCGAACACGCCCTCGACGATCTCCGTCATGCCGGGCTTGATGTAGTAGAACGCGCCGACATCCATGTCACGGGCGCGGCGCTTGCCGAGATCGGTGAACCACAGCCCGCCATGGCGGTCGAACACCAGGTCGTTCGGCCCCTTCAAGGGATGCTCGCCGCATTTGTCGAGCACGGTCTCGACCTTGCCGGTCGAAAGATCGACGCGCTGGATCGAGCCGCCGATATATTCATGGGGCTCCGGCGCGCCCGGCATCATGGTGCCGCGCGAGGCGACCCAGCCGAAGCCGCCATTGTTGCAGACGTACATCTTGCCGTCGGGGCCGAGGGCCGCGCCGTTGGGGCCGCCGGGGATCTGCGCGACCACTTCCTTGCGTCCGTCCGGCCAGACCCGCGTCAGCCGCTGCCCGCGGATTTCGACCAGCACCACCGACCCGTCCGGCATCACCACCGGGCCTTCCGGAAATTCGAGACCGGTGGCGAGCACGCGGACGTTGGCCATGTATCCTCCCGGCTTCTCTTCGGCGCCGGCGGCTTTCAGGCACATTCCGCACGCGCAACGATGTCGTTGCGCCCTGTTATGTCAAAGTCGCCAGGGCTTGCCAAGCAACCACCGGCGCAGAGCCGTGCAGGGCTGCCCCGCGTGTCAATCCCGCACCGGCACCCAGATTTCCAACCCGCCATTGCCGGTGACGGGATCGAAGGTCACGTCGTAGCGCTCGAAGCTCGGCGCGTCGGCGGCCTTCAGTCCCGATGCCGGCAGCCACTGATTCCAGATCGTGTTGACGGTGCGGCGGATGGCCGAGATGTGGTCGCGATGGGTGAAGACCGCGTATTTCTGTTCGGGAATCCGCACGCGCGCGAATTCACGCGGCAGGTCGGAGAAGTCGGATACCTCGACGCCGGCGATATAATCGAAGTTTCCGGAATCGTCGCCGTTGCAGCAGACGCCGTAGGCCACCTGCCCCACCCGGTCGGGAATATCCGCCATTTTCGGGTGAAAGCGCCGCCACTGGCCGGGAATCCCGGCGCCGTTGTCCTGGCTGATGCGCTCGCCGAGACCGGCGATCAATAGCGGCTTGCCGGTCACGAAACGCGGCGGCTGAAGGTTGTCCGTGAGGGTTGAGTCCATCTGGATCGGCTCCTGAAGCTTGAGGTGGTCGAGGCACGCCGATGCACGCACCATTTCGGGCGTCGTGCCGAAATGGTCGCGGAACGCGCGGGTGAATGCTTCGTGGGAGCCGTAGTCCGCGGCCAGCGCCAGATCGAGGATATCGGGCGCACCGGCCGCCAGCGCGCGGGCCGCCTCGCTGAGACGGCGCGCCCGCACATAGCGCATCACCGACAGCCCGGTCGCGGCGCCAAACGCGCGCACCATGTGGAAACGCGAGACGCCTGCGACATCGGCGATCTCGTCGAGGCTCAACGCATCGACGAGATGGCCTTCGATGAACCAGAGTGCCTTCTGGGCTGGATTCATGGACGACGAGCCCTTGTTCGAAGCGCTGACATCATAATCGCTTCGCGCGCGCAGCATTTGACAGTCCTTGCGGTCGTTGCATCGTTCGCGGCCGCAACACGGGAACCGCTCCCGCCTCCTTCCGCTGCACGGAAAATGGCGGCCAAGATAGCCGGCAAGATAGCCGTCAAGGCTTCGCTGGCAACCTCACTGCGATCGTGCATACTGCCGGCGCATTCGATCCGACGGCTCAACAAGCTGCCCGTTCAAGAGACTGCCTGAGCCATCGGCCAGCACGTCAGGGAGGACGAAGATGCACAGCCGTGTCTTGAGCCAAGCCAAATCCTTATGCCTCGCGGGGCTTCTCGCGGTTGCGGTCGCAAGCGCCGCCCACGCGCAGAAAAAATACGATCCCGGCGCCACCGATACCGAGATCAAGATCGGCAACATCATGCCCTATTCCGGGCCGGCGTCGGCCTATGCCACGATCGGCAAGACCGAGGCCGCCTATTTCAACAAGCTCAATTCCGAGGGCGGCATCAACGGCCGCAAGATCAACTTTATCAGCTATGACGACGGCTACAGCCCGCCGAAGGCGGTGGAACAGGCGCGCAAGCTGGTCGAGGCCGACGAGGTGCTGCTGATCTTCAATCCGCTGGGCACCCCCAGCAACAGCGCCATCCAGAAATACATGAACGCGAAAAAGGTGCCGCAGATCTTCGTCTCCAGCGGTGCCGCCAAATGGAACGATCCGAAGAATTTTCCGTGGACCATCGGCTGGCAGCCGAGCTACCAGGTCGAGGCGCGGATCTATGCCGCCTACATCCTGAAGAACTATCCCGGCAAGAGCATCGGCGTGCTCTACCAGAACGACGATTTCGGCAAGGACTATGTGATCGGCCTGCACGAAGGTCTCGGCGATCAGGCCGGCAAGCTGATCGTCGCGGAGGCGTCCTACGAAACCTCGTCGCCGACGGTGGATTCGCAGGTGGTGCAGATCAAGGGCGCCAATCCGGACATCTTCATCAACGTCGCGACGCCGAAATTCGCGGCTCAGGCGATCAAGAAGATTTCCGAACTGGCCTGGCACCCGGTGCATTTCCTCACCAACGTGTCGGTGTCGGTCGGCGGCGTCATGAAGCCGGCCGGCTATGAGGCCAGCCGGGACGTTCTCAGCGCGGCGTACCTGAAGGATCCCAAGGATCCGCAGTGGAAGAACGATGCCGCGATGAACGAGTGGCGCGCCTTCATGACCAAATGGTATCCCGAAGGCGACCAGGAGGACGCCTCCACGACCTTCGGCTACGGCGTGGCCAAGGGCCTGGAACAGGTGCTGAGGCAGTGCGGTGACGACCTCACCCACGAGAACATCATGAAGCAGGCCGCCAACCTGAATTTCGAGATCGGCGTCTATCTGCCGGGCACCCACATCAAGACCAGCCCGACCGATTTCGCCCCGCTCGAGCAGTTGCAGATGATGCGCTTCAAGGGCGAGAGCTGGGAGCTGTTCGGGCCTGTGATGTCGGGCGAGAAGAGCTGAGGGGGCGCTTCGGACGGGCCGACCAATCAACACTCGCCGTCATGGCCGGGCAAAGCCGTCCAAAGGACGGCGTCGCTTCCGCTCGCCTATGTCCCGGCCATCCACGTCTTTCTTCGGCGACGCAGTTAAGACGTGGATGCCCGGCACAAGGCCGGGCATGACGCACTTTTATAAAATGCACTTGGCGGCAACGACACTGATAGCGCCCCGCTACTTCGTCCCCTCCTTCGCCGCCGGCGCATCCTTGGCCGGCGGCGGCTCGGCTTTCTTCTTCTGATCCTCGGCCGTCTTCTTCGCCGCCGCCTGCAGGTCCTCGACGATCGTCTGCAAACTGGCGACCGCGCCCTTCAGGCCTTCGATCTGGCGGTTGGCGGCGTCCAGCTTCTGCTGGTGATCGATGCTGAGTTTTACAATCGTCTTCTGCAGGAAATCGACATTGCTCTGCAGGCAGCTGGTGCGCCGCTCCATGGTCTTCTCGACGGTGCATATCTCGATGCCGGGCACGTCCTGCGCTGCGGCAGGACGGCAGGTCAGCATGCCGCAGATCAGCACGAAGGGCGCCAGAACCAGCGGCGCGGCGAGAGCGATACGGCCGATCATCGAAATCCTCGTTCAGGGGGCGCCCGCACGGTCAATTTAATGCGAGCGGGATGCGGGACGGCGGAGGCTACCATACGTAAACCGCATTCGCGCGTTGACGTTTTGCGGACGGCGCCCGGCCGGGAGCCGATCGGGCGGCGAAACGCGGCGGGCGCGGAAGCGTCTTGTGGAGAATCATGGAATGGCAACGCGCGAACGACGGCTGGCCGAATTCAATGGCGCGGGAGCGCCGCCGCCGGATCAGCCGGTCCAGGTGCTGTGCGAGGACCACAGCGGAACCTATCAGTTGCCGTTCGCCTGCCGCTTCGTCGATGGCCAATGGCGCAACAACGAGTCCGGCGGGCCCGTCGAGGCGACCGTGGTCGGCTGGCGCCTGCGGCGCCCCTGACCAGACAGGCAGCATTCTCCGGCAGTATTCTCCGACAGTATGCTTGGGCCGCTGTGCCAGAATGCGACGGAAACCCGCGGGATTTTAAGATTCGGAACGCGCCCGGAACGAAGCACGCCCGAATCAGCGGCCGGGCTCCGTACTCCCCTGTTCACGGCTAGATATCAGCCCCACCCCGGATTGCCGTACCACATGCAGCACGGCCGGGGGCGACCGAGGCGGGCGGACGTGGACAAAGGTTAACGGCTCCGGCGCTTCGGCAAGGTAGTCAGGAAGCCATGGACCAAGCGAAAGCCGGGGCCGGCCTGGAAAGGCCAGCGCTCACTCGTACAAATACCCGACCGGCTTTCCTTCGGTACGCAACGGACGAATGTCCTTCCGCGTAATGATTTGACCAGCCAGGCTGTCAATTTCGTCGCGCTGCGTCGGCGTCCAACTGCGAAGATTCTCCATGCCTTTCAGCAAGCCCAGCCGGAGGATCTGGGTATTTTCGCCTACCCCCAACAGACTGATCGCGTTCTTGCCCGCCGTGACCGTATCGCCGGTCGCAAGCTCAAAACTCTCCCCCGCGCCATTCTTGAATTCGGCCGTGCCGCGAATGACGCGATAGATGACAACCTCACCTTTCCCGAGAAAGGCGGTATCCGCTGTTGCCGATGCGCTCTTCGGCAACAGCGACTGGCCGCTCGGGTCGGTTGCGATGATGTGCCCGGTTGTAAGACGACCGCTCGGAACCTCGATTCCGATGTCGCGCACATACACAGGCCCGGCGGATTTGATGGGGCCACCGGCGGCCAGCGGCTTGTACAGCGCTTCCAGCTCCAGCGGATCCTGAAGCCAGAAACTGGCGTCGGATGGGCGATCGTGCAGATTGTGGCTCCAGGCCACACGTGGCGTTTCCGCTTCGTTGATCTGATCCGGACCCACCACCGTCGGGTTGGGGAAGGTCGTAGGATCGGTAATGAAGGCTTCGAGAAACTTGCCGGAATAGCCCATGGACATCGGATCCGGCACCACCGTCTGCGGCGTCTTCAGATTCTCTTCAGTGGACAATCCCGACCAGGTGTAAAACAGCTGGCGATGAACGATCGCGCTCTGCAGCATCACCGAACCAGGGCCGACGTAGTAAAGTCGACCATCGTAATCGAAGGTGAACACGCCCGACGTGACCAGCACGAGCTGGTAACCGCCCGGTGGAAGGTGAAGATGGAAATCGGTGGGACCCGTATCGGGGCGATAAATCGGCAGATTTGTAGAAACCTCGTGGAGCAGGAAGGTTTCGTTGTTCGCATGAAAGCCCTCGTTGGCGCGGTTATAGAGGGCCTGCGGGCGATAGGTCGCCTCGTATGCAGCATTCCGATCGCGATCGATGGCCACGAAATTCTTGTTGTTCAGGCGGATGGGATCGCCGTTAGGACGAGTAAGGCCAGTCCATTTGAGATCGACCGCGGCATGCACATTCATGACACCCTCCAATCTGAGCAACGAGATCCCGGGATCGCGATGCCGGAAGAAGTCGCGCAGCCCGCCTCCCGTGAATTCGGTATCGTCCGGTTTGATGTGTGAAATTTGTTGACGACAGCGCGCTGATTCATGCGGGCCTCCGCTGTTCTTGATCTGCGACAGGGACACATGACTGACCAATAATTTGGCAGCGCTGGGTCGCCTCGCTGTGAGCTTGCTTGTGCTATGCGAAAATCACGCCAGCCGCGCTGCACTGCGGCGAACTTGCCGGCCGTGGCCTGGAAAACGCCGAAGCTGCTGGAGGCAGACCAGAATTTGGGTTGAGCGAGAAGCGGCGCATCGCCGCCGGCTCAACGCTCCCGGCGCGTATCACCGTCCGGGATGGCACCAAGTTAAGCAAGGGGTGCCCGATGCTTGAGCCCGTCAAACAGGCAACGGGCGCCGCGCGCTGCCTAATATTCGACCTCGAGTTCCTCGATGTCGGCGGGCTCGGCCTTGGCGGCCTCGATCCATTCCTGCATCTCGGGCAGCGCCATGATCATGGCGGCATAGGCCTTGAGCCGCGGCTCCAGCTTGACGTCATAGGTCATGAAGCGGGTGACGACCGGCGCATACATGGCGTCCGCCATGCTGCGCTCGCCGAACAGGAACGGGCCGCCCGATTTGGCCAGGCATTCGCGCCAGATGGTGCAGACCCGGTCGATATCGGCTTGCGCACGCGACCAGATCTTGAAGCCGGGGAAATGGCCCTTGAGGTTGACCGGAAGCGAGGCGCGCAAGGTGGTGAAGCCGGAATGGATTTCACCGCAAATCGACCGGCAATGCGCCCGCAGGACGCGGTCCTTGGGCAACAAGCCGGCATCCGGCATGACCTCGTTGAGATAATCGGCGATCGCCAGCGTATCCCATACGGTGGCGCCCTCATGCCGCAGGCAGGGCACCAGGATCGACGACGACAACAGCAGGATTTCGGCCCGCGCCGAGGCGTCGTCGGGCGAGGTGACGACCTCGTCGAACTCCAGCCCGGAAAACTTGGTCAGCAGCCAGCCGCGCAGCGACCAC
>Ga0302279_10001800_pt1 | contig 29725 bp, 28 predicted proteins | sample III_Bog_N3_3_FD_194541 | JGI IMG/M metagenome (GOLD analysis project Ga0302279, IMG submission 194541) | Peat permafrost microbial communities from Stordalen Mire near Abisko, Sweden - III_Bog_N3_3 | ecosystem: Environmental > Terrestrial > Soil > Wetlands > Peat | place: Sweden: Abisko... | reverse complement strand
GCCGCCGCCGCCTCCCCCGCCGCCGCCGCCGCCGCCTCCTCCTCCGCCCCCGCCGCCTCCGCCTCCGCCGGAGACGAAGGAATTCATCGTCTACTTCCCGTTCGATCAGTACATCCTGACTGCGGACGCCTCGGCGGTGATCTCGGAAGCCGCGCAGTACGACGAGCAGGGTCACTCCCAGCACGTCGTGGTGGTCGGCCACACCGACACCTCCGGTTCGGTGGCCTACAACATGCGACTGTCGGAACGCCGGGCGAAAGCCACGGCCGACCAGCTGGTCGCCGACGGGGTGCCTACCCAGACGCTGGACGTCCAGTGGAAGGGCAAGAGCGACCCCGCGGTGGCTACCGGCGACGGGGTCAAGGAACCCCTCAACCGTCGCGCCACCATCTCGGTCCAGTACTGACCGACGTCACCTTCCTGCCGTTAGTGAAGAGCCCGGTCGAAAGACCGGGCTCTTTCATTTTGGGGTCAGTGGTTGAGCGCCTGCGCGGGCAATGCCGCCGCTCGATCGATCCTGCCATTTCACCGCGGAGGACGCTGAGGACGCGGCGTTACGCGGAGGGCCGTCATGGATGGTCGTGCCGAGGCCCGATTGTCGGCGGCCGAAGGCCGCCCATAGGAGGCTCAAATGTCGAAATTGGCCTCGGTCAGCGTCGCGCATCTCCGCGAATCTCCGCGTCCTCCGCGGCAAAAAACGGAGCCCTACGGCACGCGAACGCCTGACGGTGGCGCGCGCCTACTAAGCCGTGATCGCCAGCGCCTTCAGGGCATTCTCGCGGACGGTCTTGTAGTCGAGCTTGCCGTTGGCGGCTCGAGGGACCGGGGCGATGACCAGCTCGCGCGGCGCCTTGTAAGCCGCCAGGTGCTCGCGCACGTGAGCCGACAGCTCGGCGAGGGTCGGCGTGTCGTTGAGCCCGCCCATGTCGACCACGGCGCAGATCCGTTCGCCGAACCGCGGGTCGGGCACGCCGACCACGGCGGCGTCGCGGACGCCGGGATAGCGCTTGATCGCCTCCTCGACCTCTTCGGGAAACACCTTTTCGCCACCGGTGTTGATCACCTGCGAGCCGCGGCCGAGCAGTTTCAGGGACCCGTCGGCCTCCACCGTCGCCCAGTCGCCGGGCACTGACCAGCGGCGGCCCTCGAACACCTTGAAGGTGCGGTCGGTCTTCTCCTGGTCCTTGTAGTAGCCCAGCGGCAAGAAGCCGGAGACGGCGAGCAAGCCGCGCTCGCCGCTGCCGGGCTCGACGCGGCGGCCGTCCTCGGTGAAGCAGGCGCTGTTGGGGGTGACCATGAACTTGGCGGTGGGAGCCGCGTCGGCGCCGCCGGAGGCGGAGACGCCAAGGCCCACGGCTTCCGATGAGCCTAGGCTGTCGAAGATGGCGCAGGCGGGGAGGTGCGCGAGCAGTCCGCGCTTGTTCTCCATGCTCCACATCGGTCCGGACGAGGCGAGGCGGCGCAGCGAACTGAGGTCCCAGCGCCCCGGATTGGCGTCCAGCACCTCCAGCATCGGCTGGGCGAAGGCCATGCCGACCAGGATGACGCCGGCGGCTTTCAGCCGCGCCGCCTCGTCCCAGAGCTCGATGGCGTTGAAATGGGTCGAGGGCAACGCGGCGATCGAGCCGCCGACGGTGAGCGAGATCAGCGCGCTGAACTGGGCGGTGCCGTGCATCAACGGCGCGGCGACGATGGTGGTCGCCGGCGTCAGTAGCGGCTCACCGGCGGCGATCGCCGCCAGCACCCGCTCGCCGGCTTCCTCCGGACTGGCGATCGGGGGCACGCCAAGGATCGCGTTGCCGCCGCCGCCGAGGACCGGGAACAGGTCCTCCATCCGCCACATCACCCCCTTGGGCATGCCGGTGGTGCCGCCGGTGTAGAGGATCAGCAGGTCGTCGCCCGAGCGGCCCCAGGGCGCGACCACCTGGTCTTCGGCCGCGCCGACGATGGCGTCATAGTCGAGGGCGAAGTCAGGGACCAGGTGGCCGGGCTCGGCGACGGCGATCCAGGCGCGCACCTTCGGCAGCCGGCCGCGGATCTGCTCGACGGTCTCGGTGAAACTGGCGCCGAACACCACCGCCTCGGCGTCGGCGTTGTCGAACAGATAGAGCAGTTCGTCGGCGACATAGCGGTAGTTGGTGTTGACCGGCGCAAGGCCCGCCTTGAACGCCGCCAGGTAAGTCTCGAGGTACTCCGGCCCGTTGTAGAGATAGGCGGCGACCTTCGACTGCTGGGTCAGGCCGAGGTCAAGCAGGCGGCGGGCCAGGGCGTTGGCGCGGCGGTCGAATTCCGCCCAGGTGATCACCCGTTCGCCGCGGATCAGGGCGGGGTGCTCGGGGATGGCGGCGGCGATCGATTCCCAGACGTCGGCGTAGTGCAACATGGCGCGGGCTTCTCCCAGAGACGGCTTTTGACCGACTCTAGGACCTCGGCCGGAGGCCGAGTCAACGCCTCGCCTCAGTGCGCCTGGTGGGACATGGTGTCGGAGACCTTCATGATCGCCGGACCCAGGATGACGACGAACAGCACCGGCAGGAAGAACAGGATCATCGGCACGGTGAGCTGGGCCGGCAGAGCGGCGGCCTTCTTTTCGGCGGCGGCCAGCCGCAGCTCGCGGTTCTCCTTGGCCATGACCCGAAGGGCGGTGCCCAGCGGCGTGCCGTAGCGCTCGGCCTGGATCATGGCGGTGACCACGGCCTTGATGCCCGGATGATTGGTCCGCTTGCCGAGACCCTCGTAGGCCAGCCGCCGTTCGGGCAGGTAGCTGAGCTCGGCGGTGAGCAGGGACAGCTCCTCGGCCAGCTCGATCGACGAGCCGCCCAGCTCCTGGCTGACCCTCTGAATCGCCGCCTCGATGGAGACGCCGGATTCGACGCAGATCAGCAACAGGTCGAGGGCGTCGGGGAAGACCTGAACGATCGACTCGCGGCGCTTGGTGGCGACGTTGCTGACATAGACGTTGGGGGCGTAGTAGCCGGCCACCAGGGCGCCGACGCAGCAGGCCACCCGGGTCATCACCGGCATGCCGAAGTTGTTGACCACGAACAGATAGAAAGTCGCCGCCGCCGCCATCACGAACGGCGAGACGAAGCGGAAGAAGTAGAAGCGCGAGACGGCGCTGGGCCCGCGGAAACCCGCCTGGGCCAATTTGTCGGTGAGGTTGGAGTCCTCCAACAGCCGCGACAGCTGCAGTCGCTCGACCACCCGCTTGTAGAGGCCTTCGTCGGTCTGCCGCAGGGAGCTGCTGACCGCCTTGCCGGCCAGGGCCTCGCGGGAGCGGCGGCGCAGCTCCTCACGCCGGTTGGCCACCGATTTCAGCCGGCTCTCCAGGTTGGACTGCTGGAACATCGGCCCGATCAGGGTGACGACGGTGAAGAACACCACGATGGCGGTCAGCGCCGAGAAGATGGTGTCCGGGCTGGTGAGGGTTTCGACCCAATCCATGGTCGTCCCCTCAGAACTTGAAGTTAATCATGCGGGCCATCACGAAGATGCCGAGGCCCATCCAGATCGCCCCGCCGCCCAGCATCAGCCAGCCCCGGTGGTCGGAGAACATCGGGGTCATATACGAGGGTGTGGTGACGGTGATCAGCACGATCACGCCCGGCGGCATCGACCCGATGATCATCGCCGAGGCCGTGGCCTCCGACGACAGCGCCTTGATCTTCTCGCGCATCAGTTTGCGCGAGCGCAGCACCAGCGACAGGTTGTTCAGGGCTTCGGCCAGGTTGCCGCCGGTCTTCTGCTGGATGTTCATGACGATGGAGAAGAACCGCACTTCGGCGGTGGGCATGTGCTCGTAGAGTTTCTCGAGGGCCTGATCGAGGGTCATGCCCATGCCGATGTTCTCGACCAGTCGCTGGAATTCGCCGCGCAGCGGTTCGGGGGACTCCCGGGCGATGATCTTCAGACAGTCATGCACCGGCAGGCCGGACTTGATACCGCGGACGATGATGTCCATGGCGTCGGAGAAGGCGCCGGTGAACTTGTTGGTGCGGCGCTTGGCCAGGAAGTTCAGCACCCAGAGCGGCAGGCCGAGGGAGGCGGCCGTGCACATCGCCAGGGCGATCAGCGGGTTGAAGCGCATCAGCACCAGCACCACCAGCGAGACCAGGCCGAAGGCGCCGCCGGCGATCCAGAACTGCACGACGGTGAGGCTAAGGCCGGCCTGCACCAGCTTGTTGGCTAGGTTGACCCGGGCCTTCTTCTGCTGGCGATCCTGTTCCTTGAGGCTTTTCAGCAGCTGTTTGCGCCGCACCTCCGGGGTGTTGGCCTGCGTCGGTCGAGCCGTGCGACGGGCGTCGCGGGCGGTGGCGCCGGTGATCGCCTGGGCGCGCTTGATCGCCCGCTCCTGCGCCGGATTGCCGCCGGCCAGCACGAAGCCGAGGCCGGCGATGACCACGAAGCCCAGGACCGCGGCGAGGATGATCAGCCCAATCTGGTCCATGGCGGCTACTCCGCCGCGTCAAGTGCTTCGGCCAGCTCGCGCTCCAGGCCGTAGTAACGGGCGCGGTCCCAGAACCGGGGGCGGGCGATGCCGGTGGACCGGTGACGGCCGAGCACATTGCCCTGCTGGTCCTCGCCGGTGATCTCGTAGACGAACAGGTCCTGGGTGACGATGACGTCGCCTTCCAGGCCGACCACCTCGGTGATGTGAGTGATCCGCCGCGAGCCGTCGCGCAGGCGGGCCGCCTGAATGATCACATCGACCGAGCCGACGATCATCTCGCGGATCGTCTTCGAGGGCAGACCGTAGCCGCCCATGGTGATCATCGATTCCACACGGCTGATGGCTTCCCGGGGCGAGTTGGCGTGCAGCGTGCCCATGGAGCCGTCGTGGCCGGTGTTCATCGCCTGCAGCAGGTCGAAGGCCTCCGGTCCGCGGACTTCGCCGACGATGATCCGCTCGGGACGCATCCGCAGGCAGTTCTTGACCAGATCCCGCATGGTGATCATGCCGGAGCCTTCGAGGTTGGCCGGCCGGGTTTCCAGACGCACCACGTGTGGCTGCTGCAGCTGCAGTTCGGCGGCGTCCTCGCAGGTGACCACCCGTTCGGTGGGGTCGATGAAGGCGGTCAGCGCGTTGAGCAAGGTGGTCTTGCCCGAGCCGGTGCCGCCGGAGATGATGATGTTACAACGGCAGGCGCCGATGACGCCCAGCACCCGGGCGCCCTCCGGACTGATCGAGCCGTAGCCGACCAGGTTCTTCATGGTCAGCTTGTCTTTGCGGAACTTCCGGATGGTGAGGGTCGGCCCGTCGAGGCTGAGCGGGAAGCTGATCACATTCACCCGGCTGCCGTCGGGCAGGCGGGCGTCGCAGATCGGCGAGGCCTCGTCGACGCGACGGCCGACCTGGCTGACGATCCGTTGGCAGATGTTCATCAGCTGCGCGTTGTCGCGGAAGCGGACGTTGGTCAGCTGAACCTTGCCACCGACTTCGATGAACACCCGGTTTGCGCCGTTGCACATGATGTCGGCGATCTCGTCGCGCGACAGCAGCGGCTCCAGCGGACCGTAGCCGAGCACGTCATTGATGACGTCCTGGACCAGATGGTCGGTCTCGGCCACCGACATGGAGACGTTCTTGATCGCCACCAGCTCGGCGACAATGTCGCGGATTTCCTCGGCCGCCGTGGCGGTGTCCAGCTGCGCCAGCTGGGCCAGATCGATGGTGTTGAGCAAGGCGTTGAAGATGGTCGCCTTGGTCTGGTGATAGTAGTCGCTCTGTTCACGGACGATCTCGGCCGTCGCGCCCTGGGCGGCGTGCAGCTGTTCGAACCCGGGCGTCGCCTTGGGTCCGGCGCGCGGAGTCGAGGCGGCCGGCGCGGGCGCCGCCTGCGGGTCTAGCTGCTGCGGACGCGTGGCGATGGCCGGCGCGCCGGCGGGCGCCGGCGGCGGCGGCTGACGCTGGGCCGAGGATGGCTGGTCGGAGGCGCGCTTTCCGAACACGCTGCTACGCTACTTTCTGAACAGACGGCCGATGACGGACGCGGGCTTGGCCACCGGTTCGGCGGTCATTTCCCGACGGCTGATCATCCGGGCCAGGAGATCGAGGCTTTCGGCTTGTTTCGACTTCGGTCCTACCTCGGCGATCATCTGGCCGTTGTTCGAGGCGTGCCCGAATAGCTTGGCGTCGAAGGTGATCACCATGGCTGGGGCCAGGCCCAGGGCCTCGCCGAAGTCCTTGGTCGGAATTTCCGGACGGCCGGGCAGGCCGACCTTGTTCAGCACCACCCGGGGCGGTGAATCGTTGGGCCGGGCGGCCCGCACCAGATCGACGATGTTCTTGGCGTTGCGCAGCGAGGCCAGGTCAGGCTCGGCGACAATCACCAGGTCATCGGAAGTGATCAGCATGCGCCGGGTCCAGGCGTTCCAGGTGTGCGGCAGATCGAGCACCACATAGGGCGTCGAGGCGCGTATCTTCTGAGCTACTTCCTCGTAGGTCTCCGGCGCGATGTCGAAGTCCTTGTCGAGGCTGGCCGGGGCGGCGAACAGCGACAGGTGATCGCCGCAGCGGGCCATCATCCGCTCCATCAGCACCGGGTCGAGCCGGTCGGGCTGGTTGAGCGCGTCGGCGATGCCGTGCAGGGGATCCTGGTTGAAGTCGAGGCCGGCGGTGCCGAAGGCCAGGTCCAGGTCGACCAGGACGGTATTGGCGCCCATACGCTCGGAGATCAGCTGAGCGACGTTGTGGGCGAGGGTCGAGGCGCCGGCGCCGCCCTTGGCGCCGACGAAGGCGATCTGGCGGCCGATGAACGGCTGGGCCGGATCGGCGTAGAGGGCGGTGACCGCGGCGATCAGCTGCAGCACGCTGAGCGGCGGCACCAGATATTCGCTGACCCCCCGGCGCATCAGCTCGCGATAGAGGCTGATGTCGTTGGCGGCGCCGATGACGATGACCTTGGTGCCCGGATCGCAGACCTCGGCCAGCCGTTCGAGATAGGCCAACAGCTGCGGCGCGGCGTCATGGGTCTCGAAGATCAGCAGCGAGGGGGTCGGCTGGTTCTGGTAGTAGTCGACCGCGGCGCCCAGGCCGCCCTCGTGGACCACGGTCTTGGCCCGCTCCATCCGACGATCGGCGGCGGCGCGCTGGAACAGCTCGCTCATCTCCGGCCGTTCGCAGAAGGCGTGGATGGTGATCCGGGGCACGGTGTGCTCGCCGAGCGCTGCTTCGGCGCTGGCCAGCATTTCGGCGATCGGATTGGCGGCCGGTCCGGCCGGGACCGGCTCGTCAGGCACTTCCGGCGGCGGCGCCGCGGAGGTTGCGGCGGTGGGCAGGCCGGCGAAGGGATCGGGCGCCGGCCCGGCGGCGGGTGCGCCCGCGCCGGGGTCGCGCCAGGTGTCGGCGGCGTCGAGCGACGGCGGCGGGGCGAACTCGTCCTTGGCGTCGAATTCGAGGTCGAAGGGATCGGGTGCGTCGGCGGTCAGCGGCGTCATGGTCACTGGCCCGCCGTCTTCGAGGAGGAGCCGTCGGCCTGTGGATCGGCCGCGGTGGAGGTCTGCGCGCCCTGGCGATACTTGTCGAGGACCACCTGTCGGCGTTGCGCGTCAGGCGCATCGCTGGCGCGGGGCGCCAGCAGGTCGGCCGGATCGGCGATCTGGGCGGCAATATTGGCGGTCACCGCGCAGCCGAATTCCGGGTAGCCCTCATTGTCGTAGGTCTTCGACAGGTCGCTCCACGCCTTGCCGCAGTCCGGGCCCTGGGCGTGGTAGCGCATGTAGCCGACCAGGATAGGGGCGTGAGCGTCGCCGCCGGCGTCGTAGCCGACGATGCGGACCTTGTCCGGGGCGACGCCCCGGGCGATCAGGTAGTCCCGGGCGCCGGTGACGGTGCGATAGGCGCCGGCGGGGTCGGGACCGTGTTCGGGGGCCTTCAGCGTGATCTCGCCGCCGGTCGCCGCCATCCAGTCGTGGACGAACTGGCCAAGGGCGTCGGCCTGGGTGGACGACAGGCCCGAGGCGTGGGCCGCGAGCTTCATTTCCTGCGGCGCCGGGCTGACTTCGATCGAATAGCGCTCGGTCGGCAGGATCGGCGGCGCGACCTTGGCCTCGTGCTCGGCCCCGTCGGTGGCGCAGCCGCCGAGGGCCAGCAGGCCTAGGACGATCAGCGCGGCGGACGCGTTCAGGAGGGAACGATGCTGGGTCATGCGTGGCTCACTCGACGACATAGCCATAAGGACCTTGATAGGTTCTTCCCGCGGTCGCCTCGGGAGGATGTTTGTAGGTCTGGTTCAGGCGGCCCAGCAGATCGGTGTCGATGTCGTTGGCGATCCGCAGGCCGTCGGCGGGCGTCTGCATGTCCGCCGGGCTGGCGGCGCCGACAATATAGGGGGTGACGATCACCACCAGCTCGGTCTGGCCGGAGGTGAAGTCACGCGAACGGAAAAGCGCCCCCAGGATGGGGATGTCCTTGACCCCCGGAATGGAGTCGAGATCCTGGTTGGAGGTGTCCTGCAGCAGGCCGGCGATCATCATCGCGCCGCCTGAGGGCAGCTCGACGGTGGTCTGGGCGCGGCGCACGGTCAGCGAAGGAACCACCAGGGTCGGGCCGCCGGAGCCGGTGCCGAGGCTGAAGGAGCCCTGGTTGCTGAGCTCGGAGACCTCGGTGGACAGCTTCAGCGAGATGCGACCGCCCGACAGAACCACTGGGGTGAAGCCGAGGCCGACGCCGTAGGGCTTGAACTCGATCGACACCCGGCCGGTGGAGTCCTCGCCGGTGGGCACCGGGAATTCGCCGCCGACCAGGAAGTTGGCCGATTCGCCGGAGACGGCGGTGAGGTTGGGCTCGGCGAGATTGCGGATCAGGCCCACGCGCTCGAAGGCCTGGATGTTGCCGGTGGCCTTGTTCAGGCCCTGCGAGCCGGAGGTGGTCTGGGTGGTGGCGGTCGGGCAGGTGGTGCACACCTCCGGCAGGTCGTAGGCGCCGGTCTTCGGGTCGAACGCCATGATCTCGGGCTGGGTGGTGGTGTTCTGGGTCGCGCCGGCGGTCAGGCCGCCCAGCAGGGCGCCGCTGATGCCGTAGGAGGCGGCGGTGCCGAGGACGAACTGCGGCGAGCCGGCCTCGTTGATCACCGCCTGCCAGTTGAAGCCTAGCTGCTTGATCACCGAGCGCTGCATCTCGACGATGCGCACCTTCAGCATCACCTGGTCCTTGCCGGCGATGCCGAGCATGTTCAGCACCATCTCGGGCTTGGCGACGGTGGCTCTGGCCAGCTGCAGCGCCTTGTCGGCGTCGGCGGCGTTGGCGACCATGCCGGAGAGGATGACGCTGTCGTTCAGGGATTCGACCTGCACATGCGAGCCGGGCAAGACGCGGTTGATGGTGTCGGCGAGCGCCGAGGTGTTCTGATCGACGCGGATGTTCAGGGTGAGGATCCGCCGGCCGGCGGCATCGAAGAACACCGCGTCGGAGACCCCCGACTTCATGCCGAGGACGAAGATGCGGCGCGGCGTGCGCAGCACCGCTTCGGCCACCAGCGGGTTGCTGACCAGCACGTCGCGGGCGTCGACCGGCAGCTCGACCACGGCCGAACGTCCCTGGGGCAAGGTCACCGTCTGGGCGGTGGCGCCGGCGCCAAGATCGACCCGGACCACCGAGGCGGCGCTCTGGGCGTGCACCGCCGCCGGCAGCACCAGGCTGAGCGCGGCGAGACCCAGCAGCAGATTGAGGAGGGCGCGCTTGGGGCTCATTGGGAGTTCACCAGTTCGACAGGGGCCGAGCCTCTGAAAATCCGCACCGACTGTCCGGCGCCGGGGCCGGGGCCGCGCGAGCCGGCGCCGATGTCGGCGTAGGACCGCAGCGCCATGACCAGCGCGCCGCCGGCGCTCTTGGCCCGGGCGACGGCTTCGACGTCGGCGACCGGCACCTCGAGGGTGAGGGTCGCGCCGAGCATGCTGGTGCCGGCCTTGGGGGTATCGGTGTGCTGGTCGACCGCCAGCACCTTGACGTTGGACAGCACCACCTCGGTGACCATGCCGCCGCCGCCGTTCTTGGCGGTGTCGGGGTGGGAGGAAACGACGTCGATGCGGTCGCCCGGCTGAATGAAGCCGCCTGCGCCGTTCTCGACCGAAACCGGGACGCTCATCGCCCGCATGCCGGACGGCAGGCGCACGGCCATGTAGCCGGAATCGCCGCCGCGGACGATCTTGGGGGCGGTGATCGGCTCGCCGGCGTAAATCGGATCCCTGACAATGTCGCCGACCACGGACTGCATCTTCGGCCCGCCGCCGGTGGCGATGTCGGTGACGGCGGTGCTGGCGGTGTTGACGGCGCCGGCGGCGCCCTGCGGCTTCGGCGTCGGCGCCGAACCGTCGGTGATGTAGGCGGCGTTCAGGGTCGCCGTCGGCCAGGGCTGCCAGACCATGTTGTCGACGGACAGCCGATCGCCAACCGCCAGGTCAGCCTTTGCCGCGAGCACCCGGGTCATCGGCGGACCGGCGGAATTGTCCACATGCTCGATCACGGTCGGCGCCTTGGGCTTGAACGCGGTGTGGACGACCAGGGCCAGGACTACCGCGGCGAGCACGGCGACAACGATGATGGCGATTCGGGCGGGGTTCATCTTGGGCTCGGCGCCTCCAGGCGTCGCTTTGGACTTAAAAACGGCCCGCGCCCCCTTCACCCGAGGCGGGACCCAATGGGAATCGATGACGCGGCCCTTCTGGCGCACCGGAAGATTGGGGGACCCATGGTTAACGCCCGGCTAAGGCGCCGAAGGGTCAGATCAGCGGGTGGATGACCGCCGCCGCCAGGGCGCCGATGGCGATGGCGACGCCGTAAGGCGCTGACTCGCCGGGGGTGGCCAGACGTTGGGTCCAGGAGGGTCCGGCAGCCGCGAGCGGTCGCAGCCACGCCGACCGCATGGCCAACAAGGAGAGCGCCAGAGCGCCGCCGGCGAGGCCGGTGAAGACGGCGAACGCGGGCAGACCGCCCGGGCCTACCCAAAGCGCCGATGCGGCCATCAGCTTGGCGTCGCCGCCGCCGATCCAGCCCAAGGCGAACATGCCGGCGGCGAGGATGAAGATCGCGACGCCGACGCCGACATGCCAGCCGATCAGACTCGCGAGCTCGCCCAGCGGCAGGCCGGCCAGCAGGACCGCCGGCGCGAAAGCGACCGCCAGGGCGATGGAAATCCAGTTGGGAATGGTGAAGGTCGCCAGATCGGTCATCGCCGCCACAATGACCAGGGCGGCGAAGGCGAGCGGAACGACGGTTCTGGCGAGTTCTGGGTTCATCCGCTGACCGGCTGGGAAATGGGCGCGCAGTCAGAATGGCCCGACGAGGTGAACCAAACGTTTCCTCGCCGGGCCATCTCGTCGTTCAGGCCGTCACGTCGCCCTTAGTGGGAGACCGCGCTGCCGGCCGTGGAGAGGCTGGTGTTCAGGTTGGCGCCCAGGGTGGTCACCGCGCCGATGATGACGACGGCGATAAGAGCGACGATCAGGCCGTACTCGATGGCGGTCGCGCCCGACTGGTCGGCGATCAATCGCCGCATGAACTGCTGCATGAACTGCTCCTCTGGCGGTCTAGGTCGGAGAAGCGCCCCCCTCGCGCCTCGCCCCTTGGTTGCGGATGACCTGCCAAAGATGCCTTCGGTATTTTAAGCCTTGCTGAAGAAATAGGGTGAGCGAAACCTAACCAAGGTTCCAAAGAAAAAGGGCCGCGGCTTTCGCCGCAGCCCTCAATCCATTTAGAGAACGCCGCCTATTAGTAGGCGATGGCGCTGCCGGCCTTGCTGAGGCTGGTGTTCAGGTTGGTGCCGAGGGTGGTCACCGCGCTGATGATCACAACCGCGATCAGGGCGACGATCAGGCCATACTCGATGGCCGTGGCGCCGGATTCGTCTTTCATGAAACGCGTAACGAACTTGGACATTGCTTGATCTCCTTCGTGCAAGCAGGTGAGGGATCAAGCCGGTCAGGCCTGCTTGCCCCCTTAAGACGCCCCAATATCACCCACCGCCCTTAATTCGCAGTAAACGTGGAAGTACTGAGCGATTCTTTTCTATGGTTTACCGAAATTCACCATTAGAGTTGATTAACCAGCCTCGATTCGACCCTAAGAGTGTTAAATGACTCGCGCGCGCGAGTCGGGCGCTCACGCCCTAGAGGGCGGCCCGGCCTTTACCCAACCTTAGACCTCGTGGCCCTAGCGTGCGGCTCCCTGAAGCCAAGGCGTCGCACCTCCATGCCGTGGACCATCGTCAATCTGCTCGTGACTTTCGTCGCCTTCGGCCTGCTGGCCAGGGTCAGTCCCTGCAATCCGCAGCAGCCGAGATTCGTCACCCGCGAGCTGGCCGACAACGCGCTCTACTGGATGGTCGGCCTGGTGCTGGCGGTCGGGGTCTATTCCGATCTTTCGGCGCTGATCGTCAGGACCGGCGCCGCGGTGGTGTTCGGCGGCGATGCGGCCGCCGTCGCCCGAGCGACCCGCGAGGGCTGGGGCTGGATGTCGCGGCTGCCGCTGCTGGTTCAGGCGGTGATCGTGGTCGTGGTGTTGGACATCATCCAGTACTGGCTGCACCGGGTGTTTCACGCCGACGCCTTGTGGCCGTTCCACGCCGTGCATCACAGCGCCGTTGAGGTCGACTGGAGCACCGCCTACCGCTTCCACCCGGTGAATTTCGTCGTCTACAGCACCGGCGCCTACGCCCTGGTGGCCTGCCTGGGCTTTTCGCCGATGGCGTTCGTGATCATCGGGCCATTCAATATAGTGATGGGCTCGGTGGTGCACGCCAACGTCAACTGGACCTACGGGCCGTTCCGCTATGTGCTGGCCAGCCCCGTGTTCCACCGCTGGCACCACGCCAAGGACCCGGCGGTGCGCGACAAGAATTTCGCGCCCACCTTTCCCGTGCTCGACCTGATCTTCGGCACCTACTACATGCCCAAGGGCGTGCTGCCGTCCGACTATGGTTGCGATGACGCCCCCCTGCACTTCACCAGCCAGATGATCTGGCCGTTCCTGGTCTACGCCGAGCGATTCGGCCTGAAGCCCCGGGCCGGGCAGGCGCCGGCCTGACCCATGCCCGCCCTGGCGCCGGAACAGGCCGCCGACGCCTGGCTGAGCAAGCTCCCGCTCGCCGACCGCATGGCCGCGGCCGCCGCCACCGAGGCGCGGCTGTGGGGCTGGTGGCTAGGCTGGGCGCTGATCGTCGCCGTTTCGTTGCTGGTGCTGAAGAGCGGGGTGCTCGGCAGGCTGCGACGGAGTATCGAGCGAGACGGGCCGCGCCCATGGCTTGCCGGCGCCGCGGTAGGCGGGGCCTTCGCCCTCATCCTGCTGGTGCTCAAGACGCCCTTCGACGCCGCCAACGGCTGGTGGACCGATCGGCTGCTGCACGCCGCCGCCGCCGGTAGCTTCGCCGCGCATCTGTCACGGGCGGTAGCCAACGGCGCGCAACTGCTGTGCGCGGCGGTGATCGTGGTTCCGTTGCTGCTCTGGCTGGCGCGGACGCGGCCGAAGAGTTGGCCGCTGATCGCCGGCGCCGCGGCCATCGCGCTCAGCCTCGGGCTGTTCTGGACCCCCTACGCCGTCTCTTCCGGACCGGTGATGTCGCCCCTGCCGGCCGGGCCGGTGCGCACGGCGATGCTCGACCTGGTCCGCGCAGCGGGCATCCCGGCGGCGGAGATCTATCGTTCCACCGATCCCAACGTCGACGTCGACGTGACCGGCGGCTTCGGCGGGGCGAAGGTCTCGGTGGGACCGGCGCTGGAGAACGGGCCGGCCGAAGCGACGGCGCTGGCCGGGCATCTGATGGGCCACTACGCCCACGGCGACATCTTCTCGATCTGGCTGATGTTCGGACTATTCACCCTGGCGGGGTTCCTGGCGGTCCAGTGGACCGTGCGTCCGCTGGCGCAGGTGATGGGCGCCGGCGGGCTGGGCGGACCGGCCGATCCGGAGGCCCTGCCGGTGGCGGCGATCGTCGCCGTGGCGATGATGATCGCGGCCACCCTGGCCTCCAGCGCCGCGATTCGCTGGATGAACGTGAGGGCGGACGATTTCTCGCTGACCTACGCGCGTCAGCCCGACGGCCTGGCTGCGGGATTGGAGCGCGATTGGAACCACCAGGCGGTCGATCCCTCGCCGCTGGCCCGGGCGGTGTTCTACACCCACCCGCCGATGCGCGGGCGGCTGATCCACGCGATGGCCTGGAAGGCGGCGCACGGCGGCTGAGCCGGGCCCAGGGCGCGTCGCGCCGGAATATTTGCGCAAACTTGGCCATGCAAATTCCGCGAATCGGGATTCCTCCCCGACGATTCGACGAGCCCGCTCGGCACATGGCGCTTGAGGTTCCCAACCGATATCTGGCGCTCTCGCCAATCATCGTCACCGCGCCGACGGCCCGGTGCGGCACCACCCTCGTGCAACGGCTGCTGTCGGCCTCCGGCAACTGCTTCCTCTATGGCGAGGAAGTCGGCGGCCAGCTCCAGGCGCTCACCGAGTCCTTCGTCGAACTGATCAAGCGTTACGAGCAGACCGGCGCCGCCACCGACGCGGATTTCGCCCGCGCCGTCGCCGGCGTGCTGAACGACTGGCGACCCGGCCTGATTCCGCCGACCGCGGTCGTGTTGAAGGCCTGGGTGGAGATCTACTATCAGCTGCCGTCGACCCTTGCCGACTATGGCCAGTCGATCGGCCGGCCGCTGTGGGGTTTCAAGCGGCCCAACTTTTCCTGCGACCTGCTGCGGGCGATCCTGATGCTGCTCCCGCGGACCAAGGTGATCTACGTCTACCGAGACCTCTACGACGTGCTGAAATCGGCCAAGGCGCGCCGATTTGTGGTCAGCGAGGCGGAAGTGACGGCGTTCTGCGCCACCTGGGCGGCGAACATGAGCCAGACCATGGCGCTACGGCGGGACGGGCGGTTCTATTTCCTGCGCTACGAGGACCTGGTCGCCCACCGGCGCGAGCAGGTTCAGCGGCTCGAGCGGTTCACCGGCGCCCGGAAGATCGAGGACCGCGTCTTCGCCACCCGAGTGAACACCTTTGCGGGCGCACAGTCGGACGGGCACTCGCCTAACCAGTATATCGAGCCCGCGCCGCTGACCGCGACGGAGCAGGCGATCGCCGAGCGCGAGGCGGGCGCGGTGATGGCGCAGTTCTACGGCGCCGACGCGGCCCGCCACGGCTAGTCGGCGGCGGCCTGGCCGTTCAGGCTTTATTGACCAATCCGGGCCAGCCTTAAGGGCATGCGCAGAATAGCCCTCGCCCTCCTTTTCGTCCTCGCCCCCGTGGCGGCCAGCGCGGCCAGCCTGGCGGTCAGCCTCGACCAGGCGGTGCGGATTTCCTTGAAGACGCCCGCCGCGGACGTGATCGTCGGCAACCCGGCCATCGCCGACGTCACCGTCGCCGACCAGCGCCACCTGGTGATCATCGGCAAGAGCTATGGGGTGACCAATCTGGTGGTGGTGGGCGCTTCAGGGCGGACCATATTCGACAGGCAGATCGTCGTCGGCGCACCGAGCCAGGGCCGGGTGTCGATCTTCCGCGGCCCGGTCGCCAGCAGCTACGCCTGCTCGCCGAGCTGCGAGCTCTCCACCGGCGCCGGGGCGTCCGCGAGCGCCCCAGCGGCCCCCGCCGCGCCGGCCTCACCCTCCAATTAAGCCAAGATTAGGAGCCGGCGGCCTAAGGTCGCGGCCTCGGACGACCGGCTCCCTTCGGAGGACGAACCGCGCATGCCGTCGCGCAGAACCAGGACGGGCGCGATCCTCTGCGACCTGATCGCCTCCCGACGCGGGGCGACGGCGGTGGAATTCGCCATGATCGCCGTGCCTTTCTTCGCGCTGTTGTTCGGCGTGCTGGAGCTGGGGATGCTGTTCATGGCCTCGACGGCCATCGACGCGGCCACGGCCGGCGTCGCACGGCAGATCCGCACCGGCCAATTCCAGGCCAGCGCCAACAACACCGCCGCCGACTTCAAGAACGCCGTCTGCAGCAACATGTCGTGGATCTCCACCAGCGATTGCCAGGCCAATATGAGCCTGGACGTGCGCACCTTCCCGAACTTCGCGGCGATCAGCGTCACCCCGCCGGTGGCCAACGGGGCGATCGACCAGACCCAGCTGACCTTCAACGCCGGCGCCTCCTGCGACATCGTGCTCGTGCGGGCGTTCTACCCGTGGACCCTGCTGGCGCCGGTGTTGGAGCCAGGGCTGCCGAACCTGGGCTCGAACCAGCGGCTGCTGACCACCGCCATCGCCTTCCGCAACGAGAATTGGCAAGCCAACGGTCCGCCATGCAGCTGATCCGCGCCCTTCGCGAACGCTGCCGGCGCCTGGCGATGGACTGCGAGGGCGTCGCGGCGGTGGAGTTCGCCCTGATCCTGCCGATCCTGCTGCTGCTCTATTTCGGCATGGACGAGCTGGCCCAGGGGGTGCTGGCCGAACGGCGCGCGGCGCACACCGCCTCGACCATCGGCGATCTGGTGTCACAGAGTTCGACCATCACCCAGGCGGAAGTGGGCGACATCTTCAATGTCGGCGACACCATCGTCTATCCGTTCCCGACCAGCGCGCTCAGCATGCGCATCACCAGCGTGGTCGCCGACGCCAACGGCGTCACCACCGTCGCCTGGAGCCAGGGCAGTGGCCTGACGGCGCTGGCCAAGGGGGCGCCGGTGACCGTGTCGGGCAATGTGATCAGCGCCGGGCAGAGCGTGATCATGGCCGAGGCCGACTACACCTACACGCCGGCTGTAGGCTATCTGCTGCACGCGCCGATCCCGTTCAACGAGGTCTACTACCTGCGCCCACGGCTCTCGACCCAGGTAAGCTGCGCCGACTGCTGAGGCCTAGGCAAAGGGCGCCACCGCCTCGGCAAGGCGCTCCGCCAGCGGATGCGGCGCAAAGGTCCGCTCGCCGAAACGCCGAACCGGACGCACGCCGATCAGGCTGCTGGTCAGGAAAACCGCGTCGGCGCCCGAGAGGGCCTGCGGCCCGGCGAGGGACTCGCCGGTGGGAACCTCGAGGCCAGCGGCGGCGGCGAGAACGGCGGCGCGGAGAATGCCGTCGAGGCAGCCGGCCTCCAGCGGCGGCGTCACCAGCGCCCCCTCCTTGATCCAGAACAGATTGGCCGCCGCCGCGCCGGCCAGGTGGCCGTCGGTGTTGAGCAGCACCGCCTCGTCCGCGCCGTCGGCGCGGGCCTGGCGGCGGGCGAGCACATTGTCGAGATAGGCCAGGGTTTTCAGCCGGCTGGTCGGCGAGGCGGCGTTGCGGCGAATGGCGGCGATGGCGAGCACCGCCGGCTCGGTCTGCCGGGCGGCCGAGGCGGCGGTGGCGAAGTGCCGTGGGCGAACTTCAGCAGGTCGCTCCAGCCCGCGACCGCCGGAGCCGGCGGTGAGGGTGACGCGGACCGCGGCGCGGGCGTCGGTCAGCCCGGCGTTGGCGACGGCTGCCCGGGCGAGCGCATGGAATTCTTCGATGTCGGGCGGCGGCAGGCCGAGGACGCCGGCGCCGCGGATCATCCGGCGGGCGTGATCCTCGGCCAGCACCAGGGCGCCGCGGGTCCAGAGCAGGGTCTCGAACAGGCCGTCGCCGAGCAGGAGGCCGCGGTCGTCGAGGGGAATGGCCTGCACCTGAAGCGCCTCAGCGGCCCGCGGCGGTGCGGCCGTCGCCGCGGACGAACATCAGGCCGACGAAGCCGACCGCCAGCAGGATGGCGATCATCCCGAAACCGCCCTGCTGGGTGTGAAAGATGTCGCCGCCCCACTTGACCATGGTCGGCCCCAGCCAGGTCGTCGCCGCCCCGGAGAGGGCGTAGACGCCGAAGAAGGTCCCGGTCTGGTCCGGTGGCGAGAGGCGGGTCAGCAGGGTGCGGGCGGAGGCGTACTGGGCGGTGATGAAGGTGGCGTTGGAGAAGCCGATCAACAGGAAGATCACCTCCGGCCAGGTGGTGAAGAAGGGGCCGTTCCAGAGCGGCGGGTGGGTGGCGACGTCATAGCGCCAGAAGAACAGGATCCGGTCGGGGGCCATGCCGAGGATGGCGAAGATGCCGACCAGCGCCATGCCGACCTCGACTTGCACCGAGCGCTTGGCCCCCAGCCAGGCGTCGAGCCAGCCGCCGACGAAGCCGCCGAACACCGCCAGCACGGTGAGGATCAGCCCGTAGATCAGCATGGTCAGCGTGCCCCAGTGCATCACGCCGACGGCGTAGACGCCGGCGAACAGCAGCACCGAGGTCATCCCGTCGACGAAGAACATCCGGGCGGTGAGGTAGATGGCCGCGTCGCGGAACTTGCCCATGGTCCTGACCATGTTGACCAGGTCGGCGGCGCCGGAGCGCAGGGCCTTGAACATCGGAATCCCGCTCTTGGGCGCATCCGGGGTGAACAGGAACAGCGGGATGGCGAACAGCCCGAGCAGCACCGCCGACATCGGCGCGACGATGCGGTCGGTCTCGTGCATGGCCGGGTTGAGCCCGAACAGCGGCGCCTTCGGCACCCAGCCCCAGGGCACATGCCCCGGCAGGGCGAAGGCCCAGGTGGTGAAGCCGAGCGCCAGCAAGGCGCAGGCGTTGGCCAGCGCGAGCGCCAGGGACGAGGCCTTATGCGCCCCGTCGAGACCGGCGGCGCGGACCAGCAGCGAGTTGTGCAGCACCTCTGTATAGGAGAACAGCACGCCGATGACCGTGGCGATGGCGATCACCGCACCGATCGAGAGCCCCTTGTGGTCCGGGGTGGTGAACCAGAGCGCCCACATCAAGGGAACCATCAGCGCCACGACCAAGGCCAGCAGCCCCTTGCGCCGACCCAGCCGGTCGACCGAGGCGCCGAGGAAGGGCGCGGTCAGGCAGACGATCCAGCCGGAATACTGCCCGTAGGAGGCCACCGCCGCCTGTCCGGCCACGCCGCCGCCGACCACCACCGAGGCGAAATAGGGCATGAAGATGTAGATGGTGACCAGGATCACGTAGGGGTCGCGCCCGCCTTCGAACAGCGACCAGCTGCGCGCCCCGAGGCTGAGTTTGGCCCCCGGCGGCGATGGGACGGCGGCGGCGGCCGAAAGGTCGGCTTCCGGCAACAGTTCGGTCAAGCACATCTCCCCTTAGGCCGTCTTCGCGCGGCCGCCGGGGCAGGTTAAGGCGCCCGCGCGGAAAGAGAAGGGGCAAGGCCCGAGCGCCGTGCTACCGCATCCGCCGCGGCGGTCGCCGGGGGCCGCCTGAGAGGGCAACGCCATGGCGCCGACCAAGCTGGAAGCCGACTATCTGGTGATCGGGGCGGGGGCGATGGGCATGGCCTTCGCCGACACCCTGGTGGCCGAGACCGACGCCACCATCGCCATCGTCGAGCGCTACGCGCGACCCGGCGGCCATTGGACCACCGCCTACCCCTATGTGCGGCTGCACCAGCCCTCGGCCTACTACGGCGTCAACTCCCTACCGCTGGGCGGTGAAACGGTCGACGAGACCGGCTGGAACAAAGGGCTCTACGAGCTGGCGAGCGGCCAGGAGATTTGCGCCTACTTCGACGTGGCGATGCAGCGGCTGCAGGCGACCGGTCGGGTCAGCTACCTGCCAGGGTGTGACTACCTGGGCGATGGCCAGGTCCAACGGACGGCCACGGGCGAGACCTTCGAGGTCGCGGTCCGGCGGCGGACGGTGGATGCGAGCTATATGGGAGTGATGGTCCCGTCGATGCGGCCGCCGCCCTATGAGGTGGCCCCAGGCGTGGCCTGCGCGCCGCCCAACGCCCTGCCCGGCCTCTTTGGCCAGTATGAACGTTTCACCGTCGTCGGCGCCGGCAAGACCGGCATCGACGCCTGCCTGTGGCTGCTTGGCCAGGGCGTCCCAGACAGCCAGATCGCCTGGATCATGCCCCGGGACAGCTGGCTGCTGGACCGGGTCAACATCCAGCCCGGCGGCCAGTTCGCCGCGGCCATCGGCCGGGGTTTGATGGGACAGGCCATGGCGGTCTTCGAGGCGACCTCGGCGGCGGACTTGCTGATGCGGCTGGAAGCCTGCGGCCAGCTGCTGCGGCTGACCCCTGACGTGCAGCCGACCATGTACCGTTGCGCCACGGTCTCGCGCGCCGAACTGGAGGCGCTGCGCACCCTGACCGGCATCGTGCGCCTGGGGCGCGTCCAGGCGATCGATACGAACGAGATCCGGCTAGACGGCGGGGCCGTACCGACCAGCGCGCGGACGCTGCACATCGACTGTTCGGCGGACGGCCTGGGCAGTCGTCCGGCCGTCCCTGTATTCGAGGACGGCCGGATCACGCTGCAGCCGGTGCGGTTCTGTCAGCAGGTGTTCAGCGCCGCCTTCATCGCCCATGTGGAAGCCGCCTATCCCGACGACGACACGGCGCGGAACCGGCTGACAACGCCGATCCCGCATCCGGACACCGTTCTCGACTGGCTGCGGATAAACGCCGTCAGCAGCCGCAACAGCCTTCTCTGGGAGGAAGATCAGGGACTGCGGGCCTGGCTGGCGGCGTCGAGGCTGGATATCGGCCGCTACTTCGGCGGCGCCCCGTCCGATCCGGCGGTCGCCGCCGATCAGGCCCGGAAGCGGCGGGCGGCGACCATGGCGCAGGTCTCCAAGCTGGAGAAACTGCTGCGCGCCGAGGGCGCCGGCGCGGCCTAAGCCTTCTCGACCTTGCCCGCGGCTTCGTCGATGGCGGCGGTGAGGGCGTCGAGTTGCTCGGGGGTCAGGCTGCCGGCGGACATCCGCACGCGGATCGCCGAGCCGAGGTTCTGCATCGCCCGGGCGATACGCGGCGAGGGGCCTTCGAAGCGGGCGTGGAGGTCTTCCATGCGCCGGAAGATGGCGTCGACCACGGCCTTCTTCTCTTCCAGGGCGGCCGAGCCGGCCTCGGTGATCCGGTAGAGCCGCTTGCCGCCCTCGGCGTTCTCGACGGTGACGTAGCCCAGCTCCTCGAGCAGGGTCAGGGTCGGGTAGATCACGCCCGGGCTGGGGCTGTAGGCGCCGCCGACCTTCTCCTCGATGGCCTTGATGATCTCGTAGCCGTGGCTGGGGGCCTGGCTGATCAGCTTGAGGATGACGAACCGCAGGTCGCCCTGGTCGAACACCCGCTCGGCCCGGCGCGGGCCATGGTGGCCGCGCAGACCGCGACCGTGGAAGCCGAACTCCCGGGCCGCGAAGGCTTCCCGGTGACGGCGATGATGGTAGTGAAACATATAAACTCCGATTGATACAAGATATATCGAAGCAACAGATATATCTAAAATCGATCGTGTCAAGCGGCCGTGTGAAATAGATCGACGGGCCGCCGCCTGGCTCAGGCTGCCTGCGCCGAATCGACCAACACGTCGTTGAGGGCCTCGATCAGCGTGTGGGCGCTGACCGGCTTGCCGAGGTGGCGTTGGGCGCCGGCGGCGCGGCCGGCGTCCAGGTGTTCGGGCTGGCAGCTGGCCGACACGATGATCACCGGCACGGTCGGGCGGCCGGATTCGCATTCGTTGCGGCGGATTTCCCGCGTGGCGCTGAGCCCGTCCATCACCGGCATCTGAATATCCATCAGAACGGCCGTGAATGGCTGCGCGCTGGCCGCCTCCACCGCCTGGCGGCCGTTTTCGACCGACACCCAACCGACGCCGACCTGCTCGAGGATCAGTTCGAGCACTTTGCGGTTCATCGCGTTGTCATCGACGATCAGCACCCGCGGTTCAGAGGCGGTCTGGGTTTCGGGATTCGCCGCTTCGACGATCGCCATGTCGCCGGCCTCCGTGAGATCGAGCTCGAAGCTGAACACCGACCCCTCGCCGGGCGTCGAGTGCGCGTCGAGACTCCCGCCCAGTTCCTCGGCCAGCCGACGCGCTACCGCCAAGCCTAGCCCGGCGCCGCCGAAGCGACGGGTGTCGCTGTCATCCTGCTGACTGAAGGTCTCGAACATGCGGGCCTTGAGGTTCGCGTCGAAGCCGACGCCGGTGTCGGAAACCTCGACGGCGAACCGGCCCCGTCCGACCCGTCGCACGCCGATGCGCACCGCGCCCCGCTCGGTAAACTTGATGGCGTTGGAGAGCAGGCAGGCGAGCAGCTCTCCCAGGCTGGACGCGGCGCCGGTCACCTGGACATCGGCCGACGGGTCGATCTCAACGGCGAAGGACAGTCCCTTGGTCCTCGCTTCGATCCCGAACGGCAGGGCGATGGCCTGGACGGCGGCGCCCAGGCGGAAGGAAAGCGCCTGGCGTTCCATCGGCGCGGCGACGCCGTCGCGCGACACCGTGATCAGATCGCCGATCAGATGGTCGAGGGTGAAAGAGGAGAAGCGGATGCCATCGACCAGCTCGCGCTGAGTCGGATTGAGCATGGAATTGGCCAGGGCCTCGGTCATGCCGGCGACGCCGTTCAGCGGGGTGCGCAGCTCATGGCTCATGTTGGCCAGGAACCGGGTCTTGGTCCGCTCGGCCGACTGCGCCCGCTCCAGCGCCTCCCTCAGGCTTCGCGCCACGTCTTCGGCGCGGCGCGTGTCATTCATCAGTTGCCGAGCCGCCAAGCCGATTATCGCCAGCACGAAGGCGAGCGCCGCGACCGATCCGATGACCATGACCTTCCGCGTCGTGTCGTAGGCGCCCGCCAGGGCGCTCTCCCGTTGAACCAGCACCCGCGACTCGCCGTCGCGAAGACTCGCTACGTCGCGCTCGGCTTCAGTCATCTCGGCCGTTTGCGCGGGGGAAGGCGCCGCGATCCGCCGGCCCGCCAGCGTTGCGGCCACTTGCGGCTCGGCGACCGTCAAAGTCCACGTCCGGCTCAACCGACCGACAGCGGCGGCGGCGCGAACCTGATCGGGCGGGTCGTCGAGGGAGTAGGCGGTCAGGCGCTCGACCGCATGATCCATCCGGCGCCGGCCCTCCTCGAACGGGACCGCGTATCGCGGGTCGTGGGTGCCGACGATGCCTGCGAGGGCGTTCTGCTGGTCGTTCGCCGCGTCGAGCACGGCATCGGCCCAGGTCAGTTCGTCCCGAGCCTCGGCCACGCCTCTGCCCGCGCGCTGGATGAGGTCGATATTGATCCAGACGACCGCCGCCACCGCCAGCACGGCCGCGATCAGCCCGCTGAAGGCCAGTCCGAGATAGCGGATACGTCGGCGTCGCGCTGCGGCTTGCATGAAAGCGCCCCCGTTCTAGACGGCGCCATCTTCGGGCCCCGCGGTTAATCCGGCTCACCCGGAAGCTGCGGCATCGCGTCGCCCGCCGGTTCGACTCCCGCGGTCGTTGGCGCCAGCCGACTTCACGGCTCATAAGAGCCGCAAACAACCCACAGGGAGCAAAGCCATGGCCGAGGCGTATCGGACCATCACCGTCGAGCGGCGGGATCAGGTGGAGTGGCTGACGCTCAACCGGCCGGAGGCGCTCAACGCCATCAATGTGCCGATGGTGCATGAATTGCGGGACTATTTCGGCGGGCTGTACGACGATCCGCAGGTGCGGATCGTGGTGATGCGGGGCGCCGGGCGGGCGTTCTGCGCCGGGCTCGACATCAAGCAGCGCCAGGCCCCCGGCGAGGAGTCCGCGCCATTCGGGGGCGGCTTCGGCTTCCAGGGTTTCCTGGCCGAGGTCTACATCCGCATGCGGCGCTGTCCGCAGCCGATCGTCAGCCTGGTGCACGGTCCGGCTTGTGGCGGCGGCTTCGCCTTCGCCCTGGCCTCCGACATCCGCATCGCCGGCCAGAGCGCCCGGATGAACGCCGCCTTCATTCGCCTCGGCCTCTCGGCCTGCGACATGGGGGTGAGCTATTTCCTGCCGCGGCTGGTGGGGATGTCGGTGGCCTCGGAGTTGATGCTCACGGGCCGGTTCATCAACGCGCAGCGAGCCCTGGCCACCGGGCTGGTGTCGGAGGTGGTTCCCGACGAGGCCCTGGAGGCGGCGGCACAGCCCTATATCGAGGAGATGCTGACCACCTCGCCGATGGGGCTGCGGCTGACCAAGGAAGGGCTCAGCCTGGCGGTGGACGCGCCCAGCCTGGAGGCGGCGATGGCCATCGAGAACCGCAACCAGGTGCTGTGCTCGCGCAGCAACGACTTCGCCGAGGGGATGCGGGCGTTCCTGGAGAAGCGCCGGCCGGTCTACACCGGAACCTGAGACGTACGCCGATCAGACGCCGACCCGGCTGTCCGCAATGTCCGGTCGATGGACCTGCCGCCCTTCGAGCGATAGCCTGAGCCATAGGCTGGATCGGAGACGGCGGGTGGCTCACCACAAAGGCATCGGGTGGCTGACGCTCGCCGTCGCGCTAGGCGTTTTGCCGGGGGCGACCGAAGCGCAGACCGCCGGGCGCATCACCGGCCTCGGCGGGGTGTTCGTCCGCAGCAAGGATCCGAAGGCCCTGAGGGCCTGGTATCGCGATGTGCTGGGCGTGACGCTCGAACCCTGGGGCGGCGCGATGCTCCGGTATGATGCGCCCGGCCACCCGCCGGTGGTGGTCTGGAACGCCTTTCCGCAATCGAGCGACTACTTCGCACCCTCCACCCGGGAGTTCATGCTCGATTTCGCCGTCGACGATCTCGACGCCTTCCTGGCCAAGCTGAAGGCGAAGGGCGTCACCGTGATCAAGCGCGACGACTCCGACCCCAGCGGCGATTTCGCCTGGATCATGGATCCCGACGGCACGAAGATCGAACTCTGGCAGCCGAAGGCGAAGTAGGCCGGCGCCTAGCCCAGCTTCGCGTCCGCCGCCGCCAGGGCCGCGCGGGAGGCGTCAGGGTAGTTCTGGGCCGCGAGGGCGTCGGTGAGGGCGGTGAGGCAGAGGCGGACGTGCCAGGGGGTGGCCGAGGCCCCCATCAGCCCGATCCGCCAGATCTTGCCCTTCAGCGGCCCAAGCCCCGCGCCGATCTCCAGGCTGTACTTGGCCAGCATGCGGGCGCGGACGGCCGCCTCGTCGATGCCGTCCGGCACGCGCACGGCGTTGAGCTGCGGCAAGCGGTGGGCCGGGTCGACCAGGAAGCTGAGGCCGGCGGCCTCGACCCCGGCGGCCAGGGCCTCGTGCGTGGCGCGGTGGCGGGCGTGCGACGCCGTCAGGCCCTCGTCCAGCAGCACGACCAGGGCCTCGTGCAGGCCGTAGAGGGCGTTGATCGGCGCGGTGTGGTGATAGGTGCGGCCGCCCTCGCCGCCCCAGTAGCCCATCAACAGGCCCATATCGAACAGCCAGGTGCGCGGCGGCGTCTGGCGGGCGGCGATCGCCTCACGGGCCGCCGGGCTGACCGCGAACGGCGACAGGCCGGGCGGGGCCGAGAGGCACTTCTGTGTGCCCGAATAGACGATGTCGGCGCCCCAGCCTTGAGCGTCCACCTCGACGCCGCCCAAGGACGTCACGCAGTCGACGACGCTGAGCGCGCCGTGCTCGCGGGCCAGCGCGCAGAGCGGGCCGGCGTCGCTGAGGGTTCCGGTGGAGGTTTCGGCATGGACGAAGGCCAGCAGCTTGACCTTTCGGCCCTTCAGGGCGGCGGCGACCTTGCCGGCGTCCACCGGCGTGCCCCAATCGTGGTCGACCCGAATGGCGGCGGCGCCTGCGCGACCGACGATGTCGACCATCCGCTCGCCGAACTGGCCGTTGACCGCCACCACGGCGGTGTCGCCGGGCTCCAGCAGGTTCTGCAGCGCCGCTTCCATGCCGGCGCTGCCCGGGGCGGGCAGCGGCACGCAGGCGTGGTGGGGCGCCTGCATCACCGTCGCCAGCGCCGCCTTGATCTCCTCCATCAGACCCTGGAACGCCGGGTCGAGGTGGCCGACGGTGGGCCGGCTGAGCGCCGCCAGCACCCGGGGCGACACGTCGGAGGGCCCGGGACCCATCAGGATCCGCCGGGGCGGTTCGAAGCTCTTCAAGGAATTCAACTCCCGTTCGGGCCGGGCGGCGTCTCGTCCGCGCCGCTACTCCAGCAGCCGGGCTTCTAACGCCTCGCGAAGGGCGGCGTCGACCCCGAGGACCTCGGCGAGGTAGGCGTCGATCGAGCCGTGGGCGGCGAGGATCACCTCGAAGGCGGCGGCGAGGTACTCGGCCTCGACGCCGATGGCGGCGCGGACGGCGGCGTCGGTGGCGGTGCGGCCGGTGGCTTCGTGGATCACCTGGGCCACCATCGGCGCCCGGGCGGCCATGCGCTCGGGGTTATTCGTCAGCAGGTAGTCGGCGAGGATGTCGTCGTGGTGCACGCCGGCCAGATGGTGGGTCAGGGCGGCCAGCACGCCGGTGCGGTCCTTGCCGGCGGCGCAGTGGATCAGCACCGGCCCGTCGGCTTCAGCCAAGGCGCGGAAATAGCGGGAAAACAGGTCGACGTGGCGCTCCACGAAGGGCGCCTCGCGGTAGTAGTTGTTGAGATAGCCGCGGAAGGCCGCCTCGCTGAGGTCGGAATTGCGCACGAAGGTCCACCAGGGGTCGTCGCCGGCGCTCTCGCCCTGGTCGTTCTGGATCACCTGGCCCTTGAAGCCGGCGGGACGACGCGCCGGATCGCGCTCGCGCTCGCCGGGGCGGCGCAGGTCGACGATCACCGCCAGGTCCAGAGCCTCAAGCGCCGCCAGATCGGCGTCGGTGGCCCGGCCGTGCGAGGCCGAGCGATAAAGCCGCCCCTTGGCCAGCCGCCGGCCGGAGGCGGTTTGGTAGTCGCCATAGTCGCGGAAATTCTCGATCGCCTCAAAGGCCAGATGCCGGGTCATGGGCTCGGTGTTAGCCGCCCGGTGTGACAAATGCGAGACGCGGTCGCTCTTCCCCCCGCTCGCGGGGGGAAGTGTCACAGGCGAGGCCGTCAGGCCGATGCGTGACGATGGGGGGACCCCTGGCGCCGCGCTGTCACTGCTGTCGGTGCGCGTCTCCCCTCCGTCTCGCATCGCCTGCTTCGCGGGCTCGCTTCGACACCTCCCCTCACCTGCGTGAGGGGAGGAGCATGGCTACCGGAACGGCGGTTCGTCGAAGCTGCGGAGTTTGCGCGAGTGCAGGCGGGGGCCTTCCTGGCGCAAGAGGTCCATGGCGACGATGCCGATGCGCAGGTGCTGGGAGATGGCGCGTTCGTAGAAGGCGTTGGCCTGGCCGGGGAGCTTGATCTCGCCGTGCAGGGGCTTGTCGGAGACGCACAAGAGGGTGCCGTAGGGAGTGCGGAAGCGGTAGCCCTGCGCGGCGATGGTGGCGCATTCCATATCGATGGCGACGGCGCGGGACTGGTTGAAGCGCCGGGCGCTGGAGGAGTAGCGCAGCTCCCAGTTCCGGTCGTCGGTGGTGACCACCGTGCCGGTGCGCATGCGGGCCTTCAAGACGTCGCCGCTCTCGCCGGTGACGATCTCGGCGGCGCTGTTCAGCGCCACCTGAACTTCGGCCAGGGCCGGGATGGGGATCTCCGGCGGCAGGATGGCGTCCAGCACATGGTCGTCGCGCAGGTAGGCGTGGGCCAGCACATAGTCGCCGATGGTCTGGGTGGAGCGCAGGCCGCCGCAGTGGCCGATCATCAGCCACGCCTCCGGGCGGAGCACCGCCAGGTGGTCGGTGATGGTCTTGGCGTTGGAGGGGCCGACGCCGATGTTGATCAGGCTGATCCCCTGCCGGCCGGGCGACATCAGGTGGTAGGCCGGCATCTGGTGCTTGCGCCAGGCGGCCTCGGCGACGGCGCGCTCCGGGTCGGCGGTCTTGGCGGTGACCACCACATTGCCGGCGCAGGACAGCGCCTCGTACGGGCTGCCCTCCTGCAGCAGCGCCTCGCAGCCCCAGCGGACGAACTCGTCGACGTAGCGGTGGTAGTTGGTGAACAGCACATAGTGCTGCATGTGCTCGGCCGGGGCGCCGGTGTAGTGGGTCAGCCGGGCGAGGGAAAAGTCGGTCCTGAGCGCGTCGAACAGCGACAGCGGCAGGGCCTCGGCGGCGGTATGGTCCCAGAAACCGTCGGCCACCTCGTCGCCGATGATGGCCAGCTCGGTGGTCGGGAAATGGCGGGCGATCTCGGTGGAGGTGACGTCGGCCTTGGCCATGTCGGCGGCGTCGAGGACGTAGGGGAACGGGATCTCCTGCTCCGAGCGGACCACCTCGGCCTCGACCTCGAAATCGTCCATCAGCAGGGTCAGCTGCTGGGTGAGGTAGGGGCCGAAGATGTCCGGCCGGGTGATGGTGGTGGCATAGACGCCGGGCCGGCTGAAGCGGGCGAAGGAGCGGGGCAGCTTCGGCGGCGGTCCGGCGGAGCGATAGGTGAGCACCAGCTTCGGATAGGCGAAGGCGTGGGTGGCGCGCAATTTCGGGTCCGGCAGGGCGCCGGTGTCCATGAACGCCTTCAGCGCCCCGCGCAGGGCCTCTACGGACTGGTGATAGTCGGTGGTGAGCCGCGCCACGACGGCGGCGGCTTTGGTTTTCGAGCTCATGCAGCGTTATAGCGGGGTTTCGGGCACAGCAAAGGTGTCGCGGTGCGGGAGAATGGGCATGCGGACCACGCGTCGAGGCCTGATGGGGCTCGCGGCCCTGGCGATTCCCGGTGCGGCGTGGGCGGCGGAGGGCGGCATGGCGCCGGCGAAAAAGCTGAACATCCTGATCCTCGGCGGCACCGGCTTCACCGGCCCGCACCAGGTGCGCTATGCCCTGGCGCGGGGGCACAAGGTGACCCTGTTCAACCGCGGCAGGCAGCACGAGGACTGGCCGGGGCCGGTCGAGGAGCTGATCGGCGATCGCAACGGCGACCTGAAGGCCCTTGAAGGCCGCACGTGGGACGTCTGTATCGACAATCCCACTACCCTGCCTGCCTGGGTGCGGGACGCTGGCGCCGTGCTGGCGGGCAAGGTCGGGCAGTACATCTTCATCTCGACCATCTCGGTCTATGCGGACAACGATAAGCCGCAGGGCGAGGACGCGGCCCTGGTTCCCTATCCCGGCAAGGACGCCTACGCCGAAACCGTCGACACCATGCGCTCCACCCCGGCGCTATATGGCTCGCTGAAGGCGCTGAGCGAGGCGGAGGCTGAGCGGCTGTTCCCCGGCAAGACCACGATCATCCGGCCGGGGCTGATCGTCGGCCCCGGCGACGAGACCGACCGGTTTACCTACTGGCCGGTGCGGCTCGGCAAGGGTGGCGAGGTGCTGGCGCCCGGCGACGGGAGCGATCCGGTGCAGTTCATCGACGCCCGCGATCTGGCCGAGTGGACCATCCGCATGGCCGAGGCGCGCGCCTTCGGGGTGTTCAACGCCACCGGCCCGTCGCGGACCTTGAGCATGAAGGAGATGCTGGCGGGAGTGGGCGCGGCGGTGAACTCGGACGCGCGGCTGACCTGGGTTCCCGCCGACTGGCTGGACGCGCACCAGGTCTCGGCCTGGAGCGACCTGCCGGTGTGGGTGCCGGGGACCGGCGACACCGCCGGCTTCGCGCGGCGCGACATCCGCAAGGCTCTGGCGGCCGGCCTGACCTTCCGCCCGCTGCCGGTCACCGCCGCCGAGACCCTGGCCTGGTTCCGCACCCTGCCGGCCGACCGCCAGGCGAAACTGCGCGCCGGCCTGGCGCCCGACCGGGAGGCGACGCTGCTGGCGGCGTGGAAGGCGAAGTGAACACCTCCCCAGAGGGAGAGGTGCGCGGCGCATGACCTCGCTGTTGCGTCGAAAGAGCGTGTCGCTGGCCGACCTCGCGCCGGAGCATCGGTTGAAGGCGACGCTGAGCTGGTGGCACCTGATCCCGCTGGGGGTGGGGGCGATCGTCGGGACCGGCATCTACACCCTGATCGGCGTGGGTGCGAACCTGGCCGGGCCGGGCGTGATCCTCAGCTTCCTGATCGCGGGTGCGGTCTGCGCCTGCGCGGCGCTGGCCTACGCCGA
>Ga0302279_10001799_pt1 | contig 29726 bp, 23 predicted proteins | sample III_Bog_N3_3_FD_194541 | JGI IMG/M metagenome (GOLD analysis project Ga0302279, IMG submission 194541) | Peat permafrost microbial communities from Stordalen Mire near Abisko, Sweden - III_Bog_N3_3 | ecosystem: Environmental > Terrestrial > Soil > Wetlands > Peat | place: Sweden: Abisko... | reverse complement strand
CGAGTGGAACGTGGGTATCGGTGGGCGAGCTCCGCGTGCGCGCGATTGCTGCGTGCGCGCCCCTCGTCCAGGATGCCGTAGTGACCGGCCACGATCGGGACGAGGTGGGGCTCCTTCTCTTCCTCGCTCCCACGACGCTGGAGGGAGACGAGCTACGCGCGTGCCTCCTCGCATCGCTCCGCTCGTACAACGCCGCGCATCCTGCCACCAGCACGCGTGTGACGCGCGCCATGGTCCTGGTGGATGCCCCGTCCATCGACGGCGGCGAGATCACCGACAAGGGTTACATCAACCAGCGTGCCGTCCTGACGCGCCGCGCCTCTTTCGTCGAGGTGTTGCACGCGGCCCACCCCGAGGAGGGCGTGCTGCTCATAGATCGCGCGGTCTGAAGCCGCCAAGAGCGCAAGTGCCCCCCCCTCGTGGCCGCCGTCGCGCGTCAGGGCTTCCTGCCCAGACGGAAGCTGCTCTTGGGGGGCGCCTCGGTCTGGTGCCCGGCGCCCTTGTCCCGTGGGGCGAGGTCGGGGTCGGCGCGGATCCGCCGAAGGTCCCGCGTGAGCTCCCGCGCCCGCTTGATCCAGAAATCGCGACCCGGGTCGACGTCCAGATCCGTGGGGACCGCTGCACGTAGCGCCGCGATGACCTCGGGCTCGGCGGTGGTCGACAGCAGCGCGATGACCTCGCCCCGTGATGGATAGCGATCCGTCGCCGCGTCGCCGCTCGTGAACGTGGGAAACACGTCGCTCAGGCGCTCACGGCCTCCCGTCCCCGTGGTCAGCCACTCGACGGAGATGCCCAGGGCTGCGGCGAGCCGGCGCGCCGTGTCCAGGGGCAGTCGGCCGCCCCGCTCCTTGGAGCGCAGGGAGTTGATGTACTGCGAGGTGAAGCCCGTTTGCCTCGCGAGCTCACTCCCCGACATGCCGCGGGCGCCCATCGCTTCGACGAGCCGCTCTTGCCATTCGTTGGATGCTCGATCTTCCACGTACTTCTCGCATCCTACGAGGCCCCGCGCCCCTGTACACGCCCCGCGGCATCCGAGTTGGTTCATAGCAACAGTTGACAACTATAGTTTCAGACATAGCATGAGCCCATGGATGACTCTCGATCGTGCTCACAACCAAGCATCTCTCCGCAGGCGTGCGGCCCACAACTACAGCTTCAGATCGCGGCCCGGACGGACGTCGGGCTTCAGCGCTCCTCGAACGAGGACAAGGCGCTCGTCGCGACCCTCTCCGGTACCTCCCACGGCGCCCCCTTCACGGGCAGCGCGGATGTCCGGACCGAAGGTGTCGTACTGGCCATTTGCGACGGAATGGGGGGAGCGGCAGGGGGTGAAGTGGCGAGCGAGGAGGCCGTGGACGTCCTCTACGCGCAGCTGTCGCGCCGGCGCGAGGTCGAGCGAGCGTCGAAGGCCCTCGCGCCGCAGCTGGTCGAGGCGCTGCATCTCGCCGGCAAGACGATCCACGCGCATGCCAGGCTCGACCCTTCGCTCAAGGGCATGGGCACGACGGCGACCGTCGCCGTTCTCGCGGACGAGCGGGTCATTCTTGGGCAGGTGGGAGACAGCCGAGCCTACCTCCTCCGGCGCGGCACCCTCACGCAGCTCACACGCGACCAGTCGCTCGCGCAGATGCTCATCGAGCAAGGCCGACTGCTGCCGGAGGAGGTCGAGAGCTTCGTCGGCGCCAACATCATTCTCCAGGCCGTGGGGACGAACGACCACCTCGAGGTGGACGTCCGGGAGGTTGAGCTCACCGGAGGGGATGTGCTCCTCCTTTGCTCGGACGGCCTGTCGGGCCCGGTCGGCGCCGCCGACCTGCAGGCGGTGCTCGCGGCCGTGCCAGATCCCGGGGCCGCGTGCGATGAGCTCATCCGCCGTGCTCTCGCTGCCGGCGGCCCCGACAACGTGACCTGCATCGTCGCAAGGGTCCTGGGAGAGAGGCTCGATCTCGAGGTTGCGCCCATTCCGGAGCGGGTCGTCTTCGAGCCGCCGGAGCAAACCCCGCCGCCGGAGCCCGCCCTCGACGCCCGCCCCACGGCGCAATCCTCCCGTGCGGAGAAGAGGGGCGGGGCAGCGGTCGACCAGGAGGAAGAGCGGCCCGGCGACGCCGAGGAGAGCGGCGCGGCCGGGAAGAGCAAGCAAGACTGCATGCGCCGGCTGGCGTCCATTTTCGGGCTGACGATCGCCGTGTCGCTCTTCGTCGGTCTAGCGTTGGCGCTCCACGGATGAAGTCGGTCACTCGGGCATTTCGTCGATGAGGCGCCGGAGCGCCTCGCGCATCCGCTCGCTCGTGCCCGCGTGAAACGGAGCGCCGTGCCCGGGAAGCACGGACGTGAACGAGAGGTCCACGAGGCGCTTCATCGACCGGGTCTGCTCCGACCAAGAGTACCAGCAGACCCCGCGCGACGCGCCGAGACGCACGGCGCAGCCGCTCTCGTTCTCTTCGCCCCACAGGTGGTCACCCGTGAAGAGCACCTGGTCTCGGTAGAGCAGTGCCGCGCTTCCGCGGGTATGGCCTGGGACCGGGATCACGAGCAGGTCGTCCGCCAGACGGACGGGGTCGTTTCCTTCGAGCTGCCGTTCGACGTCGCGCGTGCCGTGGCTGACGTCCGAACGGTAGAGGACGCGCTCGCAGCCGAAGCGACGCCGGAAGGCCTCGTGGTCCGCCACGTCGTCGCGGTGGGTGAGGAACATCGTCCGGACACCGCCAAGGGCGGCGATCCCGTCGATGAGGGGTCGCGCTGCGCGCGGTGAGTCGACGAGCACGTTGCCCTCGGGGCGGACGATGAGCCAGCTCGATGCGCCGTACGACGACTCCGAGGCGAACCCACAGTAGTAGACGCCGTCGGTTCCCGGGACCGGCTCGGGGAATGCCCGGGACGCCTCGCGCGCAAAGACCTTGTTCGCGCTCCCGATCGAGCTCGTCGGGCACGCCACGAGCGCCATGGCGGCCCGGAGGGCTTCCCCGTCTCCCGAAGGCTGCCGCGCGACGACGGACCGACCGGCGTCCGAGGAGTAAGCGAACACGGAAGGGGCGATGTTGCGGCAGGTCGCGCAGTCGATGCACGTCTCATCGACGAAGAACTCGCCCGGCGCGTTCTGCAGCAGGCGCAACGCTGCTTGAGCCATACGGTCTGGTCTAGCACCTTTCTTCGCGCGCTCTCCCCGCGCGCGAGTCTCGTCAGGGGGTAGGGCCGAGCCGACGGCTGGCGGCCTTCGCCGTCGGCTCGAGCTTGATGGCTTTCTCCGGGCATGCCGTGACGCATTTTCCACACGCCTGGCACGCGGACGCGAGCGGCGTGTAGGCCGTCTTGCGTCCGTGGGCGACGCTCTTCAGCTTCCCGAGGATGCCCAGCTGGGCGAAGTCCGCGTCGTCGATTCGACGGACCTCGAATACGTGGAAGGGGCACACTTCCACGCAGGCGTTCTTCCCCTCGCACTTGCCGCGGCTGACGATGGGAACGAGATCTCCGGGCTGGGCTCGGCATTCGGCAGGGCTGGCCATTGGAGCATCCGATGTCCTGACCAGCCCCGTCGTTGCAGCTACTGGATCTGGACCGAGAGGGTGGACTGGGCGAGCGGGTTGTTGGAGGCGTCGTACGCCGTCGCGGTGAGCGTGCGGTCGCCTGCAACTGCGGCGGTGGAGGTGCTGACCGTCAACCCCCACGCGGAGCCGCCGAGGTAGGTGAGCGGATACTGGACCTGCGCCGTGGGCGCCGTCCAGGTCAGCCAGACGGCGTTCACCCCGGCGGTCGCGCCGGTGTCGACGTTGACCGTCACGTTGTCACCCGGGTTGAAGCTGTCTCCGTCGTTGGGGGTGGTGAAGGAGACGGTGCCGCCACTCGACGACCCGGCGACCAGCACGAGCGAGCGCGTCTCCGAGGTCGTGGAGTTGCCATTTGCGTCGATCGCCTCGACGTACCACGAGCGGGGGCCAGTCCCGACGTCGAGTGTCCAGGTGACTTGCCCTCCGCTCTGCGCGCAGCTCATGCCCTGTGGCATCGCGGCGCAGTCGTAGGTCTGGACCGTTCCGTTGAGCTCCCAGTTGAGGATGACCCTGACCGCGTTCGCGACCTCCGCGACGACGTTGAAGTTCTGGTTGCCCGTTGCGGTGGCGCCGTCGTCCGGAGAGACGAGCGTGATCGACGCCTGGCCGGGCTCGGAACCCCCGTCCTCCGCTCCGGGCGGGCCCGCGTCGGCCCCCGGTCCCGCGTCTTCGCCCGGGGTCGTGCCGGCGTCCGTGCCGGACGGAGGCTGTGATGGCGGCGGGCTCGTCCCCTGGCTCGGGCCGAGCGAGCTGAGGAGCGACTGGACGCTGTCTTGGGTAGAACCACCCGACGCGCACGTCCTGGCGGCGTACTCCCCGCAGTACTCCGCCGAGTCCTCGAAGGACTTGGCAGGGCAGTCGAAGAGGTAGCTCATCGTGTTCGGGCAATAGAACTCGTGGTCGAGGCCGTAGGCGTGCGCCGCCTCGTGGGTGACGACGCGGACCTGGTCGGCGGTCCCTTGAAGCTGGGTGTCGAAGACCCAGCAAATCGCGCGCTCGATCACCTCTCCGGCGGGCGCCATCGGGGAGATGCCTGCGGTCCACGAGGGTTCCCCGATCATGGTGGGGTTCCCGCTGACGACCACCTCGACGTGCGGCGCTGCGCCGGGATCTTGATCGGTGACGAAGACGTTGTACGGGGCGTATGCCGCCTGCGCGCCCGCGAGGAGGGCTTGCCACTCGGCATCGGTCCGACTCCAAGGCGGCGCCTGAACGGCGGCGGAGATGATGCTCGAAGTGTTGTTCGAGGAGTTGTCGGTGCCCGGGTAATAGGTACCCCCGTTGCGGTTCAAGAACAGCGTTCGCGTCCCGACGGGAGCGCTGGCGACCGCCGACTCTGCGCTGGACGGCGAGGTGGATTGGGTTGTCCGCACGACGATGTCCGTACGCGGCGCACCGCCATCGCCGTCTGCAGCCTGGGGCTCAGGCTCGAGGCTGACGGGTTGGCCCATCGGGCTCGGCGCGGGTCCGGTGGGCGAAGTCGGTGATCGACCCGCGCCGGTCCCGGGGTTCTCGAACCCGGTGAATGGATCGCTGCTCGTGTTCGGCACCGAACAGGCGAGGAGCCCATGGCTTGCGATGAGGCAGAGGATTGCTGACGGGGCGACGCGACGGAGGGAGACGCTCATGGCGCCCGCCGTTAGCAACGTGTGCGCCACGCGCAGATCCTCGGCAAATCTCGCAGATCTCGCCTCTTCGCCGACCCGAATTCCGGGTGAACGGCTCGTCACTGCCGTGGATCGCGGTCCATGCAAAACCAACAGTCGGAAGCTCCGTGAGCGTCATGTGGGCGGCTCGTGGTGTCGGCTCTCGCTGGAATGGTTCAACCGTGGCGGAGCCGCTGCGCTGCGATGCGCATGGTCGCCACGCGCGACGTCAACGCCGTGACGACCCGTGGCCTGGCGTGTCATCGCGTTGGCGCCCCGCAGCCAGCGGTGCGTGGCTTCGCACACGCAGACCTCGGCTCGTGCTCGGGCACGCGACGAGCCCAGCGGACACGCTCGGCGCGGCATTTGATGCGCCTCACGGCGTTCGGCGCGCGGTGGTGCGCAATTCGCATCAGACCTTCGGGGGCTTCTCAGAAGGCTCCTGTCCATTCACCCGTTCAAGAAGGGAATCGAACATGTCGCTCTTCGTGCAGACCAACGTCTCGTCTCTCCAGGCTCAGAGCAACTTCGGCGCGACGCAGCTCGCCATCAACAAGACGATCGGCGAGTTGTCGTCCGGGTACAAGATCAACAGCGCAGCCGACGACCCGTCCGGCCTCGGTATGGCCAGCCGCCTCAGCGCGCAGGTCGCCGGCTACACTGCCGCACAGCAGAACGCGAACAACGCCATCTCGATGGTGCAGACCGCCGACGGCGGTGCCGAGCAGATCAGCAACATCCTCACGACGTTGAACCAGCTCGCCGTCGAGGGCTCCAACGCGACGATGAGCTCGAGTGACTCCGCCAACCTCAATACCGAGTTCCAGGCGGAGCTGGCCGAGATCAATCGCATCGCAAACGTCACGAGCTTCAACGGCACCAACGTGCTCGCTGGCACGGCTACCGCGTCCAACTTCCAGGTCGGCATCGGCACGACGGCCAACGACCAGATCAGCGTCACGTTCGGCGCCACGGACGTCACCCACCTCGGTCTCTCGGGAGCCGCGGTCGACAACGCCGCCGACGCCCAGCTGGCGATCACCTCGATCACGGCCGCCATCCAGACGCTCAGCACGAACCGCGCAGGCTTCGGTGCCGCGATGGACCGGCTCGCGGATACGGTCACGAACCTCCAGTCCATCCAGACCAACACCGCGGCGGCGCTCGGCCAGATCGAGGACACCGACGTGGCCTCGGCCACCGCGTCGCTCGCCCAGCAGCAGGTGCTCGCGCAGGCAGGTGAGTCCGTCCTCGCGCAGGCAAACCAGCAGCCGCAGCTCGCCGTCAACTTGATCCAGGGCCACTGATAGCGGGCCCTTCCGCCTACTCGCCCAAGAAACGTGAGGGTAGCCCACCTTGGGCGGCGGGACGAACGAACGCAGGGCCGCGGGCCACGCCCGCGCGCACCACAACCGAGGGTCGCAATTCGTCCGAGAAGCGACTACACGGACGTGCGGGACGACGCTGTGACACCGGACGCAGGAAAAGAGGCGACTACCCCGTCGCCGCGCTGGGAGCACCGCACCGAAGGTGCTCCGATCATGCTCGCTCGGCGCACCGAAGGGGGCGTCGCTGCGCTGCTCGAAGACGGCGCCCTGGCCCTCTTGAATCGAGACGGGACCACGGCAGGAGCCGTGCGGCTGCCCCTGCCCAGGGGCGGAGAGCATGGCGAGGAATCGGCCGGGCTGCCGGCCGCGAAGGTGCGCCCATCGGGAGATGGATGGCTCGCAGTCATCCGGGGCGGCGGAGGTCTTGTCAGTGTTGCCGGCGATCGCGCGCAACGGCTCGCCGATGGAGGAGAAACGATCCACGCGTTCGACCGCTCGGGTGAACACGTCGCCGTCGTGCGTCGCGAGAGCGTGGAGCTATGGACGCTCGGCAACGAGCTTCGCTGGCGCCTGCCCGAGGGGCGTTTCGTCGCCGTCGCCCTCGCAGGACGTGCGCTCGTCGCGCTTCGCGCGGACGGGGAGCTGGTCTTCGTCTCGGTTCGCAAAGGGACCGTGACCGGGTCGCTGCGGCTCGCCACGACGGAAGAGGACTGGCACCTCGAGACGGTGGACGACGCTCGGGTCGCCGTGGCTTTCGGGGACTGGGTCATCGTCATCGACGTCACCAGCGAGAAGATCGTCCGGCGCATCCACGCGCGTGCCCGCGTCGTCGCGCTCGCCGCGAACGACAAGCGCATCGCGGTCGGCCTCGAAGACGGGTGGCTCCAGGTCTTCGACGCGTTCACATGCTCGCCGCGCGCCGCCGCGCAGGTTCACGCAGGGCCGGTCATCGGGGTCGCCATGGCGGATGGCTCGCTGTTCACGGCGGCTCGAGGTGGGCCCATTCGCGCCTGGGACGAGGCCGCGCTGTCCTCGTCGCCCCCGGGCGCCCCCATCACGGCGGTGGCCGCGCGCGGGGCCCTGGTGGCGTTTGGCGATCGCGCAGGTCTCCTGCGCGTCCGCGACGCGGGGGCAGACGTGGGGTCGCTGCGCCTGGCAGGCGCGATCGGCGCCGTCGCCGTCGGGCAGGACGGCTGGGTCACCGCGTCCGCAGGCTCGCTCGTCGTGCGCCTCACGAAGCCTTGGACCAAGCCCCACCCGATCCTCCTCCAGAGCCCGTCGACGGCGCTCGCGGTGGACGCGGCGTACGCCTTCAGCGGGACCGAGCACGGCGCCGTCGATGTCTACGGGCTCGATCGAGGCGCGCACGTCACCGACTATGCCCTGTCCGACGCGGCGGTGACCGGCCTCGTCCGTCTCCCCGGCGCGCTGCTCGTCGTCGGGACGGGCGCGCTCGACGGGCGGATCTTCGTGGTCGACGTGGCCAAGGCCAAGGTCATGCACCGCATCGACGCCCACCAGGAGGCGTTCGGCGTCACCTGTCTCGCGACCGATCCGCGCGGTCGCATCGTCGCCTCCGGCTCGGACGACGGCACCATCGCGCTCGTCGATGCCGCGAAGGGCCGTGTTCTCGCGCGCGTGCGCGTCCCCGAGACGCCGACGTCCCTCGGCTTTCACGCGACGGGACGCCGGCTCGCCGCGGTGCTGGCGAACGGGTCGGCCGTGGTCGTTGCGCTGGACCAGCGCGCGAAGGTCACGCCGCTCGCTCCCCGGACCGCGACGCACGTGGCGTGGGACGGAGACACCATCCTCGTGGGGCTCGCCAGCGGCCAGCTCGAGCGGGTGACCCCGGGCTGAACAGAGGCACGCCCGGCGAGAACCGGGAACTTGAGCCCTTGGCTCGCTGTCACCCAGCCAGCCATGCAGGAACTCCGTGCGACGGTAGCCTCGGAGCATCCGCTCCTCGGGGGTGAGGCGGAGGGGGCTCCGCACGAGGGGGCGACGGACGAAGTCACCTCGATCGAGGTGGTGGTCCTCTGGGACACCACCGTTCTTCGCGTCGACCATCTCACGCCGCCGCGTACCTACGTCGTCGGCGCCGAGGGGGGTGCCGAGGCGCGCACGCCGGTCATCCTGGCGAGGAGGCGGCGAGCGTCGCTCGTCCTGGTGCCGGGGGCCTCGGGGACGGTCGAGGTGCCCGGGACAGGTCGGGTGACGTTCGACGACCTCGTCGCGTCCGGACGCGCGCGGCCCTCGGTCGAGTCGCCTGGTGCCCACGAACTCGAGCTCGTCCGGGGCACGCGGGCGGAGGTGACCCTCCCCGATTCGGCGCTCACGCTACGGATCAGCGCCGTAGAGGCCGGGAGGGCCCTCCCGCCCGCGGCCCTCGTCGAGCCGGCGCACGCCTATCTCGGGCTCTCGACCTTGCTCCACGTCGGCATCCTGGCGTCGCTGGCGTTCTTCATGCCGAGCCTCGGGCCAGACGACGCGGAGGCCCTGGATCGCGATCGCATCCTGATGATGCAGCACTTGCTCCACGCGTCGGCCGAGCGCTCCGAGGGCGCGGTGAGTCCCGCGCCGGGCGACGGCTCGGAGATCGGTGCGAACGGCGCTGCGGCGGGCGCGGACAAAGGCGAGGGTGGCATGGGCAATCCGAGCTCCGTGGAGCTGGGCCACCGCCGAGGCATCGAGGGCCCGCTCGATAACCCCGATCCGCACCTCGCCCGCGAGAGCGCCCTCCAGCAGGCGGCGGCGTTCGGCATGATCGGCCTCCTGGCCGCGGACAGCGGCGGCTCGCCCAACGCGTTGACGGCGCCGTGGGGTCGCGAGGACTCGCTCGGCGAGGACCCGAAGAGCGCGCTCGGCAACATGTGGGGCGACGCGATCGGGGACGCCGTCGGCGCGGGAGGAATGGAGCTGTCGGGTATCGGGGAAGGGGGAGGTGGTCGCGGCGAGGGCGCGTGCCTCTGCGGGCTGGGCACCATCGGCCACGGCCTTGGCCGCGGCGTCACCGGGGCCGGCTACGGTCACGGCTTCGTCCCTGGTACCCACCAGGCGCGCTTCAGGACGGGTCAGGGGGACGGCGTGATGGTGAACGGGAGGTTGCCCGCGGAGGCCGTGCAGCGCGTCATCCGCCAGAACTTTGGCCGCTTCCGCCTGTGTTACGAGGACGGGCTTCGCACGAACCCGTCCCTGCGTGGGCGCGTCTCGGTCAAGTTCGTGATCGATCGCAGCGGCGGCGTGTCCGTCGCGTCCGACGGAGGGTCGGACCTGCCCGACAAGAACGTCGTTCAGTGCGTGGTACGGGGCTTCCAGAACCTATCGTTCCCCGAGCCGACCGGCGGCATCGTCACGGTGGAGTATCCGCTCGTGCTCAGCCCTGATCCGTGAGCCGAGCGGCAGCGGCTACCAGTTGGTGACGAGGTTGTACGCGTTGACGGAGCCGAGCCCGGTTGCGTAGTCCCAACCCGCGCTCGCGGCGTAGGCTGACGAGAAGGCGACGGAGGACTTGGAGAGAGCGCCGTACGTGAGCTTCCTTCCGGACTTCGAGTACCCGTAGCAATCGTCCGTACCCGTGCAGGGGAGATCGATGTCGCCAACGGTCACGTCATGGAAGATGCAGCCTGAGGCCGGGAGCGTCGGGTCGGCGGGGGCGCCGAGATCGCTGTTGCACGCTCCGTTCGCGCCGTACTCCGTCGCCGCGAGCCGGTAGTACGTGTAGTTCGGGTTTCCCTGGCTGCTGCCGGTCTTCTGGTTGACGAGCGCCTGGATGCCGGCGAGGGCCGGAGACGCGAACGAGGTGCCGCCCGCTGCCAGATCGAGCGTGTCGGTCGCGCTCGTGTAGTTGCACGCGACGCCCTGCTGCGCGGCGTCCGACATGCAGTACACGTAGAAGTGCCCCCACACGCCGTTGGCCGCGAAGAGCGAGACGTCGGGCAGGTAGCGGACTCCACCGGAGGACGTGGGGAGGCCGGCGACGCCCGTTTGCCACGAAGGCTGCAACGAGTACGCGCTCGGACCACCGCTGCCCGCGGCCGTCGTCAAGAAGCTCGGGTTCCCCGCGCTGCTGTTGCAGAACCCGTTGCTTCCGTAGGCCTCCGAGTAGCCGTTGCCGCTGTAGATCAGCTTGCTCGCGCACGAGTCGTTCCACGGTATCTCCGGGATGTACGAGAGCGCCGAGGCGTAGGTCGTCCCGTTCGTGGCGCTCCAGTACGTCGACAGCGCCGGCCCACCGGTCTTGGAGTCGTAGTCGTCCATGAAGTCGGTGCCGCCCACGGCGACGTTGTACGGCGTCGACGCGAAGCCGCTCACCGCGATGCCGTGGGTGGCGTAGTCGTCGTCGGCGTCGCAGCTGGCGGCGCCCTCGTCGCCGGCGGAGACGAAGACCGAGACGCCTTCGGCCGCGGCTTGCTGGTACGTGCTGACGTAGCTTTTGTTGGCGGCCGCGCCGTTCTCGGCCTCGCACTCGCCGTAGCTCACGCTCAGTATCTTGGGCGCGTTGGCAGCGTTGATCAGGTTCTGGATGGCGATGAGCCCCCCGAAGACCGTGCGCGTGTCGGCGCAGGACGCGAGCTCGATCGCGGCGTCCGGAGCGGATGCGCCTGCCCACTCGGCGTCGAGCGCGGCTTCCCCCTCGGCGGCGTTGACGCCGGGGTTCGTGCACGTGGTCTTCCCCGTGGGGTGGACCTGGGTGAAGGTGCCGGCGTACCCCGAGAGGCCGAAGGCGCTCCGGAACGACGTGACGTCGGCGGCGTTCTTGATGTTGGTGTCCTCGATGACCACCACGGTCTGGCCCGCGCCGCGGTACCCCTCGCTGAAGAGGGGGTTCAGGTTGTAGATCGTCGCGAAGTCCGCCGGAGCCACCGCGTAGTACGTGCCGCTCGCGCCATCGTTGACGGTGAAGCTCGGGGACGCCAGGGTCCACTGCCCGGTCTTGACGCTCCGGGTGGCGGTCCCGAGATCGCGGTGGAGGGGGTGGGGCATGAAGTCGTGGAGCGCGTGGACGCCGACGACGACGGGCGCGAGGGCCGCGGGGATCGCCGGGTCGGTCATGTTGGCGATGTGCGGGGCTCCGCCCACGTCGAGCGCGTGGATCTCCGTGTGGAAGGCCTCGTGTACCTGGCCGGCCGTCCCCGTGAACTCGAGGAACATCCGGCTCGTCGGCACGCCGTCGATCCGGAATCCGTGCGATTCGAGCCACGCGGAGATCGTCGCCACGTCTTCCGCCGAGACGCCGTAGTCGTCGCCGAGCTCCTGAGGCGTGAGCCACTGGTGGTACGCCGACGAGCTGGGATCGTGGAGGCGGTCGATGTGCGACTCGAGCATCGCTTCCTTCAGGGCGGAGCGCTTGAAGACGAGCTGCATGTGCTCGAGCGGCAGGCTGGCGTCGACGGGGCCGCGGTCGTACTTCGCGTTCGCCTTGGAGTGCGTGTTGCCGACGAGGGTGACGAGCTGGCTCTCGTCGATCGGAGCGGTGAGAAGGACGTTCTGCTTCGAGGGCGTCGAAGCCGATGGGCCAGGCGCGGGGGTGGTCGCCGGGGCGGTGGAGCAGCCCGCGAGGATGATGGGCGCGAAGAGCGCCAGGACCGGCAGCGCGGACATGGAGAGGAACGTCGGGTGGGCCTTCGTGCTCGTCACCGGCATGGCTTTGCTCCCTGCGAGCTCGCGGCGATGGTGCCGGGCGAGGTTCGCTGAGGCACCTTCTAGTCGGCCGTAGAACACATGCAACCACCACCAGCTCAGCGTTCGACTCGGGAGGCCTCAGAGCGGTCCGGAAGAGGCAAGACGAACGGAAAGTTATCTCTTGGCTGCAAATGAAGGGCTGCCAGCGCGCGCGATCCATCAATCGAGACGAAGCCGGGACGTCGAAGGGAAGGGCACGGGACGTCTCGCGTGCGACCCTGCCCGCATGATCGGCAGCAGGCTTCATGGCTCGTGGGCGCTGGCGGGTGTCGTTGCGGCGGTCGCGGTGGGCTATGCGCTACCGGCCCAGGCTGCGCAGGTCTGCTCGAGCGGGCCGTTCGTCCAGGGCGTCGACGTGTCCGGGGGCGAAGGGTCGCTCGACTGGGCTTCGGCAGCGGGCGCGGGAATCAAGTTCGCCTTCATGAAGGCGACGCAGGGCAACTACTTCACGGACTCCGAGTTCTCCAACAACTGGTCCGGCACGAAGGCGAACGGCATCGTTCGCGGCGCCTACCACTTCTTCGACGGCACGATCAGCGGGGTCACCCAGGCCAACTACTTCCTCGGCGTCGTCGGCACGATCGCGCCGACGGATCTCCCGCCGGTGCTCGACATCGAGTGCCCGGACGGCACCCCGGGGGACGACTGCCTCGGGAACGGGTCGAGCGGCGCGGCGTCGGCCGCCGATCTCACGCAGGGGATGAACGACTTCCTGACGACCGTGCAGGCGGCGACCGGCCGGACGCCCATCGTCTACTCCTACGGCTCGTGGTTCGCCGACAACGGCGTCGATACGACGGGGCTCACCAATTACCCTCTCTGGATCGCGTACCCGACCACGACCTCCTGCTTCGACGTTCCCTCGCCGTGGACGACGGCGGCGATCTGGCAGTACTCGTTCACGGGCGATGTGCCGGGCATCGGGAGCGGCGGGGACCTCGATCAGTTCCTCGGCACCATGGCCCAGTTCACGGCGTTCCTCGGCACCGTGCCGCCGCCCAGCGACGGAGGCACGCCCACGACGCCGTTCGCCGCCCCCTCGCAGCCCAACGGCAACGATGCGCTCAGCATCGTGAGCTGGGCGGACGGGCACATGGACCTGTTCGCGACAGAGAGCGGAGGCGTCGCGGCGCACATGTCGACCACGACGACGGGCGACGCGTGGAGCAGCCCGGCCATGCTCGGCGGGACGGCCGACTGCGGCGTCGCGAGCGTCATGTGGGCTCCCGGCAGCGGGCACCTCGCGGAGGTGTTCGACGGTCTCGGCAACGGCACCACGGAGTCGCTCGAGTGGGAGTCGTCCGCGTACACGTCCTTTGCTTCGTTCGGCGGCTCGGGCCTGTCGCACCTGTCGACCCTCGCGTACGGCGACGACCACATCGAGGTCTTCGCCCTCGGAACCGACGGGACCATCTGGCACAACGTCTCCACGCAGTCGTCGTGGGGAGGCTGGGCGAGCATGGGCGGCGGCGACGCGGGAGCCTTCACCACGGGCGCCGGGCCCATCCTCTGGACCGACGGCCACGCCGAGATCTTCGTCACGGACGCGCAGGGGACGCCCTGGCACAACTACACGAACACCGCGTCGCCGCCCGTCTGGGCGGGGTGGAGCGCGCTGACGGGTGGCCCCCTCGCGTCGCGTCCCGTGCCCGTCCGCTGGGCCGACGGGCACGTCGAGGTCTTCGCCCGAGGCACCAACGGCCAGCTTTACACGTCCGACTACACGAACAACACGTGGCCGGCGTTCGCCGCGCTCAACCCCACGCAGGTTATCCAGGGTGAGCCCTCGGTGCTGGTCTACCCGAGCTACGGCCCCGAGATCTTCGCCCGCGACATGAGCGGAAACCTCATCCACATGTGGAACAGCACGGGGACGTGGAGCGCGTGGGCGAACGACTTCAACCAGGTGCTCGCGTCCGATCCGCTCGCGTGGCTCAGGCCCGACGGCGTGGCCGAGGTCTTCGGCGTCGACGGCAGCGGCAACGTCGTCAAGAGCCTCCACAGCGGCGCCTCGTGGAGCGCGTGGTCGACGCTCGGGTCGGGCTTCGAAGCCTGCGTCGGCGGCGTCATGCCCGACTCGGGGACGTTGCCTCCGCCCGCAGACGGCGGCGGCACGGGGGTCGACTCCGGGACGGCGCCGGAGGACGGCGGCGTCGCGGACGGCGGCACGGGCGTCGGGCCGGATGGCGGCGGGCAGCCCACGGAGCCCGGCAAGCAGCAGGGGGCGGCCAGCAAGGGTTGCTCGTGCCGTGGAGCGGCCGGAGCAAACGGAGGCGACGCAGGTGGCGCGGCGGTGGGCCTTCTTCTCCTCGGGGCGGTCGTCACGCGAAGGCGCGCGAAGGGGTGATCGAGGACACGAAGGACGTCGGCCAGGCTCGGGTGAAATCCGCGCCACAGGCGGCGCGGTCGCTGCTAAGCCTGCGGCCATGAAGACGTCTCTGCTCCTTCTCACCGTCCTGGGCACGCTGGGGACCGCCGCGTGCGTCCCGCAAGCCAGGTACGACGCGTCCGTGCGCGACGCGCAGCAAGCGCACGCAGACGCGATGGCGGCGCACTCGGAGGCGATCGCCAACGCGGCGGACCTCGCCACCGCGCGCGCGGAGCTCGCGAAGCTGAACGCGCAGATCGCCGAGCTCGAGGCCCGGGCCAAGCAGCGGGATCAGGACCTGGCGAGCGCGCAAGGCTCGGCGCACGATCTGCAGGCCAAGGTGGACGGCTCCATCGCCGAGAACGAGCAGCTCCGCAAGGAGCTCTCGCGCCTCGGAAAGAACGCGGACGCCCTCCTCGCCGAGAAGGGCTCGCTCGCGAGCGCGCTCGCGGAGGCGAAGGCGCGGCTCGAGGAGCTGCGCCGGGCCCAGGCGGCGGCGGACGCGCGGCTCGCCCTCTACCGGCAGATCGCCCTCAAGTTCCAGAAGATGGTGGACGCGGGCGAGCTCAAGGTCGCGCTCCGCAACGGGCACATGGTGCTCCAGCTCGCCAACGACGTCCTGTTCGACTCGGGGCGGACCGAGATCAAGGCCACGGGGCAGGGCGCGCTCCGCCAGGTGGCGACGGTCCTGAAGACCATCACGGACCGCCACTTCCAGGTCGCCGGCGACACGGACAACGTTCCCATCCAGACCGCGATGTTCCCGTCCAACTGGGAGCTGTCGACGAGGCGCGCCGTCGAGGTCGTGCGCTTCCTCGTCGCCCAGGGGATGCGAGCCCAGGAGCTCTCGGCGGCCGGCTACGGCGAGTTCGACCCCATCGCGCCGAACGAGTCGGCCGAGGGGCGCGCGAAGAACCGGCGGATCGAGATCACGCTCGAGCCCAACATCAACGAGCTCGTGGCCCTGCCCGCGGGGCTGTAGCCGATCGCGCGCTCTACTTTTAGCTCCTCGGCAGCGTGAGCGCCTGGATGTCCGCGTCGAGCGTGGCCAGGACGTGATCGATCGTCCTGCTTCGCATGCGCTTCTTCGTCTCGTGGAACGCCACGCGGGGGAGGGCGCCGAGCTTCGCGGCCTCCTCCTTGGCTCGCGCGAGGACGTCCGCGGCAGAGACGACCTCGTCGAGGTACCCGACGCGCGAGGCCTCCTCCGGCCCGTAGATCTGGGCTCGAAGGGTCGCGCGGCCGAGCTCCGTCGCCGCGAGGCGGTCGCGCGCGAGCTCCATCGCGAGGATCGGAACCGGCATGCCGATGGAGACCTCGTTCAGGCCGATGCGAAAGGGGCCGGACACTCCGATGCGAAGGTCGGCAGAGAGCAGGAGGAGCGCGCCGGCCGCCATCGCATGCCCGGTGCACGCGGCGACGACCGGCAGGGGGAACCCGTAGAGCCGCATCAGGAGCTCGCCGCCGCGGCGCACGAGCGCCTTCGCGGCGTCGGGGCTGCTCATCATGACCTTGAGATCGAACCCCGCGCTGAAGCGATCGGGACGACCTGCGAGGATGACGGCGCTTGCCTCCTTCTCCGCACGTGTGAGCGCGAGGGAGAGCTCCTCCAGCATGTCCAGGGAGAGGGCGTTGGCCTTCCCATCGTCCATCTGGACGACGGCGGTGGTTCCTTCGAGCAGGTAGTGGGCGAGCGGCATGGCGGGAGTTTCAGCCACGTTTCTCTCAAACGCGAGAGAAACCGGGCGTCTCCGGGATCGCGCCTCTAATGCCGGAGCCCAGGTGGTCGTTATGGATGAACAAGGGAGAGCCATGCCGGCGACCGTCCAGACAGTTTTCCCGCCCGACGGGTCGTCCAGCAACCCCCCCGCGAGGCGCATGCTCGACCTCACGGGGGAGGAGCGAGCGGAGGTCCAGCGTGCCTCGTGCAAGGCTCTGGCCCGGCAGTCGGTCGCGGGGATCTTCGGGAACTGGGCGCTGGCGGCCGTCGTCCTCACGACCACCGCGGCGATGGTCCGCTATCCGTCGGCGACCGTCGCCGCAGGGGTCTGGACCGGCATCCTGGGGGTGCTTCGCCTCCTCGTCGCGAAGCCCCTCGCGACCCGCTACGCGGGGCGGCCCGCGGTGTGGTCGCGGCTCTTCGCGGTGGGGCTCGTCCTGTCGTCCGGCTCCTGGGGGCTCGGCGGCGCGGCGCTCATCGTGGCCTTCGGCGGCACCCGCGACTCGTGGCTCGTCCTCATGGTGCTCGCGGGGATCGCCGCGGCGGGCGTCACGTCGCTTGCCGGGAACCGCGCGCTGCTCCGCGTTCACATCGGCTGCGTGCTCCTGCCGGCGCTCGGCGCGGGCTGCGTCCTGCCCGGCACCACGCGCCAGCTCGCGGCGTTCGCCGTCGTCATCGCGGCGTACGCGGGGTTTCTCTGGGTGCAGGCGGGCCACGCCCACGCGACGTTCCTCCAGGCCCTCGTCAACACGAAGCTGCTCGAGCGGCACGTCGAGGACCTCGAGGAGGCGCGGGCCGAGAGCGTCGAGGCGAGCCGGGTGAAGTCCGAGTTCCTGGCGAACATGAGCCACGAGATACGGACCCCGATGACCGCGGTCGTGGGCTACGCGGATCTGCTCCTCGATCCGTCCCTCGGCGCGAGCGAGCGGGTGAACCACGTGCAGACGATACGGCGCAACGGCGAGCATCTCATGATGCTCATCGACGACATCCTCGACCTCTCGAAGATCGAGGCCGGCAAGATGACCGTCGAGAAGATCCCGACGTCGCCGAGCCAGATCATCGTCGACGTCGCGTCGCTCATGCGCGTCCGCGCCGTCGAGAAGAACCTCGGGTTCGACATCAAGTACGTGGGCGCGATCCCGACGTCGTTCCCGTGCGATCCGACGCGGCTCAAGCAGATCCTGATGAACTTCGTGAGCAACGCCATCAAGTTCACGAAGGAGGGCGCGGTGCAGATCGTCGTGCGCTGCGTCGCCCCGCTCGAGCCCGACGCCAAGCTGGTCATCGACATCTCGGACACCGGGATCGGCATGACCGAGGCGCAGGTCCAGAACCTCTTCCAGAGCTTCGCGCAGGCGGACGCCTCGATGACCCGCAGGTTCGGCGGGTCCGGGCTCGGCCTCGTCATCAGCAGGCGCCTCGCGGAGCTCCTGGGCGGCAGCGTCACGGTCGACACCTGCCTCGGCCGCGGCACGGTGTTTCGCCTCGTGCTCCCGACCGGATCGCTGCGGGGCGTCCCGATGATCTCGGACCTCACCGAGGGTGGGGTCGCGGACACGGTGGAGGAGGCCCGGCGCCAGATCCCGCGCTTGCCGGAGGGCTGCCGCGTCCTGCTCGCCGAGGACGGCTACGACAACCAGCTCCTCATCAAGACCTACCTCGTCAAGGCCGGCGCGACGGTCCAGGTCGTCGCCGACGGACGGGCCGCCATCACCGAGGCCGTGTCCGCGCAGACCGCCGGGCACCCGTACGACGTCATCCTGATGGACATGCAGATGCCCGAGCTCGACGGCTACGGCGCCACCTCGAAGCTCCGGCTGATGGGCTACGCGCTCCCCATCGTGGCCCTCACGGCGCACGCCATGGCGGGCGACCGCCTCCGGTGCGAGAGCGCGGGGTGCGACGAGTACCTCACGAAGCCGGTCGACCGGGCCGCGCTCGTCGGCATGGTGGCGCGCTTCACCGGCGCCGTGGGCAAGACGCTGACACGGACGGTCTCGAGCGCCCCGCTCGTGAGCACCCTGTCCGGCGACGAGGACATGCACGAGATCGTGGAGCAGTTCGTGCGCGAGCTGCCCGACCGCTCATCGGCCATCCTTCGCGCGAGCCAGGCGGCCGACGTCGAGACCTTGCGACGGCTGGCCCACCAGCTCAAGGGCGCCGCCGGCGGCTTCGGCTTCCCGCGGATCACGGAGGCCGCCGCGGTCGTCGAGCGGGCGCTCGGCGAAGGGGTGGACGCGCCCGTGCTGCTCGTGGGGATCGACCACCTCGTGACGCTGTGCCGGCGCGCCCGCGCCGCGTGACGCACCGGTTCGCCTACTGCGGGAAGAAGCTCGTCTCGCGCGCGGGCTCGATCGAGCGCCGTCGGACGAGGGGGAACGACGCGCCCGTCTCGGTGGGCAAGGTGACCACGGGTCGCGGCAAGGCGGGCGGCTCCTCCGGCTCCCAAAGCGCGGGGTCGAGCGGCGAGCGCTCGATGGGCGGGGCCACCCCGATGGAGAGACCGTAGGCCACGGCTCCCAGCAAGCACGGCAGGAAGGGGATGGGCCCCGCGAGCCACGGCGCGTACCGGAGCAGGACGAACGCGTAGAGCACCGTGCACGAGGTGGCCGAGAGGACGGTGCCGAAGACGAGCCTCGGAAGGACCGGAAAGAGCCGGCGCATCAGCCGGCCGAAGACGGCCCCGAGCACGAGCCCCACGACGGCGGCGACGCCCAGGACCTCCCGCGTCGTCGTCGGCGTCGCGTGCCCGAGCGAGGGGGCCTGGCCGAGCAGGATCCGGACGTGGAGGGCGAGGCGCGCGCGGCTGATGGCGGCGTCCGCGCTCACGAGCGCGAGCACTCCGCCGACGCACCCCGCGACCGCGCCGGCGACGGCGGAGCGCAGCGGCGCGCCGAGGCGGGCGGGGACCGCAGCCGCGGCCTCCCGCGGTCGCGCGGCGAGCGTGTCCGGAGACGGGCTGCGCCCCGCGAACGAGGGCGGCTTTTGAAACCACGTGTCGGCGAGTGAGTCTTCCCTGCGCATTGCGGCGGCTCGGTTGCGGGCTCGGGGTAGGGCTCGTTCCGTGTCACGGAAAGAAGCGCCGCGCACGGGGTTCGGGAGGGGGGCGTGTGCGATCTTCGTTCGGCTGCGACGGGAAATGAACACACGGGTCGGCGGCCCTCCCAGCCTTCGGGGGCGCCTCCTTCGCTGGAGGCGCCCCCACTTCTAGGCAGCGAACCGCTCAGTACAACGAGCGGCTCAGGTGCCCTTCGGCGTCGTGCCGCCCGTGGCGCCCCCGATCGCGGGGGTGCCCGGTGCGACGGACGTTGCGACCACCTGCACGACGGACTTCACAGGCGTCGTGACAACGTCGACGACGTTGCCTTTGATCGCCTCCTTTGCCTTCTTGCCGGTGGTCCCACGGGACTCGCGCGTCGAGACGCGCTTCGCAACTGCGACCATCTGTTCCTCGGTCGTCAGCTTCGTCCGCGCCTTGTTCGGCTTGAGGCCGAAATCGGCGAGGACATCGGGCGATTTGCTGTACGTCAGCTTCACGTACGCCGCGAAACCAGCCAGGAGGCTGTTCGCGGCGGGCGCTTGGGCTTTCTGTGCAGCAAGCTTCGCCGTGAGCGTGGCCTTCGCGGCGTCCACATCGGCTTGCAGTGTCTCGATCAGCGTTGCCGCTGCCGTGATCTGGGCCGGTGTGTACACACTGCTCGAGAACGAGAACGACGTCACGTTCGCGAGCCGCTTGACCATCCCTGCGACCAGCTGCGTCGCTCGGGCTACCATCGATTCTTTAGTTACCTTACCCATCAACTTGGATTCTCCTTTCTGACCTCTATGTCACCCGTGTGTCATGGGAGAGCGGTGTGCGGGCCTCGCTGCTGCGCCCGGCTTGTCCGCCGCCCTCAACCCCCCTGTGGGAAAACGGGGACGACTTCTTTCCACTTATTTTCGAAATCGGTGCGCCAGGATGAAGCCCCTGGGTGAGGAGGAAGCCATGTAGCGGAAACTTCACGTGAATGGCCCAGCGGGTGAGAGTCCCGCCCGGGTAAGGTTGGCCACCGCCCGGTAGCGAGTCTTGCGTGGACGTCGGCGACGGCGGCTGCGAAGCGTAGACAGCGAGTGCGCAGGCCGTGGGATTGAGCCCCGAAATCAAAAGTCAGTCGTGGAGGCCGACGCGTTCGATTTCGCGGAAGGCAACATCGACGCACCGTAAGTCGGACTCGTCCGAAGCCTGGTGCGGGACTCCACCGGGGTCAGAGGCCAGGGCATGTGCATAGGGGCTGTCCAGGAACCTGGGAGACCCCGCCTCCTCCGTGGGCGAAGCTGCCTGCGGTAGCGCCGAGCGACCAAGCACGGGAGCGAGGTGCGATGGGAGGTGGGGAGTCGGAGCGCCGCCGTACGAGCGCAGAAGCGGGGGAACCATCCCAACGGGACCCCGTGGAGCAAAGGGCGGCGCCGGGAACACGGAACCGTAGGAGGGAAAGATGGCGGAGACATCGAGCTCCATCACCGTCTCAACGAAACTCGGACGGATAGCAAAGCTGGCGAAAGAAGGGCCCGACATGAGGCTCACGACACTCGCCCACCACATCGACGTCGACTGGTTGCGAGAGGCGTTTCGGCGCACGCGCAAGGACGGAGCAACGGGCGTAGACCGACAGACCGCGGAGCAGTACGCAGCGAACCTGGAGAGCAATCTCCGGTCGCTGCTAGACCGCGCCAAGTCGGGCTCGTACCGGGCGCCGCCCGTGCGGCGGGTCCACATCCCGAAGGCGGGGCGGGGCGAAACACGCCCCATTGGAATCCCCACGTTCGAGGACAAGGTCCTGCAACGCGCCGTCGCCATGGTACTCGAAGCCGTCTACGAGCAGGATTTTCTGGACTGCTCGTACGGCTTTCGACCCAGGCGATCCGCGCATCAAGCGCTGGAATCGCTTCGACAGCAGGCGACGCGAAGGGGCGGCGGGTGGATCCTGGAGGTCGACATTCGGAAATTCTTCGACACCCTCGATCACAGCCAACTTCGGAACATTCTGCGCCAGCGGGTGCTCGACGGAGTGCTGCTGCGGCTCGTCGACAAGTGGTTACAGGCCGGGGTGCTCGAGAACGGGGTCATCACGTACCCGGACTCGGGTAGTCCGCAAGGTGGGGTGATCTCGCCGATCCTGGCGAACGTCTACCTCCACTGGGTGCTCGACGTCTGGTTTGAACGCGAGGTCAAACCGAGGCTGTCGGCTGAAGCGCATCTGGTCCGCTACGCGGACGACGCTGTGCTTCTGTTTGGGAACGAACGGGACGCGCGAAGGGTGCTCGAAGTACTGCCAAAGAGATTCGGCAAGTACGGCCTGACGCTCCACCCCGAGAAGACGAGGCTCGTGAGATTCCAGCGACCCCTGCCGCGTAGTCGGCAGGACGCCGGGTCCGGGACATTCGACCTCCTCGGCTTCACCCACTGCTGGATACGATCGAAGTCCAACAAGTGGTTTCTCAAACGCACCACAGCCAAGGGCCGCCTGCGCGTAGCTCTCAAGCGGGTCGCTGACTGGTGCCGAGGGCACCGTCACGACGAAGTCCGCTCGCAGTGGCTCGCCCTCGGGAGGAAGCTGCGCGGCCACTACGGTTACTTCGCAATCTTCGGAAATAGCCGTGCGGTCACGATGTTTCTCAGCAGGGTCACCTCCACCTGGCGCCGATGGCTCAACCGCCGGTCCCAGCGCAGTGGGATGACCTGGTCTCGGATGAAGGTGTTGTTGCAGCGCTTCCCGCTGCCAACGCCACGCACCACGAGGCCCCTCTCGCCGTGAGCAGCGAACCCGTGCCTCGAAGAGCCGGATGCGTGAATTGCGCACGTCCGGATCTGTGAGGGGCCGGCGGGGGAAACCCCGCCGGCCTACTCGACTACGGGGCCGATGTGGGAGCACAAGGACGGCCCGCCCGGGGTGCAGCGGATCCCGAAGTACGACTCCCCCAGGACGCGCGCTGTTCAGACGGAAGAAGCGCGCCGGCTCCTCCAAGAGGCGCTCCGTCCAGACTCGGCAGCCCACCCCCGTCTCTGGGACATGGGCCGCTCAGACGGAGGACCCCACCGGCTCCGCAAGGGCGCGCGTCGTCCAGGCGTAAGGAGCCCGCTGCTGCCGCCAGGACGCGCCCCGTCCAGCCTGGGGAGCGCCCCCCCTTCCTTGGGACGCGCGCCCTCCAGCCTGACGAGCCCACCGGCTCCGCAAGGACGCGCGTCGTCCAGACGCAAGGAGGGCGCTGCCGCTCCTGGGAAGCGCTCCCCCCAGCCTGGGGAGCGCAACCCTTCACCTAGGACACGCGCCCTCCAGACCAAGGAGCGCACTGGCTTCGCTAGGACGCGCGTCGTCCAGGCGAAAGAAGCCCACCGCCCCGTCTCGGTGCCGCTCCTCCCAGACCAAGGAGCGCACGGTTCTCGCGAGGGACGCGCACGGTCCAGGCAGAGGAGCGCACGGTTCTCGCGAGGGACGCGCACGGTGCAGGCAGAGGAGCGCACGGTCCTCGCGAGGGACGCGCACGGTGCAGGCAGAGGAGCGCACGGTCCTCGCGAGGGACGCGCACGGTCCAGGCAGGGACGCGCACGGTCCAGGCAGGGACGCGCACGGTCCAGGCAGGGAGGCGCACGGTCCAGGCAGGGAGGCGCACGGTCCAGGCAGGGAGGCGCACGGTCCAGGCAGGGAGGCGCACGGTCCTCGCGAGGGACGCGCACGGTGCAGGCGGAGGAGCGCACGGTCCTCGCGAGGGACGCGCAGCTCCCTTGGCTCCCCGCGCGGTCCTTGGCCTTCCCCGCGCAGTGGGCAGGCTGGCCCACGCAGTCCTCGGGCTTCCCCGTGCATTCCTCACGCTCCCCGGCGCGCGTCCCAGGCCGGCGGGTGCGTCCCTCTGGTCCGTGCGCCCGCGTCTCCGCTCAACGCGCGCGCCGTCGAGTCTCGCTTGCGGACGGAGCAGCCTGAAAGCGACCACCTTCTGCTTGCAGACCCGTCGCGGCTAGACCACCATGGCCACTCCCCGGTGCCTCCCTCCCCCGATCCCTCGGACGAAGACGACCGCTCGACTGGAGACGACCGTTCGCCCGAGAATGACACATCGGACGAAGACGACCGCTCGCCGCCCTCTTCCGGCGGCGTGCCCGCGCCCCCCTCTTCCGGCAGCGCGCTCCCCGGGTACGTTGGCGTGTCGGACGTACCGCCGCCGCAGGAGAAGGACCGCATCGTCGCGGCGGTCCGTCGCTTCCTCGGCAGCCGCCACCGGGACGAGGGGCCTCGGTTCATCCGCGGCGTCGTCATCAAGAGGCTGCGCAAGCAGGGCCGGGGCGGCATCACGAAGGAGCTGGTCGACGAGATCACGGCCATGGCGGCGTTGCAGGCCACGGAGCTGCGCTGGCCGCCGTGGACGATGGCCGGCATCCCAGGCTGGGTCACGCGCCTCACGCACCGCGCTGTCGCCGCGTATTTTCGCGAACGGAAAAGCGACAGGGAGTACCTCGAGCGCGACGTCAACGTGGACGACGTCGCCGGCAACCGTCACGGCCCCGCGACCGATTGGCGCGCGCGCGAGTACCTCATCCTGAAATTCATGGAGTCGCTCATCGGCGACGACCCGCGTGACCAGCAGACCTTCGAGCTGATGTGGGCGAAGGAGATCGACGGCTTCTCCGTGGACGAGCTCGCGGCCAAGCACGGCATGACCCCGAACGCCCTGTCGTTGCGCTTCCACAAGCTCCGCGATGAGCTCTCTCCCAAGGTCGCCATCATGGACCGCGAGAAGCCCCGCCGCGCCTTCTTCATCTTCCTCATCCTCGGCGGCATCGCCGCGGTCCTCTTCGCGATCTGGTACCTCCTCCAGCCCGCCCCCGCCCGCCCCGACCCCACGCCACATCCCGCCCCCTCCGCCACCGCGGGCCCGGCCCCCGTGCCCACCTTCAACCAGGCCCTCCCTCCCAACCCCGCGCCCCCCGAGACGGCGGCCCCCCCGACCCCGGCCCAGCCCCAGCCGCCCCCGCAGCCCGCTCCCCCGCGCCCCGCTCCCAGGCCCCCCGGGGGCAACGCGCCCGGCGACAAGGGACCCTGATCCGCAAGCTCGCCAGCGTCCTGCATCGGGCAACCCTCGGAGTCCTCCCTGTGAACCCTACGAATGACGGGCTCGGTACACTACGATGACCCCGTGGCCGCGACGCCCTCCCGCCGAACCGTGCGCGCCCGCGTCATTCCCACGAAGGAGCGCACCGGGCTCGGCTGGCTCGTCGGCACCCTTGGCGGCGCGGGCCTGCTCTACGTCATCTTCGGCCTGTCGTGGTCTCACGACGGCCAGCGCCTCCTGTTCGGGCTGGGGCTGGCGACGTGGGCGCTCGGGGCGGCTCTTGCGTACCGGCCTCGTGTTCGCGTGGTCGACGTTACCGACGCCGCCGACGCGCTCCACGCCGGCGCCGTGAAGGTTCCCCGCGGCGCGCCCGCGCGGATCGCCAACGGGGTGCGCGGCGTGAGCGTCGCCATGGGCTGCGGCAAGGGCGACGTGGCATTCTTCGAGGTCGACAGCGCCGAGGACGCGGCCGCCCTCGTGGCGATGGCGGCGGCGGTCGTGGGCGAGCCGGTGGTCTATCGCATGGGCTTCGACCGCTTTCGCGGGACGGCGCGGCTCCTGGGGCTGATCGGCGCGGCAGCAGGTCTCGCGTACGGGGTGGCCGTCGGCCTCCTCTCGTACTCCGAGTACAAGACCATGTTCGGGTTGACGGCCCTCTTCGCGGCCTCCGTTGCCACGCTGTTCTACCTGATCGCCGAGTTTGCGTGGCGTGACGTGGTCATAGGCGCGCCAGGCCCGAGCACGGGGGTGACAGGCGCGATCGGCCGGCACCTCGTCCTGCACCGGCGTGACGAGGAGAGCCGGGCGGAGGCCGGCAAGAAGCGCGTCGACGTTGCTGCCGGCGCACGAACGTTCACCGGCGTCGAGGGACGCGTGCGGGTCATGGCCAGGGGAGACGAGACGGTGCGCGCGTGGCTCGCGCGCGTGGACGTCGCGGGCGCGCAGGACGAGGGCTACCGGAGCGACGCTCCGACGCGCGAGGAGCTCCACGCTCTTCTCGGCGACGCCACAGCGGCGACCGACCTCCGCCTCGCCGCCGCGCGCGTCCTCGTCCGCCGCTACCGCGAGAGCCCCGAGTCGGTGTGCGCGGGGATCGAGCGGGACCTCGTCCCGTACGTTCGATCCATCACGGGCGAGGAGCTGGAGCCCGCGGCCGAGGCCCTCGACTCGCTCGGGCCCGCCTTCCGCGCGCGATGACAGCGCCGCCGCCGGCGCGTCTTCCTCTGCCCGGCGCCCGACCCAAGTGCTCGATACTACGTCGGAAGGCGCCCATCGCTCCGCCCGCACGATTTCTTTGTCACAAGGCGCGCTCCCCCCGCGTTGGCCCTCCGAGTCCCCAACCACGGAGGTTTCGCCGATGATGTTCCCCCATGCCTTCACCGCACCCGCCACGGACGTACCGGGCCCCCGCTCCGTGAGCTCGGACGCCGCCTTGCCGCTCGAGTCGATGCGACTCGAGGTCGACGCGCGCGGCGGCCTCGCGCGCGTGAAGGTCGAGCAGCGCTTCCGCAACCACGGCACGACGCCGCTCGCGGTCACCTACGTCTTCCCGCTCCCCGCCGACGGCGCGGTCAGCGGCTACGCCTTCCAGATCGGCGGCCGCCGCATCGCCGGCGAGATCGCGCGGCGCGAGGACGCGCGCGAGCGCTTCGAGCGGGCCATCATCGAGGGGCACACCGCCGCCCTCCTCGAGCAGGAGCGCTCGAGCCTCTTCACCCAGGAGCTCGGCAACATCCCGCCGGGCGCCGAGGTCGTGGCGGAGCTCACGGTCGATCAGCCGCTGCGGTGGCTCGCCGAGGGCGCGTGGGAGTGGCGCTTCCCGACGGCCGCCGCGCCCCGCTACCTCGGCGCGGCGGGCCGCGTGCGCGACGCGCAGCGCGTCGCGATCGACGTGGCGGACGGGCCGCTCAGCGCGACCGCGACGCTCGGGATGCGCGTGGGGGACCGAGCCACGAAGGGCGCGCCCATGTCGCCCTCGCACCGCATTCACAGCCAGCCGTCCCACGGCGCCGCGGGGGAGGCAGCCTGGGAGGTCACGCTCGCGGACGACCCCGGCGCCGCGCTCGATCGCGACGTGGTCGTCCGGTGGGACGCCGCGGACGCGAAGGTCGGCCTCTCGCTCTCCGTGGGCAACCCGGAGCCGGGCGCCTTCCACGAAGGCGCGCGCTACGGCGTGCTCACCGTCGTGCCGCCCCTGGCCGACCGGAGCGCCCCCGCGCTCGCCCGCGACCTCATCGTCCTCCTCGACACGAGCGGCTCGATGGGCGGCCAGCCGCTCGACCAGGCCCGCCGCATCGTCACGGCCCTCATCGACACGCTCGGCGACGCCGACCAGCTCGAGCTCGTCGCCTTCTCGTCCGAGGCCCGCCGGTGGAAGCCCTCGCCCGTGTTCGCGACCTACGCGAACAAGCACGAGGCCCTCGGGTGGCTCGGCAGCCTGCGCGCGTCGGGCGGCACCGAGATGCGGGAGGGGATCTACGAGGCCATCCGGGGCCTGCGCGCCGAGAGCCAGCGGCAGGTCGTGCTCGTGACCGACGGGCTCATCGGCTTCGAGGCGGAGGTCGTCGCGACCATCGGGCGGAGCTTGCCGCCGAGCTCGCGCCTGCACACCATCGGCGTGGGGTCGTCCGTGAACCGCTCGCTCACGGGGCCGGCGGCGCGCGCGGGGCGCGGCGTGGAGGTCATCGTGGGGCTCGGCGAGGACGTGGAGCCGGCGGCGCGGCGCATCGTCGCGCGCACGGCCGTCCCCGTGCTGGTCGATCTCGAGGTGTCCGGGACGGCCCTCGTCGAGCACGCCCCCGCGCGGCTCCCCGATCTCTTCGCGGGCTCGCCGCTCCTCCTCGGTCTGCGGCTGCGCGCCGGAGGGGGCTCGCTCGTGGTTCGCGGGCGGACCTCGCGCGGCGTGTGGCAGGGCGTGCTGTCGGTGCCGGAGTCCTCCGTCGCGGAGCCGAACGTCGCTGCTGCGGCGTTCTTCGGTCGCGAGGCGGTGCTCGACGTGGAGATGCAGGTCGCCGCGTGGGGAGGGGTCACGCCGCAGCTCGACCTGGCCATCGAGCGGCTCGGGCTGGGCTTCGGCCTGGCGACGCGCCGCACCTCCTGGGTCGCCGTGAGCGACGAGCCGACGGTCGATCCGCGCGAGCCCTCCCGCAAGGTGCGGGTGCCGCAGGCGCTCCCGCACGGCATGTCGGTCGAGGGGCTCGGGCTCCGCTCGCCGGTCCAGGCGGTTGGCGGACGCGGGGCAGCCAGCTTCGGGGCCGCGCTCGCGGGCTCCGCCCAGCCGCGCTCCCGCTCGATGGAGAGCGCCCGGACCGGCGCGCCGCCGCGGCAGTACAGCCACGCGCCGCCTCCCGCGGCCCGCCCGTCGATCGCGTCGCCCGCGCGAGGGATGGCGCCGCCGCCGCCAGGGGCACCTCCCGCCGCCGACCGTGCGAGCGCGAAGAAGGAGGAGGAGGAGGTCAGGTCGATGGTCGTGCGCCAGCCCGCGGCGCCCCAGGGCCTGGTCCCCCGGGGCGCGCCCCCGGCGACGAGCGGGCGCACGGTCGTGCGCGGACGCATCGCGACGCGCACCGCCACGGAGCTCGTCGTCGAGATCACCTTCGATCGCGACACGGACTGGGCGCCCCCGGCCGACGGGGAGGTCTCGCTGACCGGTCGCTCCGCCAGGGCAAGGGTCGTGACCGAGCGTACCACCTACGCGGGCAGGGTCGCCGCCGGCACCACGGTGCGCCTCGTCCTCGCGGTCGCGATCGATCCCACCGACGTGCCCCTCAGCGTCGATCTGTTGTGCCCCTCCGGCTGGATCATCGTCCAGCTCTGATCGCAGAGCACGACCCCGCCATGATCGATCTCGACGTCCACCTGCCAGCCATCCAGAGCGGCGACCCCGATGCCTTCGGGCGGTGGGTCGCCGCCGCCGAGCCCACGCTGCGCGAGACCCTGCGGTCCTTCGCGGCGGTGCTCGACGCGGAGGCCGTGCTGCAAGAGGCCCTCCTCAGGGTCTGGCAGGTGGCGCCGAGGACCGTGCCCGACGGCAAGCCCAACTCGCTCTTCCGCCTGGGCGTGCGCATCGCCCGCAACCTCGCGGTGAGCGAGCTGCGGCGCTTCCGCACGGTCGCCCTCGACGAGACGACCGAGGAGCCGTCCCCCGAGCTCCGCCCGGACCCCATCCTGCGCGCGCGCATCGAGGAGTGCCGGTCGAAGCTCCCGGGCAAGCCGGCGCAGGCCCTCACCGCGCGGCTCATGACGGGGGGCGGCGAGTCCGACGAGGCCCTGGCCGCGCAGCTCCAGATGCGCCTCAACACGTTCCTCCAGAACTTCACCCGCGCGAGGAAGCTCCTCGCGGAGTGCCTCGAGGCGCACGGGATCGACCTCGACGCGGAGCTCGCATGACACCGGCCGAGGAAGCCCTCATCGAGGCGGCGACGACCGCCTGGCGCGAGCGGGACGAGACGGGCGTGCGCGCGCACCACGCGTGGCACGATCTGGACGCCGCAGGGCGCGTGGAGGCGTTCGCGCGGACGGCGCGCCTTCGGCGGCTCGAGGCGGCGCTCGATCCGGAAGGGCTGTCGACGACGGCCCGGGCGGTGCTGGCGCGGATACGGCGCGCGACGTAGCGCCGCCGGGCACGGGCACGGGCACGGGGACGGGGACCGGAGTGTCGGGGTGTGCCACCGGCATGGTGGGACTGTCCGGACGCGATCGCCGCGGGCGTGGCAAGTCCATGGAATTGCTCGGTGGCATGAGGCGTGCTGAGACCGCCGACCGGGAGACTCTCGGATGCGCCTGCCCTTCTCGTACCTTCCCTTCGCCGTGCTCGCGGTCATGCTTTATGCCTGCGGCGGCGCCCCTGCGAGCATCCTCGCGGAGCCCCCTCCCGCCGACGACGCGGGCCCAGTCGACTCCGCCACCCCGGGTGACACGGGCACCGCCCCGCAGGACACGGGCACGGTCCCCGATGCCGAGCCCGACACGGCTCCTCCGCCCCCTTCCTGCACGTTCGTCGTGGAGCCGGGCGCGACCCCGTGCTTCTGGACGACGTTCTTCCAGGTCCTCCCCGCCACCTGCGTCTCCTCGGGCGAGAGCGTGCAGGCGGAGTGCGCGACCCTGTGCGGCACGAACGCGAATGGCGAGACGCCCGACCGCTGCTACGTCGGCTCGGGGGCTTCGGTCGACTGCTACGTGGACGACGAGTGCGGCGACCCCGGCGGTCCGGGGGGCCCTGGCGGCCCTGGCGGCCCTGGCCCCGGCGGCCCCTAGAAACCAACGGCCCCCGTGCCCGTGCCCGGGGCATGGGGGCGACCTGGTGCCGCCTCGGCGTGTGGTGTACACAACCCACGCTCCCGAGGAGGA
>Ga0302279_10001798_pt1 | contig 29728 bp, 23 predicted proteins | sample III_Bog_N3_3_FD_194541 | JGI IMG/M metagenome (GOLD analysis project Ga0302279, IMG submission 194541) | Peat permafrost microbial communities from Stordalen Mire near Abisko, Sweden - III_Bog_N3_3 | ecosystem: Environmental > Terrestrial > Soil > Wetlands > Peat | place: Sweden: Abisko... | reverse complement strand
CTCGGCGAGAATGGCGCCGGCAAGTCGACCCTGGTGAGCCTGCTCGCCGGCATGCAGCAGCCGGACGAAGGCACGATCGTGGTTGGCGGCGACGCGGTCCGCATCGACTCCCCCCGGCGCAGCATGGATCTCGGCATCGGCACGGTGTTTCAGCGCGTGCTGCTGGTCCAGAGCCTCACCGTCATCGAGAACCTGATGCTGGGCGGTTCGTGGCTCAGGCCGCTCGCGCGCGCAGCAAGCCTGCGGCGCTTCGGCGAACTTGCGCAAGTGCTGGGCACGCGCATCGATCCGGATGCGCGCGTGTCGGGCCTGTCCCTGGGCGAACAGCAGCAGGTCGAAATCATGCGCGCGCTGTGGCGCGACGAGAAACTGCTGCTGCTCGACGAGCCGACGTCGATGCTGACGCCGCAGGGCGTCGCTGACCTCGGCCGGATGCTGCGGCGCCTGCGCGATCAGGGCGTCGCCCTGATCCTGATCACACACAAGCTGCTCGAGGCCTATGAATTCGGCGACCGCATTTCGGTGCTGCGACTCGGGCGCCTCGCAGGCGCGGTCGCGCCGCAACAGCTGCAGCAACTCACCGAGGCAGAGCGCACCGACACGATCATCCGTATGATGTTCGGCATCGATGCCGGGGGCGCGGCTGCCGCGGCCGACGGACACGAGGCGGAGCTCGCCATTCTGCTGGGGCGCAAGATCCACGAGCCCGCGGTCATCGATCGCAGCAAGCCGCCGCTGCTGTCGGTACGGGGGGCGTCGACCTTGCCGGACTTTACCGAGACGCCGCTGCGCGAGGTCAGTTTCGACCTGTGGGGCGGCGAAGTATTGGGCATCGCCGGCGTCGACGGCAACGGCCAGAAACACCTCGCCGAAATGCTTGCAGGTCAGCGCAGCGTCGCCGCCGGCGAGCTGCTGCTCGGCGGCGTCGACATCACCCGGGGACAGGTGCCTGAGCGCCGCCTGCGCGGCCTGCGCTATGTCACCGACGACCGCCTCGGCGAGGGCACAGTCAGTACGTTCCCGGTTGCCACTAACCTCCTGTTGAAGGAAGTCGGCGCAGCGCCCTGGTGGCGCCACGGCATCACCGACTGGGACCTGATCCACCGGCACGCGCGCGACCTGATCAGGACCAATGACATCCGCACGCCGTCGGAACTGACCCCCGTGGGCAAGCTGTCCGGCGGAAATGTGCAGAAAGTGCTGCTGGCGCGGGAACTGGACGCCGAGGCGAGCGTCGCGATCCTCAACAAACCGACCTACGGGCTCGACCTGCACAATCAGCGGCTGGCGCTGGACCGCATCGGCGCTGCCGCCGACCGGGGCGTCGCGCTGCTGGTGATCTCGACCGACCTCGATGAACTGGTCGAGATCAGCGATCGCGTCGGGGTCATGTTCCAGGGCCGGCTTGCCGGCATCGTCGCCAATGACAGCGGCGCGGTCGACAGGATCCGGCGCCTGATGACGGGAGCGGGCGCCGCATGAATCAGGGCGGTCTGGTCGCAGCCTTGCAGGGAACGGTACTGCGCGTACTTCTGCCGGTAGGCCTCGCCCTGTTTGCGGGCGGCCTGATCCTGCTGGTGCTGGGCAAGGATCCGCTCGGCTACTACGGCTACGTGCTGCAGCGCAGCCTGCTGCGCTGGGGCGGTGCCCAGGAGACCCTGACACGGATGGCGCCGCTGCTGCTGATCGCCGCGGGCCTGATCGTCGCTTTCCGCGCCGGCATCTGGAACCTCGGCGGCGACGGGCAGTTCCTGCTCGCAGCGGTTGCAAGCGCCGCGCTGGCGCCCGTGCTGGTCACGGTCATGCCGCGGGGCCTCATGCTCATATCCTGCATGCTCGCCGGCGCCCTGACCGGCGCGATCTGGTCGCTCCTGCCCGCGGTTCTGAAGGTCCGCTACGGGGTCAACGAGATCATCACGACCCTGATGATGAGTTTCCTCGGCACCAGCCTCGCGAACGTACTGATCAAGCTGGTGCTGCGCGATCCGGACACGACCGTCCCGCAGACGCGCAGTCTTGCCGTCGACGACCGGCTGCCGCGTCTCTTCGGCACCACGATCCATGCCGGACTCCCGCTTGCCGTGGCCGCGGTACTCGCCGTGCATTTCATGATGACCCGCACGGCGTTCGGCCTCAGGCTGCAGGTCCAGGGCGCCAACCGCGCAGCGGCGGTGCACGCCGGCTTCCGCGTCGAACGGCTCACCATTGCTGCGTTCGCGCTCAGCGCTGCGCTTATCGGCCTCGGCGGCGCGGTCGAGGTGCTCGGCGTCTGGGGCACCGTGCGTGCCGACTGGAACCCCGCTCTCGGCCTGCTGGTCGTGCCGCTGGTGTTCCTGGCGCGCTTCAACGGCTGCGCGGTGATCGGCTTTACGCTGTTCTTCTCCGCGCTGATGGTCGGCGGTGAAAGCGCGGCGCGCCGCGTCGGTGTGCCGCAGCACTACGTGCTCGTCCTGGTTGCGCTGCTGCTGCTGTTCCTCGGCGTCGTCGAATACCTCGATCAGTCACGCCGCAAGTCAGGGGGCCCCTGATCCATGAGCGCGCTGCTGACCGAACCCTTCCTGGTCTCGCTGCTGTTCGGCGCGGTGACCGCCGGCCTGCCGCTGCTGCTGGCCGGTCTCGGCGAACAGATCTCGGAAAAGGCCGGCGTCCTCAACATCGGGCTGGAAGGCATGATGCTGGTCGGCGCCTACACGGGTTTCGTCGCGACGTATCACACCGGTTCCTTCTGGCTCGGTTTTCTCGCCGGGGGCGCCGGCGGGATGTGCGCCGCGCTGATCGTGCTGCTGTTGTGCATCCGCAGCGGACTCAACCAGATCGTCATCGGCATCGCCATCACCGTGGGCGCCGAAGGACTGACCTCGCTGCTGCATTTCGTCCAGTTCAGCCGCTCGTATCCCCGGCTTGCCGCGGCGCCCGCTCTCGCGCTGCCGGGACTCAGCAACCTGCCGATCCTGGGCAAGGGCCTGTTCAGCCATAACCCGCTCGTGTATCTGACCGTGATCCTCGTCGGCGCACTCACCTGGGTGTTCCGCTCGACTTACCTGGGGCTGAGCCTCGAGGCGGCCGGCAACAAGCCCGCGGCCCTCGATGCGGCAGGCGTCGATGTCGTGCGCACCCGCTCCATCGCGGTTCTCTGCACCGGATTCCTGGCCGGTCTCGGCGGCGCCTACATGGCGAACGTCGGCGCCGGCATCTTTGTGCCGTTCATCACCGGTGGCGCGGGCGTCATCGGGATTGTGCTCGCGATGCTGGCGCGCGGGCGGCCGCTGATGGTCATGGTCGGCGCTGCGCTGTTCGGCGCCAGCCTTGCGATGACGACGGCGCTGCAGGTGGCCGGCATCGATGTGCCGACCGACGTCGTACAGATGCTGCCCTTCGCCGTGGTCATGGCGGTCCTGGTGCTGTTCGGCCGGCATAGCATGCTGCCACCGGCATTGGGAACTCCGTATGTGCGCGGTGAACGCTGAATGGCCGAACAAGGGGGATCCCAGATGCTGATCACACCGGACCAGGACCCAGTATTCACGCTGACGACGGGGCCCGTGGACGCATACCCGCAGGTGCTGCGTGGCCTCTCGAAACCCGTGCTCTACGACTACGACCCGGCCTTCCTGGCGTTCTACGAACGGGTCGTGCACAAGCTGCGTACGGCACTGCGCACGCCGCACATGCCGGTCATCATCCACGGCGAGCCGGTGGTTGCGCTCGAGGCAGGAGCCGCGTCGCTGATCGCTGCCGACGACGTCGTACTGAATCTGGTGTCCGGCGTGTACGGCGCCGGGTTCGGCTTCTGGGCAAAGCGCTACTGCGCCGAACTGGTCGAGATCCGCGTGCCCTACGACCGTGTCATCGATCCGGCGAGCGTGGCCGCGATGCTGAAGGCGCGGCCGGAAATAAGCGTGGTCGCCGTGTGTCACCACGACACGCCGTCCGGCACGATCAATCCGGTCGCGGAGATCGGCCGCATCGTCGCGGCGCACGGTGCCTGCCTGCTGGTCGATGCGGTCTCCTCGTTCGGCGGCATGGACGTGGGTCCGGAGTCCTGCCATGCGGACCTGTTCGTGACCGGGCCCAACAAGTGTCTGGGCTGCCCGCCCGGCCTGTCGCTCGTCGGCGTATCCCCGCGCGCATGGGACAAGATGCGCCGTAACCGGACCGCGCCGCGCGATTCGATCCTCAGTATCCTCGACTGGGAACACGCGTGGAGCCGGGAACAGCCGTTTCCGTTCACGCCTTCCGTGGCGGAAATCAACGGACTCGACGCCGCGCTCGACCTCTACCTGGGCGAGGGACCCGAGGCCGTGTGGGCGCGGCATGCGCTGACCGCCGCGGCATGCCGCGCGGGCGTGCAGGCGATGGGGCTGTCGTTGTGGCCGGCCGAGGAACGCTTCGCATCGCCGACCACGACTGCGGTGCGCATTCCCGCAACGCTGCAGGATGCGGCGATCCGTGCCGCCGCGCGCGCACGCTACGGCGTCGTGTTCTCGTCCGGCCGCGGCGAGACCCTCGGCAGGCTCGTGCGCATCGGCCACATGGGGCCTACCGCGCGGCCGCTGCATGCGGTGATTGCGGTATGCGCGCTCGGCGGCGCGATGCGCGCCCTGGGTCAGCCGCTCAACGTCGCGGCGGGCATGGGCGCCGCCCTCGCCGCCATCGACGCGGGCCTGGGCAGCGGCGGCTCAGCCGCGGCGGCGGCGCCATGAACCTGCGCCGTCGTACCGCGGCCTTCGCCCTTGCGGCCGGCATCCTGGTTCCGGCGCTCGCCTGCGGCAGCGATCTCGTGCTGGTGCACGGACACATCTACACCGGCGTGCCGCAGGCACCCTGGGCAGAGGCACTGGCGGTGTCCGGTTCACGGATCGACGCGGTCGGCAGCGACGCCCTGGCGCTGGCGGGGCGCGGGCCGTCGACGCAGGTCATCGACCTGCATGGCCGTACCGTGATTCCCGGCATCGTCGATGCCCACATCCATGTCTGGCTGGGTGCGCTGGCGCTGCACGGGGTCAATCTGTCCACGCCTGCGGCCAGCATCACGCCCTCCCGGCCGAAGCTCCTGGCCGCACGGTTCCGCGAGTACGCCGCCGCCCATCCCGACGAGCGGATCATCTTCGGGCGGGTCGACTTCAGCCCGTCGCCGCCGTTTGCGCCGACCGCCGCGCTGCTGGACGAGGCCGTACCCGACCGGCCAGTGGTCGTGCACAACGTCTCCGAGCATGCGATGTGGCTCAATTCCCGCGCGCTCGCCGCGGCCGGCATCACCGACCAGCCACTGCAGGACCCGGTCGAGGAGCGCAACGTCATCCGCGACGCCAGCGGCCATCCGACCGGGGTGCTGATCGAGGCGGGCATGCAGGCCGTGGAACGCTACGTCCAGGCAACCCTGCCCGAGGAACAGCAGCTGTCGATGATCCTCGCAGCCACCCGCCAGCTGAACAGCTACGGCATTACCAGCGTCGTCAATGCCACCGGTGACCTGCACGAAATCCGGCTGTACGCCACGCTGCGCGACCGGGGCCTGCTCACGGTCCGCACCCGCACCGCCTTTGGCGCGGTCGCCGCGCCGCACCGGCTGACCCCGGCCTTCCTGGCCGATCTGGAGGAGGCGCGCACGAATTATCACGACGAGTGGGTATCGGCAAACCTCGTCAAGTTCTTTGCGGACGGCTTCACCGGGCTGCTGGCACCGCTGGTCTACCGCCCCGACGAGTTCAAGGCGCTGGTCGTGGAGCTGGACCGGCGCGGCTACCAGCTGATGACGCACGCCACGCGTTTCGATACCGTCCACCTGGTCCTCGATGCCTATGAGCAGGCGGAGCGTGCCAATGGTCCGCGCGACCGGCGCTTGCGGCTGGAACACAGCTCCTCGGTCCGGGACGCGGATTTCCCGCGCTACGCGGCGCTATCGGTCATCAACGTCACCTCGCCGGGGTTCTGCTGCGGCGATTCCGGGACCAACGCAGACCCGAAGGAGCCGACGCCGAGCGACCAGTGGCGCAGCTTCCTGAACGATCACGTCGTGCTGGGCTTCAGCAGCGACTGGCCCTGCTCCTGGCCCGCCAACGCGTTCGTCAGCATGCAGGAGGCCGTGACCCGCGAAATCTGGCATTCCGACGACACCGCCGACATCATCGATCTCCCCCTCGACGGCGCAGCGCTAGCCGGCGCGCGCCCGACCGGCAGGGTGTACGCACCCGCGCAGCGACTCAGCGTGCGCGAGGCTGTCGACGCCTACACCCAGGGTTCGGCCTACGCGTCCTTCGCGGACACCCGGGTCGGTACGCTCGAAGCCGGCAAGCTGGCCGACCTCGCCGTGCTGTCGCAGGACATCTTCAGCGTGGCCCCGAAAAAGATCGGCCGGACCGAGGTCACGCTGACGATGGTCGGCGGGCGGATTGTGCACGGGGCGGCACCATAGGAACCACTGACCCGCATCGCCGGCACGAGCCCGAACCAATTTGTCGCGGCGAGACCATGGATGGTGTTGTCTCAGCGTATGCTTAATGCCAAGATGCGAACCAAGGGGGAAGTTGGTTCACCCTGTCCGTCGATCGATGTCGACGCGACAGCTGCCAAAAGGGGGATACAGAAATGCGCCGGACCGGGAACCAGAGCTTAGCTTGTATCGTGGGCGGAGTGCTGATGGCGCCGCTGGCGGGGGCGGCGGCCGCAGATTCGTCCGACTCGCTCGAGAGCATCGTCGTCGTCGGCCAGAAGGAAAACCAGGGGCTGCAGGTGGCGCCCGAGGCGATCACCGCCATCACCGGGGACGTCCTCGCGCAGAACGAGATCAAGAACGCCACGGATCTCGGCGCCATGGTGCCGGGCCTCGTCATCGGCGAGAGCGACGGCTACAACTTCGACCTGACGATCCGCGGCATCGGACTGAACTCGCCGCAGGACGACGGTTCGCCGGCGTCCGTATCGCTGCACCAGAACGGGTTTTTCATCCCGAATCCGCTCGCGCTGAGCCTTGGGTTCCTCGACGTCGACCACATCGAGGTGCTGCGCGGCCCGCAGGGCACGGTGTTCGGCCAGAATTCCGTCGGGGGCACCGTCAACATCATCACCGTGCAGCCGACGTTCGATGCGGTGAAGGGTTATGCGAATGCGGAATTCGGCACGTATGACCTCGTTCACCTGCGCGGCGCCATCAACCTGCCACTCTCCAGCACCTTTGCAATCCGCATCGCTGCCGACAGCGACAAGCAGGACGGCTATGTCCAGGCAACCGGACTGCCGGACTTCCGTCTCAATGACACGGATAATTACCAGGTGCGCGTCTCCGCGCTGTGGCAGCCCAGTGACGACTTCTCGCTGCTGGGTACGCTGGAGCGCTCGAAGGTCGTGCAGCACGAGCCGGAAAGCAAGAACATCCTCGATGCGAACCCGGACCCTTACAAGGAGTCGAGCGACTGGCCCGGCATCTACGACATCGAACAGACCATCGCAACGCTCACCGGGACGCTGAACTTCAGCTCCGCGACGCTCAAGTCGCTGTCCAGCCTGCAATACATGAATCATGAAGGCTCGAACTCCGAGAGCGGACTTTCGATACCGGTGGCGACGAACCTGTACGGCGGCGAGAATGACCAGTACACCCTGCACAAGAACTACGCGGTGACGCAGGAGCTGGACCTCAGTTCGAAACCCGGCGGACCGCTCGACTGGGTCGTCGGCGCGTTCTATCTCGAATCGCGCATCACCGATGCCTATGCGCAGTACCTGCTGAATCCACAGCAGCCGGGCGCTCCCAACACCATCGGGCTGCCCGATCCGGTCGCGGAGGCGATCGCAGGGCCGGAAATCGCCGCCGGCACTCTGTACTTCGAAAGCGCCAACTCGCTGCGGCGCACGTCGGTGTCTGCGTTCGGCCAGGGCACCTACCACCTCTCCGATACGCTGCGCGCCACGGCCGGCTTCCGCTATACCGCTGACCGGAACAGCACGCTGCTCGACAACTACTACGGTGATCCGGACCTCGGCGGCGGCATCGTGCACCTGCACCAGAGTTCCTCGAAGCTGACCTGGAAAGCCGGCATCGACGATCAGCTGACCCACAACAGCCTGGTCTACGGCAGCATCTCCACCGGATTCAAGCCCGGCGGCGGCAACCCGGGCACGGCGCCTGCAGTGGTTCCGGCGAACTACGCCCCCGAGACGATCACCGCGTTCGAGGTCGGCTCGAAGAATTCGCTGCTCGACAACACGTTCATCGCCAATATTGCCGCGTTCTACTACATCGACAAGAACATGCAGTACCACGCCGAGGACCTGATCAATTTCGACGGCGGTGTCGACAACCTGCCGAAGGTCAACATCTACGGCCTCGAGGGCGAGTTCACCGTCCTGCTGCCCGCGCATTTCCGCCTCGACGCCACCGTGACCGACGAGCGCGGCCACATCGCGACGCATGTTTCGACCCTCGACAACCTGGCCGGCAATGCCGCCAATACCGCGTTCACGAACCAGTACGGGTTCGGGGATTTCCTCTCCGCCGAGTTCGGCCAGCCCTGTGCGGACCTGCCGAACTGCGTCGGGGTGCTGAGCGGACTGCGCGCCAAGGGCTACCGCGACGTCTATGGCAACGCGCCGCCGAACCTGCCGGCCTACACGGCCAATCTCGCGCTGTCGCAGACCACGAAGTTCCCGGACGGCTCGAGCCTGCTGTCGCGCTACACCCTCATCTACCGCGACCAGTACGCGGACACGGTGTTCGGCAACTCGTTCTACTACACCACGCCGAGCTATGTGATGATGAACCTGTTCTTCGACTACAAGTTCGCAAACCGGAACCTGGACCTGACATTCGGGGTGTCGAATCTCGCCGATCGCGAGGAAGTCAGCTATCGCTTCACGAACCAGTACGGCGGTGAGACGACGCAGAACTGGTTCGCGCCGCGCGAGTTCCGCGTCGGCATCGGGTACAAGTTCTGACCGTGCGCGGCGGCGGTACGCGGTACGCGATCGGCATGGGAGCGCGCGCGGCACTGGCGGCTGCGCTGTCGTGGATGCTCTTCGCCGCCGCATCGCCGGCAGAGGGCGCCGAACTCAGCGCGCTCGCGATCATGCTGCCGGAGGAGCCGACCGACTATGGCTGGAACCAGCAGGCGTTCGAGGCGGCGAAGGAGGTGGCCGCGAAGTACCACCTGAAGTTCATGCCCGCCTCGGGGCTCGGCTACGGCGACGTGCACGCGGAACTGCGCGAGCTCGCGGACGACGGCGCGAGCCTGATCATCGCGCACGCCAGCGGCTACAACACCGCAGCGCCTGAGATCGGCGCAGAAAAGCATGTCCCGGTTGCGATCGTCGATCGCCCGCGGGACGCCAGACCCGGCGCCGTGGCCGACTACACGCTGTCGGGGCGCGAGGGCGCCTACCTCGCGGGCATACTGGCCGCGAAAACCACGAAGACGCATGTCGTTGCGATCGTCGTTGCCGCCGAATCCCCGCCCTGGAACACCCAGTCGGCCGCGTTTGCCCAGGGCGTGCGCGCGACGGATCCGGCCATCAAGGTGCTGTACGCGGTCATCGGGCCGGCCGCTTACGCGGACGTCGCGGGTGGCCGCCGCGTGACCGAGTCGGTGATCGGCGCGGGCGCCGACGTCGTGTTCGGACAGGGAGACCGGGCCAGCTTCGGCATGATGCAGGCGGTGGATACCAGCTCCTCCGCTGCCGGCGGCAAGGTGTGGTTCATCGACCAGCTCGGCGACAAGACGGCTCTCGACAAGGGGCACCTGCTGACGTCGGTGGTCTGGAATCTGGTGCCCGTCTATTCCGCGATGATCGACGACCTGAAGGGCGGCAGGTTCGGTACGCATCCGTACTCCATCCAGCTTGCCGACGGCTCGGTCCAGCTGCGCCATTCGCGCTACATTCCCGACAGCGTGTGGAGCGACATCGAGGCGCAGCGCGCGCGGATAGTCTCCGGCAAGCTGAAGATCGATCCGGTCTGGGATGCGGTCACCGTGCGGGGGATGATGAGCTCGGTCGCTGCGCCGCCAAAATAACAGGAGATCCGATTCATGGCCGATACCAAGGTCCATCTGCTCGACGGCGGTACGCTGGTGATCGACGGATTCCATGCCTTCTGGAACCGCGGGCCGGCCGGGGAACTGCGCTTTCCCTGTTACAGCGTGCTGATCGATCACCCCGACGGCCGCTACCTTTTCGACACCGGATACGATTTCGATCACGTGATGCGCGTGCTGCCGTTCGAGAAGCCGATCCAGGAGCCGTCGCAGACGCTGCCCGGGCAGCTGCGGAGCCTCGGGATCGCAACGGGCGACATCAACTACGTCATCAACTCCCACTATCATTTCGACCATTGCGGCGGCAACAGGCATTTTCACCGGGCCTGCACGATCTGCCACGCGAAGGAACTCGAGGCGAGCGGCAACTGTCAGCCGTTCGAGCACCTCGGCTACTCGGATCTCTCCTTCGCGCCGGAAATTGCCGCGAAGCGCGGGTTGAAGCTGCCGCCCGATCCGGCCCTCGACATGTATACGCCGAAGTTCGAGACGCTGAGCGGCGACCAGGAGATCGCGAAGGGACTGTGGCTGTTCGAGACGCCGGGGCACACGGCGGGGCACTACAGCCTGATGGTTGAGCTGAAGAACCGGCGCCCGATGCTGTTCACGGCCGATGCCTGTTACAGCAAGAAGAACATGGACATGATGTGCATCTCGAGCTTTCATCTGGATCCGACGAAAAGCGTCGAATCGATGCGGCGCCTGAAACAGCTGGCCGAGAAGCACGACGCAGAACTGTTCTACTCGCACGACCCGGAGAGCTTCAGGGCCTATCGCACGGGGGCGGACTACTACTCCTGAGGGAAGGCAGGCGTCGCGTGCCCGCAGCGCTCCACTACCAGCGCACCATGCCCGCGTCGACGTTCAGCGCCTGGCCCGTGATCCAGTGAGCTTCCTCGGAGGCCAGGAACGCGACCGCCGGAACGACGTCGGCCGGCACACCGTGGCCCTTGATCGCCTGCAGCATCCCGACGAACTCGAACGCATCCTTGTGCGGCGTCGTCTGTACGCCCTCGGTGTCGATCAGGCCGGGACAGACGCAATTGGCGGTGATCCTGTAGGGACCCAGCTCGGTTGCGAGCGCCCGCGTGAAAGTCAGCACGCCGCCCTTGGAGGCGACGTAATGAGCCATGTTCGGGGTCCCCGCAAAGATCGAGTTCGACGAGAAGTTGACGATCCGGCCGTAGCCGCCCTTGCGCATCAGGTCGGAGCCCGCGCGGCACATCAGGTAAAGGCCATCGAGGTTGACGCGCAGGACGCGGCGCCATTCGGCGAAATTCAGCTCGTCCCATTTGACGAAGGGTACGATCGCGGCCACGTTGACCAGCACGTCGAGCCTGCCCAGCCTGGCGGATAGCGTCTCGAACAGCGTGGCGACCGAGGCCTCGTCGCCGATGTCGCAGGTGACCGCGATGGATGCGCCGCCGATCGCGCTGGCCGTGGCAGCAGCGCCAGCGCCGTTGATGTCGACGGCCACGACGGTCGCGCCCTCCGCGCCGAGGCGCAGCGCGACCGCCTTGCCCATGCCCTGGGCCGCGCCGGTGACGAGGGCCACCCGCCCCTGGAATCTGTTCATCTGGCTGTGGTCCCGGGGAGCGAGGTCTTACGCAGCGCTATTCGGATCGTGGTCGCCCGAACCCGAGTCTGTGTCGAGGGTCTTGCCGAGACGCGCGGCGAGGGCGACGCCGGCCAGCACGAAAACCGCAGTGGTGGCAGTGACGATGGGAAAATGCCATAACATCCACAGCATCGTCAGCGCGGAAATCGTGACGGCCGAGATGAACAGTGCGATGGAGCTGCGCTCCGCATCAACCTTCTTCATGCCAATGCCCCTGAATCACGGTACTTTTATGCAAAACTGTGAACCAGTTATAACTTTTTCTCGTTACGGTTGTGTTATAGGCAATTCCGCGCTTTTTGGCAACGGGTGAAAGTCTGTACCTCGCGATGATCCGGACCCTGTGGGCGGCGCTCACGGCGCTGTGCCTGCTGCCTGCCTGCGCGCTGGCCGCCCCGGCGAAGGCGGAGCTGCTGCCCTGCAGGGTCCATGGCATCCCCTACGAAGTACGTTGCGGTGCGCTGCAGCGCCCGCTGGACCCGGGCCGGCCGCAGGGCACGAGGATTACCATCCACTACGTGGTCGTGCCCGCGGTTTCGCGCAACCCGGCGCCTGATCCCGTGTTTCTGCTGGCCGGAGGACCCGGGCAGAGTGCGATCGATGTCGCCGGCGATGTTCTTGCGCTGCACTCGCGGCTGCACAACCGCCACGCCCTGGTGTTCGTCGACCAGCGCGGCACGGGCCGCTCGGCACCGCTCAGCTGCCCGCGACAGGCAGCGGAGTCGTTGCAGGCCGCCGCCGATCCCGACACGGAGCTGCATGAGCTGCAGCGTTGCCTCGCGCAGCTCGTCAAGCTGCCCTATATTGGTGCGCCGGCGGATCTGGGTCTGTTTACGACCACGCTCGCGATGCAGGACCTGGACGCGGTGCGCGCGGCGCTGGGCGCGCCGACACTGAACCTGATCGGCGGCTCCTACGGCACGCGTGCGGCGCTGGAATACCAGCGGCAGTATCCGGCGCATCTGCGCCGCAGCGTCCTCGACGGCGTCGCGCCGCCCGATATGGTGCTGCCGCTGAGCGCCTCGGGCGACAACCAGGCCGCGCTCGACGCGCTGTGGGCTGCCTGTGCAGCTGAGCCCGCCTGCCACGCGGCGTTTCCGCACCTCGCCGGCGACTGGGCCGCGCTGAAGGCGAGCGTGCCGCGCGACGTGTCGCTGCGCGATCCGCGCTCCGGCCTGCCGACACAGCTGCACCTGACGTTGCCGATCCTGATGGGCGCCGTGCGTGGGCCGCTGTATTCGCCGGTCGTCGCTTCCGCACTGCCGCAGGCCATCAGCGCGGCAGCGCAGGGCAGCTTCGAGGCGCTGCTGACGCTCGGCGGGCTGGTCGCGCCGCACGCGAGCGAGCACCTTGCCGCCGGCATGCACTTCAGCGTGATCTGCGCCGAGGACGCTCCGCTGATGGCAGCGGCGGCCGCAGCGCGCGCCGCGGATTTCGACGACCTGTTCGCCGATCTCTACCGCAAGGTCTGCGCGCAGTGGCCGCGCGGTGCAGTACCCGCTGCGTTCTACACCGTGCCGCCGGCGGCCACGCCGGTCCTGCTGCTCAGCGGCGGCCTCGACCCGATGACACCGCCGCGCCACGCCGAGCGCATCGCGAGGCTGCTCGGCCCGAAGGCGCTCGCGGTCACGGTGCCGAATGCAGGCCATGGCGTCATGGGCCAGAACTGCATCGCCGACGTGATCTTTCACTTCATCGACGCCCGGGAAGATGCCGCAGCGCTCGCCGTCGACGCCGGCTGTGCACGCGACGTGCCGCGCCCGCTGGCATTCGTGCTGCCGCCAGTGGCGACGCCGTGATCGAAATCGAGCATGTCGCGCGGCGTTTTCCCGAAGCGCGGCGCCGTGGCTGGATCGAGGCGGTCCGTGACGTCAGCCTCGTGGCGCCCGATGGCCGCATCACCGGACTGCTCGGCGCCAACGGCGCCGGCAAGACCACGACCCTGCGCATGCTCGCGGGCCTCATTGCCCCGGATCGCGGCAGCCTGCGCGTGGATGGCATCGATGTCGGACAGCGACGCCGCGATGCGCTCGGACGCCTCGGCGTCCTCGCCGATGCCCGCGGCCTGTACCCGCGGCTGACCATGCGCGAGAACATCGTCTACTTCGGGCGCCTGCACGGGCTCTCCATCGACGCTGCGCAGGCACGGGCCCTGGCGCTTGCGGAACTGCTGGACGTGCGCTCGCTGCTGGAGCGGCGCTGCGAGGGCTTCAGCCAGGGAGAGCGCGTCAAGACGGCGCTCGCGCGCTGCCTCGTGCACGACCCCGCCAACATCGTCCTCGACGAGCCTACCAACGGCCTCGACGTGCTCGCCACGCGCGCGCTGCGCGACACGCTGCGCCACCTGCGCAGTCCCGCCGGCGGCGGCAAGTGCATTCTGTTCTCGACCCACATCATGCAGGAGGTCGAGCGCCTCTGTGACCGCGTGTACGTCATCGCCGCAGGCCGCGACGTCGCGGCCGGCAGTCCGCCGGAGCTGATCGCCGCGGCGGCAGCACAGGATTTCGAAGAGGCGTTCGTGCGCCTCGCATTTCCGGCGGCGGGCGCATGATTGGGCGCACGGCGGCGTTCTTGCGCGCCTGGCGGCAGCTGGGCATCGTGGCGGCCAAGGAGGCGGTCGATGCGCTGCGCGACCGGCGCACGCTGCAGATGATCTTTTTCGTCAGCGTGATCCAGGCGCCGCTGATCCTGTTCCTGCTGTCGACGCTCGCTGCGCAGCGCGAGAGCCACATCGAACGTCGCGAGGTCTACGTGCAGGGCATCGGGTATGCCCCTGAGCTGCGCAACCATCTGCTGCGCGAGGCGTACCGGATCCGCACGCCGCCGCCGGACTTCGAGGCACGGCTGCGCGCCAACAGCTTCGACGATGCGGTGATCGTCGTCGCACCCGACTTCCACGCCAGGCTGCTCGCAGGCGAGGTCCCGGAAGTCGACGTGCTGGCGAACAGCAACAGCCGCGGTTCCGCGACAGCGCGCGGCGTCGCACGCGCACTGCTCGAGGGCTTCATCCGCGAGCGGACGCTGCTGCAGCTCGCCAGCGACGGCGTGCCCGCGGAATTCCTCAGGCCGGTCGATGTAGAGGAGTACGACCTCGCGAGCCAGGGCAGCCGCGCGGCACAGCTCACCGGCGCGTTCATCCCGCTGTACGTGCTGCTGGCGCTGCTGGCCGGGGCGATGAATGCCGCGATGGACACGACGGCCGGCGAACGCGAGCGCGCATCGCTCGAGCCTCTGATGATGAATCCCGCTCCGCCCTGGGCCATAGCGCTCGGCAAGTGGGTCGCAGTTGCGGGGCTCGGCCTCTGCGTTGCGCTGCTGACCTCACTCAGCTACCTCCCGGCGCAGATGCTGCTGCGCAGTGAGTCGCTGCAGGCCGTGTTTCAGTTCGGCTGGCCGGAGGTGCTGCGCTTCACGCTGATCTGCGTGCCGTTCGCCGCTGCCGTCGCGGCCCTGATGATGGCGACGTCAATCCGCGGCAGGAGCGTCAAGGAAGCCCAGGCCGGCAATTCGCTGGTGATGACACTGGTGCTTTTATTGCCGCTGGTATCGGTGTTCAACGACGCCGCTGAACCGGCCTGGTACCTGTGGGTGCCGTCGCTCGCACAACAGACGCTGATGATGCGCGTGCTGAAAGGCGAGCCGCTGGACGCCGCCCACTGGCTGATCCCGGGGCTGATGTGTGGGATCATAGGCGTCCTCTGCCTGGCCTATGTCAGCCGGGCACTGCGCACCCATGCCGTCAAGTGAGACCGCCATGACCGTGATCCGTGAAGAAGACCTCGTTGCCAGCGTGGCCGATGCGCTGCAGTACATATCCTATTATCACGCGCCCGACTTCATCCACGCGATGGGCCGTGCCTATGAGCTGGAGGAGAGTCCCGCGGCCCGCGACGCGATCGCACAGATACTGACGAACTCGCGCCTGTGTGCGCTCGGCCACCGGCCGATCTGCCAGGACACGGGCATCGTCGTCGTGTTCGTCAGCGTCGGCATGGAAGTGCGCTTCGAAGCGACGCACGATCTCGAGACGATGATCAACGAGGGCGTGCGGCGCGCCTACCTGGATCCCGACAACAGGCTGCGTGCCTCGATCGTCGCCGATCCCGCCTTCAGGCGGACCAACACCCGCGACAACACGCCGGCCGTGATCCACACCAGGCTGGTGCCTGGGCGCAGCGTCGGGATCACGGTCGCGGCGAAGGGCGGCGGTTCCGAGAACAAGGCGATGTTCGAGATGCTGAACCCGTCCGACTCGGTCGCCGACTGGGTGCTCGACCAGGTGCCGCACATGGGCGCGGGCTGGTGTCCGCCGGGCATGCTGGGGATAGGCATCGGCGGCAGCGCCGAGAAGGCGCTGCTCCTGGCGAAGGAAGCGCTGATGGAACCGATCGACATCGGCGAGCTGCTGGCGCGCGGCCCGCGCACGCCGCTCGAGGAACTGCGTGTGGAGATTTACCAGCGCGTCAATGCATTGGGCATAGGCGCACAGGGCCTGGGCGGACTGACGACTGTGCTCGACGTCAAGGTGCTGGATTATCCGACGCATGCGGCCTCGCTGCCGGTCGCGGTGATACCGAACTGCGCCGCGACGCGGCACCTGCATTTCACGCTCGACGGATCGGGCCGCGCGCTGCTCGCGCCGCCGGACCTCGATACCTGGCCGCAGGTCGCATGGCATGCGGATGCCAGCGCGCGCCGCGTACAGCTCGACGGCCTTACGCGCGCCGCGGTCGAGAGCTGGAAACCCGGCGAGCGCCTGCTGCTGTCGGGCCGGTTGCTGACCGGACGCGATGCCGCCCACAAGCGCATCTGCGCGCTGCTCGACGCGGGCCAGCCGCTGCCTGAAGGCCTCGATTTCCACGGCCGCGTGATCTATTACGTCGGTCCGGTGGATCCGGTGCGTGACGAAGTCGTGGGTCCGGCGGGACCGACGACGGCGACCCGCATGGATCGCTTCACCGAAACCATGCTCGGCAAGGCGGGACTCCTGGCCATGGTCGGCAAGGCCGAGCGCGGCCCGGCTGCAGTCGAGGTGATCCGCCAGCACCGCTCGGCTTACCTGATCGCGGTCGGCGGTGCGGCACTGCTCGTGTCGAACGCGATCCGCTCGAGTCGCGTCGTCGCGTTTCCGGAGCTCGGCATGGAGGCGGTCTACGAATTCGAGGTCAGGGACATGCCGGTCACCGTCGCGGTCAGCGCCGACGGCGAGTCCGTGCACGAGACAGGCCCGAAGGCCTGGGCCGGCAGGTTCGCCGGGATCCCGGTCAACGTTGCCTAGGATCCCCCACGGCCGGCCCTGGCGGATGCTGCGCACACTCAATACCCTGATCGGCAGACTGGCGCTGCTGCAGTTGCTGATGCTGGCGATCATGCTGCCGGCACTGTTCTATACGCTGGAGACAGTGGCGGTGAGGACCGCCGTCCGCAGCTTCACCCAGCACGCCCGCGCCTATGCGACCTCACTCGCGCGGGAACTCGAGCTCGGCGACGTGCTGGATTCGGCGTCGCGCACCGTGGAGATCCTCGACGGCGGAGTCGACTGTGACGGCTGTGTCTATGCGGCTGTCGAGATGAACGGACGCCTCATCGGCAGCTCGGTCGCCGAGACTCCGGCGTGGATCGCGCAGCGCGGCGATGACGTCCGTTTCGACAGGTCTGCAGATGGGGTCTACGCCGTAGCGGTGCCGGTCCGTCGTGAAGGGGTGACCGGGTCGCTGTACCTCGGGTTTGACAAGCAGGCTACGCTCGAGCAGGTGCGGTCCACCAGGGTCCGGATCGCCGAAGCGCTCGCCGCCTACGGGATCGCGTCCATTGCCGTCGCCATACTGCTGGCCAGGGTCGTGGCGCTGCCGCTGATGCAGTTGCGTACGGCGTCACGCAAGGTCGCGCAGGGCGATGCCGGCACCCAGCTGCATACCAACAGCACCATGGTGGAGATCGTCGATCTGTCACGGGATCTCGAGTTCATGCGCAACGAGCTGGTCGGCATCGCCGAACGGCTCCGCAACGAGATGCGTCAGCGACAGCTGGAACTGGCCGAGCGCGCGGCACTCGAGCGGCAGCTTCAGCACGAACAGCGCCTGGCCACGATCGGCACGTTCGCCGGCGGCCTCGCGCATGAATTCAACAACATCCTCGTGCCGCTGATGCTGTATACGGAGGAGTCCCTGGACCAGATCGAACCCACGCATCCGGTGCGGGAGAACCTGGCGCGCATCCTGCGTGCCTCGTCGAGCGCGGCCAGCCTGATCCACAAGCTGCTCGCGTTTACGCGGCCCCTCGAGGAGCGCCAGCACGAGCCCATCGATGTTGCCGCAGTGACCAACGAGGCGCTGGACCTCTCACAGGCGCTGATGCCGGCAAACATCCACCTGGACCGGCAGGTGGATGACCTGCCGGTCCGCGTGCTCGGCGATGCGACGCTCTTCAGCCAGGTCGTGCTCAACCTGTGCTCGAACGCGGTGCATGCCATGCGTGAGCTGGGTGGCACCCTGAGCGTGCGGCTGACGGCACGCGACGCGCGCCCGATGGACGGAAGCCAGGACGGTCATCCGCTCGTGGAACTGCGTGTACAGGATACGGGCGGCGGCATGAATCCGGAGACCCAGGAGCGCATCTTCGAGCCCTTTTTCACGACGCGGGACGTCGGGGAGGGCTCGGGGCTGGGGCTGTCGATCGTGCACGGCATCGTCGCCAGCATGGGTGGCCGCATCAGGGTAGCGAGTACGCTCGGCGCCGGCACGGAGTTCATCGTCGAACTTCCGGGGATGGCGCCGGCGACGCTATGATGCACCAGCCGGGCGGTGCGGGATATTCAAGGGAGCGCGGATGCCGTCAGTGCTGGTGATCGACGATGAGGCGGGGGTTCGGGACTCCATCCGGCTGGTCCTGGGACGGGCCGGCTTCGAGGTCAATACGGCGGACAACGGGCTCACCGGCGTGGAGGATTACCTGCGGCAGCCCGCGGATGTCGTGATCGTCGACATCATCATGCCGCGCAGCAACGGAATCGAGGTCATCAAGAGAATACGCGAAAGCTTTCCGGGCGCGCGGATCATCGCGATCACGGGCGGAGGCAACTACGGGCCCTTCGGCTACAGGCCGGAGTCGATCGTGACCGACGCGTACCTGGCCACTGCGACCAGGTCAGGGGCGGATGCCGTGATGACCAAGCCCTTCCACCGCTCGGAACTGATTGCGCTGGTTCGCAGCCTGGTCAGGAACTGACGGGTCGCGTCAGCGCTGCAGGCGCGCAGCGGCAGCCCGCTGGGCAAGCAGTTCTGATACCGGCAAGGGCACAAGGCCTTCGTCGGCCAGATAGCCATGCGCTCCGGCGGCACAGAAACTGAGGAATTCCGCCACATAATCCGCCAGTCCGGTCACGGTGCCAAGGTGGGCTTCCTTGACGTAGATGAGCAGCGGCCGCGACATCGGGTAGATGCCCGAAGGGATCGTGACGCGGGACGGTGTTATTCCGTCGATGGTCGCGGCATGGATCCGGTTGCCGAACTGCTCTGTATAAGAGTACGTCAGGATGCCCATGGCCTCGTGATTGCCGGCGAGCATGCCGAGGATCAGCTCCATGTTGTCGACATCCGTCCAGCCGCCATCCCTGCGAAAGTCGGTGCACGACGCGGCACTGTCCTCATGGCGACCACCGAGTGCGGCAACGGCCGCCCGGCAACCCGGCACCATCACCATTTCCACGAAGGCATCGCGGGTCCCGTGGCCCGGAGCCGGTCCGATCAGCCTGATCGGGCGGTCGGGCAGTGCCGGATCGATGTCATGCCAGCTCCGGTAGGGATTCGGCACCAGCCGTCCGCCCACGGGCACGAAGGCTGCGGTCGCCTGCCATAGCTGCCCGAGACTGACATTGAAGCTCACCGTTCCCACAGCGTTCGCCAGCACCAGGCTGTCATAACCGATGCGTACGCCGGCGATCCTCCTGACGCCGTTCTGCGCGCAGTTCGCCCGCTCGGCATCGGTGATGGGACGCGAAGCATTGGCGATGTCCGGCGTCGTGCCGCCGGCGCCGGCGCAGAACAGGCGAATGCCCTCCGCGGTACTCGTCGACTGCACGTCCGGCAGCGAAAACGGACCGGCTTTGGCGAAGTGCTTGGCAACCAGGGCGCTGAACGGATACACGGTCGAAGAACCCACGATCGTGATCCTGTCACGGGTCGCGGCCGCGGCGGGCGAGACCAGGCCGGGCACCGGCATCACCAGGCACGCCCAGCAGAGCAGCGCTGTAACAGTGTCGGGAGCCAGACGTTTCAGGAACAGCATGAAGACCGCGGGTAACCGTGCCTGCGCCGCAATCTAACAGATCCGGAACGGACATTGGATCGCTCCGGTCCAGGCAGCCCGCATAGTACGCGAAGGTTTCCTGTGCCTTGGCGATGGCGGCCAGCCGCCCGCGCGGCTCGTGCAGGGCTGATTCGAGCGAGCTGCACAGGGCTCGCCACGCAACTCCGGCATCGACGCTCCGGCCATGAAAGAACTGCAGGCTCCGGGCTGCGCCTGCACCGAGCTGCGCGAGAACCCGTCGCGCGATGATCTGGCCACCCAGGCTGGCTCCGCCGATCACGTACAGACACCCCCAGGCCTCGGTGACATCGTGCAGCAACAGATCCGGGGCCGGTCGCGCCGCTGCGGCCTCTGCACCGGGACAGCTGCCCGGTTCCCCGTGCAGGCTGAGGATGTCGGCGACAAGGTCCCCGCTGCGATGCCATAGCGCCCTGTCGATCACCGCGAACTCCGCCCGCGGGGCGTTCTCCAGATACGGACACAGAGCTGCCTCGATCCGCTGATGAATCGGCAGCAGGCGGCACAGCACCTCGCGGTAGATGTCCGGGGTCAGCGCCGGCGAGACGAGCACGCTGAGCAGCGACTGCCGGTCGAGTTGCCGGTGCCAGTCCCGGGTGTTTGCCTTCAGTGCGGCAACGGCACCGCCATCCGATCCCGCATCAATCAAGGCTGGCATGGCCAGCTCGTCTCGATACGCCCGATCAGCGCATGCACGTCCTGCGCCGGTACCGCGTGGCCGAACAGGAAGCCCTGCCCGACGTTGCAGTCGTGATCGACCAGCCACTGCAGCTGCGGCAGCGTCTCGACACCCTCCGCGATCGTCGTCATGTGCAGCGAGCCGGCCATGCAGAGGATGGCGTGCATCAGGCTGCGGGACGGTGCGTCCTGCATCAGCGCAGCGGTGAACGACTGATCCACCTTGAGACAGGTCAGCGGCAGCTGACGCAGATGCGACAGCGAAGAGTATCCCGTGCCGAAGTCATCGAGTGCGGTGGTGATGCCGAGGTGGCGCAATCCGCGCAATACCTTCAGCGACAGTACCGGGTCCGACATGATGACCGACTCGGTGAGCTCGATGCAGAGGCACTCGGGCGACACGCGGAATTCCGTCAGCACTCTCGCGATATGCTCGACGAGCTTGCCGGAGGTGACTTCCGCCATCGACACGTTGACGGCTACGGGAAGCTTGCGGCAGCCCTGGGCGTGCCACCCGGCCTGCGTGGAGATTGCCGTGTGCACGACCCACTGGCCAAAACGCGTGATCAGGCCGCTGCGTTCGGCGATGGGGATGAACACAGCTGGCGGAATGGCACCTCGTGCCGGATGCATCCAGCGCGCGAGCGCCTCGAGGCCCACGACGCGGCCCGACCGCAGGTCGATTTCCGGCTGGAAGGCGAGCGATAACTGGTCGCTGCCGATCGCCTCGGCCAGTTCCCTCTCAATTTCGTAGCTGCCGACCAGCGAGCGCTCGAGCCCGGGGTCGAACACCACGGCACGTGAACGGCCGAGCTCCTTTGCCCGATACAGCGCCAGGTCGGCGCGACGCATCAGGTCGGTGGAGTTCGTGCCATGCAGCGGCGGGAAGGAAACGCCGATCGAGATGCCCAGACCGATGGCCTGTCCATCGACATTGAAGGGGACACGGACGGCCACCTGCAGCCGCTCGGCCAACTGTTCGACGAGGGCCTGTTCCGGCGCCGCCATCTGGACCAGCAGCATGAACTCGTCGCCGCCGACGCGCGCCAGAGTATCCTGTGGCCCGATCGCCGCACTCAGGTGCGTACTCACCTCCTTCAGTACCTGATCTCCGACCGCGTGTCCCTTGATGTCGTTGATCTTCTTGAAATTGTCGAGATCGATCAGCATCAGTGCAAAGTCGTAGCGCTGCTCACGCAACCTGTCCTCGAGCTTCTCCTCCAGCGTGCGCCGATTGAGCAATCCCGTCAGGTGATCGTGATGCGCGCGCCAGACCAGTATCCGCTGCAAGTCCAGGTGTGTTTGCCGCTTTCTGGCATCGATCAGGATGCGCAGCAGTCGTTCGCAGGCTTCGCCCTCCGTCCGGGTCCAGTCGCGGGCCGTGCCGGCCGCGGTTTCCTTCCATACCTCGAACGAGCGACGTGGCTCCAGTACAACCCGACCATCGGGCAGCGTGCGCATGCGCTTGACGGGTGCGCCGGCCCAGCTCACTTCAGTTGTGATCGAAGCGCGCGTGAAGGCGCACAGCTCGGCCACCTCATCGAGCTGACGTGCCGCGAGGATGCCGGCAGCTGCCGGCAGGCTCAGCAGCGGATTGCCGCCCGCTGCCAGTAAATTGATCCGCTGCAGGACCGCTGCGGGGGCCGGACTCGCATCGAAGAGTCGCGACACTTCGTCGAATACCGCATTGCGTGGTTCAACGGGGCCGCCGCTCTCCCCGGTGTAGCGCAGGTCGCCGACACGCGCATACAGTGCGTTGGCGTCGAGGCCGGCGAGCAGTTGCGGCAGAAAGCGATCCAGTACCGACTTCGGCGCCTCGCCCAGCAACAGTGCCTGGTCGACTCTGTTCATCAGATGCTCGAGCAGCAGCTTGTTGTTTGCGGCCTCGCTCTGCGACAGCTGCTCGATGCGCACGCCGACGAATTCGGCCAGCAGCTCACAGACCTGGCGCAGCGCATTCCTGACGGAAAAGGGCGCTATGCGCGGCAGGTAGTGATGGCAGGCCACCAGCCCCCACAGCCTGCCGTCGCATATGATTGACAGGCTCATCGTGGCGCGCACGCCCATGTTCGCCAGGTAGATCCGGTGCACTTCCGAGACGCCCCGCAGCAGGCTGAACGACTGGTCCAGGGCGGCGCCGTCAGGGAGCTGCGCGGGAAGCAGGACGTCGGGCGCGGCGCGCACGTCCGCGAGCACACGTAGCTTGCTGCTCGTGAACAGTTCGCGCGCCTGCGCCGGTATGTCCGACGCAGGAAAACGCAGGCCGAGAAACCGGGTCTTCAGCCCGCGCGTGGCGCGCTCGGCGATGACCTCCCCGCTCCAGTCCGGCAGAAAGCGGTACAGCATGACGCGGTCGAAGCCGGAGATCCGCGCGACCTCGCGTATGCACTTGCGGAAGAATACGTCGAGCGGCTCCGTGCTGCGCAGGCGCATGATCGCAGCGCGCAATTCCGTCATGCCCTGCATGCTGCCCGGTACGCCGCGCAGGCCGTCGCCGAGCGGCTGCCACTCCAGCACGGCCACGTCGCCGACCCGGTGTCCGACGCATTCGAACTCGTCGGCAGGCCCTCCCGGGAGGCGCGCCACACCGACCAGTTTTCCGCCCGTCGGGCGCAGCATCAGGATGACCTGGCCACTGGTCGGGAGGGACATCAGTTGCAGGACCGGATCGGGGTCCAGCCCGTCGATCCAGTCGGTCAGGGAGGCCTGCAGGAGATCCGCGGGATCTGCGACCGTACTCCAGTGGCGGGACAGGCCGCTGGAGACCTGCACGATTCGCGTGGTGTAGACGTCGACCACGAGCACAAAGCCATGCGGCTGGACCGTGCCGATGACGTGGATGGGCTCGTCCGCACAACTCGCCTCGAGTGCATCAGAAATGGTGTCTTCGCCGCGTAGCTCTGGCATAGGATACTGGGCCCCGCGGCGCAGGCAGCTGGCAGAATCGCTCAATCAGGCAGCGGATCCAGAGACGCATAGGATCATGGGCCGGCCTGTCGGGCCGTGCGCTGGCGAACATGGCCGGCTCCGGATCGCGGCAGTGTGCAATAATCCGGCCCCATCATGCGTTCCGCCAGTCCATTCGACGTGATCGTGATCGGCGGCGGCCACGCCGGCACCGAGGCTGCGCTCGCGGCTGCGCGTCGCGGCTCGCGCACGCTGCTGGTGACACAGTCGATGGAGACGCTCGGCCAGATGAGCTGCAATCCCGCGATAGGCGGCATCGGCAAGGGCCACCTGGTCAAGGAGATCGATGCGCTCGGCGGGGCGATGGCGCGCGCCGCCGACCAGGCCGGCATCCAGTTCCGCACGCTGAACGCCAGCAAGGGCCCCGCCGTGCGCGCGACCCGCGCCCAGCAGGACCGCCAGCTCTACCGGCGCGCGATCCGCCACATGCTCGAGAACCAGCCCGGGCTTGCGCTGTTCCAGCAGGAAGTTGCCGACCTGATCCTGGAGGGCGAGCGGGTCGTCGGTTGCGTCACGCGCAGCGGCATTGAATTCCGCGCGCGCGCAGTCGTGCTGACCGCCGGCACCTTTCTCGGCGGCAGGATTCACGTCGGCCTCGAGTCATCGTCCGGCGGCCGTGCCGGTGACCCGCCGTCGCTGCGCCTCGCGGCCCGCCTGCGCGAATTGCCGCTGCGCGTCGGGCGCCTGAAGACCGGCACGCCACCGCGCATCGACGGGCGGACGGTCGACTTTGCCGCGATGCAGGTACAGCCGGGCGACGAGCCGCGTCCGGTTTTCTCCTGTCTCGGCACGGCGGCGGACCACCCGCGGCAGCTGCCCTGTCACATCACGGCGACCAACGAGCGCACGCACGAGATCATCCGCGCGGCGTCCGCGCGCTCGCCGATGTTCACCGGCCGCATCGAGGGCAGGGGTCCACGCTACTGTCCGTCGGTCGAGGACAAGGTCGTGCGCTACGCCGACAAGGCGTCGCACCAGATCTTCGTCGAACCCGAGGGTCTCGACACGCACGAGATCTATCCGAACGGCATTTCCACGAGCCTGCCGTTCGACGTGCAGTGCGAATTCGTCGCGACCATCCGCGGCTTCGAACGCGCGCACATCACGCGTCCCGGCTATGCGATCGAATACGATTTCTTCGATCCGCGCGACCTGCAGACCAGTCTGGAGAGCAAGTTCCTCCGCGGCCTGTATTTCGCCGGCCAGGTCAACGGGACGACCGGCTACGAGGAGGCTGCCGCGCAGGGACTGCTGGCCGGCACGAACGCGTCGCTCGCGGCTGCGGGCCTGCCGCCGTGGTGCCCGCGGCGCAGCGAGGCCTATCTCGGCGTACTCGTCGATGACCTGACGACACGCGGTGCGCCGGAACCCTACCGGATGTTCACCAGCCGGGCGGAATACCGGCTGTCGCTGCGCGAGGACAATGCGGACCTGCGGCTGACGCCGCAGGGGCGGACGCTGGGGCTGGGAGGGTCTGCGCAGTGGGCGTTCTTCGCGGCCAAGCGCGACGCGATCGACGCCGAGCTCGGGCGCCTCGCCGCCCGGCTCCTGCGTCCCGGCGAGCTGGATGCGGTCCTCGCGGCCAAGCTCGGCGCACCTCTCGCGCGCGAGGTCCATGCGCTCGATCTGCTGCGCCGGCCGGACATCGGTTACGCCGACCTGCAGGTGGTCGCGGCAGGCGCGGCCATGGACTGGCGCGCCGATCCGCGGCTCGCGCAGCAGGTGCCGCTGCAGGTCGAGTGCCAGGCGAAATACGCCGGCTACCTGAAGCGCCAGGAAGCCGACATCCAGCGCAGCCTGCGCAACGAAATGCTGCCGCTTCCGCAGGACATCGACTACGCAGCCGTGCACGGCCTGTCGCACGAGGCGCGGCAGCAACTCTCCGCCGTGCGCCCGGCGACGCTCGGACAGGCGTCCCGGATCCCAGGTCTCACCCCGGCGGCCGTCTCGCTGCTGCTGGTGTACCTGCGCAAGCGCGCCCACGCCGCGTGAGCCCCCGGGAACCCTACTGCAGGAGTCTGCAATGACCGATTTCTTTGGCTTCGGTGTCGCTGCCCTCGATGGGACGCCCGATCTGCTGGGCCCGCTGCGCGGCAAGGCGGTACTCGCCGTCAATGTCGCCAGCAAATGCGGTTACACCGCGCAGTACGCCGGGCTGCAGGCGCTCTATGCGGAACTGCGCGACCAGCACTTCGCCATCGTCGGCTTCCCCTGCAACCAGTTCGGTGGCCAGGAGCCGGGGACGGCGCAGGAGATCCAGACTTTCTGCACGACGACCTATGGCGTCAGTTTTCCGCTGTCCGCGAAGCTCGACGTCGTGGGCCCCGGGCAGCACCCGCTGTTCGCGTGGCTCACTGCGGCCGGCAACGGATTTCCGGGCGACATCGAGTGGAACTTCGAGAAATTCCTGTTGAGCCCCGCAGGCAGGCTCGTTGCGCGCTACCCGTCCGGCACCGATCCGCGCGACACCGGGCTGCTGCAGGATCTCGCGGAACTCATCTAGCGGGCCGCAACAGTGGCAATTTCGGTTGCCACTCTTTAACATCGCCGCTCCTGAAGGGAACACGGCAGCGCGGAGACGGACATGCGATTCGGACGATTCAGCAAAATTGTGACAGCGGCGACGGCCTTCCTGGCCCTCGGCGCCGCGTCCCAGGCGCATGCCGGCGGCGATGCGCAACTCGGCGCGAAGAAGTTCTACACCTGCCTCGGCTGCCACGGGATCGAGAGCTACAAGAACGCCTATCCCGACTACAACGTGCCGCGCCTGCGCCACCAGCAAGCCGCGTACATCGTCAGCGCGCTGCAGGAGTACCGCGCCGGCGATCGGCCCCATGCAACGATGCATGCCCAGGCCTCATCGCTGTCCGACCAGGACCTGGCCGACATTGCCGCGTATCTGCAGGGGCCGGAGCCGGTCAAGCCGACGCCGCCGACCGGGAACCCGCTGCCGCTCGTGGCGGCCTGCGCGGCCTGTCACGGCGAGAACGGCCTCGGCGTCGATGCGCCGCTCGAGCCGAAGCCGCCGGTCCTCGCCGGCCAGCATGCCGACTATCTCGCACAGGCGCTGACGGCGTACCGCAACGGGCGGCGCAAGAACGCGATCATGGGCGGCATGGCCAAGGCAATCGGCAGCGATGCCGACGTGAAGACCATCGCCGCCTACTTTGCGTCGCAGCCGTCGCCGCTCGCGACAGTCAAGGCCGGCCGCTAGCCTCCACGGTCGTTGCCGCAAGGAACTGCGCGACGGCCTGCAGGAACGCCTCGCGGCCGGCCACGCGGTTCAGGTCGTGGCCGCCCCCCTCCAGCGCAAACCAGGTAACGGGCACATTGTGGCTGCGTGCGGCCGCGACCAGATCCTCGGATTGCGCAATCGGTACCTCGCGATCGTTGCCGCCGTGCGCGACCAACAGCGGGCGCGAGAGCCGCTCCACCGTGGTCAGCGGTGACAGACGGCGCAGCGCGGCGCGCGACTGCCATTCCCGTTCATCGCCCAGCTCCGCCCGCCATGCCGACTGCACGCCTGCATCGGCGTCCGCCAGCCACCCGACCAGGTCACTGATCGCACCCAGCGCAATGCCGCTGCGGATCCGGTCCGGGTAGGTCGCGAGAGCGTCGATGGCGAGGCTCCCGCCCAGTCCCTCGCCGCCGATGCTGACCCGCTGCGCGTCCAGTGTGCGCTGGCCGCGGATCCACGCGAGCAGCGCACCGACGTCCTTCAGCGCGTCCTCGCGCAGTGCGCCATGCCCGGCGGCGCGCCAGGACTGTCCGAAGCCGCTGCTGCCGCGCAGGTTCGGTACCAGCACCGCAAAGCCGAGTTCCCGCACCAGGTACTGGATCCACGGATCGTAGCCCGGCCGGCAGGGCGACCGCGGTCCCGCGGCGAGCTCCACCAGCAGCGGATGGCGCACGCCTGCAGCCGCCGCAGGTTCATACAGCCAGGCAGGAATGGTCCGGGGGTGCAAACCATCGCGGTCAAACGTCGGGATCCTGACCGTGCGCGGTGCGACGAACAGCGACGCATCGACCGGTCCCGCTTCGCTATGCGTCCAGGCGGCGACCTGGTTCGCGCCGACGTCGAGTACCCAGGCGTCGCCCGGCCTGTTCGGCGTCGCCAGCGTGAACAGCAGGTGCTGACCGTAACCGTCGAATGCCAGGTCCGTCAGCAGTGCCGGTGACGGCAACGGCGGCGGGGTCAAATCCTGGTGTGCAACGAGGTCGACGAGGTTCAGGCGGTCGCTGCCGTCCTCGCGCACCGTGTACGCGAGGAAATGGCCATCGCGTGCGAGCGCGAGTCCACCGACGTCGCCCGTCGCCGGCGCAGCGATCACGCTGATCTGCCCGGTGAAGATATTGACGTAGCGCAGCTGCGCGAAGTCACCGTAGCCGTCGGCGACGTAATAGACACCCTGACCGTCGGCGCCGAGGCGCGCGTCGTGCACCAGGGCGGATCCCGGCCCGAGGTCCAGTGCGCGGCGCTGCCCTGTGACCAGGTCCGCGAGGACGAGCCGCCCCTCGTCCCACGACAGCGGCTGCAGAGCGAGCAGCAAGTGATCGTCCCCGGCCCAGTCGAGTGCGCGCCAGTCCGCGCCGTCGCCGCTGACGAGGACGCGCGCCGTGCCGCCCGCCTCGGGGTCCACCGCCACGATTTCCTGCCCCTGGCCGCCCTCGCCACGGCGCGTATAGGCGAGCTCATGGCCCGCCGCAGACCACACCGGCCAGCGGACCGGTGCCGCGCCGTCGCTGATCTGCCGTGCCAGCGGCGCGTCGCTGTGCTGGTAGTACAGCTGGAAGTTGCCGTCGCCATCGTGGTCGCGCAGATATGCGACGGCGCTACGCCCGCGATCCGGCGAGAACCTTGCCCAGGCGACCGGATCCGGCCCGAAGGACAGCTGCCGGCGGGCACCTCCCTCGCGTACGAGCACATGCAGCTGTTCGCTGTCGCCGAAGGGGCTGCGGATCAGCACCTCGCCCTGCGGCCCGAAACCCTGTGCACTGGCTGCGCGGGCGTGGAGGTAGCCGTCCAGCCGCGCATCTGCCGCCGCCATTGCGCTCCCTGCTGTTCCAACAGCGACGGCGATCGCGCCGGCAATGGCGCAGGCGCCGTGCCAAACCTGACAAAACTTGCTGGTCATCGTTCCTTAGTTCCCGTGCGGCGAGGATAATGGCGCCGTGACTGATGCAATTCACCTGCTCAAATCTTACGACATCGACACGCTGGTCGATGAGATCGCGAGCGCAGATCCTGCTGCCTATCTGCATCGCTGCCTTGCCGAGGGCATCGCCAGCCCGCGCCTGTCGTGGCCGCGCCTGCAGCAGCTGGCCGGCTGTGCGATGGTCGTCGACGCAGTCGTTACGCCGCATGATTATGACTTCCTCGAGCCCGAATTGATCGCCGACTGGCGCGAACACCGCGCCGCCGCATTCCTGCCGCTGCGGGCACTGGCGGTCCGCGCGCTGCAGGCTGCGCTGCGCCAGGCCGGCAGCGACGCCGACGCCGATGCGCTCGCGGAGCTGCGCCGGGTCGAACAGCGCCTTGCCGCCGCCTGACATGGGCCCGCTGCTGGAGCGCGTCGGCGACGGCATCTTTGCGATCGACACGCAGCTGCAGCGGCCCCGCATGGTCGCAAGCCATCTCGTCGTCGATGCCGGTCGTGCCGCGTTCGTCGATGTCGGCACGAGCCTCGCTGCGCCGCTGCTGCTCGACGCGCTCGCCGCGGCCGGTCTCGCGCCGGATGCGGTCGATTACCTGTTCCTGACGCATATCCATCTCGACCATGCAGGAGGAGCCGGGGAACTCGCGCGGCTGCTGCCGCGTGCAGTCGTCGTGCTGCACCCGCGGGCCGCGCCGCACATGATTGACCCGCAGCGGCTGGTCGCAGCCACGAAGGCGGTCTACGGCGAGGCGCATTACGCCGCCAACTACGGGAAAATCGTGCCGGTGCCGCAGGCACGCATCCGTGTCGTGGAGGACGGCGCGCGCATCGCGCTCGGTTCCCGCAGCTTCGAATTCCTGCATACGCCAGGCCACGCGCTGCATCACCTGACACTGCATGACGCGGCATCGCGCTCGCTGTTCACCGGCGACACCTTCGGCATCAGCTATCGGGAG